>WNGE01000129.1_pt1 | contig 86675 bp, 93 predicted proteins | sample 5400651 | NCBI WGS metagenome assembly WNGE01 (sample SAMN13153370, study PRJNA577476) | soil metagenome | isolation source: 60 cm soil or saprolite under grassland replicate 2 | place: USA:California | collected 2016-06-15 | reverse complement strand
AAGGCGCGCGCCGACGAAAAGCGCCCTGGCACTTCTTCGCGAGCATTGGATCACTGGCATAAAAGCCCATGAGCTGCGCTTCGGCGATGGGCGTGTGCTCGTCGACCTCCGCAACGATGCACTCGACTTCGACCTGATCGCATGGACGGTCGCCTATCGGATGGTCCAACAGGTCTTGCCGTTACCAATGGATCGACTGCGCATTTGTCAAGGGCCGAACTGTTCGTGGGTCTTCATTGACAGCTCGAAAGCCGGCCGTCGGCGTTGGTGCGACATGGCAGTTTGCGGGAACGCCGCCAAGTCTCGCCGCTTCTACGCACGTTCGCGACAGCGGCGAAGCGCTCAACGACCATAACATCCTGCTAAAATGAGGACTCAAACCGTACTACTACCGGGCCGCTAGAACGCTCGGAGTCCCTCAGCCGCTGTCTTGGACCCCTGAGCCGACTGTTCAGGCGGTAGGAAGGAAAATGAACGCATTGACGAGCACTTTCAGACTCGTCTTCATAGGTAAAATAGCGGGCAGCGGGAATCGAACCCGCATGGCCAGCTTGGAAGGCTGGAACTTTACCATTAAGCTATGCCCGCGCGCCGAATTAAGCTGCCGTGACAGCCCACGGCTGCCAAGTCCTTTCTGAGGCAGGGCCGCTCGGAAGCTGCGCGCCGGAGAAGCTTTCGCAGTGGTGGCACGCGCAATTTGCTATTTCGTCTGGCGAGGTCTAGCTACTGAAGTTATGAAACTCGCCGGTTTTTTGTTTGTCTTTAGCATCTGTTTGCTTCTGCCTGTCCGGGCCGACCTCACCATTGTGCAAAAAGTCGAAGGAGCGGGTCAGGGTGGGGAGATGACGATCAAAATAAAAAGCGATAGAGCGCGCATCGATGCATCGCCAAAAATGACCACCATTATCGATGGAAAAACTGGCGAGATAACTAATCTGATGAACGATCAAAAGAAGGTCCTTCGCATCTCACCCGAAAAAATGAAGGCCGCCGCGGAAATGATCGGCAATTTCAATGGGAAGAAAGAAACCGTGGAAAAAGCAAAACTGACTCCGACCGGGAAGAAAGAAACCATCGGCGGCTACGAAACCGAGCAATATGTTTACGAGACGCCCGCTTTCAAAGCGACCTATTGGATTGCATACAGATATCCGGACGGCGTCGCCATTCTTAAACAGTTGCAGTCGCTCAACTCGGAAGTGTGGAACCCAAAACGCATGGGAGTGCCGGATTACCGCGATTTCCCGGGTTTGCCGCTCAAAACAGTCGTGTCAGTGAGTGGAAGTGAAGTCACCACTACGCTTACTTCCGTTAAGCAGGACCCTTTAAATGACGCTGAATTCGCCATTCCCGCAGATTTTCAGGAAGTGAAAATGCCGGACATGAACGCGCTTCTGCAAAACGAAAAAAAGCCGGCTGCGGAAGGTTCGCCGAAGCCTTAGCCGGAGCAGGCTGAGCCGCGTGCGTCGGTCGCTGTTGCTTGCCTCCAACTCTCCCCGCCGGCGTGAACTACTCACCGCCGCCGGTTTTGAATTTGCGACCATCGCGCCGGATGTCGCGGAAAAGTTAAATGTCGATCTTACCCTGCGCGAGCTCACTAAATTTAACGCGATGCGCAAGGCGATATCGATTGCGCGCGCGCATCCGGGAGAAATCGTGATCGCGGCCGATACGCTGGTTGCGCTCAATGATCAAATCATCGGGAAGCCCAGGGATATCCATGAAGCAGCCGCGATTCTGCGCCGCTTAAGCGGACGCGCCCACGAAGTCTGTTCGGCTGTGTTCGTCTGTCATCTTACCAGTGCACGATCGACAAGTTTTTATGAAATCTCGCGTGTCTGGTTTCGCCGTTTGAGCGATGCGGCGATTCGCGCTTACCTCGACAAGGTGAACCCGCTCGACAAAGCCGGCGCCTATGCCGCGCAGGGACATGGCGCGGGGATCGTCGAAAAAATCGAAGGCTCTTACACCAATGTGGTCGGTTTGCCGATGGAAAAAACAACGGCCGCGCTCGCCGGGTTCGGGATCAAGCCGAAGACGGCCTAACGAGTTTGGACCAACTCGGATTTTCTCTCGACCTGCGGCTCTGCTTTGTCGCGCTTGAGCACGCGATACAAGAACCAAACGATGAAACAATTTGCCAGGAGAATGAGTAACGCGGCCAGGCTCGGCCGATGCCACAGATGCCGCACCTCCAGCGGGATCAGCGCCCCGGTGGCGAAAATCATGAGCAGTTCGGCCCAACGCTGTTGAAAATAAACCCCAAGTCCTTCGGTAAAGAGGACCGCGCAATAAAATAGCGCCAGAAATCCGGTCGCGCGCAACGCGCCGCCCGCCAGCACGTCTTGTAATTTGCTCAAAAGAAAATGGACCGCTTTGCTGTGGCCTAGCAAAATTTCTTCATTCGCCCAATCGGAGATCGCATCCAGCCAGCGATCGCGCGCATTCAAAAAAAGCAGGGAGAAGCCCAGAACGAACAGGAGAACGCCCTTCGCGATTTTGAAAAGCGCGATCAGTTTGAGATACCGGACGCGGCGCGGCTCCCGCAGAATCGCAGGAACATGCGTCGGATCACTCATCAACGAACTCTTCGCCGACTTCGTTCACTCTGCAACGATTGGATTTTCGCGGCAGCAGATTTCGAGTTTGTTTCCGTCGGGGTCTTCAAAAAAGAAGGCGTAGTATCCGGGGCTGTAACCCGGGCAAACTTCCGGGCCCTCCAGATTTTGGCCGCCGATTTCTGTCACCAGTTTCGCAATTCGATCGACTGCATCGCGGGTCTCTGCCCAAAACGCGATGCGCGTTCCATTCGGTTGATGCTGTCGATCTTCGGTGAACCCAAAAAAATCGGATGGCTTATCTTTGCCGGCCGAGTAAAAAGTGCCCCAGGTCTCGTCCGAGCGATCGCAGGTAAATCCAAGCGCAGGCAAGAGTTTTTCGTAAAACCTCATCGCTCGTTGGAAATCTTTTACCCGCAAATCAATGTGATCCAGACGTCGCGTTTTCATTTTAGGATTTTCGATTCTGGCGGCGAATCATCAACTTCAATCCCGACCAGGTTTGATCGACGGCGCAGACCTTTATATCGACGAACCCAAGGGGCAATGCGACCTCGGGGAATAACATCTTCCGTGATAACACTGGCGACGCCGGATGATTTCTTCGCCCACGAAACCCAGAGCGTTCCCGAGTCGGCGATTTTCGTGCGAAGGCGGCGCAATTGTTTTTCCAGTTCGCTTCGACACGTCGTGAAGAAGTGAATGAAATTCGAGTTTGCGCCGACTCGACCGGTGAACTTCACGCCATTGGCGAAGTTGCCAAGTAGTTTCCGGTAATTCGCCGGCGCGTTGATGAGAACAACGGTGGTGTCGGGTTTCATCCCGAGTTTTTGCGCGAGCGGTGTCCCGGAGTAGCCGGCCATACTTTTGCGGAGAGTAACGCTGGAAGCTAGCAGTGCAATCGCTTGCGAAACATACCGAAATCCACGTTCATAGCGTCAGGTTCAAGCATGCAAACAAAGATCGACAAGTACCTCCGGCTCAGCGCGCTAATTACTTTATCGATCTTAACGGCGAGTTGCGGAGCACGACGCAACACCGTTTCCGGCACGATTGAAGTGGACGAGGTCCATGTCGGCCCGCGCTCGGGGGGGCGGGTCGAGAAAATCTTTGCCCAAGAAGGCGATCGGCTGCGTGCTGGTCAACCCATTGTCCAACTCGAAGCCTCCGAATTGCGGGCGCGTCGCGATCTGGCCGAAGCGCAGATCAACACGGCGATCCACGATGCAGATTCGCAGGCGGCGCAGCTCGATTTTTTGCGAGACGACGCCAAGCGGCAGCAGGATTTGCTGAAACGCAAAGTGGTTTCGCCGAATGATTCTGAGCGGGCCGCCAGCGCGGCTCGAGCGCAGGAGAAAAGTGTGGAAGCAGCCCGGATGCGGGTCACACAGGCGCGCGCGCAACTGGCCGATATCGACGCGCAACTCGGCGAGATGCAGGTCATCGCGCCAAGTGATTGTGTGCTTGAGGTCTTAAGCGTGAAAGTCGGCGACGTGTTGCCGGCCAATCGCGAAGTGGCCACCCTGCTCTTGCCGCAACATCTTTGGGTTCGCGTTTATGTGCCTGAGCCCTGGCTCGGTCTAATTCACATTGGTGATCATGTCCGCGTCCGGGTCGATTCCTTTCGCGGCAAAGATTTCGACGGCATCGTCGAGCAGGTCAATCGCCAGGCCGAGTTTACTCCGCGCAATGTGCAAACGGTCGAAGACCGGGTTCGCCAGGTTTTCGGCGTAAAAATTCGTTTGCCGAGCGACGACGATCGATTGCGCGCCGGGATGGCGGCAGATGTTTATTTCCCGAACGTGAAATGAATCTGGAAACTATCTTTTTTGTCATTCTAAGCGAAGTCGAGGAATCTCTCACTGTTAATTTTTGTAACTTTAAGACGACGATGAGAGATCTTTCGACTGCGCGTCACTGCGTTCCGCTCTGCTCAAGATGACAAGATGGATGCGATGATTGAATGCGAAGGGTTGACGAAACGCTTTGGCGCATTCACCGCGGTCGATCACGTTTCCTTTTCCGTAGCGAAAGGTTCGATCTTCGGATTTCTCGGGCCGAATGGCTCCGGCAAATCGACCGTGATCCGGATGCTTTGCGGAATTCTTGAGCCGAGCGACGGAACCGCGCGCATCGGCGGGCATGATGTTGTGCGCGAGACCGAATCGATCAAAGACATGATCGGTTACATGTCGCAAAAATTTTCGCTTTACGATGAGTTGACCGCGAATGAGAACCTCATCTTCGCCGGTAAACTTTATGGGCTGCACGGCCGGCAATTGAATCAGCGCCGCGATGAATTGGTCGCGATCACTCATCTGGAGCCGTACCTCGACCGGCGCGCGGCTTTGCTTTCCGGTGGCTGGCGTCAGCGTCTCGCCATGGCCTGCTCGCTCATGCACAAACCGACCGTGCTGTTTCTCGACGAACCCACCGCGGGCATCGATCCGGTCGCACGCCGCGAGCTGTGGGATTTGCTCTTCGAATTTGCGGGCCAAGGGATGACGCTCTTCGTCACCACGCATTACATGGACGAAGCGGAGCGGTGCGATCACGTCGGTTACATTTACATGTCCCGATTGATCGTGTGCGGTGAGCCGGATGAGTTGAAACAGATGCCTGAAGTCAGTCCGCCTGGCACGCGTCGGCTCGATGTGACTTGCGATCACGTCACGACCGCATTGCGCGCAATGCACGAACTACAGGGCGTCCGAAACGCGACTGTTTTCGGTCAATCGATGCACCTGCTTGTCGATGAAAGGGTGCGGCGCGCGGAGATTGACGAAAAACTGCATAGCGTCGGGATCAGTCATGCGGAAATTCACGAGATCGGTCCATCGCTCGAAGATGTCTTTGTCACGTTAAGCGCCAAATACGCGAGCGAACAACAGAAGGCTGCATGATGCATTCTGTCATTCCGAGCGGAGCGAGGAACCTCACAAAAAAATGAAAGCCTTCTTCGTTTACATGATGACGAATCGCAGCCGGGTCGTTCTCTACACGGGCATCACAAACCGCCTGGTTCGGCGCGTATGGGAACACCAGAACGGCGAGATCAAAGGCTTCACAAAAAAATACAAAGTAAATCGATTGGTTTACTACGAGAATTTCGATGATCCGCGGGATGCGATCTCGCGCGAAAAAGAGATCAAGGGCTCGCGGCGCAGTAAAAAAAACGTGTTGGTGGAAACACTAAACCCAGAGTGGGCGGATTTGTCGCCGATGGTTTTTCAAGGATGCGAGGTCCCTCGCTTCGCTCGGGATGACCGCACAAAGGAGTAAATGAAACGCAAACCTTTCCGCGGACTTGGCGCGATTTTGTTCAAGGAATTCATCGTCGTCTGGCGCGATCCGATGACGTTGTTCTTCATGTTTTTCCCGCCGCTGGTGGAGATGATTGCGTTCGGTTACGCGCTCGATACCGACGTGAAGCATATGGCGATGGTCATCTTCAATGAGGATCGCACGGTGGAAAGCCGCCAGCTCATCGACCGCTTCGTTAACACTGAGACTTTCCGCGTGGTTGGCGAAGTCCAGAGCATCGATGCGATGGCGAGCGCAATTCGCAAAGGCCGTGCTTACGCCGGACTGCAAATTCCGCCGAAGTTCACGCAAAACGTGCGCGCTGGCTATCCGGCGCAGGTGCAATTGCTGGTCGATGGATCAAACTCGACGACGGCTCTGCAAGCGCTCAATACCGCACTGGCCGTTGCGCTGACACAATCGATCGAATCGCTCCTGCTTGAGACCGGCCGGCACGGCGTGCCGATCGATATCCGGCCGCAAATGCTCTACAACCCAACGATGCGCAGCCCGAACTTTTACATCCCGGGCGTGATCGGAATTGTTTTGCAAATCGGCACGACTTTCGCGACTGCAATGGCCGTAGTGCGCGAGCGCGAGAAAGGTACGCTCGAAACGTTGCTAGTTAGTCCGCTGAGTCGCTGGGGACTCATGCTCGGCAAACTTGTGCCGTATCTCTGCATCGGCATGACCATGGCCGTGATCCTTTTTTTGATCATGCGTTTTCTCTTTAATGTGCCGATCAACGGCAGCGTATTCGCGATGATGTTTTCCACGCTGGTTTACGTGTTTGCCCTGCTCAGCCTTGGTCTGCTTGTCGGCACGAAAGCCGAGAACCAGATGCAGGCCCTGCAAATATCCATGACCTACATGCTGCCCAGCGTTTTTTTTTCCGGCTTCGTCTTCCCGCGGGAAACCATGCCGTGGATTTTTTATGCGCTCGGCACGCTCCTGCCTGCGACTTATTTCATCTCGCTCATGCGTGCGATCATTTTGCGCGGCGCGATTTTTTTCGAGTACTGGCCGCACCTCGTCATCTTGATCATCATGTCGATCTTACTTTTCTCTTTCTGCGCGCTGCGCTTTAGAAAAAAAATCGGCTGAACGTTTCAGCGAGTCTCGCGCCTCGGCAATAACCAATCGAGAGCCTTGTACAAATCGGCCACCGCCACGCCTTCTATCGGAGTGTTGTGATTAGCGCCGCGTAGGGTGATAATGCGCTTCTCACCGGCATAGGCGTTAACGACGAGATGCTGATAGCGCGGCGCTACCACTTCGTCCTTTTCCGCCAGCAGAAAGATTGCCGGCGCATGAATAGTCTTGCTGTTGGCAACGCTGTCGAGCTCTTTAGGAATTTGCAGCGAAAGAGGACCAGCGAGCAGCCAGAGATTCCACCAACCGAACTGACGAAGAATCATTTGCCGGAGAGCCGGAGGATTGTGGAGAATCAATCCGGCAACACGGCGGTGTGCCGCGACGTGAAGCGCGGCAGTCGTACCGAGGCTCGCGCCAAAGAGCACAACGGATTTCTTATCGACGCTTCGTTTCAATTCATCGAATGCCGTTAGCGCAGCCGGTCCAACGCGCGAGAGTTTGGCCGGCCCGGTGCTGCCGCCAAATCCGGGATAATTCATTCCCCAGATCTCGATAGCTCGTTCATTCCATGAGTCGGCCTCGGCGCTGACCCAGCGCTCGGCCCGATCTGCATTACCGTAAAAACGCAAAACATAAACATCTGGACGGCCATTTTGTTGCGCCGGCCGAGATTTTGCCGTCCATAGTTCAAGCTGGCCGTTTTCGAATGGAATGGCCTTTCGAACGGCTCCGTGTGTGTCAATCGCCGCAGTGCTTGGAAAAAGAATCAAGTGATCTGGCAGACGCCCAAAGAAAACCACAGCGAGATACAAGCCGGCCAGGACAAACGCGGCGCGACTCTTCCGCATATTTTTTGTGCCGATTGGCCGCGAAGCCGAAACGTGCTCGCTGGCGAATCCTTAGTCGCTTTCCTCTTTGAGCATCGACTTGATCTGCTGGCGAAGCTCCGGCGATTTTTTATGTCCGTGTGCTGACGCGGCATGCTCGAGCGCGGCATCGAGCACTTCCTCTTCCGTGCCCGAGATTTTCAGCGAACAATTCTTTTCGCTCGGATAGTTTCTGCAATCGATCGATTTTCTGCTTGAGCCTGGCATGATAAACCTCCCGTTAAATATCACCGCGTGACCGTTTTTTGCAAAGATCCTATTTGAGCGTCCAGTTAATCGTTCCGATTAGCTTCCTCCACTGACTCCGCTGATTGTCCGAAAGATCGGCGGCCCGATGAAATCGATTAGCTGGCGCGATCGCCTTTTCCGAAAATATAACCAAGAATTGCGGTCAAAACCGGAAGCAGCGCCTGAGTTACGATCGTCTGGAATAAATCTGTCCCGCCTTGATCGCGACTTGGCTAAGCTCCTTATATTGCTCAATTACGTTTTTGGCATCGGCCCCCGGCATTTTCAGCGACTCACCTGCCGGCATCATCGGATAGTGCTGATAAACAAAAACCAAAATAAAAACTGTAACCACGGCGATGATGGCGCCCACCCCGGCCGCGAGCCACAATCCAGCGCGCTGAACGAATGTCGGCTTTACGCTTGTCGTGCCCGCAGCGGCAAGAACGGTGTCAGAAGAAATCTGCTCAGCCATCCGGATTCGTTTAAGGGATGGCGATGTCTTTCAAAACCTTATCGGAGGCATCCGTAATCGAGATTTTTTTCCCCGATTCCGAAGACGTTTGGCCCGAAATAAAGCTGTAAGTTGCAAGCGCGCGCTTGATGATTTCCGCTTTGGTCGTTCCTTTGTTCTCGGCCAGGCCAGAGAGAGTTTTGTCCAGAGTCTGATCCAGATCGATTGTATAACGTGTTGTAGCCATACTGCGTTTCTACTGCATATTGCAGTGGATAGCAAGTAATATTTTTTCTCCTTCGGAAAGTCAGCGGCACCAATCTTTTCGACTTCGTTTATTGCTACCGATCTCTTAATCGCTGTCGTCTTTGAGCATCTAGCCGCTATCGGGAATGCTCCGGTATTTTTTGACCCGTGCTTCCTTTAAGCGCATCGATTTATTTGCGTTTCGTCCGGGTTCTAGAGGGACCGCGCCCGGCAAAAGAGACACCGTCTATCCCTTTTGCAGTTCAGCCAGCGCTTTCAACACCTGCTCGCTGTGCTCAGTGGGTTTAACCCCCGTGAAGACCTTGGCGATTTCGCCTTTCGGATTGATGATAAAAGTGTTTCGCGCGGCAAGCTTTTCTCCGTTGTATTCCATGGTCGATCCGTATTGCTCCGATACTTTCGCGCCGGGATCGGCCAGCAGCTTGAAATTCAACCCTTCCTTTGCGCAAAAATTCTTGTGCGACTCCGCCGTATCCACGCTCACGCCGAGGACGACCGCATTCAACGGCTCGAATTTCGCGAGATCACGCTGGAAATTTTTCGCCTCCATCGTGCAACCGCTCGTGAAATCCTTCGGGTAAAAATAGAGCACCACCCATTTGCCGCGATAATCTTTCAGGCTTACCTCGCCGCCGTCGCCGGCGGTGAGCTTGAAGTCAGGCGCGGACGTTCCCGCCGCCGGTTGTTTTTGAGTTTCAGCCGCTGGCATGGTGGCCAATGTAACGAAGCTGAAGATTGCTGATAAGAATATTTTGTTCATGTTCGCCTCTCTATCCGTGTGGAACTTATCAGCGATCCTTTGCCGTCAAAAGAATTAAGATGGCTGCGCAAATCTGGACGATCGGGCACTCGACGCGCAAGATCGACATCTTCATTTCGCTGCTCGAAGCAAATGAGATCAAGTTGGTTGTCGATGTTCGGAAGCTGCCGGGCTCAAAGCGTTATCCGCAGTTCAACAAAGATGCGCTGGCCGCATCATTAAATGAATGCGGCATTGCCTACGAACATTTTCCGAAACTGGGCGGACGCCGAAAGACGAAACCAGATTCGCGTAACACCGCCTGGCGCAACGCTGCGTTCCGCGGTTATGCCGATTATATGGAGACGGAAGAATTCCGAAACGCTGCCGAGCAACTTGTCGATCTCGCCACAGGACGAGTCCGTCCGACTGGCGGACTTGCGAATCAGGTTGGGCCGGCTGCAATCATGTGCGCGGAAGCGGTCTGGTGGCGTTGTCATCGTGCGCTCATTGCCGATTATTTGAAGGCGCGCGGCGTCGAGGTCACGCACATTGTCGATTCAAGCAAAACCGAGCCGCATTCGTTCACGTCGGCCGCGCGACTCGTGAATGGCGAACTAACTTATGCAGCAGATCCTTCGTTCGCTTCGTTACCTTCTGTTGAAAATCTGCGGGCCGAAAAACTTAACAGAAGGAAACGAAGGTAACGAAGCTCAGCGCGGGTCGATCACGCGGCCGAGAAAGAGGCATGCGCCGCTCGGCACATGCTGGATCGCGTAAACGAACGGTCGATCGACTTTCACTTCAATTGGCGGCGACCTTCTGACTATTGCTGATGTGGCCATCATCGCGGCGGTGGTCGCGGCGGCAGCTTCGGTCCCTTTCTCATCAACGGCGATAAAGGTTTTGTGAAAAACCTGCGAGAGGTAGAGGTAATCATTAGGTTTGCGCGGCGCCATCTTGTCGAAATTTGCGCTGCCGCGCGGCTGGTCGAAGGCCAGTTTCAATCCCAGCGCCTGCAATCTGTCCGCCAGCGCAATGGTTGGCGGTTCAAATTTGAATTTCGGCAATGAAAGATCGACATCGTACTCTTCGAGTTTCGCGCACTGCGTCAACATGTCGGCATTCAGTTTCGATTCGAGCGTTCGCAAACCGTTCACTTCGTCCGGGACAAGAACGACAAACTGCAATTCTTTTCCGCTGTACGGAATGGTGACCGCAGTGAATCCATTGCGTTTCGCATAACCAAGATTGTGATCTTCCTTTCTCATCATCGGAACATCGACCGGCGCGCCGCCAAGAACATGAAACGGCTGCGGTTTTGTCGCTGCGCCTGAAAATTCGTCGGCCCACGGCGCCTTGAGATAAATCGCATTCGCGAGCACGAGTCGGGTCATCTCATTCAACGCTCCCGCTGGAATCAAATCGCGGATCCGATCGTGCGTTTGACCGGCCACCCATTGGTTGATGTGCTTCGTTGCGCCGGAGGCATCTCTGCGAAAATCGAGCGGCTCGAATGGCGCGCCGTAATGTTCTTTCACGAAAGCGCGGAATGAATCGTGAAAGTTGTAGCCGGTTTGCGCGAAAAGCCGATTCGCAATCGCCAATCTAATCGGCTCGCTCGGTCCGCCGTTTTTTTTCGATTCTTCGGCGATCGTCGCGGTCTTCTTCGACATTTCCTCTAGCGAATGCTGGAGCGAACCGAATGAACTGTGAATGGCGTCGCCGGCGTTCGGGAAATGGAGCACGCGCGCCATTTCCGTGCGCGTCTCCCCGTCCGCGCCGGCGAACGTCATCGCCAACGCGCTCTGAATTGAGTACGGCGAAAGGCAAAGATTTTCGTCGCCCGTTGCCAGCTGACGGTGAAGATCGGCCGCGAGCTGATTGGTTGCGGTCGCGGCCAGTTCAAAATCGGCGCCCTGCAATCGCGTCACTGTGAAGAGCGCAATTAAGATGGAAAACAAAATCCGCAATCTCTGCATGGCGATATTTGTTCTCAGATAAACTGGGTCGGCCGGGACTCGAACCCGGAACCAACGCCTTAAAAGGGCGCTGCTCTACCGATTGAGCTACCGACCCCGCAGAGATTCAGTTTCTAATGTCGGCGGGATTTTTCAATGCAGAACCAACCCCGAAAGGTTTCGGGGCTGCTCTACCGATTGAGCTACCGACACGCGCGAGACAAAGTTTCTAATCCAGTTCGAACGACGCTGCAAGATTTGTAGGGCAGGCGCTCTATGAACGTCGCACTTTAGATTCGGCGGCCATAGACCGCCGCTACAGCATCTTCAGTAAATCGCGCAGCGAATTTTTTTGCCGATCCAACCGAAAGATGGACAATCCGCCGGCCGCCGCGCCTTTCCAATCGCGCTCCGGATCGTCGCCCGCGTGCAACGCTTCTTTCGGTTCGATGCCGAGAAACTTCACGGCGCGTAGGTAAATGAGCGGATCAGGCTTGTCCGCGCCAATTTCGCTGGAAATAAAAACGTGCGGGAAGAATTTCGAAACGCCAAGCTGCTCCAGAATCATGCGCAGACGTCCATCAAAATTCGAGATGACCGCAAGATGGAATCGCGGCCGCAACTTTTCCAGGACATCGGGAACCTCCGGATAAAGTTCCCATACGCCGGCTTCGGCGAAATGTTCGTAGGCGACCTCGAAGAAATTATCGCGATCGATTTCATCGAGCTCTGGCGCGACCTGATCGAGGATAAGATCGACAAGTTCGCGCCACCAGTCTTTATCGTCATTTTCGCGCGGCCCATCGATCGCAACGCGCGCCGGCATCTGTTTCCAGGCGGAGAAGAACGCACGATCGAACGGGGCCGGATCCAGTTTTAAGCCAACTTCACTTGCGACCAGCGCATAATGATGTCCGACACTCTTCGACAAATGAAAGAGTGTCCCGACGGCGTCGAAGGAGATGGCTTTGATCACAAGGTCGAAAGAAACGTTCAACGCTCAATGCTCAACGTCGAACGGAATCGGTCGGGTGGACAAGTTCACCTCTTCGTTCGATTAATCCACATGCTGCCGGTGGAGCACAACGACCCGATCAATGCAAAGATTCTCGCCATATCGGAGGACAAAATTGAAGGCTTCGTGCGCGAGCCATTCGAGGAAATTGCACGGCGCTCGGGTGTAGATGTCGATGTTGTGATGGTGCGGATCGCGGCCATGCTCCGCGCCGGCACGATTCGTCGCGTGCGACAAACTCTGCTCGCGACCAATCTTGCCGATGGCGCGCTCGTGGCCTGGAAAGTTCCCCCCGACAAGATCGACAATGCGTTCGATTGGATGTTCCAGCGCGATCCATTTTCCGGTCATGTGGTGCTGCGCTCGACCGACGCAGTCACCGCCGGCTCGGATTACAAACTTTGGACGACGTTGAAAGTGCCGCATGGATTTTCGCTGCGGCAACATGCAGAGTTGCTCGCAAAAAAAGTTGGCGCAGAACATTTTCGTATCATGCCGGCCAAAGGGATCTTCACGCTCGGTGTGGGCCATGTTCGCCGCAAAACGATTGAGCCGGGAAGCAAAGCGAGTGAGCCGGCCAGGATGATTCCGGTGCAAATTGTTGATCTCAGCGAACTGGAGTGGAAAGTGTTGCTCGCGCTGAAGCGTGAATTCAGGTCGGACGAAATTCAAGCGACGCCATGGGCGGCGCGCGCGAATGAAGCTGGCATTTCGCTGGAAGAATTTTATCGCGTGGCCGACGAATTGAACGCGCGAAAAATCATCGGGCGGTTCTCGACCTTCCTCGAACACGTCAAGCCATCGGCGGGCGGGGTGCGGGTCACGCGCTTTAACGCTTTGTTTCATTGGGCGGTGCCGCCTGACCGCGAGATCGAGGCCGGCGGTGAAGTCGGCCGGCATCACATTCTGACGCATTGCTATTGGCGCGAGGCCGGTCCCGAATTCAAGAACGTCAATATCATGGCGGTCGCGCACGGCACGGACAAGCAACTGCTGCTTGCGCACAAAGCGGCGATAGATCGACATCTGCAAGCGAAAGGAATCCCGGTTTCGTACACAAATGTCTTTTGGGGCGGGCGGAGCGAAATCAAACCTTCCGAGATTTCGCCGGTCGTTTATCGCGAATGGCTGCGCAAAATGAAATTGCGAGCGGCGTGAACTTCGACGCTGTTTTGGTTTTTCCGTGAAAGCGCTGATCGAGAAATTACGGACCGGCGTTGACCTGAACAGCGCCGACATCGGTTACGCGGTCAGCATGCTGCTATCCGACAAAACCGATGATGAATTGAAAGCGGAGTTTCTTACTGGGCTGCACCGCAAGGGCGAAAGCGCGGAGGAGATCGTGGCCTTTGTTCATTTCCTCATGGAACGGGCTATCGATCCAACGATCGACGCCCAGGAGTTGGCTGGTCCGATGATCGATGTGTGCGGCACGGGCGGCGATGGTCTCAACTTTTTCAATGTCTCTACCACGATCATGTTTGTCCTGGCTGCCGGCGGCGCGGTTGTGATCAAGCATGGCAACCGCAGTGTCACGTCCACATGTGGAAGCGCCGATGTTCTGGAAGGATTACGGGTGCCGATTCATCTCGCGCCCAAGGAGTTGCGAGAATGCGTCAAGCGACACGGTCTCGGATTCATTTTTGCACGACAATATCATCCGGCTTTTCGGGCTCTCGCCGAGATGCGCAAGCGGCTGGCGCGGCAGAATACACGCACGGTTTTCAATTTGCTCGGTCCGCTTTTGAATCCGGCGCGACCATCACGGCAACTCGTCGGTGTTTTCGCGCCTCGCCTGACGACTGTGTTTGCGGATGTGCTGCGACAGCTGAGGCGCACGCGCGCGTGGGTGGTTCACGGTCTGGGCGAGGATGGCGCGGGCATGGACGACATTTCCATAAGCGGAGCAACTACCGTTGCCGAGCTTGTCGATGACAAGGTCATCTCGGCCGTTCTCGATGTGAATTGGCTCGGCATTGCGCGCGCGAGCGTTGCGGAACTCAGCGGAGGAAACGCGAAGGAGAATGCGGCAACACTTGAAGGGATACTTGCCGGAAAAAACACAGGACCAAAACGCGACATGGTCGTCGTCAACGCAGCGGCCGGATTTGTCGTGGCGGGACTGGCTCGCGATTTAAAAGACGGAATTGAATTGGCGCGCGTCCAACTCGACAGCGGTCGGGCGCTGGAGAAATTGCGCGCCTTGCAAAATTATGATCCGAAGGTCTCGACGTAAGTCCGCTCGAGATTGCGCAAAAGTGCGATGGCAAATTGTTGCCGGTCAACTTGTCGATCTAACACCATTGCCAGAGAAGCGGCGCGCGCGCGCAATTCTTCGGAAAAATCCTCCGGCCTGTGATTCATGTTGATCCCGATCCCGCAGATCGCGACATGCGGCGCGTTTTGCTGCGCGCGCATTTCCACGAGCACGCCTGCGATCTTTTTTCGAGCGATGTAAATGTCGTTCGGCGGCTTGATCGTCACAGTGAGAGCGAATTCTTTGGCAATCGTTTGCGCGATGGCCTCGATCGCCCAGGCGGTCAAGCGTCCCGAATCGCCGATGTCGATATTCGGCCGCAACAAGATCGAGAACCAAAGTCCTTTGCGGGCGGCGGACTCCCAGGGGTTGCCGCGTTGGCCGCGTCCAGCAGTCTGACGTTCCGCGAATACGACCAGACCTTCCGGCGTTTCGAACGTCGCTCTTTGCAACACCGAATCGTTTGTTGAAACCGTTTCCTCGAGAACAACAATCTCGCGGCCAATCGTGCACGCACCCAGTGCATCGCGCAGTTCGTCGGCGACCAACCGATCGGTGGCGGCCGATTTGCCGATCTTTAACATTCTCAAACAGCGAGCGGCGTCATTTCCAGCGAAAGATCAATGGCTCGCACGGAATGGGTGAGCGCACCGATCGAAATGTAATCGACGCCCGTGGCGGCGATTTGACGGATGTTTTTCAAGGTGACGCCGCCGCTCGCTTCAAATTTTACTTTGTTTTTTCCCAGCGCCACCGCCTCGCGAATTTGCGCCGCCTTCATGTTGTCGAGCAGGATAAGATCGACATCGTCGAGCTTGAGCAATGTGCGGACTTGTTCGAGACGATCGGCCTCGACTTCAATGCGCACGTTCGGCCGCTGTTGGCGCAGTCTCCGCACCGCCTCGGCAAATGTAGTTAACCCCGAATGAGCGACGAGGTGATTATCCTTTACGAGCGCCATGTCGAACAAACCGAAGCGGTGATTCGCGCCGCCACCGGCTACCACGGCGGCCTTTTCCAGCGCACGCAGCCCCGGTGTTGTTTTTCGAGTATCGAGGATCTTGACGTGATCGTTTCCTGCCGCATCGACAAATTTTCGCGTCAGCGTTGCGATCCCGCAGAGATGTTGCAAAAAATTCAGCGCGACCCGCTCCGCTTTCAGGATCGAGCAAGCTAGTCCGTCAATCTCGATGATCAAATCGCCGGGATTGACGTTGGAGCCATCGCCAGAAACGATCCGAACCTGTGTGGCAGGATCGATCCTGCGAAAAACTTCGGCTGCTGTTGCGGTGCCGGCCGTAATCGCTTTTTCGCGCGCAATGATTCGCGCTGAGGCGCGCAAATCTGGTGGCACGAAAAACTCGGTCGTGACGTCGCCTTTTCCAACGTCCTCTTGAATCGCAATGGCGATTGGATCGAACGGAGTCGGTTTCATGAAAGCGAAGCGAGGTTGGGCGCCTGATAAACGCATTTTCCGCGAACATAAGTCTCGAGGTTCGCGTGCGGACCACCACGGTAGACGCAGAGCGCGAGTATGTCTTCGGTGGACAATTCATCGAGCGCATCGCGGTCCCTGGGATAGGGAACAAGCGCGGCAAGATCGACAACGGTAAGGTCCGCTTCCTTGCCGACATCGAGTGTTCCGATCATGTTGCCTTTCCCCAGGGCACGCGCGCCGCCGTGAGTGGCAAGATAAAATGCTTCGCTCGGGCGCAACGGGCGCAGGTTCGGTTCGTAAGCTCCGCGCGCCTTTTGCACGTCAATGGCGGCGCGCATCACCTGCCACATGTTCAACTCGGGGCCGGCGGCCACATCGGAGCCAAGTCCAACAGGGATGCCGGCTTTTAAAAGTTGGTCGAGCTTGATCAGGCCGCTGCCGAGAAAAAGATTCGAAGTCGGACAATGCGCGATACTCGACTGCGCGCCCGCGATCGCCGCGATTTCCCGAGGATTCAGATGGATGCAATGTCCGAGCATGGTTTTCGGCGTGAGGAGTCCGCACTTTTCATAGACGTGGGTGTAATCCCGCGCCGACATGTAGAGATGGTGCACTTTTTCGAGCTCTTCCCGATTCTCGGCCAGGTGGGTCTGAAGATAAGCGTCGAAGCGCGCCGCCATCTCGGCTGCACGCCGCATTAATTTTTCCGAGCAGGTGACAGCGAAACGCGGACTAAAAGCATATTCGAGCCGGCCATCTTCCGCGCGATGCCATTTTCGGCAGAGACGCTCACTTTCCAATAACGATACGGAAATGACTTTCTTTGGTTGGAGTTGGCCATACGAGCCGAGGTCCATCATCATTTCGCCGAGGATGACGCGCAATCCGCTTTGCTTGGCAGCTTCGAAACCGATTTCGCAGCTATCTTCATAGATTGCCGCATAGACCATCGCGGTGGTTGTACCGTGGCGCGCGAGTTCGTGGAAGAATTGGGGCGCCTCGGCCCGCGCTTTCGGCCCGGTGAACTCGCGTTCCACCGGGAAGATGTGCTGGCGCAGCCACGGGAGCAATTCGCTCTCGCCTCGCGCGACGGCGGAATATTGCGGCAGATGCGTATGGCAATCGATGAGCCCAGGGAAAATCGCCACCTGGCTGCGATCGATCCAGCGGACGGGTTTCGGCCGTTGCAGCCGGCGAAGATCGTCATAATCGCCTGCTTCGGAGATGCGTCCCTTTTCAATAATGAGGGCGCCGCTACGCCGGCCGCGCAGGGCGCCAAATTCCGGTGTATCGATCAGGAAGCCCCGGATGCCAAACAAGGAGACGTCCTCTTCCATAGACTATCGTCTAGGAAAACATCATAGGAAAAGAAGGCTGGCAACCGCAACTCTGCTCACGTTGGAACGGCAAAAAAGATTCGGGCGGTGCACGCCAAGGAGAAACAACAAATACGAGAACGTGCAGCCACCCGAACCGCCTTAACCTGTTACCTTCGACACCTCAATCAGGTTCGCGTTCGAATTTTTTACGAAAAATTCGGACTACGACTGGAGCCGCCGCCCTGTGGGCGGCGCACGGGGTACAATCAACGGCACTGGCGTGGCGCTTCGCACAGCGAAGCGGCTACAACAACTCGGCCTGGCCCGACGTCATTCGCGCTGCCTCGTCGCGCACTTCCTGCAAAAGCGATTTAAATTCACACTTCTCCAGGGCAGCGATCAGGCCGGGATACTCGGGCTTGATCCGGAGATCATCGATTGCCACCGGCAATTCCAGATCGCAATCGAGCTCAACCATCTTCCGGTTCTGCAAGATCTGGTCGCGGGCATTGAGCAGCTTCTCGCGCGTGCGCTGATTTTTCACCTTGTCGATCTTGCCCAGCAAAACTTCCAATCCGCCGAATTCGCGAATCAGCGCGGCGGCGGTCTTTCGGCCGAGCCCAACGCCCGGGATGTTGTCCACCGAATCGCCGGCCAGAGCGAGAACGTCGCCGATCAGATTTGGCGGCACCTCCCATTTTGCGGTCACCTCCGCTTCGCCCAGAAGCGCAAACGTATCTTTTGGCGATGCGAGATCGGCTTTGGCCGTGGTGTAAATTTTCACGCACGACCCGACAAGCTGAAACAAATCCTTGTCGTTAGTCGCGAGCACGACTTCGACGCTGCGTTTGCAGGCAGCGAGCGCGTAACAACCCATCAGGTCGTCCGCCTCCGTGTTGGGCAGCGAAATGTTCCGGAAACCAAGCAGTGGAGTCAGCTTTTGGATGAAATCGAGCTGCGGAATCATCGGCTGCGGCATCTCCTTGCGCGTTTCCTTGTAGGCGGGCTGCAGTTCCATTCGCTTTTGCGGCAGACCTTCATCCCAGAAAACGGCGCCCAAATCCGGCTGCAAATGTTTGATCATCAGGCGCAGGGTTTTCGTGAATCCGAAGATCGCGTTCGTGGGTTCGCCGCGCGAATTCGAAAGATTCTGAATCGCGAAAAAAGACCGATAGACGTAATAATGCCCGTCGATGAGCAGTAGCTTCACGGCGATATCGTAGCTAAAGCGCGCATCAATTCATCGTTTTTTCGGACGCATCAAAAATATAGTTTTTCTTTCGATTCACGGTTAAATCACGAAATGGCCGAAGAATGGATTGTCCGCGTCCAGGGCAAGGAGTATGGACCGGCCGACATTGAAACCTTGCGTGAGTGGCGGGACGAGGGTCGCCTGCTTCCTCCGAACCAGGCGCGCCGCGCCGATGTCGATCTTTGGACAACGGCGGCGGAAATTCCTGGTCTTTTCGAATCAGTCGACGACTTGGAAGGGCGCACGTTTGATGTGTCACTTCCTCGACGCAGCTTCGCCCAAATTTTGACCGAGACCCTTCGGATTTATCGGAAAGGTTTTTTTCAATTCTTCTATCTGACCCTGCTCGTGGCGCTGCCGTCCATTTGCGCGCAACTGAGCGGTTCCGCTTTAGGCACATCACCGGAGACGAACGCCGATTTGCGGACGCTGATTGCGGCCATATTCACCTTTTGCATGCTCCTGCTCACTCTGGCCGCGTGGCCCGCATTTATCGTCGGCATCCAAATCGTAACCGCTGAAATAGCCGCCGGGGATCGTAAGGCGCGAATCTTCGCCCTTGTTCGTCAGGTGCTGAAGTTCTGGCCGCGCGTCGCGCTGCTCTGCATTTTTGTTTATGGCGCTTACTTTTTTTGGACGGCGCTTCCGCTGGTAATCATCTGGATGATCATGAGCGGGCCTCTTTCCTTGCTGTCGATCTTGCTCGTGCTCGCTGTTCTTGCCTTTCAGGTTTGGATCGTCGGACGGTTGTTCGTCAACTTCCTCTTTTGGCAGCAATTCGCTGTTCTTGCCGAATCGGACGCCGCCGGCGCATTGCGCCAAAGTAAACAACTCGCGCGCAGCGGCCGCGAGCTTCCTTGGTTTCGTCGCCCGCTCTGGCGGGGCGTTTTTCTTTTTTCAATTTGGTCGGCATTCGTGCTCGCAATCGATATCGGAACGCAGTGGTCGTCACTCCGGCATTATTTTCAGGAGCTGACCACTTCGCAAAATCCGCAAGCTGTCCTTCAGACGTTCGCAGCAAGCTCGAAAGCTCAACCTTTCAACCTCGCCAGCTTCATGCTCGGCGTCCTCCAAGCTTTGCTAAGGCCGCTGCTCGGAATTTCCTTTGTCCTCCTGTACTCGGACTCGCACGCATCAAGAGCGGAAAATTCCGCGGAATAACTTTAGCGATTCACAACTCGATCCCATGCGGCTCCAACGTTCGATTGCTTCTTCCTTTCTGGCCGTGGTCGGTAGTCTTGCGGCCGCGCACATCTCTTTCGCGACCACGAAAGGACTGAGCCAAATCGTGACGCCTGACCTTCAACCCAAAGGCGATTTTTCGCTTAGCTTCCAGGCGCAAAGCGAGCGCATCGGGAATCCGTATGAGCTGCAAGGCGAGCTGGGATTGACCAAGTGGGCTGAGGTCGCCGTTTTCAAAGGTTTCCAGCCGAACGAGCTGATCTTCGGCACGGAACTCGGACTGATTCAGCACGAGCCGTATTTGCTGTCGGTCGGTTTCGTAAACTGGTCGCCGCACAGTCATGTCGATCCTCAACCGTTCATCGAAGCCGGTTACTACACGGAACACCACAAGTTCATCGTGGGCGCAACACATGTCGATTATCGCAACGAAGCGATCGTTGGTTATGCCTACGATTTCAATGAAACCTGGCGCGCCCAGGTCGATTTCCAAAGCGGCTCGGGCAATTCATCCACGATTGGCGTCACGTGCAACCTGACGAGAGATTTTCAGGTCAATCCCGCGATCTACGTTACCAACGACAGCCCGCATCGCGTGCTCGGTTATGTGGTTTTCACGTACACATTCCATCTCTGGAGAGAAAAGGAAAAGCGCGCCGTTCAGGGTAACGAAAAATAATTGGGGCCTTGGTAGTTTGGCGGTGCGAGTGCCGCCGGCCATCGCGATGGCGAGGTCTATTCTGAAACAACGGTCCGGTCCAACGTTTTCATTCAACAAGGGCGAAGTTAGTCATGATCGGAGACGATTATCGATCTTGCGTTCTTAAGGGCGGTCGTGATGCCATTCCTGCCGCGCCCGTGAGATTAACGGCACAAGAGTCCTGAAAAAATACAGGACATAGCCGAGATAAATGGCGAACACCAGGAGCTGGGCGGCGGCGAGCCAGACGTGACCGTTGCGAGCGGAAAAGAACTCCGGCCACGTGCGAATGCAGATCGCGCAAGCCAGATTCAGGACGAATAGCGCCGGCACCAGCACGCCAATATTAAGCCGTTGGTCGCGCCTCACCAAAGCATACAACCGGTTGCTTGATTCTCCCGCGCTATCCTGTTCGCGGGCGCGGATGAGACGCAGATCGTAAATGAACAGCAACCAGACGATCGCTGCGTAAAACGCGCCGAGGGCGAACCACGCTCGCGGGTTGCTCAGCCGCGTGAAGAGAAGCGACTCGCCTAGTGCGCATACGATGTAAAAGAAATTGTGTCCGAATTCCAGCGGCCAGCGGATCAGGGTGAGCGTGTGCACGACCGATCGAGACCAGAAAATCAGGATGACAAGCAATCCGACCGCGACATAGGGCCAGAAAACGCTTTGTTGGATCGACAGGACGTTCCGCGCGTTCTCGATTAAAAAATAGAGTGCAACGCCCTGAACAATGCTCGTCAGCGTGAGCTCGATTTCGACGATCATCGCGTCGAGCTCGCGGCGACTGTCCCTTGGCGCGTTCATGGCTGCGACTCGTAATCAATTCGCACACGCAATGTCAAGCTGGGGCAAACTGTAATCCGCCCGAACTTTCGTGCCTGGAGGGATTCGAACCCACAACCTTCTGATCCGAAGTCAGATGCTCTATCCAGTTGAGCTACAGACACAACGACATTGTCGATTTTAGATTGTCGATTGTCGATTTTAAGCCAGTGGGGAACTCCCTCAAGCGAAGATCGGCCAAGATCGACAATCAAATCTCGGAATTCAGAATCTGACTCTTGATCTCTGGCCGCTGAAATGGGGTGGCCGACGGGACTCGAACCCGCAACAACCAGAACCACAATCTGGGGCTCTACCATTGAGCTACGACCACCACCTCAGTTGTAGATTTTAGATTTCAGATCGCGGATTGCAAAGGAAAGCATCCGGCCATTGGCACACGCTCCGCTTATTTTGGGAGCGACGTGGAAGGCCGTATTGCAACTGGACGGAGGCCGATTATCATTCCGCCCTGTTATCGCATGAGGAGAATCGGTTCGATTTTGCTGGCCGGCTTCTTTTTTTTACTGACACCGGGCCAGCTCCGCGCGCAAGCGAACGATCCGAGCGAAATTTTTCTCAAGGCGTACATGACTTCTCAGCAGGGTGAAAAGCTGGAGCATGAAAACCAATTTAAAGCTGCTCTGGCAAAATACCGGTCCGCCGGAAGCCTGATCGAGGAGTTGCACACAAAGCATTCCGATTGGCAGCCGGCCATCGTTGAATATCGCGGCCGTAAAATCAGTGAGAGCATTTTGCGGGTTCAGGACAAGGCAGCGACGCAAAATGACCTGGCTGCTACTTCAACCCCATTACCCGAGATCACTCCGGCGCTTCGTGAAAATGCCGGACTGGCGGAACCAAGCACCGAGATCGTGGCGCCGCGCCCGCGCGCAGCTTCTGCTCAAGCGCCGAGCGACGCTGCAATCAAGGATGCGACCAAGAAATTGCACGACAAGATCGATCAACTTGAGGCGGAGCTGCAAAACTCGCGCAGTCAGCTCGACACCGCCGAAAAAGAAAAGCAATCTCTGGATGGGCGTCTTAAGGACACAAGCTCCAAGCTGGGCAAAGCGCAAGGCGAACTTGACAAATCGAGGGGATCAGAGCGCGAGGTCCGCGACCAACTGGCGCAAGCTCAGGAGTCGCTAAAAAAGCTTCAATCGTCCGGCGGTAATACCGCAAAGGAGCAGCAAGCATTGCGCGCAGAGGTCGCGCATTTAAGAGACACACTCACCGCCGCCGAAGAAGCGCGTTTCGCGGCGGAAAAGGAAAAAGCCCAGACCAGTGTAAAGATGGCGGAGGCGAGCAAGCAAATCGCTGGTGTCACACGAGAGCGTGATGAAGCGCTCACGCAGTTGAAAGGCATGAAGGAGCCCGAACAACGCGTTCAAATACTCGTGGCTGAGAACAGCGATCTGAAACAGAAACTGGCGGACGCGGAAAAAAGCGTGCGCGAGCTAAGCGAGGATAAGCCGAAAAAAGAACAGGAGCTTGCCGAGGTAAAAGAGCAGATCGAGCAACTCCGCCAGCAACTGGCCGCGCGTCAAAAACAAAATCAGGAATTCGAGACGAAAGTCGTAAGTCTTCGTTCGCAACTCGATGAAGCGGATGCAGAATTGGAAAAAGCGAAGCTCAAGGGCGCGAACGCCGAGGAGACGGTTCGGCTCACGAAGGAAAACGAAATACTTCGTAACATTGTCGTTCGCGAACGTCAGGAAGAAGCGCGACGGGATCAGGCCAAGAAACTCATGTTCGCTGAGTTCGATAAGCTGAAGATCAAATCGGACGCTTTAAACGAGCAAATCGAGCTGCTCGCTCAACCGATCACGAAGTTGAGCGACGAAGAGCTCGCCTTGTTGCGGCAACCTGTGGTCGTAATCTCAGACCACAATCCGGCGGCGTTGAAGACGAGTTTTACCTTCGCCAAAAAATCATCCATGAAGGCAGTTAAAATCACCGGCTTGGATGAAACGCAAAAACCGCTTGATGGCGGAAATGCGGCGGCCTCTAATGATTCCAGCGCCAACTCGCAGAGCGGCTTCAACCCGGATGTGCCCGAGAATCTGCGGAATCTGGCGCAATCGGCAAAAGATAACTTTGAGCATCGCAAATATCGAACGGCCGAAAAACAATATCAGGAGATCCTGAGCAAGAGTCCGAATAACGTCTATTCGCTTTCCAATCTTGGCGTCGTTTATTTTCGCACCGCCAGATTCAAAGCCGCCGAGGTGACGTTGAAAAAAGCCGTTGCCGTCGCTCCCCGGGACGAGTTTGCCCACACCACCCTCGGCATTGTTTATTATCGGCAGTCCAAGTTTGACGACGCGCTTGCCGAGCTGACCAAGGCGCTCGCGATCGATCCCAAGAGCGCCACCGCGCACAATTATCTCGGGATTACTGCCAGCCAGAAGGGCTGGCAGCAAGCGGCGGAACAAGAAATACTCGAAGCCATCGCCGACAATCCCGACTACGCCGATGCTCATTTCAATCTCGCCGTCATCTACGCCACGGCGCAACCGCCGGCAAAAGAGTTAGCCAAGCAGCATTACACCAAGGCGACGTCGCTCGGCACCCAGCCCGATCCGTCGCTTGAAAAATTATTGCACTGATCAATTGTCGATCTTGTAGCAGGGGTCTGTGACCGTCGGAAAATTTCCGCGTGCGTGAAACCATTTCTCACCGCGAACTGGCGGTATCTCGCCATGCTCAATTTCGTTGTCGATCCAGCGATCATTGCGCCACTCGTTCCGCCGGGCACGGAGCTCGATTACGAAAATGGCGAAACATTCGTCAGCGTCGTTGGCTTCCTTTTCCTTGACACGCGTTTGCTCGGACTCCCGATCCCGCTCCATCGCGATTTTGAAGAATTGAATCTGCGTTTCTACGTCCGCAAGAAATCGGCCGACACCTGGCGGCGCGGCGTTGTGTTCATTCGCGAACTCGTTCCGCGCCGGGCCATCGCGCTCGTCGCGCGCGCTTTTTACGGTGAAAACTATCTCGCGTTGCCGATGAAACACGAAATCGAACATGCCGATCTTGGAATAAAGGTGGCGTATTCCTGGCGCCGCGGTTCGAAGTGGGAATCGCTCGCGATGACCGCGACTGGCGAGCCGCAAAATATTCCGGCCGGGTCGCACGAGGAGTTCATCACCGAACATTACTGGGGCTACACTTGTATGCGCACCGGTTGCAGCGAATATCGGGTCGAACATCCGCGCTGGAAAATTTGGAACGCCAAAACATTCCAACTCCGCGCCGCCATCGCGACGCTTTACGGCGCGCAATTCGCCGAAACTTTGGCCGCTCCGCCGCGCTCCGCGTTCATCGCCGAAGGTTCACCGATCACCGTCGAGCGCCGAGAAATTCTTCTGTAGCGGCCTCGCTCTGTCGAGGGGCGATGCGAGCACGGCGACAGAGCGCCGTGACTACATTTCGCGGACGAATTTACGTCGTCAGCAACTGCCGTAGCACAAACGGCAAAATGCCGCCGTGCTTGTAATAATCGACTTCGATGGGGGTATCGATACGCAATTTCACCGGCACGGAACGTGATTGTCGATCTTTGCTTTGAATCTCCAGCGTTAGATGCTGGCCTGGCTGAATTGCATCGGACAAACCGGTAATCGAGAAAGTTTCCGAACCATCGAGCCCCAGCGATTGCGCGGTCGTTCCTTCGACAAACTGCAATGGCAACACGCCCATGCCGACAAGGTTGGAGCGATGAATTCGCTCGAAACTCGCGGCCACCGCCGCTTTGATGCCCAACAAACGCGTTCCTTTCGCCGCCCAATCGCGCGAGGAGCCGGTTCCGTACTCATGCCCAGCGAAAATTATCAGCGGCGTTTTCGTCTCCGCATATTTCATCGCCGCATTGAAAATCGCCATCTGCTTGCCGGTTTCCGCTTTCCGGTTTCCGAAATATTTAGTCACGCCGCCTTCCGTTCCAGGCACCATTAAATTTCTGATCCGTACATTCGCGAACGTTCCGCGCGTCATGACGAGATCGTTTCCGCGTCGGCTGCCGTAGCTGTTAAAATCTTGCGGCTTAATTCCGCGCGACATCAAATACTCGCCCGCCGGCGAAGTGGCCTTGATTGCACCCGCCGGCGAGATGTGGTCGGTCGTCACCGAGTCGCCAAAAATTCCCAGAGCGCGCGCGCCGACGATATTGTCGATGTTGCCGGCCGACATCGAAAAGTTCTCGAAGAACGGCGGTTCGTGAATGTAATCGCTCTTCTCGTCCCACTGATAGATGTCGCCCGTGCTCGAGGGAATTTCGTTCCATTTCGGGTTTTGATCGGCGAAGTCGCGATAAAGCTTGCGGAAAATTTCCGGCTTGAGCGCCGATTGCATCGCGTCGCGAATTTCGGTTAGCGACGGCCAGAGATCGCGCAGAAAAGTTTCTTTGCCATGTTTATCTGTGCCGATGGGCTCACCTGAAAGATCGACATCTACCCGGCCGGCCAACGCGAACGCGACCACCAGCGGCGGCGACATGAGAAAGTTAGCTTTGATGTTTTGGTGCACGCGCGCTTCAAAGTTTCGATTTCCCGAAAGCACCGACGCCGCGACCAGATCGTAATCGTGGATCGCCTTTTCGATCTTCGGATGGAGTGGGCCGGAATTGCCGATGCAGGTTGTGCAACCGTAACCGACGAGGTTGAACCCAAGTTGATCGAGATATTCTTGCAATCCAGTTTTTTGGAGATAATCGGAAACGACGCGCGAACCTGGCGCGAGCGAAGTTTTTACTGCGGGATCCACATGCAATCCGCGCTCGACCGCCTTTTTCGCGAGCAGTCCCGCTGCCAGCATCACGCTTGGATTGCTCGTGTTCGTGCAGCTCGTGATCGCCGCGATCAGCACGCTGCCGTGACCGATCCTGGTTTGCCCGTGATGAAATGGATCGGCGCTCGAATCTTTTAATTCCTTGGCTGTGTCCGGTGTCGGCCGATTCGTTACCATTTCGGCTTTGTTGCGCTCCTCGCCAGGTTCCATACCTGGCTCGCGCCTGTCGGTTGATGGCATATCGCCGTCGCCCGGAGCGGTTCCATTCAACTGCACTAGATGTTTTGCGCCAAGATCGACATCTTCCTTGCCGTAGCCGCCTTCTTTAACCGGCTTTCGCAGCAGCGAGCGAAACGTTTCGCCAAGGGCGGGAAGATCGATCCGATCTTGCGGTCGTTTCGGCCCCGCGACGCCCGGCTGGACGTCGCTGAGATTCAATTCGAGATCGACGCTGTAATCGATCTCGCCTTTACGCGGCATCCCAAACATTTTTTGCGCGCGAAAATAATTTTCGAATGCCGCGCACTGCTCATCGCTGCGCCCGGTCGCTCGCAAATAATCTACCGACTCTTGATCGACCGGGAAATATCCCATGGTCGCGCCGTACTCGGGCGACATGTTTCCGATCGTTGCGCGATCCGGAACGGGAAGCGACGCCGCGCCTTCGCCATAAAATTCAACGAATTTTCCAACAACTTTTTGCGCACGCAGCATTTCTGTGATGTGCAACACAAGATCGGTCGCGGTGACGCCTTCGCGCAATTGTCCGGTCAGGTGCACGCCGACGACTTCCGGTGTTAAAAAATACACGGGTTGCCCGAGCATTCCCGCTTCCGCTTCAATTCCGCCCACGCCCCAGCCAACCACGCCGAGTCCGTTAATCATGGTCGTGTGTGAATCGGTCCCGACCAGCGTGTCGGGATAAAACATTTCGCGATTGTCGATCCTGGCGTGCAGTACCCCTTTTGCGAGGTACTCCAAATTGACTTGATGAACGATGCCAATGCCCGGCGGGATCAGTTGGAAAGTGCTGAAGGCCTGCTGTCCCCATTTTAAAAACTGGTAGCGCTCGCGGTTCCGTTTGAATTCCATTTCCAAATTCAAACGCAGCGCCTGCGCCGAGCCGAAAAAATCGACCTGCACGGAGTGATCGACGACCAGATCGACCGGCACCAGCGGCTCGATGATTTTCGGATCGCCGCCGAGTCGCTTCACCGTGCTGCGCATCGCGGCAAGATCGACAACCAGCGGCACGCCGGTGAAATCCTGAAGAACGATTCGCGCGACGACAAACGGGATTTCTTCATTCGCCGGTTGCTTCGCCTTCCACTTCGCCAGCGTCTCGACATCTTTGCGCCGCGCTTTCTTGCCATCGCAATTGCGCAACACCGATTCGAGCACAATCCGGATGCTGACCGGTAGACGTGAAATTTTGCCGATGCCTTGTTCCTCCAGCGCCGGCAGCGAATGCAAAAACCCTTCGCGGCCGTTGCCCGCGTCGAATTTCTTCAGTGTTTTGAATTCGTCGGTCATTTTTTATTGCACAACGATCGCAACGGACACAAAGACCGTGAGACGTAAATTTCCTTTCTCACCGTTGTAACCTTTGTATTCTTTGTGTGAGATCACTTCAGTTCCGTCAGCTTCGCCTTGATCTTGTCGAAATTCGGCAACTGCTTCGCGTCGTCATTGCTCTCGGCGTATTGAATCACGCCATTTTTATCGATGACGAAGGCGGCACGTTTCGCGACGCCGCTCATGCCAAGATTCAATTGTGGAAGGAACGAGTCGTACACTACGTCATACGCTTTCGCGACCTTGTGCTCGTAATCGCTCAACAGCGTCACGCCGATCTTCTCCTTTTGCGCCCACGCTTCCTGCGCAAACGGATTATCGCCGCTGATTCCATAGACCTGGCAATTCATCTGGTCGTACTCGCGCAAGCCGTTGCCGACGCTGCACATTTCCGTCGTGCACGTGCCGGTGAACGCCATCGGGAAAAAGAGCAGCAGCGTGTTTCTTTTTCCAAAATTGTCGCTCAATGTAATCTGTTTCGGTCCGTCCGCGGTTTTGGTTGAGAGAGTGAAATCTGGCGCGTTGGTTCCAACTGCAAGTGGCATAACGAATCCTCCGGTCTGCGTTTAAGCGGGGGAATTCAACTATAAGATCGACATCTACGCGGTCAAAAGGAAGATCAAGATTCGTTGAATCGTCGAAGCGTTGAAAGTTCGCAGGCATTTACGATTCACGAATCACAGATCACGATTCACTGATCCTCGATGGAACTCTTCTGGTGGTTATTCACGATCGTGCTGTTTGCCGTTGGCCTGATCGGCACCGTTTTGCCGATCATTCCAGGAACGACCATCATCCTCGCCGCGGCGGTCATTCACCGGATGATGCTCGGCGCGGAGAAAAGCATCGGTTGGCGTAGTATTGCGGTTCTTGTTCTGCTTACGCTCGCCACCTATGCGCTCGATTTTCTGGGTGCTTATTTTGGCGCAAAATATTTCGGCGCCACGAAATGGGGAATGTGCGGCGCAATTTTCGGCGCGCTCGCCGGACTCTTTTTCGGAATCATCGGATTGTTTGTCGGCCCGGTGATCGGCGCGCTCGCCGGCGAGTTCATTGCCGGAAAAAGAATGATCGACGCTGGCCGCGCCGGGTGGGGAAGCCTGCTCGGCAATCTCACCGGCACGATCGGCAAACTCGTGATCGCGCTCGTCATGATCACGATTTTTCTCATGACTGTGCCGCCACCCATTTGAGCACTCGCACAACGGCCACCAATTAATGCTATCGATGAGAAAGGCGGTAATGGCTCGCCAACTGCTCCAAAATAAAGAATGCGTGGCTTTCTCGTCTTTCTGATCGTCGCCGCCCTGGGATTTGTCTTTCTGCGCCAGAAGCAGGACGATACGCCCCCGGCCACAGCCAAATCCATTGCCACGCAGTCAGCCGGAGCGAAGCCCACGCCCGCACCGTTAACGCCAGCGCCGCGAGGTCAGGCGTCAAAATACAATTACATGAAGCGCGCGCTCGACCGCGCCCGTGACGTCACCGAACAATCGCGCGCCCGAACGCAAGAGAGCCAAGACCCATAAGCACCTGCTTCCCTCTGTTCCTGATTGTGCTAAGTTAGACGCCGATGGCAGATGATCGCTGGTGAATCACAAGATTCGCTGGAGGAAAGTCCGAACACCATACGGCAGCATGCCGCGTAAAACACGCGGGCGCCGCAGTCCCGCAGCCGTGGGATTGCGGCGACGGAAAGTGTCACAGAAAAGACACCGCCGGTTCTTTGAGAAAAGTGCACGGTAAGGTTGAAAAGGCGAGGTAAGAGCTCACCGCTCGCGGAGTAATTCGCGAGGCAGGAAAAACCCCATGCGGTGCAAGACAAAACAGAGGGAGGACAGCCGGTCCGTCGATCCTCGGGTTCGTCGCATCACGGTCCCGCAATTGCGGGATCGGGCGGTCCCGCGAAGGCGGGATTGAGATAAATGATCATCGCCCAGCTTCTTTGCTCACAAAGAGCTGTGGGACAGAATTCGGCTTACCGCCATCAAATATGAAGGGCGCTTTCGGAAACGAAAGCGCCCTTCGCTTTTTTATGCACCCATTGACTGAAGCGTATCGTCGAGACAGGAGAGCAAATGCGAAACGGTTTCTTCGGTTTCGTCGCCCATATTCGAGAGACGGAAGGTTTCGCCTTTGAGTTTGCCATAACCGGGGTCGATGACGAGATGATGTTTTTCCCGCAAGTCGCGAGCAAGTTTCAGGACGTCGATGCCTTTGTTGTTTTTCACGCAGGTGAGCGTTTTTGATCTAAAGCCTTCCTCGGCGAAGAAGTCAAAACCGGCCCGGCGGACCCAATCGTGCACAAGCGCGTTGGTTCTTGCATGTCGATCAAAGCGCGCGTCGACGCCTTCCGCGAAGATCTCGTCGAGCTTGGATTGCAGAGCGTGAATGTGCGCGATGCTCGGCGTGCTTTGGGTCATCCATTCGGCCTGTTGTTTTTTGAATTCGAGAAAATCGAAATAGAAACCACGGTTCGGAATTTTTTCGGCGCGTGAGAGAGCTTTTTCGGAAACGGAGAAAAGCGAAAAACCGGGCGGGAGCGCGAGCGCTTTTTGCGCGCCGGTCAGCATGACATCGATGCCGAGCGCGTCCATGTCGATCTTGACTCCGCCACAAGATGAAACCGTATCGACGATGAGAATAACGTCAGGATACTTCGCGAGCGTGCAGCAAATTTCTGGCAACGGATTCATCACGCCGGTCGAGGTCTCGTTGTGAATCAGCGTGACCGCGTCAAACTTTCCGGTCGCGAGCGCAAGATCGACATCTTTATGATCGATGTGTTTTCCCCACTCAACCTGTAGCGCTTCAGCCTCTTTTCCGCAGCGCTTTGCGACATCGAACCATTTGTCGGAGAACGCGCCGCACATGCAACAGAGCACGCGTTCGCCGACGAGATTACGGATTGACGCTTCCATCACGCCCCATGCCGATGAAGTGGAAAGAAAAACCGGCTGCTTTGTTCCGAACAAAGTTTGCAGCTTCGGATGAATGCCGCGGTAAAGATTTTTAAAATCTTCGCCGCGATGTCCGATCATCGGACGTCGAAATGCTTCCCAGGTTTTTTCTGAAACCTCGACCGGACCGGGAATGAAAAGCTTGTCGTGTTGCTGCACGTGCGAACGTTAATCGCGAAACGCGAATTTTGTAGGGCGTTTCTGCGAAACGCCAAGAGCGGCGTCTGACACAGACGCCCTACAATTATTTTTTGATAAAGCTGATATCGCCGCTGCGCTCGACGCGTGCCTTCTTCACCTTCGAGATATCATCGTCGCGTAAACTTAGGCGCATATCCTCTTCAACATCGTGGGTCGAGATATGGTTGCGGCGCATCGTTCCCAAAATGAAGTCGCCATCTTCAACGATTACTTCGGGCAGACCCTTGATGAGGCAACCGAACCAATGCGAGTGAAAGGCGATGAAAGCGAGAAGGCGATGCAGCAGCACGAGGACGAGCCCGCCGCCGAGCGTCGCGAAAAACGCCGCGCTGCCGTTGATGGCGCGTGAGAGCACTGACGCCAGAATGACCAGCAACACTGCGTCGAAGGCGGTCTTGCGCGAAAGCGATCGTTTATGGCCCACCCGAACCATAATCAGCGTGGCAATAAACACGACCACACCGCGCAGTGAAATTTGAATGAAAGTCAAATCCCGCGGTTCCGCGCCCAAACCAAGCAATGGCCCGACAAAATTCCAGAATGCATTCATATCTGAAAATTTTATCGCCGGAAAAAAGTTTGGCGAGTGTATGTCGATGTTGCGGACGCAAAATAAATCCACCGACAAGGCGGGATGTATTTTGTCTTCTACTTCTTGCCGCGCCCAGTTTTTGCCTGCAATTCCTCGATCTTTCTTGAGGCGGCCGCTTTCGTTAGCGTCTCGTCAAAGTCCTCGCCGGCCTCGCGGCAAAGCGTTTGCAGATAAGATCGCTGCGGGCCGGTCATAGGTTCTTCGCCGGTGGTCCACTCTTCCGGATCTTTCTCTGGGTTTTGCATTGGGGGCGTTGGTTCGTCGGGAGTCATCAAAATAAACATCGTTGGCGCAGGTGTGACCGGCCTTGCCGAGCTTGCGCGAAAAACCTTCGCGTGGCATAAGACGACGCTCGCGCGGTTTCGATCGCCGAGTGTAACATCGACATCGAATCATGCCGACGGTCCCGCCTCCTTCCCGAGATGCAGCCCTGGAAACGCGCGTCTTCTGGGAGAGATTTAAAGTTGAGATTGCCGCAGTCCTTTTGATCGCATTACTCGCGATCGTCGGTTTCGGAGTTTACCGCCTTTATTCCGGACAGCGCAATTCAGCTGCCTCGGCTTTGTTAGGCAGCGCCAGAAGCACTGAAGATTATCAAGAGGTCATTGCGCGGTATCGGGACACGCCCGCTGGGGCAGACGCCTATCTGTTGTTCGCCCAGGCGCAACGTGACGAAAAGAAATTCGCGGACGCCGATGCGACGCTCGAGATTTTCATCGCTAAAAACCCGGACCATGAATTTGTGGCCACCGCGCGAATGGCAATGGCCGCCAATCTCGAGTCGCTGGGAAAGACCGACGAAGCATTGGCGATGTATCAAAAGATCGCCGCCACTCACCCGAAAAATTTCAATGCCCCGTTGGCGCTTTTCTCGCAAGTGCACATCTTGAGGATGAAGAATCAAACCGAGGAGGCGCGCCGTGTCTGTGAGAAAATCCTCACCGATTATCGCGATAGTTTTTGGGCGGGCGAGGCGTCGCGGGAATTGCGTCTACTCAAACCGCCCGGCTCATCCGAACCGGCCGCAAGATCGACAATCCCACCGTTCTTGGCTGCGCCAAGCCCAATGCAAACTGCGAATTCGCCCACGCCGAAACGTTAGCTTGCCCGTTGGAGGGCGCCGCGATGTCGGCGCCGATTAAAAATTTGGGACACGACATCGCGTGTCGCTCCAGTTCGAAGCTCTAGCGCTTCGAGAACTGGAAACGTTTCCGCGCTCCGGGTTGCCCGGATTTTTTTCGCTCTTTCATGCGCGGATCCCGGCGAAGCAAACCATCCGCTTTCAACGAACTGCGCAGATTGCCATCGACCTGGAGAAGCGCGCGTGAGATAGCCAGGCGCGCCGCGCCTGCCTGGCCGGCCACGCCGCCGCCAGTTGCGTTGATCGACAAGTCGTAAGCGTTTACCAATTTCGCGGCCTGCAACGGCTGCAACACCGTATTTTGCAGCGGCGCCGTCGGAAAATAATCTTCGAAGCTGCGCCCGTTGATGTCGATCTTGCCGCTGCCCGGCGTCATGCGAATGCGGGCGACCGAGGTCTTGCGGCGGCCAGTGGCAATGAATTTCTGAGTTCGCGCCATAAAATCTCGTCAGGCCAATTCGTTAGGCAAGTTTGACCGCGTGTGGTTGCTGTGCGGCGTGCGGATGAGAATCGCCACGATAGACTTTCAACTTGCGATAAACTGCGCGGCCCAGCCGATTGTGCGGAATCATTCCGCGCACCGCCCGCTCGATCAGCAATTCAGGATGACGCGCGCGCCGGGCGCGAACGTTTTCCGATTTGTGACCGCCGACGTATCCAGAGAAACTCATATAGCTTTTCTGATCTTCCTTTTTGCCGGTCAGTCGCACTTTATCGGCATTGATCACGACGACAAAATCACCGGTGTCGACATGCGGCGTAAAAATCGTTTTTTCTTTTCCCCGCAGCAGCTTTGCTGCCTTCACCGCGACGCGGCCCAACACCTGGTCCTTTGCGTCAATGACCCACCACTTGCGGGTGACTTCGCTGGCTTTGGCGGAAAACGTTTTCATCGGGGCGGAAAAGGCACGGAAATTACGAGACGCGTCGGTGAGTGTCAAATTTTTGATCGACCATCACGCTCGGTCTCGACAAACAGCCTGGCAGCCGTCTCCGAGAATCGATTGCGTCTTACGAAATTTTTGGGGCGAAAGCGGGAATGGCGAAGTTAATGTTCGCGGTGTTCACCCATCGATCGCATCGGCATTTTGTCGAGGATCGGCTGGATCGACGGGTCGGCTTTGAGCAGTGCAGCGCGCATTGTGTCTTGAAATTCTTTCGACGCCTGGCGCATCTTTTCCTTCGCAGCTTGCACCGCTGGATCCTGCATCGCCTTCTGTTCTGCTGCTTTCATCTTTTCGCGTTCATCAGGAGAGAGATTGGCAAAGCGCCCACCCTGACGGTGTCTCGGGCCGTTGCCGGGTTCGTTTGCATCCTGAGGGAAAGCGATCGGCGCAATTTGCAAGGCTATGGCCAGGATCGACATGGTAAGTACTGTTTTCATTCTCATAATTGGAAAATAACCATGGATTGGTGCCAGTAAAGGTGCGCAACAAAAATGGCTGCTGGTTATTTTGAGTTCGCGAGTTTAATTCCTTCTCGCTATGTCGAACGCAGCCGCCAGCAAAACCGCCATTACGCCGCGGCGCGATGAAGATTTTGCCGAGTGGTATCAACAGGTCATTCGAGCGGCCGAGCTGGCCGAGCCTTCGGATGTGCGGGGTTGCATGGTCATTCGTCCGTGGGGCTACGGCATTTGGGAAAACATGCAGCGCCAGCTCGACGCGATGTTTCGCGCCACTGGCCACCGTAATGCCTACTTTCCACTTTTCATTCCCTTAAGTTATTTCGCGAAGGAAGCCGAACACGTTGAAGGCTTCGCCAAGGAATGCGCCGTTGTCACCCACAGCCGGTTGGAAGTCGATGCCGATGGAAAAATGAAACCATCGAGCCCACTCGCCGAACCGCTCGTGATCAGGCCAACCAGTGAGACGATCATCGGCGCGAGTTACGCGAAGTGGGTGCAATCGTATCGCGATCTTCCGATTTTGATCAATCAGTGGGCCAATGTTGTTCGGTGGGAGATGCGGCCTCGTTTATTTTTGCGCACAACCGAATTTCTGTGGCAGGAAGGCCACACCGTCCACGAAAGCGAAGCCGAAGCCCGCGCGGAAACCAAGCGAATGCTCGATGTTTACGAAACGTTCGTGCGCGAACATCTGGCCATTCCCGTTTACAGCGGCGAAAAATCGCAGAGCGAACGTTTTCCCGGCGCGGTGCAAACATTGTCGATCGAAGCGATGGTGCAGGACCGGCGGGCCATTCAGGCGGGCACGTCGCATTTTCTTGGCCAAAATTTCTCGCGCACGAGCGGGATTCAATTCCAGAACCGCGAGGGCAAACAGGAGTTTGGCTGGACCACGAGTTGGGGCATGAGTACCCGGCTGGTCGGCACGCTGGTGATGGCGCATGGCGATGATGACGGAGTTGTTCTGCCGCCGCGCATCGCGCCGACGCAGATTGTGATTTTGCCGATCACGCCGAGGGAAGAAACGCGCGCGAAAATTCTTGAAGCGTGCGACCAACTCGCGCGGAAATTACGCGCGAATCACTATGTCGATCTACCGATCGAAGTTGAAGTGGATCGGCGTGATTTGGGCGGCGGGGCGAAAAATTGGGAATGGATCAAGAAAGGTGTGCCGGTGCGGATCGAGATCGGGCCGCGCGATCTCGAAAAAGATTCCGTGACAATGAGTCGACGCGATCAGCCGGTGAAAGCGAAGGAGTGTATGGCGATGGAGGAATTTGTTCAGGGCGCGCCCGACGTTCTCATGTCGATCGAAGAAAATCTTTACGAGCGCGCGACGAAGTTCCGCGACGAGAACACGCGCAAGATCGACAATCAGAAAGATTTTTACGATTTTTTTACGCCGGCAAATTCCGCCAAACCGGAAATCTACGGCGGTTTCGCGCTCGCCCACTGGAACGGCTCACGCGAAATCGAAGAAAAAATCAAGAACGATCTCAAAGTCACCATCCGCTGCATTCCGCTCGGCGATTCCGTCGAAATCGGCCGGTGCATTTTCACTGGCGAACCGAGCTCGCGCCGCGTCATTTGGGCGAAAGCGTACTAACGCGCATCTGCGTTTGGTTGACGCTTTTAGAACCGCTCGTTTATTGCTGCTGTGCCAATGAAATTGAAGCTTTATAGCCGGGAATGGTGCTCGTGGTGCATTGACGCCAAGGATTATCTGAGCGAGCGCGGCTACAAGTTCATCGAGATTGACGTTGGGCAAGATCGACAAGCATATCAGGAAATGAGGGAGGTCTCCGATCAAACGTATGTCCCGACGTTCGTCGCGGGCGACAAGGTTCTGGCGAATTTCGATACCGATCAGCTCGAAAGATTTTTGCGCGAGCACCAAATTCATCCGTAATGCTTTTCGGATTTTTCCTCACGCTCGGGGTGGTGGTGCTCAGCGTCGCCCTCCGCAGTTACCAAAGCTCCTTTTCGCAAAAAGCCGGCGCGCTCGGCATTTTGATCTCGTCCTATCTAGCGATTTATTTCATTACCGGCAACCATATCCTCGGCGCGGTCGCGGCCGTGAGCTGGCTCTTTCTGCCCTGGCTGGAAATTCTCACCCGCATTCGCACTTTGCGTTTGCCGAAGGAAAAACGGCTCCGGCCGAAAAGCCCGCCTTCCTCGGACATTTTCCCCACGCTCAATGAAATCACGCGCGAGATCGAGAACGAGGGGTTCGTCCACGTAAACGATGCCGGCTGGGACTGGGAAGATTACCGGCAATTTTTTCGTTTGTTTTACAAGGACGACGACCGCGCCCAAGCCACGATCTGCTTGAACGAGCAGCACGATCTCTCATTTTATTATCTGCGAATTTCGTCGCGCGCGGAAGGCGGGACGATTTGGACGACTTGGAATTATCCGCTCTCTTACGGCCTGAAACTCACTCCGCAATTCCGCATCAATCGTCAGCGTCCTGATCAATCGTTCTGGCAGCTTTACCAAAGCCATCGCGAATTTCTTCGCCGCAATCGGGTGGATATTGGAACCATCGACGTCCTGGATGAGGAGCGCATCCAGACCGAGATGGAAAACGATCTGCGCGATCAAATCGCGCACAACATCGACAAGGGCGTGCTCAAGCAGACGGCGGCGGGGGATGTAAAATATTCCTGGCGAGGCATGATTTATCTTTGGTGCCAGTTCCTGCTCGATCTGGTGCGGCTGTAGCGATGTAGAGGCGCGTGTCCTCACGCGCAGATTAAAATTGTGGCTGAGGACAGCCGCCGCTACACCATGTCGATCTTGCGCGCGCGATCGCGCTTACACCTTCATGATCTCAGCTTCTTTGTGCTTGAGATGATCATCGATCGATTTGACGAAACGATCGGTCAATTTTTGGATTTCATTTTCTAAATCGTGTAATTCGTCTTCGCTCGATCCCCCCGCGGTCTTGAGTTTCTTGGCCTCATCGAGCGCCGTGCGGCGATTCACGCGCACACGCACACGCGCTTCCTCGGCCATTTTGCCTAGCGAGCGCACGAGATCTTTGCGCCGTTCTTCGGAAAGTTCCGGAATTGGCAGCCGGATAATTTTTCCATCGACATTCGGCGTGATGCCGATCTTCGATTCCTTGAGCGCGCGCTCGATGTCCTGCACCGTGCCGGCATCGAACGGCTGCACCACGAGCAAGCGCGGCTCGGGCGTAGTGATCAACGCGAGCTGTTTCAACTTCATGGCCGATCCGTATGCTTGGACATCGACGTTCTCGACCAGACCAGGCGAGGCCTTGCCCGTGCGCACAGCAGCAAATTCGTGCACCATGTAGTCGACGCTTTTTTCCATCGCCATCTCAGCTTCCAGAAGAATGTCGTCTCTCCTCATGCGGCTAGATTTTCACTTCGGCTCCAACTCATTGCAAACCAGCGTCCCGACTTTTCGGCCGAGCACGGCGTCACGGATATTGCTCGGCTTGTTCATGTCGAACACCAAGATGGGGATTTTGTTGTCCATGCAGAGGCTGAAGGCCGTCGAATCCATGATTTGCAGCCGTTTTGCAAGCGCTTCGGTGAAAGTGATGTGCTCGTAGAGTCGGGCGTTTGGATCGGTATTCGGATCGCGATCGTAAACGCCGTCCACTTTCGTCGCTTTCAGGATGACATCGGCGCGAATCTCACTTGCGCGGAGCGCTGCGGTCGTGTCCGTCGAAAAATAAGGATTGCCGGTGCCGGCCGCGAAAATAACCACGCGGCCAAGTTCAAGATGGCGAATGGCACGGCCCAGGATAAACGGCTCGGCCACATTTTTCATTTCAATCGCTGTCTGCACGCGTGCCGCCACGCCCATCTGAGCGAGCGTGCTCCGCAACGCCAACGCGTTGATAACGGTCGCGAGCATGCCCATGTAATCCGCCGTCGTGCGGTCCATGCCGCGATGGGATGCGGCCAGACCGCGCCAGATGTTACCACCGCCGATGACGACCGACGTTTGCACGCCGAGATCGTGCACCTCTTTGATCCGCGCCGCGATTTCGCGAACAACGGGCGGGGAAATATTCTCTCGAGCGCCGCGCTCTTGCAGCGCTTCGCCGCTCAACTTGAGCACGATGCGTTTATAAGCGGGCGCTTCCGTTTTCATGATCGACAATGATCAAACAGAACGCCGCGAAGTTTGGAAAGTAAAATGGTAGTGGCACGGGCTTCCAGCCGTGAATTTCATCGGCAAGATGCCGATGCTACATCGAAGCCGTGCACGAATTCCTGCGCACTCATGCGCCGTTTTCCTTCGAGCTGCACTTCGCGCAACCACAATGCGCCTGTGCCGGCGGCGATGACGAAGTCATTTCTGTCGGCCAGCAGAATTTCTCCAGGCGCGCCGCTAAGACCGACAATCTCGGCCGAAAATATCTTCAAATTGCGCGGCTCATTTAATTTGGCGGTGATTTGTGTGAACGCACCCGGCCACGGATCAAATGCGCGGATTTTCCGCGCGATCACTTCGGCCGGTTCCAACCAATCGATTCTACCATTTTCCCGAGTCAATTTTGGCGCGGAAGTGGCGAGCGCGTTGTCTTGCGGCACGCGCGGCACATTTCCACTGGAGAGCATTCGCAACGATTCGAGCAATGCGACGGGTGCAATTTGACCCAGCCGATCGTGCAGCGAGCCGCCGGTCTCATTAGGTGCGATGTCGATCTTGCGCTGCAACAAGAGATCGCCGGTATCGAGTCCCTCATCCATGTACATGATCGTGATTCCGGTCTCGCGATCGCCGGCGGCAATCGCGGCCTGGATCGGCGCCGCGCCGCGCCAGCGCGGAAGCAGCGATGCGTGCAAATTCAAACAAGCAATCTTGGGAATTTCGAGAACGGCGCGGGGCAAAATTTGTCCGTAAGCGATGACGACAATCACGTCCGGTTGCAACGCACGAATTTGCTCAATCGCTTGTCGATCTTTGATGCGCGTGGGTTGCAAGATCGGCATCTTCATTTGAGCTGCCGCCTTTTTGATTGGCGACGCTTCGATACGCTGATCCCGCCCAACGGGTTTGTCCGGTTGCGTGAGGACCGCAACGATTTCGTGCTCGGATGTTTGCAGCGCTTGCAGTGTCGGCGCGCCGATTTCGCCCGTGCCGATAAAGATGATGCGCATGCCGAATTACGGCATCAGTTGATGAGCGCGTGGCGCGCGACGCTGGCTTTGTCCGGCCATCGCTTGCGCCATTAATTTTTCGCCCTCTGTGACTTCACGCTGGCCAACCGAAGACGCGCAGCCGGTGCAGAGGTAATCGAAGATCTCTTTGCCCGGCAGAACTAAAAGCAGCCGCTCCCGCACCGGCATCGAGGCTTTGCACTTTTCGCAGTAGAGACTTGAGGCGGTGAAATTTTCAAACTGCGGCTGACTCATGATGGCCATCCATGCCATTCACACTGGCGAGGATATCGAACAAAACTTTTGACGGCGCTTGCATTGCGTCAACCACCGTGACGCAATCCTCCGAATAATAATCGAGGACAGGTTTCGATTCCGATTCGTAAATGTCGAGGCGTCGTTGAATGACCTGTTCGTTGGCGTCGTCGAGGCGGTTGTCTTTGAGGGCGCGCTTTTTCAATCGGGTAAACAGCGTCTCGCGGTTCGGACAGGAGAGATGAAACACTTTTTCGACTGAGATCATTTCCTCCATGATCTTCGCCTGGTTCACATTTCGCGGAATACCATCGAGCACGAGCGTGTCGATGTCCGGTTTGAATTTATGGGCGTCGACCGCAGCATCGATCGCAACTTTCCAAAGTTGCACGGTGACGTCGTCAGGCACGAGCTGCCCCTTGCTCGAATATTCGAGGAAGGCCTGGCCAACTTTGGTGCGGGTGTCGATTGAGCGAAAAACATCGCCGCATGGGCAATGAAAAAAACGCGGGATGCTCCCGAGCGTTTTACCCTGTGTGCCTTTGCCGCTGCCAGGCGCACCGAAAAGGAGGAAGGTCTTATATTTCATGGGCGAAACTCATTATACCGCAAACTGCTTGAAACCGGATACCGGAAAGAAAAAGAGCGAAAGTTATTTCTTCGCCAGAGGATCGACATTCACCCGTCGGCCGGCGCGGTCGAAGCGCACGTTGCCATCGACCAAGGCAAAAATGGTGTAATCGCGCCCGAGGCCGACGTTTCGGCCCGGTAAAAATTTCGTCCCGCGCTGACGCACGATGATGTTGCCGGCCACGATCGATTCGCTGCCGAATTTCTTCACTCCTAATCGTTTGCTGACGCTGTCGCGACCGTTCTTGACGCTGCCTTGTCCTTTTTTATGAGCCATTGGAAAGGTTGATGGTTGATAGTTGAGAGTTAATGGAGGCTAGTCGGCAGCTTTCTTTGCGGTCGCGCTTTTCTTCGCGCCAATGCTGATGCTTTTGATCTTCACTCGCGTCAATTTGCGGCGATGTCCGACGGTGCGGTGATAACCTTTGCGCCGTTTGAACTTGAACGCGATCACTTTTTTGTCTTTGCGCTGCTCGACAACTTCCGCCGTCACCTTTGCGCCGGAAATAAGCGGATCGCCGTGCGTCAGTTTGTTGCCGTCGGCGTACATCAAAACATGGCTGAACGTTGCGGTCCTGCCTGCATCGACCTCCAGAAGGTCGACATCGATCGTTTCGCCTTCCGCGACACGATACTGTCGTCCACCGGTCTTGATAATTGCGTAAGCCATAAGCGCTTCTGAGGAGAAAAAGCCGCGCAAAATTCCACAGATGCACGGCTTTGACAAGGGGAAAGCTTAGCCGGTAGGGCAACGCTCCGCGGAGCGGACGAATTCTTCGGCCCGACAGAGTCTGGCTCTACCAAGATACAACTAACACAATCTCCCCCTTTGCCGGATGCTTCGCGTAATGAGCGAGCAGTTCACGAGCAGTGCCGCGGCGGAATTCTTCGAATTTTTTTGTAAGCTCGCGCGCAACGCACAGTTGTCGATCTTGCATGATATCGATGCAGGCGTTCAGCGTTTTGATTAAGCGATAGGGCGATTCGAAAAAGATGGTTGTTTCATCACGCGCGGCGGCGGCGCGCAATTCGCGTTCACGTTGACCGCTTTTAACGGGGAGAAATCCGCCAAAGAAAAATTTCTCAGCCGGAAATCCAGAACCGACCAGCGCGGTGAGGATCGATGACGGCCCGGGAATAATTGTAAACGGCAGGACCCGCTTAACGCATTCGCGAATCAGGCGTGCGCCTGGGTCGGAAAGCCCAGGCGTTCCGGCATCCGTAATGAGCGCGACGTTCCCGCCCGCCGCGAGTCGCTCGACGAGCTCTGCCGTGCGCATCGCTTCGTTGTGCTCGTGATAACTAACGAGCGGTTTCTTGATTCCGAAATGCTTCAGTAACATTCCCGAGTGTCGTGTATCCTCGGCGGCGATAAGATCGACATCGTTCAAGACTTCGACTGCGCGCAGGGTGATATCGCCAAGATTACCAATGGGTGTGGCGACGACGTAAAGCATCCTTAGAGCATCGGATGAGAATCCGTTTTTCGCTATCGATTACGGTCTGGCGAAGAAGGGAAAATAGCCGATTCGAGTTCGAACAACCGGGTTGCGGGTGCAAAACGAATCCATAAAAAGGAGGCATTTATGAGGATAAGCATTTACGTATTAGCGTTGGTGCCGTTGGTGTTTGCCGGCTGCGCCGAAGAGGCGCCGCCGCCGGTAACCACAACAACCACCGTAACGCGCGAGGTAACAACGGCTGGCCCCACGACGGGAGAAGTTTATGTGACCCAGGCTCCGCCCGTGCTTCGGGTTGAGGCGGAGACCGTCTCGCCTGGAGCTAACTATCTCTGGACACGCGGGTACTGGCGTTGGACGGGAGTGGACTATGTCTGGGTGCCCGGCACTTGGGTCGTGCGGCCAAGTCTCAGCGCTGTATGGGTCGAAGGCCATTGGGCGCACCGATCCCGCGGTTGGGTGTGGATCGCCGGCCATTGGCAATAGCCGAAACTCGTTTCCGCGTCTTTGCGCGGTAGCAGCTCAAGGCGGTTGATTAACCGCGCACGCGAAACTCGTCGCGGTAGAGCGGCGTTTCTTCCGGCGCGAAGCCGTGGCGTGTGATGTTTTCAGTAACAACGCGCGGCAGTAAAAATTGCAGGAGATAATCTTCGCCGCCGGCCTTGGTGCCGCCGCCGCTCATTTTGAAACCGCCGAAGGGATGGCGCCCGACAACCGCGCCCGTGCACGAACGGTTGATGTAAACATTACCCGCCTCGATCTCGGCTTTGGCGCGCTCGATGTTGGCTGGACTCCGTGAGAAAAATCCGGCGGTGAGCGCGTAATCAGTGCCGTTCGCGATCTTGACTGCTTCATCGAGATCGCGCGCTTTCAAAACGCTGAGAACGGGCCCGAAAATTTCTTCGCGGACGATGCGCATGTTCGGTTTAACATCGACAAAGATTGTCGGCGGAATGAAGTAACCTTTTGCCGGCACATTCTGATGCTGGAACGCGAGCGTGGCTTCGCTCTTGCCGATCTCGATGTAATTCAGGATGCGTTCGTAGGCGGTCTTGTCGATCACGGGTCCGACCGTCATGCCGGGCTCTTCCGGATTGCCGACGCGCAAACTGGCGGCGGCCGAGAGCAAACGCTCCAGAACGCGATCGTAATTTTCTTCGAGCACGATCAAGCGCGAGAGGGCGGAACATTTCTGTCCCTGATAACCGAACGCGGAATAAATTGAATCGACAATCGCTTCGTCCAGATCGGCATCCGAATCGATAATGACCGCGTTCTTACCGCCCATCTCGCAGACGACGCGCTTGAGCTCGCGTTGACCGGGTCGCGTTATCCCGGCACTTTCCCAGATTTTCAGGCCGACTTCGCGCGAACCGGTGAACGCGATAAGATCGACATCTTTATGATCGACAAGGTGCGCGCCGATGACCGACCCATGACCGGGCAGAAAATTAAGAACGCCAGGCGGCACGCCGGCTTCCTCAAAGATTTCCATGAGCATCGCGCCGCAAACGGCCGATTGCTCGGCCGGTTTCATGATGACGGTGTTGCCGGTGACGAGCGCGGCGGTGGCCATGCCACAGAGAATCGCGATCGGGAAATTCCAGGGCGCAATTACCAGCGCGACGCCGCGCGGCCAGTAATGATAATAACTTTCCTCGCCGGGAACGTGTTGCGTGAGGCGCGGCCGGCCGATCCGCCGCATTTGTTGCGCGTAAAACAGACAAAAATCCATGGCTTCGCGAATATCGCTGTCGGCTTCGGCCCAGGGTTTGCCGACTTCGAAGACTTCCAGCGCGGAAAGTTCATAGCGACGGCGTTCCATTATGGCGGCGGCGCGTTCGAGCAAACGCGCGCGTTCTTCAAACGGAGTCCGGCTCCATTTTGCAAACGCGTCGCGCGCGGTTTTGACGGCGCGTTCCGCTTCCGGAATTCCCGCGGCCGCGACATCGCCGACGATTTCATCCGGCGCGCTTGGATTCAGCGATGCCGTAGTGCGGTCGATCCAGACTCTTTCGCCGCCAATCACGAGCGGATATTTTTTCCCAAGACGTGCGCGCACCTGGCGCAACGCGGCGCGCATTTCTTCCTGGCTCTGTTGATAGGCAAAGTTCACAAGCGGCGCGTTTTCATAAACATCACCCGGCGGCACGTCAAGGGAAGCGCCATCGAGCAGATGTCGATCTTTGCTCACAGAATCCGGGTTCCCTCGCACGAGCCTGTTCGGATCGCGCAACAATATTTTCTCGGAAACATTGTCGGAGAATTTCGCGCGCAAAAAACCCTCGTTCGAAGTGTTCTCGAGCAAACGGCGAACGAGATACGACATTCCCGGCAGCAGCTCGCCGACCGGACAATATTCGCGAACGCGATATCCCATTTCAACAAGCGCCCGCTTGACCGGACCGGCCATGCCATAGAGCAATTGAAATTCGAAGCGGGTGCGATCGATCCCGAGTTCGTCGCCGAGCGCCTGCGCATGCGCGATGCTGCGGACGTTGTGCGAGCCAAACGCGGCCGTGACGATCGATTCATTTTCAAGCAACACACGGCTGAGCGCTTCAAAGTTCGCGTCGCTCTCGGGCTTTTGCAGATAAACGGGGATACTCCAGCCATTCTGGGTTGATTTGATTTTTTCGTAATCCCAGTACGCGCCTTTAACGAGTCGGACGGTAAAACGCGTGCGGCGGGCGCGCCCCCAATCGATAAGATCGACAAGATCTTTTTCGGCGTCGCGGAGGTAGGCTTGAATAACAATGCCGGCGTGCGGCCAATCTCGAAACTCCGGCTCGGCGAAGAGCGCTTTAAAAAGGTCGAGTGTGATATTTTTGTGAGAAAAACTCTCCATATCGAAGTTAATGAACACCCCGAGCTCTTTCGCTCGTCGCAAAATCGGGCGCAGTTTCGGCGCGAGATGCGCGATTGCGTCCGCCGGATCGGCCGGATTCGTCTGAGAATAGAGCGCGGAGATTTTTACCGAGAGATTGACGACGGGAAATAATTCCGTGCCGTCGTCGAGCGGGTCGCTCCAGCCGTCGGTTTCGCGTGCGAGATGCTCGAGCAATTCGAGACAGCGCGTCGCGTATTCGTCCGTCTCCTTCTCGCTCACGACGGCTTCGCCCAAAAGATCGACAGTGAACCCAATCTTCTGTTCGTGCCGCTTGCGCAGCGTCTTCATTACATCGTCGGGATTTTTTCCAGCGATGAATTGGCGCGCCATGCCGGAAACATTCCAGCGCAGCAACTGGCCGCTGATCCACGGCACAATTTTCGCGGCGCGGACGCCGGTTCGGACGAGCGGCGCGAGGCCGTTGCGCATGTCCGTGAAATATTCGTCGAGATGCTGGACGATGTCGCCCGAACGCCGGAGCGACGGCAGCACATCGACAAAGCGAAACATCTGGACTTTAAAACGCTCATCGCGCATCGAGAGCGCCATCAGCCGTTGGTAAAAACCGGCCTTGCTGAAAAGCGGTTCCGGATGGCGGTCGACCAGCTCAAAAATGCGCGCGCCGCGCTGCTCGATTTCAGTCTGGAGAGACCTCATGGACGACAATAATCCGCGCTCCGGAAGTGAGCAAAGACGATTGTCAGTTTAGAAAATTTTCTGGGCTCACACACTCACCCGGCGCTTCGTATTCGAAGTAAGAATGCGGGGCATGGACGCAAAAAATAGGGAGCAAATAGAGATGATTTGCCTGGCGGATTCCAGAGGCCCAGGGCTCGGGTCTGTCAGGCAATCTCTTGTCCGCTAAAACGGCCCCCGCTGGTTGCCGACGCTGTTCCCGATTGCTCGTTAGGAGAAACTCGCGTAGCAAACAGGCGAGATGAATCGGGGCGCTGATCGCTACGAGTTCGCCAGCGACAATACCGCATCGATTTGTCCCGAAGCTTGGGACGCGCTGCAAAAGGCGAACGCCGATAAGGCGGCGTCATCCTATGGCGATGATCGATGGACCGCACAAGTGCGCCAGCTTGTGCGCGAAATGTTCGAAATCGATTGCGAAGTATTTCTTGTTTTCAACGGCACCGCAGCGAATGCGCTGGCGCTGGCGCAGCTTTGCCAGCCCTTCCACAGCGTCATTTGTCATGAGCACGCACATATCGAAACCGACGAGTGCGGCGCGCCGGAATTTTTCTCCGGGGCGAAACTGCTCCTCACGCGGGGAGCGAATGGCAAGATCGACATCGGCGAGGCGGAAGCGGCAATTGTTCGCCAACCCGAATTGCATTCGCCGAAGCCGCGCGCGATCAGCATCACGCAAGCGACCGAGCTTGGGACCATTTACACGGTAGAGGAGATCCGGGCGCTAAATGAATTCGCACGCAAACGGTCGCTTTTCATTCATATGGATGGAGCGCGCTTCGCAAATGCGGTCGCCTCGCTTGGTTGCGCGCCGAAAGCGCTCACATGGGAAATCGGTGTGGATGTTCTTTGTTTTGGGGGAACGAAAAATGGCATCGGCGCGGGCGAGCTGGTGATATTTTTCAAAAAGGAACTGGCTCGCGAGTTTGATTACCGGGTCAAACAAGCAGGCCAGCTCGCGTCGAAAATGCGTTTCCTGGCCGCGCCCTGGGTGGGGTTGTTGACGGACGCTGTTTGGTTGCACAATGCGGAACATGCAAATCGCGCGTCACGGCAGCTCGCGGAGCGGCTTCGCTCGGAAGCAAAGATCGACATCGTCTTTCCCGTGGAAGCGAACGCAATCTTTCTGCGGATGAGTGAGCAGCTAGTGCGCGGGCTGCATGAGCGTGGCTGGGATTTTTACAAATTCATTGAACCGGAGGTTTACCGGTTGATGTGCTCATGGTCCGTCACCAAAGCCGATATTGCTGACTTTGCTGGCGACATTGTTGCGTTGAAACGTAACGAAGAAGCGAAACATTGAGTAGTTGCGCTGTGAAAAGGACGTCTGTATAGGAGCAGTAAGATGAAGGCGACGGCGCGAGTTTTACTCTCAACTTGCGTTCTCTTGGGGGGATGTCAGGCCACGCGCGATGTCGCTGTCACTTCTTATCATGTCGCTACCGCGCCGGTGCGTCTGGTGCACAGAGCCATCGCTGCTGATTCGTCGCCGACGCCATCGGCAACTTCGGACGTCACTACTCCGGGACGTCCTGTGCCAGTTACTTCTCCCAGCTCATCGCAAAAGCAACGGATCGCTTCGAGGACGCCTTCAACGGAGACTCCGAGCGGAAATGCCCCAACGAAATCCAAAGGCTCGCCTCCGCGAAGTACGGCCGTACAGCCGCAGTTCCCAACCGCCGAGCCGGTTCCGGGTCGGCCAGGTCTGGTCTTTAATCCCTACGATCCCAACGGCGGATATATCGATGTGAGCGGCTATGCGCCCGGGAGCAAAGTCAAAGACCCGGATTCTCAGAAGATATTCGTTGTTCCGTAAGGGACGATATTGTCGTGACCGGCGAAGGGGAACCGCTGAGCAGCGTGCCACAACTTGGCACTGAAATGCATGCCTCCGACGGCATTGCCCTCACACCCGAGGAGTTTAAGCCGGCTATTCGGACCAAACTTGCGCACCGCACGCAATAACGCGCCTGTCGTTAAGAGTTTACGATCTCGCGAATTGAGCCGCAGTCAGCTTAGAGCGACAATTTAAGGAACTTCGTTTCCCTCACGCTGCTTCGCCACGTTTTTAGCAACGAAACGGCTGGTGTCGAGGGGGTGTTTCGTCCAATTGTGACTCACTTTGGCGAGCTCCCTTGTTTGTGTTTCCCAAACCGTTGCTTCAGGAGCGTCTTTCTTGTGCAAGATAATAAGGAAGCCCAGAGCTGCCACGACAAATAAGGCGAGAATAGAACGCATAACCTGAAATGCAGCATCTCCCGAGCCACTTGCCTGCCAGGTTGCACGTTGCCGTAAACTTCCACGAATGGTAGGTAATAGAATGACGTCGGCGTTTCGCTTTGTCCTGCCGGTGACGATTTTCTTGTCGATCTTCGGCATTGTGCCGCAGGGCAAGAGTCAGACTTATCAGGGAAAAGAGCTGGTCAAGGCAGAGCTCGTGGCCGACACGACCGCAATTGTTCCCGAAAAAAAGTTCACTGCCGGGTTGCTGCTCCGAATGGCGCCCGGCTGGCACACCTACTGGAAGTTTTCCGGCGACGCCGGTCTTCCGACCGAGATCAAATGGAAACTGCCGCCCGGGTGGAAAGTGGGCGAGATCCGGTGGCCGATTCCGCTGAAGACAAATGATCCCGGCGATATTCAAACCTACGGCTACCAGGATGAAGTCCTACTGATGCAGGAGATGATCCCGCCTGCAAAGATCGACAACTCACCCGTAAAACTCTCGGCGGAAGCGAGCTGGCTCGTTTGTGAAAGAATCTGCATTCCCGGCAGCACCAGTTTGCAGCTGGAAATTCCAACATCTCCAGAGAGCAGGCCGGCAAACACGGAACTTTTTGCACGTTTCCGTAAGTTACTGCCCCAAGATTGGCCTGCGACCGACGTCGCCGGGAGCAAATGGAACCGCGCGGGTTCCGAGCTTCGTTTCAGCGTAACCAACGCGACGCTAGCGAATTATCCCGTCGCGGACTTTTATCCACTACCGGAAGGAAATATCGTTGTCGGTCATCCAAGAATCGAATCGCGGACTGGAAACGAAATCACTTTTGCCATTCCGATCGAGTCGGCGTCGAAAGATTTATTGTCGATCAAAGGCTTGGTCGTTTTTGGTCAGCGCGCCAATGGAAATGATCGTGCTGCTTGGCGCGTCGCTGAAAGTGCAGCAGCGTCACCTGCCCAGCCTGTTCCCGCGCGTGGCGTTTTTACCTTTCTCTTCTTCGGTTTTCTGGGCGGCTTGATTTTGAATTTGATGCCATGCGTCCTGCCCGTGATCTCGCTCAAGATTTTCGGATTCATTCAGCAAGCCGGGCAAAGCCGCCAAAAAATTCTGCGCAGCGGTCTCGCCTTCGCCGCCGGAATCTTCGCCTGGTTTGTCGGTCTGGCGCTGCTCCTGATTATTCTGAAAGCTGCCGGCCGCGAAGTTACCTGGGGTGGATTTCAATTCACGAATTCTTATTTCGTTCTTTTGCTGAGCGTGATCGTTCTCGTTTTTGCGCTGAATCTTTTCGGCGTGTTCGAGATTTCGCTGCCGCAAACGGCCACCCGCGGATTGCTCAGCTGGAGCGCGGGCGAAGGTGGAGCCGGCTCGTTCTTTCAAGGTGTTTTCGCGACTGTGCTCGCGACGCCATGCACCGCGCCATTCTTGGGCACCGCGCTCGGTTTCGCCTTCACCCAATCGGCCCCCATCATATTGTCGATGTTTGTCGCCATCGCGGCTGGAATGAGCGCTCCGTATTTGCTGCTCTGTGCGCAACCGGCCTGGCTGCGATTTTTGCCGAAGCCGGGTCCATGGATGGCGCATGTAAAACAGTTCATGGGGTTTCTTCTTCTCGCGACCTTGCTCTTTCTCCTCTACGTGCTCGGCGCGCAACGCGGCAGTGATGCGCTGATTTGGGCTTCCTGTTTTCTGCTCGTAGTCAGCATCGCCTGTTGGATGAAAGGCGCGTTCATTTCGCCGGTTGCCTCGACAAGGGCAAAGGCGATCGCGATAATCACGATGTCGATCTTGCTCGCGCTCGGTGGGATTTATTTCATTGGCGACAAGTTTCGTTCGTCCAGGCTCGCGACAAGTTCGCGGCTTGCCGGCGGCTGGCAGCCATTCACGCCCGAGCGTTTGCAGGAAGAGTTGGCGCAAGGCCGCTCCGTCTTTGTCGATTTCACGGCGGCCTGGTGCCTGACCTGCAAATTTAATGAGGCTAGCGTGCTCGAAAGCGCCGCCGTCCGTGAAGCATTTCAGCGTCGCGGCGTCGTTAAATTGAAGGCCGATTGGACCAACGGCGACCCGGTCATCACGAAATTATTGCAACAATTTGGCCGCCCAGGTGTCCCACTGTATGTGCTTTACCCGGGCAGATCCGAAGAGCCCATTGTCTTTCCGGAATTGCTCACGAAAAGTATTCTTCTCGACAAACTCGAAACCATCTCGACCGCTGTCGCTTCACAATAACTAATGAAAACAAAGCTACTTCTCACCGCAGTCTTCTCACTTCTCACGTCACCACTTCTCACCGCGCAGGTCCCACCGGTCGGCAGCGCCGCACCGGACTTCTCGCTCGCCGATTCCAACGGCAAGACCCATTCGCTGTCGCAATACAAAGGCAAATACGTCGTGCTGGAGTGGTTCAATCCGGAATGTCCGTTTGTGAAAAAGCATTACGGGAGCGACAACATGCAAAAGTTGCAGGATGAATACACGAGCAAAGGCGTCATCTGGCTGACCATCGATTCGAATGCGCCCGGCACTGAGGGCAACATCACCGCGGAGCAAGCGCAGAAGATCACTGCCTCATGGAAAACGCACCAGACCGCGCTTCTTCTCGACCCGGAGAGCAAAGTGGCCCGCAGCTATGGCGCAAAGAACACGCCCAACATGGTGGTGATTAGTCCGGAAGGAAAAATTGTCTACGAAGGCGCGATCGACAGCAAAGCGTCGCCGAACCCGGCCGACATCCCGAGCTCGACCAACTACGTCAAAGTCGCGCTCGACGAATCACTCGCAGGCAAACCCGTGACGACGGCGAACACGAAGCCGTACGGTTGCTCGGTGAAATACCAATGACACGAGCGACTAGCGCTGTTTTGATGAAAAACGGCGCAAGATCGACATCGGCGTCACGCGCACGAGAAACATCCCGATTTTCATCAGAAAGCCGGGAATGACGAGTGGCCGATCGGCTTCTACCGCGGCTAGCGCATCGCGCACGACTTGTTCGACCGAGACATGAAGAAAATCAGGACCGGGGCCGGGTTTCACTTTACGGCCAGGGCGACTCGCGACTTCCTGGAACTCCGTATGGACTGGACCCGGACAAAGCGCAGTGACAATTACGCCGCAGCCGCACAATTCGGCGCGCAGCGCTTTGGAGAAACTGTTGACGTATGCCTTGGTCGCGGCATACACCGCAGTTCCGGGGATCGGAAGGAATCCGGCCGAGGAGCTCACGTTCAAAATCGCGCCGCGTTTTCGCGCGATCATTTGCGGAAGCAACTTTCGCGTCAGGGTAGTGAGCGCGAGCACGTTCACTAGCAACATCGCGTCGTTGCGACCCGAATCGGAGCTTGCGAACGCGCCGAGGTCGCCCAATCCGGCGTTATTGATCAAAAGATCGATATCGATCTTGTCGCGCGCCAGCGATTCGATTAGCGCATCAACCTGCGCTTTGTCAGCAAGATCGACATCGTAAACGTGGACATTTAAGTGCGGATCGCCCTTGATCAGTTCATCACGCAATTGCTCCAACCGCTCACGCCGCCGGGCGACGAGCGCGATCGAGCGGGCGCGGCCCGCGAGCCTTCTCGCAAATTCGCGGCCAATCCCAGCCGAAGCTCCTGTGATCAGCGCGCTGCAATTATCTATCGTCATTGCGCGCCTGCCCGTGGCCTCCTTCTTACAGAGTTGCCGAGCTTCACTATCTTCGAGGGCTGGGACGCTATACGTGATTCACGTATGGCGTCGCGAATGCGCGCAGACGTCGGTCGCGTTTCTTGATCTTGTCGAGCAAAGGAGCGCAGCACATCTTGCGCTGGATTTGCAGTTCTCAACATTTTCAACTCGCGCTTGGTGAGCGCGCGCCAATGACCGCGCGGCAAATCGCCGAGGCGAAGATTTCCAATTCGGATACGCACGAGCGATTTCACTTCATAACCGACTTGCTCAAACATCCGGCGAATCTGACGATTAATGCCCTGGCGCAGGGCAACGCGCAAACGCGTCGGCGTGATGGAATGTAAACGCGCGATTTGGGCGCGCTGGCCGTCGAGAAAGATCCCACGCGATAGTTTTGACGTGAGTGCGGGATCCCAGTGCCGGTCCAACGTTACCTCATATTCCTTGTCGATCTTGTAACGCGGATGAGTGAGGCGTTGCGCCAGCTCGCCGTCATTTGTGAGAATGAGCAGACCTTCACTCTGGGCATCGAGCCGGCCAACGCTGAATAGCCGCGGGAATTTTCCCGGCAACAAATCGAAAATTGTGTCGCGCGCGTGGGGATCGCTTTTGGTGGAAACAAAACCGCCTGGTTTGTGCAAAATAATCGTTACTGGAAGATCGACATGGACAAGTTTGCCGTCCACCTTCACGTGATCGCGCTCGCCGGGCTGGAGGCTGAAATCGATGCACAGCTTTCCATTGACCGTGACGCGCCCGGTCTTGATCAACTCATCGCACTGACGGCGCGAGGCGACGCCGGCGGCGGCGAGGAAACGGTTCAGACGCAAGAGGGAAGGTGGTTAGTGAGAAGCGATTAGCAAAAATGGAATGGCGCTCCAGCCACTAATCCCTTCTCCCTTCTCACTGTCCACGATCTCACTTCCGATCACGCGTCCGGTTTCGTTTTGGGAAGGCCGATGACTTTGCTGCCTTCCTTCCACTGCGCGCGCTTCTTGAGAAGTTCGACGCGCTCAAAGCGTTTCAGGACATTGCGCTTGGCCGCGATGGTGCTGGCGCCTTTTAAACTGCGATGCTGCGACATAAACTTGTTTCCCTGCAAAATTGAGCCGGCACATTAAGCCGCGCCCTGGATTTTTCAAATGGAGATCGTCCGCCCGGGCGCCGTTATAGCCGGTTACTCAAGACGACGTATGCGCCGCAGGCCGTGACCTGATGATAAATGTGAAAGCGCTGGGTCAACAGGTTTTCCCAGTACGCGACGCGCTTCTGCTCAACGATCAGATAAACGTCGTTGGAATCACTCCATTTTGTAAGAACGCGATCTTCATCCAAAACGACATCCGCCTTGTTTGAGCCGGTGTGCATTTCGTCGTCTCGCGGCTGATTCACGAGGTAGAAGCGCCGATTCAAATAAAAAATAAGGCTGCTCGCGACATCCAATGATCCCTCGTAAATGACTTCGTCGTTGTCGGTGAGCCTGGGATTGAGAAAGCGGGCGGCGTCAGCCAGTGAAAAGTGCGGCGCCGTGCGCGCGACACCGTCGATCATGCTCAATCCGGCCGGAATCATGGCAACGGCAAGCGCGGTGCAGGCGAGTCTTGGCCGTCGCGTCGCGATGAAATAAATCGCGACGAGGGAAAAGATAATGAGAGAGATGGCAATGATGACGAACATTGGGCGCAAGGCCAGCCAGGCTGGACCTGGAATGCGTTGCAAGGCGCGCCAGGCTGTCCAACTCGTATCCCCATTGCCCCGATGTCCGTCCGTTTCTCCGATCAATTTCGGAAGAAACATTGCCAGGGAGCCGATGGCGAGTCCGACAAGACCAAGCAAGCCAGCGCCGGCGAGGCGCAGTTGTCCCGGCGCTCTTAACCACGTCGTCGCGGCCCAGAGCGCGAATCCGCCCCACACGCTCATCGAATAATAATCCTGGCGCTGTCCGATGAGAAGCAGCGGCAGGAAAGCCACACCCATCCAGCAAAGAGGCAAAGCATCGGCAAATTCAATTTCGCGCGGACGCATCACGCGCCGCCACGCGAAGAGTACTGCGGGCAAGAGCGCAACCGACCATGGAAACCACCAGGCGAAATGCAACGCGATAAATTGCAATCGCGGAACGCCATTATCGCTGCCTGACGCGTTGGTGGCGGTGTGCAAGTGGCCGAACCATTCCACGCCCACAAGTTGCCAAAGAAATCCGGGGAAACGCCATTCCGTCCAGATGTACCACGGAGCGACCGCGAGCAAAAAGATCGATAAGTACGACCAATGCAGAAGCAGGCGGAAGCGCAGACGCGCCTCTCGATAGAACAACGCCAGCAGCAACAACACTGCCCCCGGATAAAGCAAACCGTGCACGCCTTTGGTCAGGCAAGCGAGCGCCGCGCACATCCAAAAACCGAGAAACAAGAAGCGGCGAAAGCGCCGCCGCTGGTAACCGCATACGCCGCAGAGGATCGCGCCGGCAACGAAAGCGCTGAAAACGGGCTCGGGCATAATGATCCTTCCGAGCAAAAAGGCGCCGCAGGAACAGAGATAAATCAGACCGGCAAGGAAACCCCTCCAATAATCCGCCAGCCGTTCGCCGATTAGAAACGTCACGGCAACGGTCGCGATCATTCCCAGGGCGAACGGAAGCCGGGCGGCGGCCGCGTTCACACCGAAACACTTGAACGACGCCATAATCAGCCAGTAAAGCAGCGGCGGTTTTCGCAGACGCGGAATGCCGTCGTTTGTTGGCAGGAGCCAGTGATGCCCCTCGATCATTTCGCGGGCCGCGCCGGCGTACTGCCCCTCGGTGTGGCTGTAGAGATCTCCCCAACCAATCGTTGCCAGATGCGACAAGGCCGCCAGCGCGATCAGAAAAATAAAAAGAGCGTGGCGCGTCGGCGGCGGAGTAATCGCGCGGGGCTCGAGAAGAGTTTCTTCAATCCGTAAGGTGTGAGTGGCGGCGGTCATGTTCGTCAGGCTAGGGCCGGTCGCTGTCCGCCACTGCGTGCGAGGGAGTATTTATTTTGGGCTCGCGATATTTTTCCCAGTCTTCCGGCAAGCGGAGCAATTTTGCCGCTGGCATTTCGATGAGGGCAAGCATCTGACGGCACTCGGCGATCAACGCATCATCATCCGGCCGAACAATGCGGAACGCGCACCAAAATCGCACGCGCTCCAGTTGATCGAGCCAGCCTTCGATTACGAGCCGATCGCCAAGTTTGGCGGCGCCTCGATAATCAATTTCTGTGCGGACGACCACGGGATATTTTTTGTCTTCGGCCATTTGCGCGAGGCCGAGGCCGAGTTGCTCGGCCAGAAGCGTGCGGGCCGTCTCGATGAAGCGCAGATAAGCAATATTCGACACGACGCCTCCGCAATCGGTATCGAAGAACATCACCCGCACTTCCGTGCGAATGCGAGGCGCAGTAGTGGAGATCACGCGCAACAATGATTCCGAAAGCCTTCTCGAAAGCAACGGCAATCGTGCAAAAACGAAACTACGATTATTTCGCGCTAGGAAAAGCGCTCGCGCCGGATGACGATGTTGATCTTGGCAAGATCGACAAGACGGCATCGGTGACTTCTTCAACGCTGACGGCTTTCATGCACCGAAAATCGATTGGACACTCGCGTAAAAAGCACGGGCTGCACTCCACTTGATGCCGCAAGATGGTATGACCGGAGCCGAGCGGCCCGGTCAGCCGCGGCTCGGTTGAACCAAATATGGCGACGACCGGGACACCGAGTAGCGAAGCGAGATGCATCGTGCCTGTGTCATTTGTCAGCAGCAAACGGCACTCGCGCAATTCGTCGATCAGTTGATCGAGCGTCGTCTGGCCGATTCGGTTTACGCATGAGTCGCCCAGTGCCTGGGAAATCTGCTCGCCGATTACCGCGTCGCTTTTTGTGCCAAACAAGACCCATTGCACTGGCGATCGCGCCGCGACTGCTTTCGCAGTCTCGGCGAAGCGTTCCGGCAGCCAGCGTTTGGCCGGTCCGTATTCCGCGCCCGGACAGAGAGCAATTTTTGCGCGGCCAAGATCGACCTGGCGGACCGCGTTGACGCGGACAAGATCGCGCGAATCAGCTGGGGCGCCCAGGTTTTGGGCGATGTGAAGATAATGAAGGGCATGATGCTCTGGGGGGCCCAATCTTCGTGATTTGGGGACGACCTGGTTCAACAGCCAGCGGCGGAAATGACCGCGATAACCAACTCGTCGAGGAATTCCGCTCAGCCAAATTTCCAACGCCGTGCGCAATGAATTTGGAAAGAGAACCGCCACGTCAAACCTCGACTGCCGCCGAATCGAGCGAACCGTTGCGAGAAGGGCGTTGTTCGGTAGCGACACAATTTCGTCTACTCCCGCAACCAGCTTCCACATCGAAGCAATCTTCAATGGCGCGGCGACGGTGATGTGCGCGTCAGGGCGTCCATTCTTGATTGCGCGAATTGCCGGCGCGCTGATGGCGCCGTCGCCCAGCCAGTTGGCGGCGCGAATAAGAATGCGGAATGGCTGCAAATCCCGTGGCGAAATGTTGGGCGGCAAATAGACGCCGCGTTTGTATCGCGTGAGAAGGAAATTGGGATTGGGTGTTTTCCAGCGGTTGTGCACCCAAAACCAATCTTCCGGAGCGCGACGAATTTGTTGCGCGACAATTTCGTTAGCCTTCGCCGTCAACGCTTCAACTGATTGGTCGGCTGTCGGCAAAGGCTCGGTAACAATCATGCGCCAGCGCGCGGTGCCGCTGGTGTAAAGAGCCATGCCAATCACCGCCGCGCCCGTTCGTTTTGCCAGAAGCGCCGGCAGCGGAGAGGTCGATGCCAGCCGCCCAAAAAACGGGACCCACAAACCATGATCACCGGCATGTTGATCGCTCAGAATGCCGATCGCGCCGCCGCCGCGAAGGAGTTCGATGGCTTCCTGGAAACCGTCTTTGCGATCGAACATTTCAACGCCGGCACGGCCGCGCAAACGGCGCACGTGTTCATCGATAAAGCGGTTCCGCAGTTTTTGGTAAATCGTGCTGTCTCTGACGTAACCGATAAGCCGTGGCAGAATTTGGGCAAACAATTCCCAGTTTCCGAGATGGCTCAGGATAAGCACGACGGGCCGGCCGGCGCGCAATTGTCGATGGACTACTTCAAAGTTTTCCGTCTCAACTCGCGTCTCCATCTTTTCGAGCGGCATAACGGCGAGTTTGACGCCGCAAAGAAGGTTGGCACCCAATCGTTGAAAATGGCGGCGGACAAGGCGGCGCAATTCGCGCGGTGATTTTTCGTTTCTGAATGCGATCGAAACATTTCGCCGCGCCAGTCGCCGATATTTTCCGAGAATCAACCAGGCGCAGAAGCCTCCTCCATCTCCGAGTACAAAAAGCGCGCGCAACGGTAGCGCCGTGAGAAGCAGCAAGCCCGCGCGATAGAAAAGATAGATGCAAAAATCGAGCATGCAGGATCGGCGACAAATGCTCTCGCCACGCCCCCGCAGAGTAAATTTGCCTGCGCCGCGCTTCAATTAATATAATGTGGCAGTGTTGCAAGCCTCTTCCTCTTGGGTCGGTCGGGATTTTGCGCGCATTCTTGCGCAAAAATTTGGGCGCGCCCGCTTGCTCATCGTTGGCGGAGAACCGAGTGCGATCGAGCAACAGTGCGCGTCGTCCGGAATTGCCGCGGCGCTTTGCCCCACTGCGCTTGATCTCGATGGAACGAGCGCGCGCAACGACGACAGCCGGCAATTTGAACGGGCAGTTTGGTTTTATCCGCCGAACGAAACAAACGAACGGCGCGAGCGCGAGGTCGAAGTGCTCGCGCATCAGGCAGATGATATTCTTCTCATTCCGAGTCCGGGGGCCGAAGTTCTAACGGTGCGTCCGGAACTGGTCGAACGTTTCGGCCGTTACGGTTTCCTGCCGGATTATGATTGCGATCTCGGCGAACTCGGTCCCGGCGCGATTCGCTTGCTGCGCCGGCAGATGGAGAGCGCTGAACGACTCGTGCCGGCGGTGGAAACCGCTTTTGCCCGCTTGCATGCGCAGATGCGAAATCTTGAGCGAATGTTGCGGGCAAGAGTGTCCGAACTGGACGCGGCCAATCGTCACATCGGCAAGCTTGAAGAGAAGATTCTGCAGTTCCGAGAAACGAAGCGCGAGGTGAAACAGCTCGAGAAAGAAAAACAGGCGTTGCGCAAATCGCTAGAACGGAAGGTCGGCCAGGTGCTGCTGGCCCCATATCGGCTGCCGCAAAAACTGATTCGCGCGTTAAGCGGTCATGCCCGGCCGCCACGCGAGAGCACGGCACGCTCAGCGGCCACAGTGAAATATCAGGACTGGTTCGAACGGCATCGCGCGACCCTGGAACAGGTTGCTGTGATGCGCAATGAAACGCGCACGTTTGTTCATCAGCCGCTGATCAGCATCATTACGCCGGTATTCAACACGCCGGTAAAGTGGCTGGAGGAAGCCGTCCAATCGGTCCTGAGGCAGGCCTACGAATATTGGGAGCTCATCTTGGTGGACGACAATTCCGACGATGAAACTTTGCGAGAATTTTTATCGATCCTCGCCAGCCGTGACTCGCGGATCAAGGTGTTCAAACTTGAGGGCAACCGCGGTATTTCGGCCGCTTTGAATCGCGGTATCGAACATGCCCGCGGTGAATGGATTGGGTTTCTGGATCACGACGATCTGCTGGAGCCCGACGCTCTTTTCCAAATGGCGAAGTTGCTTCAGCAAATTCCGGAGGCCGATCTCATTTATTCCGATGAAGATAAATTGACCGAGGCGGGGTTCGACGCCCCGTTATTCAAGCCCAATTGGTCGCCGGACTTCTTTCTTTCCTGTAACTACCTCTGCCATTTTATCATCGTGAGGCGCGCACTCGTTTTGCGCGTCGGCGGGTTCCGTTCCGAATTCGACAGCGCCCAGGATTACGATTTCCTCTTCCGCGTCATCGAGCAGACCGACCGAATCCATCACATTCCGCGCGTCTTGTATCACTGGCGGAGGAGCGGAAGCTCCAGCGCCATCAGCCCCTCGCAAAAGCCAGGGCAACTCGCAGCCGCACGGCGCGCCATTGACGAGCACCTCCAGCGGGAAGGCATCAGGGGTCACGTCGCCATCGACTGGCGCACGCACGCCTATGGGGTAAAGCGCGAACTCGCCGAAGCCAAGAAAATATCGATCATCATTCTGGTCGGTGATCGCATCGACCTTCTTTCGCGCTGCATCGAGAGTATCACGACTAAAACGAATTATCCGAATTACGAGCTTGTTGTCGTCGGTCAGGACAACCAATCGGAGGAGGCGCGCTCTTCCTTCAACCGATCCAAACACCGGCTGCTCCAATATGACGGGCCGCGCAATGATTCGGCGGTCAAAAATTTCGCGGTCGAGCAAACGAGAAGTCCCTGGCTGCTTTTTTTTGATAATGACCTCGAGGTGATCGACGGCGAATGGTTGAGCGCGATGGCGGAGCACATTCAGCGTCCGGAAGTTGGAGCGGTCGGTGCGCGTTTGCTTTGGCCGAACGACACAGTCCAGCATGCTGGTATCGTTCTGGGCGTCGGCGGGATTGCCGGACACGCGTTTCGCGGATTTCCGGCGGAAGATCCTCGCGTTTTCAAACAGTTGCAGGTGACGCGCAATTACAGCTGCGTAACGGGCGCCTGCCTTCTCACGCGGCGCGATGTTTTTATCGAAGTCGGCGGCTTTGATGAAGAACGCTTGGCGATGGCTTTTAACGATGTCGATCTTTGCTTGAAAATGCGACGCGCCGGTTACCTGATTGTATACACGCCATTTGCCAAACTGTATCGCCACGAATTGGCCGGGCGCCCAATGGCCTCCGAGCCGCGGGAGGCCGGCGTCATGCGCGAACGATGGCCCGAACTGTTGCAGCGCGATCCGTATTACAATCCAAATCTCTCTCGCGAACACGCCGATTTTTCGTTAGGCAACTGAATTGCTATTGAGATCGACATGAGCAAGCGCGGCAAGAATTTGTGGGTCGGATTGAACACTGCCGCGCAAGCGGCCTTGGCCGCTCGCGATTACCAAGCTGGGTCCTTTTCGCAACGGCTGGCGCACAGCGGAGTCGATGCCGGCGAGCTTGCGGCCGCCGATCGACGCAAGCCTGAGATAAAAAAAACCTGGATTCCCGGGGTGGAGATTTTTTCGCGAACCATCTATTCACAACGCCACCGCGGCGCTTTCGGCGAATTTGTCCGTCGCGATGAAGGAATCCTCGGAAAAATCGGATTTTGGCCGAAGCAATGGTCGGCAGCCCGCATGTTCGCGCATAGCGCCAAAGGATTTCACGTGCATCCGCCGAGCATTCCTTCAGAGACGACCGCGCAAAAATGGCTGCGCCGCTTGTTCGTGACCGAGCCAGCAAATTATACGCTCAGACGTTATGACGAAGAGCAGTGGGATGTGATGCTTTTCGTGCAGGGCAGGGCGGAAATGATTTTGCGTGATGTCCGCGCCGGACTACCCACGCGCACGATGAAATTTTTTGTCGATGGCGATAATCACCGTGGCCGGAATAATGTCGGCATAGTGGTGCCGCCCGGTGTTGCGCACGCGATCCGCGTCGAAGGTTCCGAAGATGTGATCATGATTTACGGGACCAGCACGATCTTTCATCCGGAATTCGAGGGACGCATTGCCAGCGAAATTGAGACCGCCGAGCTGCCGGACTCCTGGCAAAAGTTTCTTTCTTCGTAGCGGCGCCCTATGAGTGTCGCATTGGTTTGGGAGGAATTATGCGACGGTCGCAGACCGCCGCTACAGTGGTGAATGAAGCGACGCTTCGATCCGGCTCAACCGGAATTAATGGATCGACCGCAACCGATCTCTGCCGAACTGGAGCGCGATCTCCGGAATCTCCGGCAGCTGAACCATTACTTTGGGAGTCATGCGGTTGTTCTCCGGTTCATGCGTCGCTGGATTAGACCGGGCGACCGCTTGCGCATTGTCGATCTTGCCACGGGCTCGAGCGACATTCCGCGATTGATTGTCGATCTTGCGCGAAAGATCGGCGCAAAAGTTCAGATCGATGCGCTTGATCGACAAGCCGCCACGCTGGAAATAGCAGTAAAATTGAGCGTCGATTACCCGGAAATTTCTTGTATCGAAGCAAACATCCTTGAGTGGCGGCCGGCTGAGCCGTACGAGATCGCGCTTTGTTCGCTCGCGCTCCATCACTTTAGCAATGAAGACGCTGTGCGCGTCTTGCGGCGTTGCCGCGAACTCTCGCGTAAGTTTGTTCTCGTGTCCGATTTACGACGCGGCTTTTTGGCCACCATCGGCATTTACCTTTTGACCAGGTTGATTTTTCGCGAACCGATGACCCGATATGATGGTCGGCTTTCCGCGGCGCGCGCATTTTCCTTTACGGAAATGGCGGAGCTCGCGCGACAAGCCGGCTGGAAAAATTTCGGCCACCGCAAATTCCGTTTTGCGCGACAAGTGATTTACATCGGAAACGAACGATAGGAGCGATAATGCGTGTTCAACAGTGAGATCGCGGCAACGATGACCGTAGACAGATTTCTTGCGGAATGAGAAATGCTCGCGTGACGAAAAGCCCTGCTGTCCTCGGATGCATACGATCTTACGAAGCCGCGCTTTCGCGGTCACTATTGAGTCGGTATTCGTCGCGGTGCTCTTCGCCGCGTTGGTATTCTTTTATCGCCCCGCATTTTATATTGCTGGGTCGCGGATGGACGAGGCACTGCTGCTCGTTTTTCCTGAATTGCTATTACATGGCAAAGTTCCCTATCGAGATTTCGAAACTTTTTATGGCCCTGCAAACCTTTGGATTTTAGCGGCTGCGTTTCGGGTTTTTGGAGCAACCGTAGAGATCGAACGCATTGTCGGGCTCACATACCGGTTCGCTCTTTTCGCGGCGTTGTATTTCGCATTGCGCAGGTGGGGAAAAGCCGCCGCAATTGGCGTCGTTATGATTGCGGCTTTTGCGCTTCTACCGCTCGGCTCAGTCGCAAACGCCTGGATAATGGCGCTTGCACTCACTGTGGTCTCCACCGCTCTCATGACAAAGCAACTCATGGCTTTGGATGATCAGTCATCAGCTGCCGCAATCGGCGGCTTTGTTGCAGGGGTTGCAATCCTTTTCCGAGTCGACCTTGCACCTGCAATTCTCGCATCCGCGGCGGTATTGCTGTGGGCCTTAAAGCCGAGCCGACGCTATGCGTATGGTATCGGTTTACTTGCCGGCGGGTTGCCGCTGGTGATTTCGCTGCTCACTGCGGGGCTTCGGAACGTGATCGACAACGTGTTCCTCTACCCGGTGATACATACAAGCGCTGGGCGAAGGCTGCCGTTGTTTGGTCGCGGTTCAGAAATCGCGATTTATCCCCTCGTGATCGCTGGAGCGGCGGCGTTGACTTTGAGTTTGGGTGCATTCATCGCGTGGAAAAGACGCGGCGATCGAGAAAGCGTTTGCGTGCTCGCCTTCGGATGCCTGAGTGTTTTTACGGTGCCTCAAGCACTTCAACGAGCGGACTACTTTCACGCCGCGATGATCGCGCCAGTGACAATCGCGTTACTCCCTGCGCTCGCCGCGGCTGTCGTGAAACTCTTAAACAAGTCAGCGCTAGCTTCGTCGTTGGCGATCCTCGTGACGATGGCTTGTTTTAGCGCACTTTGGTCCGTCGCGCCGCAGTCAACGGAGATTTTCAGCAATATCGTCGGTAACCAACTCGTCACATCCGAGATTCCAGAGTGCATGGCGCGCGGGGGCAATCGTAAGTTTCCGCTGAGTTCTCCGGATGATGCGCAAGCAGTGACAAAAATTTGCGCAGCAATCTCACGAAAATCGCACGCCGGAGAGCGGCTGTTTGTTGGCCCTCGCGATTTGCGCCGGACCAACTACAACGACGTCTATTTTTATTACCTTCTACCGCAGCTCACGCCGGCGTCTTACTTCATAGAGATGAATCCGCTTTCGGCCAATCGCCCTAATTCTCGATTGGCGAGTGACATTGCAACCGCGGACTGGATCATTCTTGATTCGCAACTGGATTTATTCCGCGAATCAAATGCATCGGAGCAACTCGGCTCGGATGGCCCGATGGTTGTGATTCACGATCGCTTTACCCAAGTCGCGCAGTTGCGGCAATTTTCAATATTCCACCGCCGCGGAAATTTGTGACGCAAAGTATTGGGGCATCGTTTCAGATAATTGCGGGCGAAATGCTCCGCTTACGGCCCTGCCACTGACACAGCAGCCATCATACATTCTTGATTCGCACGCTGCGCACCTCCGAGCGAATATCAGCGCGTGGAAATTTTGACGACAGTCGGTGAAGTACAGTCGCAACTACGCTCAAAGCGGCGCGTCCTCGTTCCGACGATGGGGGCGTTGCATAAGGCGCATCTGGAATTGATTCGGGTGGCGCGCGATTACGCCGGGCGCGATGGCGAGCTTGCAGTGAGCATTTTCGTCAATCCGCTGCAATTCGAACCGGGAAGCGATTATGAACGCTATCCGCGACCCGACCGGCAGGATGAAGAGCTCTGCCGAAACGCTGATGTCGATCTTTTGTTTCGGCCGAGCCCGGCCGAAATGTATGCGGACGATCGTTCAGTTTTTGTCGAAGAGACTTCGCTTTCAAACACGCTCGAGGGTAAATCGCGTCCCGGACATTTCCGTGGCGTGTGTACGGCGGTGGCGAAGCTTTTCAACATTCTTGCGCCGAATGCGGCGGTCTTCGGCGAAAAAGATTTTCAGCAGCTTGCAATCATTCGCCGGATGGTGCGGGATCTCAATTTCAAGATCGACATCGTGGGCGTGCCGACCGTTCGCGAAAATGACGGGCTGGCTTGCAGCTCGCGCAATCAATACCTGAACGCTGAGGAACGAAAACAAGCAACGGCTTTGCGGCGGGCGCTGCTGGCGGCGGCAGATCGAACAAAGGCCGGCGAAGAATCTGCAAAAACAATTGTTGATCTGGCGCGCAAAACGATCGGCCAAGCGTCGCTGGCGCGAATTGATTATGTCGATCTTGTCGATGCGAAAAACTTGCTGCCGATCGAAGTCGTTAGGCCAAATTCACTCCTCGCGCTCGCAGTTTTCTTCGGCCAGACTCGTTTGATCGACAATATCCTGGTCGGATGAAGGAATACGATTTCGTCGTGATCGGCAGCGGCATTGCCGGGCTCAGTTTTGCGTTGAAAGCGGCCAGGCACGGCTCGGTGGGGGTGATCACGAAACGCAAAGGCGCGGACACGAACACGGCGTGGGCGCAGGGCGGGATCGCCTGCGTGACGAGCGACGAAGATTCCTTCGAGCTGCATGTGCGCGACACGCTCGAGGCGGGCGCCGGGCTTTGCGACGAAAGAGTTGTTCGCACGATTGTGACCGAAGGACCGGCGCGAATTCAGGAACTTGTCGATCTTGGATTGCAATTCGATGAGCGCGAAGTTTCCGGTCACCGCGGGTTCGACCTTGGGCGGGAAGGCGGCCACTCCAAGCGGCGCGTCCTGCATGTGCAGGACGTGACCGGCAAGGAGATCGAGGAGATTTTGCTGCGCCACTTGGGACGGCAATCGCATGTCGATCTTTTGGAAAATCACATGGCGGTGGATTTGATCACCGCGGGCAAGCTCGGCTTCGCGACAGAGGATCGTTGCCTTGGAATCTACGTTCTCAATGAAAAAAACGGAGAGGTCGAAACGATCCGCTCGGATCGTTTCGTGCTCGCGACCGGCGGCTGCGGAAAAGTTTATTTGTACACGACGAATCCGGACATTGCGACGGGCGACGGCGTAGCGATGGCGTGGCGCGCGGGCGCCGTGATAGCGAATATGGAGTTCATCCAGTTTCATCCGACCTGCTTGTTTCATGCGAAGGCGAAATCGTTTTTGATTTCCGAAGCAGTGCGCGGAGAGGGCGGAATCCTGCGGAATAATCGTGGCGAAGATTTCATGAAGCGCTACCATGCACGCGGCTCGCTCGCGCCGCGCGACATCGTGGCACGTGCGATCGACGCCGAGATCAAGCGTTCCGGCGCGCAATGCGTGTTTCTGGATATCACGCACAAGCCGCCGGAGTTCATTCAGGAGCGCTTTCCGCATATCTATGAGACGTGCCTGCGGTTTGGGATCGACATGTCGAAGCAACCAATCCCGGTTGTGCCGGCGGCGCATTACCAATGCGGCGGAATCAAGACGGATGTGAACGGCGCGACAAGCTTAGCCGGGCTATATGCGATCGGCGAAGTGGGTTGCACCGGGCTGCATGGCGCAAATCGCCTGGCCAGCAACTCGTTGCTCGAAGGACTGGTGGCTGCGCATCGCGCGGCGGAGGCGTCCGTCTGTGCGCGACCACCGTCACATGCGGCGCAAAAAATTTCGTTACCGAAGTGGGAATCGGGAGGCGTGCAGGATGTCGACGAGCTGGTGGTGATTTATCATAACTGGGACGAAATCCGGCGCCTGATGTGGGACTACGTTGGGATCGTGCGGACGGACAAGCGGCTGCAGCGAGCGAGCGCCCGTTTGCGAAATCTTCAACGCGAAATTCGTGAGTTTTATTGGAATTTTAAAGTGTCGGTCGACCTGCTTGAGCTGCGGAATCTGGCAACGGTGGCGGCGCTGATCGTGGATTCAGCGTTAAGCCGGAAAGAGAGCCGTGGTCTTCACTTTACATTGGACCATCCCGAAACAGAAGATCGGCAATTCAAGCGCGACACGCTGGTCAGCCGTGGCTGAACGTGGAATGGATAGTGCTTTAACAGTTGAGAATCCACCCTGGGCATCGGTTATCCCTCGTGAAAAAGGCTTGCCTAGAGGACGTTAATCGGATAAAAGAGTCGGGCTATTTGCAATATGAAGAGGCTGTTACCGCTTTGTTTCGCTCTCGCGATAGCGGGCGCGGTTAGAGCCGAGGACCAATCCACTTCGCCATACGCGACGGCGGCCGATTTTGCCAAGTACGCGATGAAACTGCGCGAGCAAGCGCTGCTCAAAGTAGAGCCGCAGGTATTTATTCCAACGTCCTCGCGCCCGGCGACAACGCGTTTCGCGTGGAAAACTAACATCGTAACCACAGTGTTTTGGATTGGAGAACAGGCGGGCGGGAACAATCCGGTACCTAATTACAAAAGCTCGTGGGACGCAGACTGGACGGGCAATTACGGCGGCTTCGACAATCCCGATTCTTCAGCGCGGCGAAACTACATTCCGGTCGCCTTCGTGCCGCGGCAAAATCCATTTTACTGTGCGCTGCCCTACAATGACGTCACGCATGGTCAGTTTAAGCCAGAGGCGCCGCTGGTCATCCCGTGGTTTAAGCAGGGCTACACTGAGGCGGGGCATTCCGTTTGCCAGCATCGCTGGATCGCTATCCGCAAGGGCAATCGAACGTGTTACGCGCAGTGGGAAGATTGCGGTCCGTTCCGCACCGACCATTTTCAATACGTTTTTCAAAACGAACGCCCAAAGCCGAATCTAAACCATGGCGCGGGACTGGACGTTTCTCCGGCGATTCGCGATTACCTTGGGCTTGCGCCAACGGATGTAACGGACTGGCAGTTTATCGAAGTGCGCGATGTGCCGCCGGGGCCCTGGCGCAGCTACGGCGAAAACAACAACTTCGTCATCGCCAGGCGACAACTCGAACAGCAGCTCGCGCAGCAAAAGCCGGCCGCCGCGAAAAAGTAAGTAAGCGGATCGGCGTCTCGTTTCCCTAATTGAGCCGGGCCGACAGCCCATTGAAGATTCGCTGAAGTTCTTCGGCTCGGTACGATAAGGGTGTTCGCGAGGAGCCCATGGAGGCGATCAGGCCGGCGATATTAACCGCTGGGCGATGGCAATGAAATTGTCGATGTTGGCTGTGGAGTAGCGGCGGTCGCCGGAACTTTCGTGCGCTCCTTTGCTGGCTCGGGACGCGCCATGCGAATCAATTCCGACACAGTGACGAATTTGAAACCTTTTGCCTCGAGTTGATCGAACGTCCGCGGCATGGCCACGATCGTTCCGGGATGAATATCGTGCGACAAGACAATCGAACCGGCGCGTGTCTCTTTCAAGATGCGATTGCAAACCACCGCCGGGCCTGGGCGTTTCCAATCCAGCGGATCGACATCCCAAAGAATGATCTGATATCCGAACTCATCGTGGATCCAACGTTTTTGTCGTGCGGTGAGCGAGCCGTAAGGCGGGCGCAACAAAGTTGGCCGTGCTCCGATCGCGCTTTTGATTGCATCGTCCGTTCGTCGCAGTTCCCGACGCACGCCTTCATCGGACATTTTTGCAAAGTTCGGATGCGACCAACTATGATTTCCAATTTCGTGACCTTCGTGCGCGGCGCGCTCAACGATCTCAGGGTGCTCGGCAACATTTTCGCCGATCACAAAAAAAGTGGCTTTGATGTGATGGGCTGCGAGAAGATCGAGCAGTTTTGGCGTGAGCGTTGCGCTGGGCCCATCGTCAAAAGTCGTCGCGATATACGGTCCATCGACATGCACTGAACTAAACGTAATGCGAGGCTCCGCCGGCGCGGATGGCTTATTTTTTTCGGAAACTTTGGCTGCGGTGGTGGTTTCCGCGCAGATGCGATGTGTTGCAAGGAGTCCGAGGAAACAGACAAAGAGCAGACGGGAAACGAACATGAGTGGAAGCGGCGAACGGGATGCGTGTATTTAGCAGAGGCCGGTCCTAACGCAAGGTTATGAGCGTGCGATGGGCACGCATCGCGAAAACCTTTCCGTGCGAATCGCATCACGCGTTGGCAGTCATCTTGCTCCCCTAAAGGACGGGCGACTGGTGTGCTTCGGCTCAGCCTTGTAAAAACTGTGAACAGGAAGCCCGCTGTCGGAAAAATGTTCCAGGAATGAAAATATTACTCGTTGAGGATCACCAGGAGAGCCGCAAAAGTCTGCAACGACTCCTCAAGCGGCGCGGCCACGAGGTCGTCGCGGTCGGCAGTGTGGAGGAGGCCGAAAAGTCGCTGGCAGTACAGACATTCCCCTTCCTCATTCTGGATTGGATGTTGCCTGGCAAGAGCGGAATTGAGCTTTGCCAGGAATTGCGCGCGCAGCCGCGCGGCGATGAAATGTTTATTCTTTTAGTCACGGCACGGCAAGACACGGAAGATTCGGAACGGGCATTGGCCGCAGGCGCGAACGATTATCTAACCAAGCCGCTCGATCTCGCATTGTTAAACGTCCGGCTTGCCGTGGCGGAGCGGCAAATCCGAGAGTTGGCTGAACGCAATCAGGCCCGCGCCGCCCTGGAGGAATCGGCCCGCACCACGAGCGAGATTTTAGAGAAGACGATGGATGGATTTTTTGCGGTCGATTACGCCTGGAATTTTACATATCTGAACCCGGAAGCGGAGACTCTCCTCGGACGCGGCCGCACCGAGCTGATCGGAAAGGAACTTTGGAAGGAATTCCCGCAGCTGATTGGGTCGCCTTTTGAGATGAATTATCGCCGGGTCATGACTGAGCAAGTGCCGATAGAATTCGAGGCCAGCGACGCCTCGGGCAAAGTTTGGTTTGAGGTTCACGCGTATCCGAGCGGGAGAGGCATGTCGGTCTTTTTGCGCGATGTCAGTGAGCGCAAATCTATTGAAGAAAAGCGGCTTACCACGAGCAAACTCGAATCTCTTGGGACTCTCGCCGGCGGTATCGCGCATGATCTCAATAATATTTTGACCGTCATCTCGGGAAATATTGGCCTGGCGCAGATTGAAGCGCCGGGTGACGCGCGCAGTTTGCTCTCGTATCTTTCCAAGACAGGCCAGGCCGCGCAACACGCCGCGCGTCTTTCGAGTCAATTGCTCACATTCTCAAAAGGCGGCGCGCCGCTCAAACGGGTTGCCTCGGTCGCGGAATTGCTTAGCCGCGCCGCTGAATTTTCCCTTTACGGTTCCAATTTGCGCGCTGAGATGGACATCCCGGCTGATCTTTGGAAGGCGAATGTCGATCCGGGCCAGATCGAGCAGGTCGTAAACGCGCTTGTAATCAATGCGCGCGAGGCGATGCCTCATGGCGGCACTGTTAACATTGCGGCCCGCAATAGCGAAACTGAAGAAAAGCCCGGTGCTCTGCTGCCGGCGGGACGTTATGTCAAAATTACGATCGCCGACCGCGGTTCTGGTATTCAAGAAGAACTCGCGACCAGAATTTTCGATCCCTATTTCACAACCAAACCGACGGCAAGTGGTTTGGGTCTCGCAATCAGCTATTCAATCGTAAAAAAACATGGCGGTTTGCTCCATTTGGAGAGTTCTTCGCCGGAAGGATCGACATTTGTTTTTTATCTCCCGGCTGCTAGCGAACAGCTCAAGACCTCTGGGCCGCCGACAGCGGAACAAACCTTGTTTAATCAACAGCGCGTTCTGGTGATGGACGATGAAGCGGCCATTCGCGAACTCACTTCGCAGTTACTTGGATCGCTTGGCTACGAGGTTACCGCCGTACCGGATGGACTCGAAGCGGTGAAACTTTACGAGCGCGCTTTACGCCGCGGCGAAAATTTTCATGCCGTGATTCTTGATGCGACAATCCGTGGAGGCATGGGTGGCCTCGCGACGATCGAACGGTTGCGTAGTCTCGATCCACAGGTCGTCGCGATCATTTGCAGCGGCTACTCCGACGAGGCCGCCCTCTCAGAATTCCTGGCCTACGGATTTCGCGGCGCCTTGCCGAAACCGTTTACGCGGCGCGAACTCGCGGACGTGCTGCAACGCGCCTTCGAAGCCAGCAAAGTGACTTAAGATCGACAACCCCGAAATGATCGGGGCCCCGCGAATCGTTTCGGGGTCGCGAAGATCGACATCGGCGCTCAGCCTTTGCGCAATTTTTCCAGCTCGGCGATGAAGGTGGTCGCTCCGCCTTCCATATACCCGAGTTCACCGATCTTTTGGCCATCACCATTCAAGACAATGATTGTCGGAAAACCTTGAATCTGATATTGCTGAGCAAGTTCCTGGTTTTGTTTCTTGAGGCCGACGGCCTGTGCTTTCGCACGAGGGAAATCTGCTTCCATCAGCACCAGGTTTTTGTTTGCGTAGTCTTTGAATTCAGGTTTGGAGAAAACTTCTTTGTCGAGTTTGATGCACCAGCCGCACCAATCCGAGCCGGTGAAATCAACCAGCAGCAGTCTGTTGCTCGTCTTGGCTTCTTGTTGCGCTTTTTTGTAATCGGTCAGCCATTCCGGCCCAGCTTGCACGGAGCTGACAGCAGCAAAACCGACGGCTCCGGCAGCGAAAAGGATCGATCGAAAGTTTTTCACACCAGCAACTTCGACTAAACGCTCGCCCAGCGCAAGAATGCGAACATACGACCCTCGCGGGGATCCGACCCCGCGGCGCGCATACAAACAGTGTCCCGGCGCTACAGCGCCGGGCTCAAAACAGTTCCGCGATTTAGCGAATATGTCCCGAGACGAGTTTCGTCATCTCGAACATGCTGACCTGGCTCTTGCCGTTAAATACCGGCCTGAGATTGTCGTCCGCGTTGATCATGGTTCTTTTCTTTTTGTCCTGACAACCGTGCCTCTTGATATAGTTCCAAAGCTTTTTGGTAAGCTCGGAACGCGGTAGCGGCTGTGACCCGACGATGGCAGCAAGCTTGTCGTCAGGTTGGACCGGTCTCATGAAGGCAGGATTCGGTTTGCGTTTGGAAGGAGTCTTTTTGGTTTTCGGCATAAAGGCTGATTAATGCTTCGCTCGTTCCAGGGCAATACTAATTTTGATGAAACAAAATATTTTTTTAGGCCGCCCGGCGCACTACTATCGCTGTCACGTCGTCCGGTTTGATCTGATCGTCATGGCCCGATGCCGTTCGCTGCAAAAGACGCGTCAAGAGGGCTTCGGCAGTGGGCGCGGTGGAGTCGAGCATCTCGGCCAGTCGCTCTGGCGTGAGCCGCCGCTGTTCGCCGCGGGGGACGCCGAACAAGCCGTCGCTGTACAAAACGAAGGCGTCCCTCGGTGCAAGCTCGACAATCGTCTCGCTGAATCGCGCGTGTTCCACCAGACCCAAAGGCGGCGCCACCGAAGGAATGGATTCGCTCGTGCCGTCATGACGCGAAATCATGAGCGGCGGGTGTCCTGCGCCGACCACGCTCGCGCGTCCGGTTGCCGGATCGAGCGCCACGCACATTGCCGTCATGAAGGAGCGCGCCCCAAAAATACTACGGAAGTCGTCATTCACCGCTTTCATAAGCGATGCCGGCGCATTGTGTTCGGCGCTGCCGTGATGAAAGAGAAGCTTTGCCAGCGCTGTGAGGAGCGCGGCGGACGCCCCGTGGCCGGTCGCATCAGCAATCCAGAATAAAATCCGGCCATCTGGCACCCGCAGCCAGCCGTAAATGTCACCGCCCACCTGGATGACAGGCCGATAACAGTCGGCAACCTCCCATCCCGCCAGCTCAGGCGGCTTTTGTGGAATGAGTGATTGTTGGGTCAGGCGGGCGGCGGCCAGGTCGCGTTCCAGGTTGCGTCGCCACTCTTCAAGCTCATCGTTTTGTTGCTGCAACTGGCGGCGCATGGAGCGCAGCCGGAGTTGAGTCTCGATACGTGCGCGCAAGACCGCCGCATTGATCGGTTTGGTTACGAAGTCGTCCGCCCCGGCTTCGAGGCAAAGCACCTCGCTTTCTTCGCCGCCGTGGCCGGTTAACATGATCGCGGGAATCTGGGCGACCGCCGGATCGTTGTTCGATCGCAGCCGCTTGAGGACCTCGGCCCCATTGAGCGCCGGCATATCGAAATCGAGCAGGAGAAGCGAGGGTTGCTCGTGCTGCACTAGTTTCAGCGCCTCGATCCCGCTGTCTGATTCGCGACAGTCGTAACCGGCGGACGAAAGTGTTCGGACAAGAATCCCGCGGCTCGCCGCGTCATCATCGACAACTAAAATCTGTCCGTCGGATTTCTTCAGCATCTCTTCTTGGATTCGGAGCAAGTACGGCCCGCTATCGTATAGATGTCGATCTTTGCGATGATGTCGCGGGTGCGTTGGATCATGCCGTTGGCGCGAAATCAGGGCGCCTCTTCGGCTTGTCCTGATTTCCGCCCCCTGCCCGCCGCTCGTTGAGATGATTTGTGATTGGCAATGAATTAGAATCGAGATAGTGTCGTCGAACCAGCTTCTATGAAATTTTCGCTCTCGCTCGCGCTGTTAACTGCCTTGTTTATCTCATCGTGTTCCGACGTCGATGAGCCGCCGTCGCGAGTTCGTCGTGACGTTGCCAGGTATCCTGCGGCGGGGCACGAGGAATACCCACCTCAACAGCAGCCCTTCAACCCGAATGCGCCGCCGCCAGAGAACGTGGCCCGAGAAGAGACTTCAGCTGCCCCGGCGCCAACTGCCATGCCCGCCAAAACTGAAAAGGGAGACCATCCCTACGGAATTCCTGTTCCCGGCAAAGCGCACGTGGTTGAGAGTCCTTTTTCGCCTGGCAAGTATGTCGATGTGGAGGGATTCCCGCCCGGTACGGAGGTGAAGGATCCATACACGGGAAAAATTTTTCTCGTTCCATAGCTGGGCGGAAAGGCACTGTCCCCTTGCAGGCCGATCGGAGAAAAGTTCGTCAATTTCATTTTTCTCCGATCGGAGGAAAACTGGACAACGGCACCTAATCTCCGATGCTGATGCCGGTTGGACGGATGAAACGCGGCGCGGCTGCGCGCTTCCGGGGAGTCTTTTTCAAATTGGTCTATGGAATTGCGAGTCAAACGAGCGCCTCGAATTGACACTGAGATCACCGTCCCAGGTGATAAAAGCATTTCCCATCGCGCCGTTATTATTGCGGCGCTGTCCAACGGCCCATGCACACTGCGCGGTTTTCTTCCGAGCGAAGATTGCATGCGCACGGTGAACGCCCTCCGCGCGTTGGGAATCAGGATCGAACAGCCGGACCCGAACACGCTCGTCGTCCACGGGAAGAAACGTGTGCTCACGCCGCCGAAAGAGGAAATCGATTGCGGAAATTCCGGTACGACCATGCGACTGCTCGCCGGCCTGCTCGCCGGGCAGAAGTTTGAAAGTCGCCTCGTCGGCGATGCCGCCCTCTATCGGCGTCCGATGGATCGTATAATTGCGCCCCTTCGAAAGATGGGCGCCGACATCGTAGCTGAGGGACCCGAACAAACGCCCCCCATCCGTATTCATGGTGGTTCTTTGCGCGGTATTAAATACAAATCGCCAATTGCGAGCGCGCAGGTGAAAAGCGCCGTGCTTTTGGCGGGTCTTTTCGCCAAAGGCAAGACCACGGTTAAAGAGCCGTCAGCCAGCCGCAGCCATACCGAGTTGATGTTTAATTATTTTCTTGTGCGCACCGCAAAGGATGACGACGGCAGCGTCAGTGTTTTCGGCGATCAAGTGCCGGAGTCGCGCGATTTCGCAATTCCAGGGGATATTTCCTCAGCTGCTTTTTGGCTGGTCGCGGCGGCCGCGCAGCCAGGGGGTCATCTGCTTGTGCGCGATATCGGGTTAAATGACACGCGCACGGCGGTGCTCGGGGTGCTAGTGCGAATGGGAGCGCAAGTGCGCGAAGCCGTCGAGGATGTCGATCAACTTGAACCTCGCGGGATCGTTGAAGTCACGGGCGCCCCGCTCAAAGGCACGGTCATTCAGGGAAAAGAAGTGCCGCAGCTCATCGATGAGCTGCCCGTGCTGGCGATTGCCGGTGCGCTGGCAAACGGCACAACCATCATTCGCCATGCGCAGGAGCTGCGCGTGAAGGAAACCGATCGCGTAGCTGCCATCGCCCACAATCTGCGCACCATGGGCGCGCAGGTTATCGAGATGAGTGACGGGCTCGAAATTCATGGTCCCGCTCCTCTGCGCGGCGCGCGCGTCGCCAGCTTCGGCGATCATCGCATCGCCATGGCGTTTGCTGTGGCTGGCCTTTTCGCTGACGGCGAAACGATCGTCCAGGATGCCGATTGCGTCCGCGAGTCTTACCCGGGCTTCGAAACCGCACTCGAAGAGTTCACTAATCCAAAACGAATGCGCACGAGCACGCGGGTTATTGGTTCGCTCTCACCGGCGCGTCTCGAGCCAGAGTAATCGTCGCGCAGGCATCGGGTTTGCAATCACGCATCTGTGAACCTATCTGCGTAATCTTCACATCGAAATACTCTATCGATCATGCCCGCAGATTTTCATCGCGTCATTGCCATTGATGGCCCGGCCGCTTCCGGAAAGAGCAGCGTAGCGCGCGAACTCGCCCGGCGGCTAGGCTTTGTCTACGTCAATTCAGGCGCAATCTACCGCGCCATCGCCTGGTATGTGCTCCGGCGTGACATCGGTCCGGATGACGGGGTGCGCATCGCGCAAACGGTTGAGTCGGCGCAGATTAGTTGTCGTCTCGAGAACAATGAGTCGCGCGTTTGCATCGACGATGTCGATCCAACCAACCATTTGCGCGATGATCCGGTAAACAAAGCCGTCTCGCAGGTGAGCACCGTTCCAGAGGTGCGCAAAATTGTTACCGAGAAAATGCGCAATTATGCGCGTGCTCACGATGTGGTTGTAGAGGGGCGCGACATCGGGTCGGTGGTTTTTCCTTATACGCCCTGCAAGTTTTACATCGACGCTTCGCCCGAGGTGCGTTTTCGCCGCCGCGTCGCCGAAGGTCAGCGCGATGAAATCGCTGCGCGAGATCGCGCCGATTCTTCACGCCGAGCCTCGCCGCTCACTGTCGCTCCGGATGCGCAGGTCATCGACACTTCCCACCTCACGATCGAGGAGGTGATCGATAAAATCGTCGAACAACTGAAGCTGAAGGGACTGCCGCTTTAACGCCTCCATTGTTTCAACCAATGAACCCGTACTACTGGCTCGGTTATCACTTTTCGCGTCTGCTTGCGCGGCTCTTCTTTGACTTCCGTATAGTTCATCGGGAGCGGATGATTCAAACCGGCCCGGTGATTCTCGCCATGAATCACCAGAGTTTTTTCGATCCGCCGCTCGCCGGAAACGCCTGTGACCGCGCCATTTATTTTCTCGCGAAAAAATCTTTGATGAAAGCACCGGTTCTCAGCTGGCTGTTGCCGAAACTCAACGTCATCCCGGTCGAGATCGAAGGGAGCGACCGCAGCGCACTCAAGGCTCTGATCCGAATTTTGCGTGCCGGCGACGGCGTGCTCCTCTTTCCGGAAGGCTCGCGCACACCGGATGGAAATTTACAGCCAGCGTTACCCGGGCTGGGGCTGGTGATCGCGAAAACGCACGCACCGGTCGTGCCAATGCGAATTTTTGGGGCCTTCGATGCCTGGCCCATCGGCGGGAAAATCCATTTTTGGCGCAGAATCACCATCGTCGTCGGCGAGCCGATTTATTTTTCCGATCGAGATTTCGAAACTGCCGGCAGAGATCTTTACGCACGTCTCAGCCGGCGTGTCATGGACGCAATCGCGACGCTTGAGTTGCCGGCGCGCAAGATCGACAATCGCTTTGCGCGGCGAAGATCGACATCCATACTGCGGGAGTGAATTTGTCACCGTCGCCTCGAGCAGAACCCTCGTCGTTGCGACTTCCCAAAAGCGCGCTCCTAATCATGCTCGTGATCGTTGTGGCGATGGCGCTCTTGGCACTTTACGCCAACGCGCAGCGATGGCGTCGCGACAAAATCGAAAACGTCATCGTCATTCCACCCGGTTCGCCCTCGCCCGCAGCACCGTGACCGCTTTTCGAATAACAAAACCAGATCGCAGTCTAAAGCTGACATGAAGAAAGTTCTTGCCTTGCCAGCGATTGGTCTTCTCGCGCTGTTTTGTTCGTGTCAAAAACAGCAAACTGAAGCGGAACGCAACGCCGAGATTGAGCTTCAGGTGAACCAGCGATTGGCTGCCGAACACCAGGCCGAGGAGCAACAACAACAGCTGGCCCAGCGTCAAGCCGAGCTCGATGCGCGTGAAAAGGCATTAGCTAACAGAGAAAGCGCGCGCAGCGAACACACCTCAGCCTCAAGCTTCGGTCTCGCTCGGCATACGCGATCTTCACCAAACGCCGCCGACCGCCTCTTATTCCACGTTCTACGCCAGGCTTGAGCTGCTGGGCGTTTGGCGCGAGACGTCCACCTACGGCTATGTTTGGCAACCGCACGAGGCCGAACAATCGCGTGCCTGGCGTCCCTACACAAATGGCCGCTGGGTCTATACCGACGCCGGTTGGACATGGATTTCGGAAGAACCGTTCGGTTGGGCGACTTACCATTATGGGCGGTGGGCGCGCTTGCGTGACATCGGCTGGGTCTGGGTCCCGGGCGACGAATGGGCACCGGCGTGGGTTTCGTGGCGCAAAGGCAACGATTACGTCGGTTGGGCGCCGCTCCCTCCCGAAGCGCATTTCGATCGCCGCACCGGAATTCAGAATTGGGCTGATAATTACTACGACATCGGCCCTGAACAGTATTGTTTCGTACCAACAAGAGAATTCGGAGCGCAGCGCACCGAGCAGACTGTGGTTCCGGCCGAACGCAACGTCACAATCGTCGATCAGACGACTAACGTGACCAACATTACTTACAACAACACCACTGTTGTGAATGACGGCCCCAGTTACGACGAACTCCGCACGCGAACTCAGCAGCCGATCGAACGGCTCCGGCTCGAGCGCAATGTGTCAGTAAATGTCGAGACGGAGAACCTGCGAGGCCGTTCGGCCGCCAGTTCGCGCGCGTACGCGAGCGTATCGATGGCGTCGACATTTTTGTCGTGCCGGATCGCTTTGATCCGCGGAAAGCGCAGCGCCAGGCCGCTTGCATGACGTGTGCTCGGTTGAATGGAATCGAACGCGACCTCGAGCACGATCTCCGGTTTCACTTCGCGATAGCGGCCACGATCGACAATCGTGTTTTGTTTGAAATGCTCGGTCAATTCCATGATCTCGACGTCGGTCAGGCCACTGTAGGCTTTTCCGATCGGCAAAAGTTTGCCGCTTGTTTCGTCGCGCACCGCAAACGTGTAATCGCTCAAGACGTTGTTGCGTTTGCCATGACCGAGCCCCGCGGCGACCACCACCACGTCCAGCGTGGCCAGCTCCTTCTTTAATTTGAACCAGAACAAACCGCGCCGTCCAGGCGTATAAAAACTTTCCGGGTCTTTGACCATCAATCCTTCGTTTGAACGTTTTCGCGCTTGCTGGAAAATCTGTTCGATTTCTGTAGCCGACTGGGCCGGAAAAGTTCCGGCTACTTGAAATTGCGAAGGCAATCGCAACTGACGCAGAAGTTCGCGCCGCTCGCGCAGCGGGATTTTTAATAACGAACGGCCATCAAGCCAAAGAAGATCGAAGGCGATGAACACGACCGGAACATCGGCCGATGCGCCGGCAAACAAATCCGCGCCCTCTATTTTCCGGCCGAGCCGTTTTTGCAGATCGAAGAAGGTCAACTTGCGTCCATGCCCAAGCGCGAGGATTTCGCCGTCGAGGATAAGATCGACATCGAACTTGCGCGCCTGCTCAGCCAGTTCCGGAAATTGATCGGTGACGCGCTTCAGATCGCGCGAGAAAATCTCCACCCGCTTCGAATTGCGATGCAACTGCGCCCGAATGCCATCGAACTTATCTTCCGCGTAAACGGTTGTAGCTGCCGGCGTCCCGGCGGCAGAATCCTTAGCCTCGACAAATCGCGCCCAAATCGCTTCCGCAGTCGGCTCGGAACTTGCCAGCATGCATTTGATCGGTCGAAAGATCGACAACTCGGCGCGATGCAATTCGTTTTGCGAGGCAATCAGGGCGGTCGCGCCGATGTCGCCCAGAAGCATGTTCGCCTCCTTCACATCGTCGAGCGAAGCTTCGAACGCTTTGGCGACTGCTTCCTCGACCAAGCCTTCGCGCAATCCGATTCGCAGATCGCCGGTCAGAATCTTGACGACGTATTGACCTTCGCGCGCGGACAAGATCGACAATCGCTTTTGTAGCAATTCGGTCTTGGCGATCGGTCCACGCGCCTTTTGAAGTTGCTCGAAAAATTCTTTCGATTGCAAAATCGTGAACGATTCCGACTGCGTGCGGCCATCGAGCGCCTCGAACGCCGTCTTGCCGGCGTCGCCGTGGCTGTGTGCGATCCGGCGAAATTCCGCTTCGCTCAATTTCGCCGCGCTCATGATGGCGCGATAAATGATCGAGCCTCCGACTTGCACGGTGCGCAGGTCGCTTTGCGCAAATGGATTTCCCGTCAAATACGTCGCCGTGATCGGAAGCTGATTCGAACGGAGCGTGCGCAAATAATCTGCGAGCAGCCGAACCTTTTCCAACTTCGCCGGTGTCGCAGCGACCGCTTCGCCGACATTGGCGAAAGTTGCAAATTCCGATTCTGTAGTGGCCGTCGTCTCAGCGGCATTATCGTTGTCGCCGGGGACGGCGGCCTCTACAGATCGGAAAGTTCCCAGCGTGAGTTCCATTTGATTTTCTTCGCTCAACGCCCATGCCTCGACGCCGATTTTTTCTCGCAGATCGCGCGCAAACTCGGCGGCGAAGCCGTGGAGCGTAAGTACGCGTTTCGGCCGCACAAGATCGACATAACGAATGAGATCGTCGTAATCGGCGTGATCCGAAAGAGGAAATACGGCATCAACTTGATAGCGATAAATCGCATTCGGGTCGACCGCCCAGCCGCTGATCATGGCGACACGTTTGCGCGCGATTTTCTCCAGCATGCGTGACCGGTTTGCGCTCGGCGGGCAAATAAGAACTTTGCCCGCGACTTCATTTGCATCGTAGCGCAGGTATTTGCAAAACGACTGGCCGAACTGCTCGTAAATGCGCGTCATTTGAAAGACCGTGCCGTGCAGCATCGGCATGAGACCCGCGCCTTCGAGCGCACAAAGAATTTCCTGCGCTTTGCCTAACGAATAGCCGAGCAGGACGGGCACTCCGCCATCGCCGATCGTTTCTCGGCAAAAGGCAACGATTTCATCGACAACCTGCTCGGTCGGTGGAAAACGGTAGCGCGGCCGCCCGAAGGTCGTTTCCATGATGAGTGTGTCGGCGCACGCCCATTCCGTCGCTTCGGCGGATTTTCCGCGGCGCAATTTGAAGTCGCCGGTGTAAAGGAGCGATTGGTTTTCGGTCCGGAGAAAAATTTGCGCGGAACCAAAGATGTGCCCGGCCGGCAAGAGCATGAGATCGACATCGTGCACACGCCGTTGTTCGCCAAAAGGCAGAATGTGCTCCTTTCGCTTTCCGGGAAGACGCGCCTGCATTAGACCGGCGGTGCCTTCGGAGAGGATGATTTCGGCATGCGGCGCGATGTGATCGCTGTGCGCGTGTGAGACGAAGGCAAAACGCTTTGCATCCCACGGGTCGAGCCATAAATCGTGTTTCGGTAAATAAACGCCGCGCTCATAACGAACATCCATCACGCGAAAATTTATGCGCGGATGGTAATGGAGCGAAACATTGTTTCATCGACAATCGGCCTGCATTGACAAGCCGCGCGGGAACCGTTTTCATTTAGCCAATGAAGTTTGGCGCTACATCGGTGGGTTTAATCTTTTGCCTAAGCGCTCTGGTTGGCGCCGCCGAGGAGCCGAAGTTGCTCGTAAAAGTGACGCCGCTGCCGGTCGCCTTGAATAAAGATTTCGAGTTTCGAAAGACGAAACTTTATCTGCTCAGCGAAAAAGCGCCGAAACAAGGGGCGCCGAGGAAGGCGAGCAACCTTTCGCCGGGAGCGCTGTCGAGCACGACGCCGCAGAGAACCGTCGCGAATCAGGATTCCTCCATTGCGTTCGAACGACAGTATCGCCTCTTCGGCGCGGTGACTAAGCTCGATCAACATCAGCGTTTTGGTAACTATTTCGATTTCTTTTGGCGTGCCAAACGACCGGCCGATCTCACCGTGCGCCTCGAGTACCGGCAGGAGAAGCTGCACGCCCTTGTTCAGGCGCAGGAGCTTTCATATCCGAATGTTCACGGTACTCATCAAACGGAGTTCAAGGTAGTCGGTGACGATTATTTCGACGATGGACGCGTGATCGCGTGGCGGTGCTTGTTGATCGAAAACGGCCAGATTGTGGCGGAAAATCGGTCCTATTTATGGGAATGAGCCGTACTGAACGCCGGCTTTGAAGGTAAGTCTTTACGATGCATTTCGAGTCGGAACCTGCCCCGGTGTCGGGCCGAGGTTTGACAGCCTGCTTGTCGATCTTGTATCTTAGTTGATCAGCCGTGGAGTCATCGATTCAAGTAGGGGTGAACGGTCCAGCCGTGTGGGTGAAGGTGGAGGGTAAGGGAAGTTTTCTAAATAGCGGAAGCTTGAAGGAATTCGCTCGCGAAATGGTCGATCGCGGTTACCGCGAATTTGTGATTGATCTGGCTAATTGCGCGATGATGGATTCGACGTTCATGGGCACAATGGCAGGCGTGGCGCTGCGATTGAAGGAACTCGGCCGCGGTCATCTTCATGTCGTTCACTGCGGAAATCGCAGCCGCGAGCTCCTTTCCGGTCTGGGTCTTGATCAAATCTTCAGCATTCATGCCAATGGTGCGTTGGCACCAGAGTGCGAATCACTTCGGCAAAAATCGAGCGGCGAGTCGTCGAAGAAAAAGCGTGAGCAAGCCGAAACGATGCTAGAAGCGCACGAAGCGCTTTGCGAGGCGGCGCCGGAAAATTTTTTCCGTTTCAAGGACGTCCTCGATTATTTAAAGCAAGACCTTCATCACGAGACAGCCTCGAAGTAAGCGGGCCCCGTGACCATGTGGCCGATCCTTCTCTTCGGACTGCTGCTCGCGTCTGTCGCGGGGTGGATCTACACCGCGCAACGGCAGGCCCGGCGGATCCGGACGCTGGAACGCTCGAAAGAAGAAATTCAAGTCGAGGAAACGCTCGTCTTCGATTTCTTGCACGGGCTCGGGGAAGCCTTCAGCGAAACGATCCGGCCCAATGACCTGCATCGACTGATTGTCGAAGGAGCGACGCGCATCCTCGACGCCCACGGCGGCGCGCTTTACATGGCCGATCGCACGGGCGCGAAGCTGGTACCGGCGTTCATTTCCAAAGGCTGCCCGCCGCTTGTTGAAGTTCCAACCGACATCCTGCAGCAAGCCGCGGCCACGCCCATTGCGCTCGAGAGTTATCTGCGGCTTCATTCCGTCCCGCTTAGTGAGGGAACGATTGGACGGGTCTGGCAAGCAGGACAGTCGGTCTGTTTGAATGAGCTTTCCGAGGCTCCGGAACTGGCAAAGTTGCGCGACACGTCCTTCGGCACCGCTTCGATGATGATTAGCGCGCTGCTTTACGGTAAACAAAACATGGGCGTACTCGCATTGGCCAATGGCCCGATGGGCGCACCGTTCTCGCAAAGCGATTTTGTGGTGTTCAAATCCATTGCCGAGCAATCTGCCTTTGCCCTTTACAATGCCATCATCTACTCGGAGGCGAACGAAAAGAAACGGCTCGATCACGACCTCGAAATTGCGCGGGATATCCAGCGCATTCTGCTGCCCGCTGAAGCTCCGGCAGTGAACGGATTTGAGATCAGCGGAATCAACGTCCCCGCCCGTCAGGTCAGCGGTGATTACTTCGATTACATCAAGGTGGACGATCAACGTCTCGGCGTGGCGATTGCCGATGTTTCCGGTAAAGGTGTCCCGGCCTCGCTTATCATGGCGATTTGCCGCAGTGTTTTGCGCAGTCAGGCGGCGCAGAATCCTTCGCCGGCGGATGTTTTGCAAAAGGTGAATCGCCAGCTTTACCCCGACATCAAGGAGGACATGTTTATCAGCATGGCCTATCTCATTCTCGATCACGCGCACGATGGCGTGATACTCTCGCGCGCCGGGCACGACGCGCCGTTGCTCTACAAAAGTTCTTCGCAAACCGTCACGCCTTTAAAGCCGCCGGGTATGGTTCTCGGAATTGACAGCGGAAATGTCTTCGATAGGCTCACCAGCGACGTCGCCGTCCCGCTCGAGCGCGACGATTGCCTGGTCCTCTATACCGATGGAGTGACGGAAGCGATTGACACGGAAGGAGACGAATTCGGCGTCGAACGGATGATCCAATCGGTGCGCGCGAGCGCAATGAATGGCGCCCCGGCTATCGTCACACGATTGATCGACGACTTGCGAAACTTCGTCGGTTCGCAACCGCAAAATGACGACATCACTTTGATCGCAATCCGAAAGACATGAAAAAAATTCCCGTGACCGACTCCAAAGAGGCGAATAAACCTGACCTCGCGAAGGAAAGATCGACATCGTCACCTGAAAAACCGGTCGCTCTCTCGGAAGTTGACCAGATCGAAGCCGAAGATCCGATGGCCGGTTTGCAGGCCGACCTTGATCGCTTTCGCGACCTCGCGCTGCGCAGTCAGGCCGACTTTGAGAATTACAAAAAGCGTTGTGCGCGGGAAAAAGAAGAAGCGATCAAGTATGCAAACAGCTCATTGCTTGAGCGGCTCGTCGTCATTGTCGATAATTTCGAGCTCGGCCTTTCGGCGGCGCGCGAGGAGAGCGAAAGCTCGCCGATTTATTCCGGAATGAACCTCGTGCTCAAACAGCTTAACGATTTTTTGGCCGAAAACGGATTGCAGCCGATCGAAGCAGTCGGCCAGAAGTTCGATCCCAACTTGCACGAAGCGATTGCGCATGAACCGAGCGAGGAGTTTCCGGAAGGAACGGTCATTCGCCAAACCCGCCGCGGTTATCGTTTTAAAGACAGACTTCTGCGGCCTTCAAGCGTGGTGGTCTCCAGCGGTCCGGCCAAATAAATCGCTGTTTGTCATTCCGCGCGGAGTCGAGGAATCTCTTACTTTGCACGTTTGAGTTTGGCGCCACTTAAGACTTGAAAGTAGAGAACCTTCGCCTTCGCTAACGCTGCGCTCAGGATGACAAATATGTAAAATGGCTACGAAGAAGCGAGACTATTACGAAGTCCTCGGTGTTCAGCGAAACGTCTCCGAGGAAGAGGTGAAGCGCGCCTATCGCAAGCTCGCGGTCAAATTCCATCCGGATAAAAATCCGGACGACCCGCACGCCGAAGAAAAATTCAAGGAGATCGGCGAAGCCTACGATGTTTTGATGGATCCGGATAAACGCGCGGCTTACGATCGCTTTGGCCACGCCGCTTTCGCCCAGGGAACCGCCGCCCGCGGCGGGTTTCATGATCCGTTCGATATTTTCCGCGAGGTATTTGGCGGTGCGGGCGGCGGAATCTTCGAGACGTTTTTCGGCGGCGTCGGCACGCGCGGCGAGGATCGACAACGCGGTTCCGATCTGCGTTACGACATGCAGATCAAGCTGGAGGAAGCGGCTTTCGGTGTTGAAAAAGAAATTGAGATCCAAAAGCTCGATACCTGCGACAAATGTCAGGGCAGTGGCGCGGAGCCCGGTTCGCGTACTATCAATTGCCCCGCGTGTGGCGGTCGCGGCCAGGTGATCAGCTCACGCGGTTTTTTTCAGGTCTCTCAAACTTGTCCGCGCTGTCGCGGTGCCGGTCAGATCATCGAGAGACCGTGCCGCCAGTGCCAGGGCGAGGGACGCCTGGAAAAAATGAGCCGCATCATGTTGAAGATCCCGGCCGGAATTGCGGATGGCTCCCGGCTGCGCTCCTCGCGCAACGGCGAAGCCGGGACGCGCGGTGGTCCGCATGGCGATCTTTACGTCGTTATTCACATCAAGGAGCACAAAATTTTCCAGCGCGAGGACGATAATCTTTATTGCGAAGTGCCGATCCCGTTCAGCAGCGCCGCGCTTGGTGGCGAAGTGGACGTGCCCACGTTGGAGGGCAAAGCGCATCTCAAAGTGCCGACCGGAACGCAAAGCGGACAGATATTTAAACTCCGCGGCAAGGGAATCGTTAATGTTAACGGGCGTGAGCGAGGCGACTTGCTCGCTCGCCTGATCGTCGAAGTGCCGACGCGCTTGAACGCCGAACAACGCCAGAAGCTCGAAGAATTTGCCGCGCTCTGCGGCGAGGAGAACACACCCATGCGCAAAAGTTTCTTCGAGCGCGCGAAAGAATTCTTCCAGTAGCTGGCTCTGTCATTCCGAGCGAAGTCGAGGAATTTCTCACAGTTGGTTTAATCGAATGCATCGCTTCTACGTTGCGCCCGAGAACTGGAATCCCAATGCGCTCACTTTAAGCGGATCGGAAGCGCATCATTGTCGCGATGTTTTGCGAATGCTGCGCGGGGATAAGGCCGTTCTCTTCAACGGACGCGGAAGCGAGATCACGGCCGAGATTGTCGATTTTGAGCGCGGAGCAGTTCATTTGCGCAGGCTCCACGAGAGCAACACGCCGCCGCTTCGTTGTCGCATCACGCTTGGCCAGGCGATTCCGAAAGGCAAGAACATGGAACTGATCGTCCAGAAAGCGGTCGAGATCGGCGCATCGGAAATTGCGCCGCTAATTTCCGAACGAACGATTGTCGATGTTGATCCCGCGTCCGCGGGACAAAAACAGGAGAAATGGCAGCAAATCGCGATCGAGGCGGCGAAACAATGCGGGCAAAATTGGCTGCCGCATGTGCATGCGCCGCGAAAGGTGAAGAATTTTTTCATCGATTTTCCTGTAGAGGCCGGTGTCCCCACTGGCAAATCACAAAACCTGCCGCTGAAGACAGCGGCCACTACAACTTTCGACCTGCGCCTGATCGGCTCGCTACAACCCGATGCATTGCATTTGAAGAACATTCTCGCCGAATTTTCGAGTGAACATCGACCTCTTCCCGAAAGCGTGCTCATGCTCATTGGGCCGGAAGGCGATTTCACGCCGGCGGAACTTGCGCTCGCGAAGAGCCACGGTTGCCGCCCGATCACCCTCGGCCCGATTGTTCTTCGCGTCGAAACTGCCGCCCTTTACTGCCTCAGCGTGCTCTGTTACGAACTGCTCTAGCGCTTAGTAAATATAAGGCGCCGAGAGTTGGAATGCGTTCCTGATCAACTCGAACCGTGGCTTTGCACCTTCCGCGATAATTATTTCGACGACGTCGAAGCGAAAAAGAATGTCGGGATTGTCGAGCAGGCGAAGCCAGGCGAGCGCGCCGCGCGAGATGCGTTTTTGTTTTTGTGAGCCCACTGCCTCAACCGGCCGGCCGAAATCTTCGCGGGTGCGCGTTTTCACTTCGACGAAGACAAGCGTGTCGTCGTCGCGGCAGACGATGTCAATCTCACCTCCGCTGTGTCCGCGGAAATTGCGATAAAGGATCTTGTAACCGTTCTTGCGCAGGAAACGGCCGGCTAGCTTTTCACCGAGCGAACCGCGCCGAAGGTGTTCCGACCTGAATGACTCCTTCGAGCGCGAGAAGCGGCTGCGCCACTGGTTCGAAAGATCGGCGATGGATTGGACAAGGCCCAAATTCATGGAGTTTGGTGAGATGCAGCTCGGTGCTGTAGCCTTTGTGCTGGCTGAAACAATACTCGGGGAAGCGCGCGCAGAAGTCACGCATCATCATGTCGCGCGTCACTTTTGCGATCACGCTGGCGGCGGCGATCGACAGGCTGTAACAATCGCCGTCGATGATCGCGGTTTGCGGGAATGGAAAGGGAAAAACAGGCAGTCCGTCGATGAGAACGTGATCGGGCGGCGTAAAGAGCGAGGTGATGGCGGCGCGCATCGCCTTGTGGGTCGCGCGCAAAATGTTGACTCGATCTATCTCGAGGTGATCGACGACGCCGACCGCCCAAATGATTTCCACATTGCTCGTAATGTCGACATAGACTTTTTCGCGCAATTCCGGTGCAAGCTGTTTCGAATCGTTGAGTTTGCGATGCCGAAATCGCTCCGGCAAAATGACCGCGGCGGCGACAACTGGACCGGCCAGGGCGCCGCGCCCGGCTTCATCGATCCCTGCGATGCGGGCGACACCGATGGCGCGCAATTTCTTTTCGTAACGGAATCCACAGCGCCGATACATTGAGCGAGTTAATGATTGAGCGATTCAGAGATTGAATCAAATCGTTAACTCACTAAATCACTCATTCCCGCACTGCGGTTGCTTCCTTGCCTTTGCGCGTGCGGAGGTAATTGAGCTTGGCGCGTCGCGCCCGGCCTTCTTTTTCTACTTCGATTTTTGCGATGCGCGGTGAATGCAGGGGAAAGACGCGCTCGACGCCTTCACCGTAGGAAATGCGGCGGACTGTGAATGTTTCGTTGAGCCCGCGTCCTTTTCGGCCAATTACGATGCCAGTAAAAATCTGAATGCGCTCCTTGTCACCCTCCACGACGCGCGTATGAACGTGAATGCTATCGCCCACGGCAAATTGGGTCACATCGGTCTTTTGCTGTTCTTTTTCAATAGCATCGATGATGCGGTTCATAGAGTCCCACCGGCTGGCGGGCGAATATTTTCAAACGGCCGCGCGTGAAATGCAAATTGAAATGCTGTAGCCACTCGCCTATGGCGAGTGAGGATGAAATGTGAGGCGGCCCGCAGCGCCGTGGGCTACACCATGTCGATCTTAGGGGCGGCCGCGGCCGGTTGTGCTTCGAAATGCGACCGTTATAATCGGAAGAAGCTGCGCCCGTAGCTCAACTGGATAGAGCGACGGCCTCCGGAGCCGTAGGTTGCGCGTTCGAGCCGCGCCGGGCGCAAAATCAGTTAGCGAATTAATGATTGAGCGAGTGAATTCGTTAAATCACTAATTCACTAAATCGCTAACTGCTTTACACCAGCGCGTCGATCCGGCCGAGTAAATCTTTCTTGCTCGTCATTCCCGTAACTTGATCGCGAAGCTGCCCGTTCTTGAAGAGAAGCAAGGCTGGGATGGCGCGGATGTTGTACTTGGACGAGAGATTTTGGTTCTCGTCCACATTGACCTTTGCGACCTTGATCGTGGCCGCTTTTTCCCGCGCGATCTCGTCCAGGAGCGGTGCGATTAATTTGCACGGCCCACACCATTCCGCCCAAAAGTCGACAATCACGGGCTTGTCGCTTCGCGTCACTTCGCGGTCGAAGGTGGATTCATCGACAGTGATGGTTGCGGAATTTTCCATGGCTTTACAAAAAGTAATTCCAAATTTGAATAATCAAAATCACAGCGGAAACACCAAGCACGGCCCAGCAGAGTGGCTTTGGAATTGCATCGACAATCTTGACCGGATCGCGCGCCACGGTGAGCGGAGCGCTTTTGGGAACGGTCTCCGGCATCGTGATCAGCGGCTGAGTTTTTTTCATCTCGACCGTCGGTGCCGATTTGGTCGGATCCGGCCGCGGCGCGATCCGCGCGGTCTCTTTCTTCGGGCTCAGTGAAGGCCCGAAAGGCGGACTCGGCGGAGAGTCCGGCAATTTCGCGACTGCGGGAATGTTCACAGGCGCTGCGGAGCTCGCGACGGGTCGCTCCGGCGCCGGGGCGGGAGGCGAGGGCGGAGGGGGTGGAGCTTTGGGTGGCAACGGAGTTGGCGCGGTTGAAACAGGTGGACCCGAGGGAGTCGATGGCAGACGAGCCGGCAGATTGATTCGCACAGTTTCACGCGATTCATTGCTCGCGTCGGGTGGCTTCGCCGCGGGCGGTGGCAAGGTAATGCGGACTGTTTCTTTTTTGGGTTCGTTTGAGTCGGCCATGAAAATTTGGCGAGTCGGTCCTAAAAATTGCGCGAAAATACGCCTCTTGTCACTCGTTAACTTGATTCTCGCCGCAACGGCTG
>WNGE01000128.1_pt1 | contig 86829 bp, 60 predicted proteins | sample 5400651 | NCBI WGS metagenome assembly WNGE01 (sample SAMN13153370, study PRJNA577476) | soil metagenome | isolation source: 60 cm soil or saprolite under grassland replicate 2 | place: USA:California | collected 2016-06-15 | reverse complement strand
CAGGCCGTCAACCCCGACACCGGCGAGCTCCAGGCCGCCACCGCCTGATCCGCCGCTGACCGTTACCCAGAGCCCGTCAGCGCTGGCGCGCCGCCGGGCGCTGACGCGCGCCCGGCTGAGGTCTTATTTTCGGACCAGGAGCCCGGCGCCAGCCGCGAGGACGGAAACCCGTCGTAGTTTCATGGAGCACTCCTTTCGGGCAAATCAGATTAAGTAGTAATCATCAGGTAACCCTTCGTACTGGAGCTACTGTCAGTAAGGGTAGGTTTCCGGTCCGTTTGTCCCCTTGTTGTGCCGCGCCGAGGCTGTCGCTGTGATTTGAGACGGCCGCAGGCATGGGTCAGGTCGCGAATGCCCGTGTCAGCTCAGTGGCGATCAGCTCGACCGCGTGGGGCCCGGCCGGGTCCGGGTCCTGGGGGGTCAGTAGCCGCGTCCCGGACCACGGTCATTTCTGGTCAGCTGCCGCTGTCACCTCGCCGCCGGTTTCAGCTTCAAGCATGGTGCCGACGACAGCGGGCCTGGCCGCTGTACGGCCACGCCGCCGGTTACGTCGTTCGAGCTGGGTGGCGGTCCAGCCGAGCGCGAGGTTGATGGGGATATAGACGCAGGCGATAACGATGGCCGCCGGGATGGCGTTGGTGTAGAGGTTCTGCAGGATCGAGACATTGGACGTGAGGTTCTCGTAGGCGATGATCGTCCCGAGTGCCGTGTCTTTGAGCAAGACGACGAGCTGGCTGATGATCGCCGGCATCATCACCGTGACCGCCTGGGGCACCAGGATCAACCTCATGAGCTGGCCCTTACGCAGGCCAATTGCGTAACCGGCCTCGGACTGCCCTTTCGGTATCGCGTTGATCCCGGCCCGCACGACCTCGGCGAGCACCGATCCGTTGTACATCGTCAGGCCGAAGACCACGGCCTGCAGCGCCGTCGGGTTCCAGGTGAAGTTGGTGAGGGCGCCCGGTACGTAAGAGGCGAAGAAGATCAGCAACAGCAGAGGGATCGCCCGGAACAGCTCGACGACCGTTCCGGCCGACACCCTGATCCACCAGTGATCGGAAATCCGGGCGATGCCAAAGATGATCCCGAAGGCGAGGGCGAGGACCGCGGCGATCGCGGCGGCCTTCAAGGTCCCTTCCACGCCCGGGATGATGTGCCGGGTCCAGATGTCGGCCTGCAGGAATGGTTTCCACTTCTGCGCCGCCCACTGGTCCTTTTGGCCGAGCTTCCACACGACCACGGCGGCTATGGCGGCGAAAACGACCGTAAACACCACCGTGAGCAGGCGATTGCGCCTGCGGCCACGCGGCCCGGGGACTTCGTACAAAACCGTCGCCTGGCTCATCGAGCCGCCGGCCAACGCTTAGCCATCCAGCCGAAGATCAGGCCTGTCGGCAGGGTGAGTACAACAAAGAAGAGGGCGTACCCGGCGAAGATCGGGATCACGATATCGCCGTAGCTTTGGAGTTCGTTGCGCATCGTGTAGAAGGCCTCGGGAACGCCGATCGCCGCGGCGATCGTGGTGTTCTTGATCAGGGCGATCAGGACGCTGCCGAGGGGCCCGATGACCGCGCGGAAGGCTTGCGGGAGCACGATGATCCGCATGGTCTGGCCGAAGCTCAGCCCGATGGAGCGGGCCGCTTCGGCCTGGCCAAACGGAACCGTGTTGATCCCGGACCGCAGCACCTCGCAGACGAACGCCGAGGTGTAGGCGACCAGCCCCAGCACTGCGAGCCAAAAGTAGTTCGTCGTCTGCACCGTGGCGATGGTCATGATCGAGCCTAGGCCCAGCCCGCAGAACAGGATGATGAGCGTGAGTGGCGTGTTGCGCAGCGTGTTGACATAGAGCGTGCCGACAGCCCGCAGGATGGGCAGCGGCGCCACTCGCATCGCGGCGAGCACGGTGCCGACGACCAGTGACCCTGCAGCGCTGAGCGCCGACACCTTCAGCGTCATCCAGAAGGCCAGCAGGATCTTATGGCCCTCGTTCTGCAGGAAATTGGTCATCGCCTTGTCCGTCGGTCTGGCTGGCAGCAGGGGCCGCCGGGCCCCGGAAGGGCGGCGCCCGGCGGCCTCCGCCGATGCTCACGCAGCGCGGCCGGAGCCGTTCATTGGCTGAAGGGGATGTTGAATTCGCCGATGGTGGGCGGCGTGCCGGCCGGCACCTGGGGCAGTTCCTTGGCTAGCGCGCTCTTCCAGCTACCGTCCTTGAACATGTCCTGCAACGCCTTGTTCACGGCATTGACGCCCTCCTTGTCGCCCTTCTTGATGCCGACGCCGTAGATCTCGTTGCTGAAGAAGGTGCCGACAACCTTGAGCTTGCCTTGGTTCTGGGGCTGGGCCGCGAAACCGGCGAGGATCGTGTTGTCGGTCGTGACGGCTTGGACCTGCCCGCCGAGCAACTGGTTGACACAGTCGCCGTAGCCGGGAAGGCGGATCAGATTGACCTTGGATCCGTACAAAGACTCGATCCTGTCCCCCGACGCGGAGCCCTGACCCGAGCAGACCTTCTTGCCCTTGAGGTCGCCAGGCTTGGTGATGCTGTTGTCATTCGCGCGGACGAGAATGTCCTGGTGGGCGATGTAGTAAGGGCCGGCGAAGCTGACGATCTTCTGCCGTTCGGGCGTGACCGAGTAGGTCGCCACGACCAGGTCGACCTTGCCCTGCCGCAGGAACGCCTCACGGTTGGCCGAAAGCGTAGCGACAAACTTGATCTTCGTGGCGCCGAGCTTCTTCGCGACGTACTTGGCCACGTCGACATCGAACCCGGTGTACTGACCACCGGCGCTTTGCAGCCCGAGACCGGGCTGGTCGGGCTTGACGCCGATGGTCAGCGTCTTGTCGTCCTTGGCCTTGTCCACGATGGAGTTGCCACCGCTGCTTCCGCCGCACGCTGACACTCCCGCGCCAAGCACGGCTGAGGCGGCAATGACGACGACGATCCTCCGTAACAAATGCATTTCCTCTTTCGCTCCTCTGCTTCCGATGGTGAGCCGTGGTCCCGCGGCTCAGTGTGTAAGGATCTTCGAAAGAAAGTCTCGTGCCCGATCGGTCCGCGGCTGGGTGAAGAACTCGTCAGGAGTGTTCTCTTCGACGATCCGGCCGTCGGCCATGAAGGCGACCCGGTTGGCCGCGTTGCGGGCGAAGCCCATCTCGTGCGTCACCACGATCATCGTCATTCCATCGCTGGCCAAGCTGGTCATGACATCCAGCACCTCCTTGACCATCTCCGGGTCAAGGGCAGAGGTGGGCTCGTCGAAGAGCATGAGCTTGGGCCGCATTGCGAGGGCGCGGGCGATGGCGGCTCGCTGCTGCTGGCCTCCGGACAACTGCGCTGGGTACTTTTGTGCCTGATTTTCGATACCGACCCGCTTGAGCAGGTCCATGGCCTGCGCGCCAGCATCCGCCTTTGCGGTCTTGCGCACGTTGACCGGCCCGAGCGCGACGTTTTGCAAGATCGTCTTATGCGCGAAGAGATTGAATGACTGAAACACCATGCCCACGTCGGCGCGATGCCTCGCTAGCTCGCGGCCCTCGACGGGCAGTGGTTTGCCGTCGAAGAGGATGGTTCCGGAGTCGATTGGCTCCAGCCGGTTGATCGTGCGGCAAAGGGTCGACTTTCCGCCGCCTGACGGCCCGATAATGACCAACACCTCGCCGCGGCGGAGGGTCATGTTGATGTCGTGGAGAACCTGCAGATCCCCGAAGCGCTTGTTGACACTGTCGAGCACAACAAGCGATTGCACGCCCCCCGGTTCCAAGTTACTGGGCGTGGTGGCGCTGTCCGTCATGCCGTAAAAGCGTACGTCACCGAGAGGAAGTGATAAGGGCCAAGCGGTACCGATCCGATCACGTCGCGTGTCGGCAAGGCACCACCGGGCCGCACGAATAGCAGCCGAACGGCTTCGCTCTGTGTGGTCGGCGCCAGGCAGTGAATCGACTTGAGGTTCCAGTCATGGTGCCGGGTTCTCGAGGCGATGGAGTCTGGTCCGAATCTCATCCGCGTCGGGATAGCCGGCGCCCAGGCCCACGCCGAGGGCGGCGTCGAGCTGACCGAGGATGTCCAGAGCTTGCTGCCACGCGCTGCGGGCGGCGGCGAAGTTGCCGACGGCGTGCTGGGTGTCGCCGAGGTGGGTGAGAATCACCGCTTGACCCCAGCGGTCGCCGAGTTCCCTTCGCAGCGCCAGGGCCTGCTTGAAATGAATCGCCGCCTGTTCGTAGCGGCCGAGGTGGTGGTGAGCGTAGCCGAGGCTGTCGAGCGTGTGAGACTCCAGTCGGCGGTCGTCAAGTTCGCGCGCCAGGGTGAGCGCCTCCTGGCAACAGGTGAGCGCTTGCCGATGGTGCCCTAGCAGCGCGTGGAACCAGCCAATGCCGTTCAATGCTCTGGCTTGCCCATGCATGTTGTCGGCGGAACGGCTCAGGGCGAGGCACTGCTTGGCGTAGGTGAGCGCTTCGGCGGGGCGGCCTTGATACTCCAACACCGAGTCGAGGTCGGTGTGCACGTTAGCCTGGCCGACCTGGTCGCCGAGCTCCTCGAACAGCCTGAGGGCTTGTTGCAGCTGGCCGTGGGCCTCATCGTGGCGCATGAGCCACATGTATGCTCGGCCGAGGCCGCGGTGGGCGTGGGCCTGCCCTCGCCGGTCGGCGCTGGACTGCGCCGCGGCCAGGGCGGTGCGCTGCGCGGCGGCCCAGTCGTGCCAGTGGCCTCGCCGCCGAAAGAACTCCTCAAGCAACGCTGGCAACTGCCACGCGTGCGTGTTGTGCCCGGTGTCGGCGGCCTGCTGGATACTTGCCAGCAGTGTGGGGTACTCGGCCTCGAACCAGGTCCACGCGGCCAAATAGTCAGCGAGCTTCTCCGGCGCGACCCCCGTGTGTGGCGCGGCGGGGATGATCGGGTCCGTACGCGGATATACGAGGATTGCGGCGGCGTAGGCGGTGTGCACATAGTGGTCCAGCACCCGGTGCAGCGTCTTGCGCCGCTCGGGTTCGGGATCGTGGGTGTGGGCGAGTTCGGCGGCACAGGCGCGCAGCAGGTCATGAAAGGTGTACCGGCCAGGGGTGTGCTCGTTGACCAGGTGCGAGCGCGCCAGCTCGGCCATCGCCGACCGGACGCTCGCCACGGTAACGCCGGCGAGGCTGGCGGCGGCGGGCACGGTGATATCGTGCCCGAGTTGAAGGCCAAGGCGCCGGAACAACCCGGCTGCCTCAAGGCTGAGCTGCTGATAGGACCAGGAGAACACGGCCCGAACCTGGGCCGCTTGTTCGCCGCCGTCGAAGGCTTCCAGACCGCCCCGGGCCTCGTCCAGCTCGCGGGCGAGGGCAGCCATGGGGAAGCTGAGGTGCGCCGAGGCGCGGGCGGCCACAATGCTCAAGGCAAGGGGCAGCCGCGCGCATGACGTGATGATCTCTTCGATCGCTGGTGAGTCGGCGGCCACCCGGCCCGCGCCGAGCCGGCCGGCCAATAGCTGACGCGCTTCCGCGGGGGTAAGCAGGTCCACGGTCGGCAACCGGGCGCCTTCCGCGGCGACCAGGCTGGTCAGCCGGTTGCGGCTGGTCACCACCGCCATACAGGCGGCTGAGCCGGGCAACAGCGGGCGGACCTGGGCTGCGTCGAGGGCGTTGTCCAGCACCACCAGGACGCGCCGACCGGCCAGCAAGCTGCGGTAGAGGGCGGTCTGCGCATGCAGGCTGACCGGGATGCGTTCCGGCGGCACGCCCAATGCGTCAAGGAACCCGCGCACCGCTTCGGCCGGCGCCATCGGCGAACCGGCCGGGTCGAAACCGCGCAGGTTCACATAGAGCTGCCCATCGGGGAACCGATCGGCGACCTGATGCGCCCAGTACACCGCCAACGTGGTCTTGCCGATCCCCGCAGTGCCCTCGATGGCCGAGATCACTACGGTGCCGCCATCCTCGGCCGCCTCCTCCAGGGCCGAGGTCAATTCGGCTAACTCGGCCACCCGGCCTGCGAAACCCCAGGTGACAACCGGCAGTTGACGCGGCACGGCAGCCATCGGCGGCGCCGGCCGCTCAGCCGACGGCGCCGACCGCTCAGCCGACGGCGCCGGGAGCGCCGCCGCTGTGGCGCGCGGATAGGGATCGTCAGGCAGGCAGATCCAGGCGGTGTCCCGGGTCTCTTTGACCGAGATCCGCGTCTGCCGGTAAGACTCTGGCGCGCTGGCCGGGGTGTGCCGGATGACCTCCTCAAAGAACCATGGCGAGGCGGCCAACGCGAGCACACCAGCGGAGCCGTTCAGGGCATTCTTCAGCGCCTGCGCCTCAAGCATCCGGAACGCCGAGTTGACCGCGCCGCCGGTGACCCCGTGGGCGTCGAGGTGGATCTCACCGGCATGCACCGCGAGCCGCAGCCGGATTCTAGCCTCGCTCGGCTGTGCCTGGTTGTGCGCGGCCAGCGCCTTGGCGAGTTCTCGTGGAACACCGGTGACCAGCAGCTCCTTGGGCACCTCGGACGGCACAAGCACCAGCATTCCGTCGCCGCGGTCTTCCTTGTAGCAGTTCTCCCACGGCACCCTCGACCGGCCGAACGCATCACGCAGCGAGCTGTACAGCCCGCGGCGCACCGCGAGCTGATGTGGGCGCGTCCGGCGCGGATCGGCGAACTTTTCAACATCGACGCAGACGATGGTCCGGTGCACCGCCGGCCGCAGCTCGCTCTCTCTGGCCGCGCCGTTGCGCGCGCGTAACGCGACGATGCGACCCCTCGTAAGCGGCAGGTTCATGACGCGTCACGCCAGCCGACCAGGAAGGCCACCACCACGGCTGCCGTGCCGAGGAGATGCCAGCTGCGCGATCTGCGCTTCCCCGCGCGGCCCAGGGTGGATCTCCCGATTTCCTTCATGATCCCTCCGTTATCGATCATGCATGCCCGGGCATGCCGTCGTCGACAGTATTGCCGCTGGGGCTGACTGGCCTCGTCCCGGCGACCTTAGTGTTGTGCCGCAGAAACCCCTGATCCGAAGGGGCGGGAAACCTTGGTTGCCAATCAGCGCCGGGCGTCGATGATGTTCACCGGGCAGGGAAAGAAGGTAGCTGGGCGGTGATCGCCACGATAGGCCCCGGGCAGCCATCCCAGGCTGAGCGCCGACGGGCGCCCGCCCTGTTGGGCGGGACTGCCGCGCTGATGGTCGGCGCATGGGCGATGGCGCTGTCGTGGTCGGTGCGCAGCCCGGTGTGGTGGCAGGAGATTCCGCCGCGCTTAATGGGCGCGGTGGTGATCCACGCCGGGGTGGTGGCATGGTTGCGCTTACCGTCCCCGCGTATCGGTCAGCTTGTGGTGCTGGGCGGCGCCGTCTATTTCCTGCAGTTTCTGCGTGACGCGGGCGGCGTGCTCTTCGCTGTCGGGTTCTGCCTGGCATATGCGTGGATAGGTATCACGGCTCACGTCATGCTGGCGTGGCCAAGCGGGCGGCTGCACAGCAGCCTTGATCGGATCTTCGTGGCCTGCGCCTACGTTGTTTCGATCGGTACTCAGGTCATCCGTTACTTCGTCGACCATCCGCAGCCGCCGTGGGATGTCTTTATCCGGCAACCGGGCAGCTTGTGGGGCTCGATCGGCAGTGCCGCAGGCGCGGCGATGGGTGCGCTGGGGATCGCCTTGGTCGTGCAGCGGTGGCTGGCGTCAGCCCCCGTCCGCCGCAGACCGGCCGGGCCAGTGTGGATGGTGATCGCGATGGCCGGGCTCGTCAAAATCGCCGAGGCCGTTGCCAGCGTGGTCTCGGCCCCATTCGAGCTGCAGGTCATGTTGGCGTCACTGTTCGCGATGACGGTGATCGCGATGGTTCCGCTGCTTTATCTCGCTCGCTGGCTCAACCGCAGGTTTGCGCATCAGGGCGTGGTCCGCCTGCTGGTCGACCTCGAACGCAACCTCACCTCGATTGCCGATCCCGCCATGTTGCAACAGGCCTTGAGCCGATCTCTCGGCGACCCGAGCCTCACTCTCGCATACCCGTCGGACACGGGGGGTTACGTCGACATACACGGACAGCAGGTGACACTTGCGGATCATGCCACAGACCATTCTGTCACCCGTGTGCGGCGCCGGGGTCAGTTGATCGCCGTCATCCACCATGACGCCGCTCTGGATGAGCAAAGGCAGGTGACCGATGCGGCCGTCGCGGCAGCCGGGCTCGCCATCGAAAATGCGCGCCTGTACGCAAACCTGCAGGCCCAGCTGGAGCAACTCAGCACCTCGCGCCTTCAGCTTGCGCAAACGGCCTTCGACGAGCGTCTTCGCATCCAGCGGGACCTGCACGACGGCGCTCAGCAGCGATTCGTCCGCATTCTCGTGCTTCTCGACACCGCACGGCGCGCTCTAGCCCCGGGCGGCTACACCTCCCCTGACGCGGAGCATGCGGTTCTCACCGCTCACTCGGAACTCACCGACGCCCTGCGTGCGCTCCGCGATCTCATCCAGGGCATCTACCCTGCCGTGCTGATCGAGCATGGCCTTGCCGCAGCGGTCGAAAACCTCGCCGACCGTGCCCCGATACCGGTGACGTTCTCAGTGACCGACCGGCGATGGCCCAAGCATGTGGAAATCACCGCCTATTTCGTCATCAGCGAGGCTCTGGCCAACATCTACAAGCACGCCCGCGCCAACCACGCGACGGTGGAAGTGCGCGCCGATGGGCGCGAGCTTGTCGCGGAAATCACCGATGACGGCCGTGGCGGCGCGCTCGCCGGCGACGGCCTGCGTGGCTTGCGCCACCGGCTTGAAGCGGTGGGAGGGAACCTGCGCATCACCAGCGAGCCCGGCCAAGGAACCACCCTGCTGGCCGCCATACCTGAAGAACACACGCGCCGAGATGAACCGAGGGCCGGAGTGAACGCGTGAGAGCGGTAATCGTTGAGGATCAGGGATTTTTCCTCGATCTGCTCACTGGCGCCCTGCACGGGCGAGGGATCGAGATCATCGGCCGGGCCAGCACGCGACCCGAAGCCCTGCGGATCATCGACGACACCGCGCCCGACCTGGCCTTGCTTGACATCAGGCTGACGAAGGCACGGGATGACGAGGGTCTGCGCATCGCCGAGCTTGCGCGCGCACAGTACCCCGACGTCGGCCTTCTTGTGCTGTCCTCCTACCTGGAGCCCGCCTACGCCGAACGGCTGCTCAGCATGGAGGAGCCGCCACGGGCGATTGGCTACCTGGGCAAGGAAAGGCTCGGCGATCTCGACGAGCTGGTGGAGGCGTTGACGCGGATCGCCCGGGGGGAAGTGGTCATCGACCGCTATATCATCAGCAAGCTGATGTCCCGGCGCCGCGTCGCCGACCCGCTAGAGCGGCTTACGCCGCATGAGCGGCGAATCCTCGCGCTCGTCGCCGAGGGCCGCTCCAACGTCGGAATCGCCCAGGGCCTTGGCACCAAGATCAGCACGGTTGAGCGGCAGCTGTCGGCCATATTCGACAAGCTCGGCCTGGCGGAGGCCGCCGGCCGGGACCGGCGCGGAATCAACCTGCGCGTGCTGGCCACGCTCACCTTCCTGCGCAGCGGCGGCGTAACCCGGAACTGACCACGCGGGTCCCTCAAGTTATGAGCAGGGCGGTTATGGTCTAACTGGCTCGCGTATCTCCGGGGACCACGCCTGGCGGAATTGGGTGATCGAGCGCCAGGCGAGTTGGGTATCGAGGGTGAAGGCGTAACGGGCCGCGGCCAGCGAGTCGAAGCTGCCGGGCTGGGCAGATGCGCTAGTAGCCTCGATCATCTGTTCGTTGCCTAGGCAGTCTGTGAACACCTCCTGGAGTGTCGCGCAGTAGTAGGCATAGGCGGCAAAGTCGAGTCGCAGGCCAACGACCGCTGACGGCTCGTGCTGGCCTGCTTTGGCGGCAAGGTCAACGATCTTTATCGCGGGCTCGCCCAGGGCGAGACGGCGGGTGATCTCGTACAGCGTGTCCTGCAGTTCTGCTGCCTGACCCGGGGCGACGTTGCTGACAACATGAGTGACCGCACGAACCTTGCGGCGCAATTCCTCCCGGACAATCGCAGCGGAGATGGCCCCAAGCGTTGAGGGCTGACTAGCGGTTTCGCCCCGAAGTAGCAGGTAAGAAAATGAAACGTCGAGGCCGAATACCCCGGTATCAAGAGCCAGCGAGGATGACTTGTTCGCGGTCAGGCCCGCAGCGGTGCGCACTACATGGCGAGCAGCGCGAATGAGGTCGCGGGCGAGACCGCCCGCGAGACAGTAACAGAGCGCCACGTATGGCTCGGTAAGTCCGATTACCCGCCGGTACAGCAGCCTGCGGGACTCCTCGTAGCCGAGCGGCCCAACATGGATGATCTCGTCAAAGGAGCTGTCAAACGCGTCGCGGAGCGGTAGACCTCGCCGATCAAAGGCGGTGAGGGCGTCGTCTGACACCGAGACAACGAAGTACAGATGGGGAATCCCGAATATTCCTTTGATCTCGTTTAGGAAGTGCTCTGCTTGTTCCGCTGAGCCGATTTTGTCAAGTTCGTCTATACCGATGAAAACCCGGTCACCGTTTCGATGAACGTCAGCGGCCACTTCCCGGGCGAAGGCGCGGAACTCGTCAACGATCTCGGGGTAGCTGAGCGGCTGTTCGGCGCGGGATGTGCTGCCTGAACGCTGCGCCTGCGAGCCGCCAGGAAGACGAAGCGCGCCCGACCATCCAGACGTATGGGTCTGCAGGTAGCGGACCCTGGCCAGGTGACGCCGCGCGGTTACCGCCAACGCCTTGTTACCACCTGGCCCCGCCACTCGCCCCCACAGCCTGACCGTTTTCACAGACGACCGGGCGAAGCTCAAAATGCCGACCGAGATGACGCCAATCGCCGCGTATCGCACTCGGCTCGAAGGAACCGAAATCTGTTTCGCGATGGCGTGCGTCCAGTACAGCAGGACAACCCCAGGCCCAGCATAAAAAAAGGTGCGCAAGAGCAATGATACAACCAGCCACCCCTTCCTACGCAGCCAGTAGAGGCCGCGGGCGAGCCGGTCGGTGACACCCGGTTTTCTGCCGTAACGGCCGATGACTGCGCGACAGAAAACAGCGAACATATGCAGCACGAAATCACGCGGGACGTAGTCGACCGGTGCGGCCACAAGACACCGAAGGTCCCCTCGTGAATTGTTCGGCAGGTCGGGGCTAAGCAGCATATTCCAGCTGAATTTCTCCGGCCGGGTTTGGACTCGTCCGCCGTCGTCGCAATATCTACGAATCAGCGTTGATTTCCCACAGCCCCGTGGCCCTGCCACACCGATACTCGCTCCATCGAGTCGGCCGAGTAACTCGTCCAATTCGGTGGCGATACCGGTCGGGACACTATACGTCCTGTCGTAAACTTCGCTTAGCCCAGGGCTGGCAGTGACGGAAAACGTATGGCCGAACCGACCTCGGCGGGCAGTGTTGACGAACATACGGACCTGCGACAGTAACTCGGTCTGGCTAACAGCCGCCATCAAGCGATCGCGGGCGACAACCAAGTCTGGGTTGACGCCAAGGATCAGGTCATCCCTGAGGCGCAAGCCGAAATTTGTGCGAAGCAGCCGAAGCGAGGCATACAGCAATGCCGCAACGACCAGCATTGTTCCACCCGCCCATACCAGCGGCTCAGCCCATGGCCACGCCACCATGCCCGCGACCCCCGCCACCGCAACGAGCGCTCCGGCCGCGCCGGTTGCGACCGCGAGCGGCCGCAGCGCGCCGCTCAGCTCTCCAAGAGGACGCGGGTCGCCGGCGGCGCGGGCAGCGTCGGCGACATCGAGCTGACGGTCGAGCGTTCGCTCATAGGCCGCGAATTCTCGTGACACCGCCCCAAGCACACGGCGCGCCCCCATCACCATCGCCCTTCGCAGCTTTGCTGCCGACAGCCCGAACTCGTTGAACGCGACGCTGAGTTCCCTATCGTCCAGCACCTCGTCAAGCGCCCTCATGTACATGTCGAAAAGGACCGGGTCACGTAAGAGCGGATTGGCCCGAGCCGGACCAGTGAGCGGCTCGGCGATCTCAGCCACAGCGACACCCCTACAGATCATCGCCAACCTGGTCGGAAATTTCATCGTCGCTGCACTTCGGGCGGCAAACAAGGCCGCACTCGTTCACCGATGGGGAGTGACGTGGCCGACAAACTCGCCCAACCGGCACGTCGACCGCGATCGAAGTGGCCCAGTTCATGGGTTTGGGCCGCGCACCGCCCCCGTCAGCACCGCCAGCCCGCGCCAGCACAATCCGATGGCAACCTCGACGACCTGTTCCCTTGGCACCTCAGGATGCTCATACCACCAGGCTGCGAGGCCGTCATTGGTTGACTTCATGGCGCGCGCAAGCATCTCATCCCCTCGCTCGCGCGCAACGCCCGCGGGCAGGTGCAGCACGGGAGCAAGGTGGATCAGCCCGGCGATGGCGGCGGTGCCGTGGCGGTGAATTCGGGCATGGACTGCGGCGATCTCGTCGTCGGCCGGCGGGTCCCTGAAAAGCATGCGCCAGGCGTAGGGATGCTGCTCGACGAAGCCGAAGAAAGCCTCCGTGCTGCGCCGCACCAGCGCCTCACCAGAGCCCTCGGTGTCCAGCGTCGTTGCCTCGATCAGCGCGTGGGCATGCTGGGAGAGCAGCTCAAGGTGGAGATCTCTTTTCGAGGCGAAATGATCATAGATGACCGATGGGGCAATGCCCGCGGCCGCCGCGATGTCGGTCATCGACGCGCCGGAATACCCCCGCTCAGCGAACAGCCGGGCCGCTGCTTCCATGATCAAGATCCGGCGCCGTGACGCGGACAGCCGCTTGCGCCTCCCGGCCTCCCGCTGGGCTGTCGTCGCGCTGCGCGGCACACCCGCCTCCCTGCAAGCTCGCGCCCGCGCCGTCGCACATGCTCACCTGAACAGTGCGCGGCGAGTTGCCCCCGGCCAGTCTGGGCTGGGGGCAGCCCGCCAGGCGAGGCCGCCCTGGCGAAGTCCTTGCGGGCGGCCGGCTAGGCGGTCTTGTTGTGCCGGTCTAGACTACGGCGCGGGAGAGGCCCATTTCATATGCCGAACGGCTGCCGCGCAATGCGCCCTCCACCGGGTGCGCCAGAGAGCCTGTTGGATCGCGCCGGGTCCAGGCGGAAACGAGATCGATCGCCCGCGTGACGCTACGTTGGCTGACGACCGCATCCCGCAGCTGCGCCGCGAGGGTTTCCATCTCTGCTTGCTCCGCGGTCGCGACCCCGTACGCGAGCCCGGCGAGTTGCGTGGTCGAACTGCTGACGCGCATCGGCTCAGCGGTCCGCATCTCGCTGCGGGGAGGCACTGGCAACGAAACCCGTGATGAGGTTCGCACACTCGTCTGGGTCGTCGAGCCAGGGCTCGTGGCCGCCGTGGACAAGCTCGAAGCGGGAGCCGGGAATCAGCGCCGTTCTGCGCTGCCCCTCGGTGATCGGCTGATACCGGTTGTCGCGGTTGCCCCAGACGACGAGCACCGGCGGCCGGATCCGCCCTAGTTCGCGATCTTGCAGCACGTAGCGCTGCGGCGTGGCGCGCACGCCACGGAACTGCTCGCGCAGGTAGCTGGAGACCGTCAGGGGGAGTCCGGGGCACCGTGTGCCAAGGTGGGTGGCGCGGACTAGTTCCGGGGGTGACGCGGTGATTGCGGGGCGCCCAAGGGAATGGGTGAGAACGCGGCGGTAAAGGGCGAGAGGACTTGGCAGTGCCAGCGACAACCGCCCGACCCAAGGGAACGCCAGCATCTTGAGCGTGACATCCGGTTGGGCGCCGAAGGCTACCGAGGGCGTGCCGATGGCGGTGACCGAGCGGACGCGCTCAGGTGAGTCGAGTGCCAACCACATACCGAACATGCCGCCGTAGGAGTGACCGATCAGATGGGCGGAACGCAGGCCGAGGGCGTCCAGACAGTTTTCGAGCATCGTCGTGTGCCAGCGCCTGAGGTCGACGCCGCTGTAGTCAACGCTGCCGGAGCCACCGTGCCCCGGCATGTCGATGGCGATGCACCGCAACGACCGCATCCGGGCCATCAGCGGGGCCCAGTGCACCGAGCCTAAGGTGATGCCGTGCATCAGGAGTGCTGGCTCGCCGGAGCCTGCTTCCCGGACCCGCAGGGTTACCGGTGGCTCTTGGAGCGGCAGCATGCGCGAGCGGGGGTCGAGGGCGAAGTGGGCGAATAGCCGGGCGTCGGCGTTGAAAAGTTCCGGCTTCGCTTCTATGGATGGTTCCGTGGATGGTTGGTGTGATGGCATCGATGCCTCCTTGGGTCCTGCTGCCGTCGCGTAACGGGCGCGGTGTCGTGTATCGGGCGAGCCTGGCCAGCCTGACGCCGCACGCGCTGGCGCCTTAGCCGGAGATGGCGCGGTCAAGCCCGCGCAGTGCGATGGCCACGTCGTGGCGGTTGTTGAAGTAATGGAAGCCGAACCGGATCCGGTCGCCCAGAGCGGTCGCCCGGATCCCGTACTGGCGCAGGCGGCCGGCGATCCGTTCGGCGTTGGCAGTACCCAAGACGACGATCTGGGACGGCGGCCCGTTCGCCACTCGCCGCAGCCCCATCGTGGCTGCCTGGCTGGCAAACCGGGTGGCGAGGTCCAGGCAGTGCTGCTCGACCTGGTCGGGGTCAAGCTCGCCAAGCAACCGTAGCGCCGCGCAGGCGCCGACCCACGAAAACCAGGCCGGGGAGGAGTCGCATCGGGCCGCGTCACCGGCCACGCGCATCGGCCCGCCGAAATAGCCGTAGGGTGGGCCGGTCGACTTCCAACTCGGCGCGAGCGGCCGCAGTTCCTCGACCCGGTCGGGCCGGGTGGCCAGCCAGGCCGCACCGCGCGGGCACAGCAGCCATTTGTATCCGTGGACGGCCAGATAGTCGGGCCGCGCCGCGTCGCCATCAAAGCGCAGCGCGCCCAGCGATTGGGTGAGGTCGACGAACAGCCGCGCGCCGAAGCGGTCAGTCGCCGCCCGCAATGCGGGCAGGTCGAGCCGCTGGCCCTCCCGGCTGGTCACCTCGCTGACCGCAAGCAGCACCGTGCGATGGGTCACAGCCCCGGCCAGGTCCTCGGTCCGCGTCGCCCCACCACTGGCTGGCACTATCACCACCCGGCGGCCATCGCGAGCTAGCGCGAGCCAGGGGAACAGGTTGCTCCGAAACTCCTCGGCTGCCACCACGACCTCACCAGGGCTGGGTGGCAGGGACCTGGCGACGGTCGCGGCTGCCTCGGCAAGTGAACCATGTGCCGACACCGTCTCTGGGTCGGCCCCGGCCAGCTTCGCGAACAACCTGCGTGCCTCGCCCGTGGCCGCATCCCACGCGTGCTGATCGAAGTTCCCGCTCGACCAGGCCGTCACGGCGTCGCGGAGTGCCCGCACCACTGGATCGGCGCCGGGCGGCGCGGCTGGGGTGTCCAGCCATACCGTCGATGTCAGCGCGGGAAACAAGGCACGCAACCGCGCCGGGCTCATTGAGGCTCCCTTGGCTGGAACTATCACGACAACCTCACCGGGCAGTCCCTGAGCATCGACGTGCGGCTGGCGACCGAGCCACCCCCGACCAGTGGAGGCACTCTACGGGCCGCCCCCGACCAGTAGAGGCACTCTACGGGCCACCCCGAGAGCCAGCGCCCGCCCGGGCATGTGGGGCAGCGCGCGCGAGCACGACGGCATGCGCCGTGAACAGCCATGATCGAACCGGGCCTCTCAGGCAGGCGCTAACCGCGGAGACTTCTGGCACTGGCACTGGCAGTGGGCAGGCGCAGGTGGCAGAGCTTGTCCGGATTGGCCAGCAAGTTGACACCAGCGACACGGCCGCTGGCGACATCCAGGCTGACCACGGCGAAAAGCCTCCCGTCCGGCTGGTATTGGCAGACCATGCCAAGCGTGCCGTTGATGGGCACTGCGCAGGTCTGCACGCCCGGCGGGACCATCCGCAACAGCCCCAGCAGCGCACGGGCCACCCGCAGCGCGCCCTGGATCGGGTGCGGGGCCGACGGCACCTTGCCGCCTCCATCGGAGCGCAGCACGACCTCGGGATCCAGCACGGCAAGGAGCCCCTGCAGGTCGGCGCCCGCACAGGCGGCCAGGAAGGCGCGGGCGACCCGTTCCCGCTCTGCGGCGTCCGCCTCAAAGCGTGACCGGCGCTCCCGCACATGACGGCGGGCCCGGCTGGCCAGTTGGCGCACCGCCGCCGGGCTGCGGCCCACTGCGGTCGCGATCGCCGCGTAGTCGAACCCGAACGCTTCCCTGAGCACAAAAATCACCCGCTCCAGCGGGCTCAGCGTCTCCAGTACCACCAAGAACGCGGTCGTCACCGACTCCGCCAGCGCAACCGCCTCCCCCGGGTCTGGCCGGGTGAACATGGGCTCGGGCAACCACTGCCCGACGTAGACCTCGCGCCGCGCCTTGGCCGAGCCCAGCTGGTCGAGACACAGCCGGGTGACAACGGTGGTCAGCCACGCGCCGGCATCCTCGACCCCAGCGGTGCGGTACAGGCGCAGGAAAGCTTCCTGCACGACCTCCTCGGCCTCAAAGGCGCTGCCCAGCATCCGGTACGCAACGCCCAGCAGCCGCTCGCGCTCCGCATGCCACGCTTCCGTGTGACTCTGTGCCCGTGTCGTTGGCATCTCGCCTCATCGCTGTGCCGCCCGGTTGACCCTTCCGGTTCCACCCATGAGACCGTGTCCGCTCATAAGACATGACGAAGTTGCGGCGGGGAATGTGACATGGCTCAAGCGGCCTCCAACCGCATGTGGCTCGCCGCCGGCAGTCACGGACCCATTCGGCCTGCGGCTGGGGACCGAGCGGCGCTGATCGCGGCGATCGGGCGGCTCTCGCGCCCTCAACAAGGATCGCCGACGTAGCGCCTCGCCGTCCGGTTGTCGATGCTCAATATCTGTTGACTTCCTTATATGATGAGTTATCTTGGATCGAATGGCCAGCCATCAGGTAGACATGCTCCAAGCCACCGTCTTGGCCGACATCGCGATCGTCCTGGTGGCTGGCGCCGCGCTGCTCAGGATCGCACGCCTCGCCAGGCAGCCGGCTGTCGTCGGGGAGATCTTCGCCGGGATCCTGGTCGGGCCGAGCGTCCTCGGCCTGTTTCCCGGCCATCTGACGAGCCACCTGTTTCCAATGAACGCCAGGCCCTACCTCTCGGCCATCGCCCAGGTCGCCCTGCTGCTGTTCATGTTCACACTCGGCTGGGAACTCGACCCTGGGAACCTGCGCTTGGGCAAGACGTCAATCGCCGCTGTCTCCCTCGGCAGCATGGCCCTGCCGTTCATGCTTGGCCTCGGCGCGGCGGTCGTCTGCTATCCACAGCATTCAACTGTGGCCGGCCGCCACATAGGTTTCGGCACCTTCGCTGTCTATCTGGGCATCACGATGTCCGTCACGGCATTCCCTGTGCTGGCCCGCATTCTCGCCGACAGCAGGCTCGGTTCCACCCCAGTGGGCACGCTGGCCCTGGCGAGCGCGGCCATGGGGGACATGCTGGCCTGGTGCCTGCTTGCCGTCGTCGTCGGCCTGGCCACGGCGAGCAGCCCTAGCGGTTGCGCCTTCGTCATCGCCTGGTCGGCGGCCTATATCGCGGTCATGGCCGGCGTGGTGCGGCCACTGCTGCGCGTCGCCACCGCGCGCATGTTCCGCCGCAATCTGACCGCGCCTACCGTGGGCCTGATGGCGGCGGGAATCTTCCTGTCCGCCTACGCCACATCCCGCATCGGCATCCACCCGATCTTCGGCGCCTTCGCCTTCGGCATCGTCACACCCCGCCATCCGCGCGAGCGACTCGAGGCCCAGGTGCTCCGCCCGTTGAAGAACGCGAGCATGATCCTGCTGCCGGTGTATTTCATCGTGACCGGGCTCTCCGTGGACTTCGGCGCACTGCACGGTCGCGATTTCGCGGACCTCGCCCTCATAGTCGCGGTCGCGTGTGTGGGCAAGATCGTTGGAGCCACGGTGCCGGCCCGCGTGACGGGCATGGGGTGGCGCGAGGCGCTCGGCGTCGGCATGTTGATGAACACGCGCGGGCTCACCGAGTTGATAATCCTGAACGTGGGTCTCAGCCTGCACATGCTCGACACGCGGCTGTTCACCTCGATGGTGATCATGGCGCTGGTCACGACGGCAATGGCGGGACCACTGCTGCCCAGGCTGGTGCCTCGCCCTCAGACTGCGCCGATCCAGCGCCCCCTGGTATCCGCGGTCGCGGGAACAGGCGGGTCAGGCGGGGACGGCCGAGACGATGGGGCGTCGGAGCGCAGCGCCGAGTACATTCCTCCCCGGTGGCCCTTGGAGTGACCGCCCGGCGTCGCAAGATCAAGCTAATACATTTCTGTGCCCTTAAGCGACCATTCGTCGGTCTCGCCCAGAGCTGGCCCACAATACGGTCCGTAACAGTGACAGACGGGGACGAATCAGGAGACATTGTACCGTTGGGTACTATATCGTCGAGCGTGCGTGTGGACTCATTGTCAAGTATCCGGCATGGGAGACAGGGGGGCGCTCTCGCGGCATCTCGCTCGGGGGGGTCAGGCCAGCATTGGACAAACTCACCACCTGAAACGGGGAAACCACCATGACCACCCCCACGACCGTCCGCATCGGCTGTGGCCGCGCAGGAACACTCTTCTACGAACCCGATGGCCTCCTGCTTGGCAGCTGTCTGATCCCGATCGACAAACGCCATTCGGAACACATACTCGCCTTTCAGCTCGGTTATCTGGGGCCTGGCGAGATCACCGTGCACGTGGCAATCGACGGTGGCCCGGTGGGAACAGAGTCCAGTGGGGAACCGAGCATCATGGCCGCGTTGCTGCGCGGCACGGAGGCGGCAGATGACCTTCCCGGAATCGCGCGAGGGCGGTTCCCGGACGTCTGGCTGACATATGTCTCACTACCGGACACGAATATCAAATACCGCTACACAATCTCGGGGCAGCCGGGCGTCGAAGAAGGCAACCTGCGCGGAGAACTGATCAGCGAGGTGTCGGGACTCGTCCCGCTCCTCACGGCGACCACCCGGACCGGCGCTACGCGCGAGCCCATCCCCGAATCGGTACGCGCCCAAAAAGCTTTGCAGTGGAACTGGGAAGACGATCAAAACATTTCGACGTCCTGCAGACGGGCAGCCGAGCCTGGCGCTACCGGCTGACCGGCCGGACCGGTTAGCTCAGCGCCGACGGGTTCAGTCGAACCAGCGGACATAACTACCGCGCCAGTAGCCTAGCGGGGATCTGTTCACGTCCACCGCACCACCGATCAGCTTCCCGACAACTATCACGTGATCGCCGACCTCTATCAATTCATGCACTGAGCATTCCGCGTGGGCGAGCGTCCGCTCCAGAACAGGCATGCCGCTCGCGCCTCCCGAGCTCCATTTCACCCGGGCAAACCTGTTTTCGATGCGGCTGGCGAACAGTTCGGACACGTCGCGCGCCTGCGCGTCGAGGAAGTTCACCGCGAAACGGCCGCGGTCCTTGATCGCGTCGAGCGTGCTGCTCGGCGTCCGCACGCAGGAGAGCAACAACGGCGGGTCAGCAGAGACGCTGCAAACCGCCGAGCAGGTGAGACCGTATGGCCGGTCGCCTTCGCCGAGGGTCGTCACGACGCTGACACCGCTCGCGAACGAGCCCATGATGCCCCGGAAGTCCTCGTTGGGGATCTCTTGCCGTGCGGACCGGGCGGCGCGTCCCACCGCGGACACCGATTCGTTCACCATCGTGCCGCTCACATCTGAAGTGTTCATCGCAGCTCCCCTGCTTCTATCGCAGCAACCAGCGCCGACCGGTCGGTCTTGCCGTTCGGGGTCAGCGGCAGGTCGTTCACCGTGTGGAGCGCATCGATCACCATGTACGGGGGCAGGCGTTGCGCGCTGAATTGCTTGAGGGCGACGAGCCTTAGTCGTTCGCCGTCTGCTGGTACGACGACGGCGTGCAGTCGCGCTTCGAGACCGGAACCCACCACCGCGACGGCAGCGTCGGCGACCGCTGAGTGCGCGCCGATGACAGCCTCGACCTCGCCGAGTTCGATCCGGTTGCCGCGGATCTTCACCATGTGGTCGATCCGGCCGACGTATTCCAGGTTCCCATCGGGCCCGAGCCTCCCGATATCACCGGTCCGGTAGGGCCCTTGGTGCCGGGGGCGTCCCCAGTACCCGAGCATCACCGTGGGGCCGGCCACCACGATCTCGCCTTCTTCGTCCGCCGGGTCGAGCGTGAGGGTGTCGTCGCAGGAAGCGGCTCCGATGGGCAAAGGCCGGTTCCGGGCGAGGTCGGAGTCGGTCACCTCGTAGGACGCGCAGACGTTGGTCTCGGTAGGGCCGTACCAGTTGAACATTCGCACGTTCGGCCAGCCCTTGCGCAACGCGTGGACCTGGTTGATCGCGAACGGCTCCCCGGCGAAAATGCACGCGCGCAGCGCAGGGGGCTCTGGGCCGTCGAGCAGACCGCCTTGGCGCATCATCAACGCCAGGGCCGAGGGCACCGAGTACCAGACCGAGATGTCCCGCTCGCGGATGAACTCGGCGAGCTGCACCGGGCTGTAGGCGAGTTCCGGCGGCACGAGGTGCACCGACGCTCCGGCACGGAAGGCCGCGTACAGATCGAACACCGAGAGGTCGAAGTTGAACGGCGCGTGATTGGACAGGCGATCCTGCGGGCCGACCGCGAGGAGCCGCACGGCCCAGTCGACGAAGGCAAGCGCGTTGCGGTGGCTCAGACACACGCCCTTGGGAGAGCCGGTCGAGCCCGACGTGTAGAGGACATAGGCAGGGTCGTCGGGATCGCCAGCGAAAGGCGGCTCATCGTGTTCTGACGCACGGTCGCCCAGCAGATCAGCCAGCAGAACCACCGCACCGGGGCCCGCCCCGGCGGTATCGGCCTCCTGCTCGGCCGAGGGCGCCACCGGCGGGGCCGCCCACTCGTCGGCGACGATCAAAACTGCGCCGCTGTCGTCCGAGATCCTGGCCACCCGGGCAGCGGGGTTGGCCGCGGCGACCGGGACGTAGACAGCGCCGGCCCGCAACGCGCCCTGCATGAAGGCGACCGCGAGCGCGCTCTTGCCACTCCACAGGACAACGCGATCACCTGGCGCAACGCCGCGCCGGCGCAATGCCGATGCGAAACCGTTGGCCAGGTTGTCGAGTTCTCCGTAGGTCAAGGTCTGGTCCTCGGCGACGACCGCGGGTGATCCGGGATCACGCTGGGCCGCGTTGATGACGAGCTCGTGAAGTCTCACAGTCCAAGCTCCTTCGCTATAAGCAGGCGCTGGATATCGGATGTGCCGGAGAAGATCGTGCTGGGCACGGTGTCGCGCAAGAACGCCTCGACGCCGTACTCCCGCAGGTAGCCACGGCTGCCGAAGAGCTGGACAGCGTCGAGTGCGCTGGCCACCGCCCCCTCGGAGACCGCGAGCTTGGACAGCGCCACGCTCAACGCGGACGACACGCCCTGATCCATTTCCCAGCAAGCCCGGTAAAGCAGCAACCGAGCGCTCTCCGCGCGCAGCTTCATCTCCACGATCCGGTTCGCCACGGACTGGAACTCGCCGATGGGCCGACTGAACTGGCGGCGCGAGCGTGCGTGAGCGACGCAGCGCTCGACGAGCCGGTCGAGCAGACCCAGATATCCGGCGAACAGGCAGGCTCGCTCCCAGCTCATCGAGTGCTGGAAGACCGCGCCGCCAGTACCTGGCTCGCCCAGCGCATGCTCGGCCGGGACAAAGCAGTCTTCGAAACGGATCGTGCCCGCCGGGCAGGAGAGCAGGCCCAGCTTTTCGAATGGCTCGCCGACGATCAGTCCCCGCGCGTCCCGCTCGACGACGAAGCTGGTCACGCCGAGGTACCCGGCGGCCGGGTCCGTTGTCGCGTAGGTGACATAGACGTCGGCGACCGGGCCATTGCTGACAAAGCTCTTCTCACCGTTGAGCACGAACCCGCCAGGAACCTGGTCGGCAGTCACCGCGAGGCGGGAGACGTCCGACCCGGCGTCGGTCTCGGTCATCGCGTTGCCCGCGATCAGCTCGCCGGAACAAAGCCCCGGCAGCAAGCCCCGCTTGACCTTCTCGCCGCCGAATTCCGCGATCGGTACGGCGCAGGCGAACAGGTGCGCGCTCGCGGCGAAGACGAGTCCGGTGTCGGGGCATCCTCGGCCGAACGCCTCCGTCTGCAAGGCCGTGTCAAGCGCGCCGAGACCCGATCCACCGTACCGGGTGGGCACGCAAAGGCCCGCCAGGCCGAGTTCGCCGAGCTTCCGCCAGTCCTTGCGCGAGAAGAAGCCATCAGCGGATCCCGGCGCGTCGGCAAAGGCATCCCGCACCGCACGCAGGGTGCTGTCATAGCTTTCCCTTTGGCGGGGGGTCCAGCTAAACTCCACGGTTCCTCCTGTCAACCGGCTCTCACAGCGGGACGTTCGGCACGATGCCGGTTCGAGACCGGCGGCCGCACAGCGCTCGCACCAGCGTGGGCCGGGTATGGCGGGGATCGATGACGGCGCGGACGATCCCTTTGTCCACGGCAAGAGCGAGGCCGTGCTGGCCAGCGAGATACTCGGCGGTGAGATCGGCCACGGCAGCGGCGCGGCGCTGGTCGTCCTGGATCGTCGCCAGCCGCCGACGGTTCAGAACCTTGATCGCCGACTTGGCGTTCATGACGTCCACTTCGGCGCCAGGCCACGCGAATACCTCGGTCGCACCGAGCGCTTTGCTGTTCATCGCGATGAAGGCGCCACCGTAGGCTTGGCGGGTGATCAGGGTTACCCGGTTGACCCGGCACGCCGAGAAGGCGTGCAGCAGCTTGGCGCCACGACGTACCACGCCGTCCCGCTCTTGCCCAACCCCCGGCAGGTACCCCGGGACGTCGACGACGACCACGAGGGGGATGCCGTAGGTGTCGCACAACCGCACGTGACGTGCGGCCTTGTCGCCGGCCGCGGCGTCGAGGCAGCCACCCATGCGCAGCGGGTTGTTAGCCAGCACGCCGACCGTACGGCCATCGAGCCTGCCCAGCGCCGTCAGCACATTCGGGGCCCAGCGGGGTTGCAGGACCGTGGCTGGAGCGTCGAGTATCTGGTCGACCAGGGGACGCACGTCATAGGCGCGCCGACGGGATTGAGGTAGCAGCAGCGACAGGTCCTCATGGTCGCCGAGTTCGGTCGGCCCGGTGAACGCGCCTTGCGCGCCGAGCAACTGGACGACGTCCGCGGCAGCGTCGATCGCGGCACGCTCCCCATCCCCGACGATGTGCGCTACCCCGCTGTACCGCTCGTGCACACCGGCCCCGCCGAGGTCGGCCGCGTCGACATGCTGTCCGGTGACGTCGCGAACTACGCCTGGGCCGGTCACGAACAGCGTCGCCTGGCGTTCCATCACGACGACGTCGGTCAGCGCCGGGCCGTAGGCGGCACCGCCTGCCGCGGGCCCCAGGATGATTGAGATCTGGGGTACCCGCCCGGACGCCGTCACGATCGCGCGAAAGACCCTGCCGACCGCCTCGAGCGCCACGACGCCCTCCTGGAGCGCGGCGCCGCCGGAGTGCCAGATCCCGACGACGCACCGGCCACTGAGCCGTGCCAGGTCGATCGCCTCGACGATGCGGGCGCAGCCGACATCGGTCAGGGCTCCGCCGAACGTCGAGGGGTCGGTAGAGAACGCGACCGCGGGCACTCCGCGCACTTTCCCCGTCGCGGTGACTACCGCCGGCGTGTCCTGTGGCCCGAGCGGCCTGACGGTGTCCGGGTCGAAGAGCTGCTCGATCCGTGCCCAGGCACGGCTACCGACCTCACGGTCGAGCCGTGGACCACCGATGGAGTCGGTTAGAGTCATTAGCTCTTCTCCAGTGCGTTGGCTGCGTGACGTGCGGTCCGAGAGAACTGGCCGAACGTGGGACGGCTTCGCTGACTCGCGCTAAGGTGGCTAACCAGCAGTTATCACCTCGCCGGGCGAACCCTGTTACCCTGGTTATAGGTGGGATTTCATCGCCGAAAAAATGGACGAAGGTGAACCAGTGGAGCAGGGCGCCGCTGGCACCGAGGGCGAACGAGGTCAGGGATCGACGCCCTCGACCCGCCAATTGCTCATCGAAGTGGCCCAGCGTGAGATATCGGAGCGCGGGTTCAACGGTGTGAGCCTGCGCAGCATCGCGCGCCGCGCCGACGTCGACCCGAGTCTGGTGCGACACTACTTCGGCTCCAAGCAGAACCTGCTGGCGCAGGCGGTCCATATGGAGATCGATCCCAACGCGCTCGCGGCGGAAGTCCTTCGGGGCTCGCCGGGTGCCATCGGCCGGCGCACCGTCAAGGCGCTGCTCGGCTATTGGGACAATCCAAGAACCGCGCCAATGTCGCTGGCCCAGATCTCGGCGACGCTCAACAGCGACGAGTTCGCGCAGCGCACTAAGGACCACTTCATTGGGGCCTTCCTTGGCACGATTGCTGACGCCGTCAGCCCGGACCACCCTCGGCTGCGCGCCTCGCTGGCTGCCTCGCAACTGATCGCCCTCGCGTTCAACCGCTACCTGGTCCACGACACGGTGTTTGCCGCGCTCAGCCAGCAGGAGCTGATCCGGATTATTGGGCGCACTGTCCAGCAATACCTCACCGAGCCGCTCCCGGTGGACGCCACGGGCCGGGACGCGCCCAAGAACGGCGGTGCGAAAGGGGTCAAAAGATCGCATCGATCCCCCCGCTCACCACGTCTGGGTCGGTTATCCGGGGTCTGACCGCATATGCCCCAGGATCGGCTGTTACCGTGCTGAGCGCCCCAGGCACAGCACCGGCCACGTAGCCGGCGGCGGCTCCGGCCAGCGCGCCTGTTCCGGACCGGGACTTGTCGCCACACCACCGCGTCAGTGCCTTACCGCACTCGGCCGCGCGGACCTCGGGATCCGGGGCGTCGGTGGACCAGGCTGCGTACCCGTCAGGTCGCACGAGCACGGCAACAGCGCCGCGGAGGTCCACGGGGTCGAGCAGGTCGGCAACGATCGGCCGGACGCGGTCCGACCAGCCGTCGGCGGTGACCGCCGAGGCGCCAAACGGGCCGAGGTCGAGCAACCCCAACCGGCCGTCGCACAACAGGTCGTAAAGGCGTGTGACCGCCCCATCGGGCAGGCTCAGCTGCAGGTCCGGCAACCACCGGCCGGCGAGGTGACCCGCCTCACCTGGCGCCGGATACCGCAGCGAGATGCTCGGCATATCGCTTTCCACCGACACCAGCGGCAGCCGCCCGCTCGGGGTGAAACCTCGCATGGCACCGCCGAACGCGGACGGGGTCGTCACAGTCGCGGTAACCCCTCCAGTGGCCCGGATGGCCCGCTCGGCGACGGGGCGGCGTTCGGACTCGTATGAGTCGAGCAGCCATGGCGACGCCCATCCGTCGAGCACGGCGGCGAGCTTCCAGCCAAGGTTGAACGAGTCCTGGATACCGATGTCCAGACCATGGCCGGAGACCGGTGAATGCAGGTGTGCGGCGTTGCCGGCCAGCAACACCCGGCCGTCCCGGTAGCGCGCGGCCAGCCGCTCGTGCAGGCGGAGTCGCGTCATCCACCGCGCTTCGTAGGGTTCAAGATCGCGCCCGGTCACCCGCCACAGGCTCGCGCGCAGCTCGTCCTGTGTCGCTGGTTCGTCGGCCCACCGCCGGGTCCGGTCGATGCAGACAACCCGGAACGAACCGTCCGCGCAGGCGACGCAGCCCATCACGCCCTTGTCGCTGCCATGGACCATCAACTCCGCGTCCGGCGGCCATCGGAGCGACGCATCAGCCAGTACCGCAGCGAACGAGTGGGTCTTGCCCTCCACCGGGATCCCGGACAGCTTGCGCACGATGCTGTCTGCGCCATCGCAGCCCACGACGTAAGCCGCCCGCTCCTGCCACTCGCCCGGTTCGCCGCGGGCACGCACGGTCACGCCATCCGCGTCCTGGTCCACGTCGATCACCTCGGCCGGCCGGATGATCTCGACGCCCAGCTGATGCGCCCGCATCTGGAGGAGGTCCTCGACGGCACTATCCGCGACGAGCGTCGTGTGGGCGAACCGCCCACCGGGGCGCGTCAAACCGACCGTGGGGTCGCTGGCGCCCGACAGCAGCCGGGCGACCGACTGGACGTTGCCGGGCGTCGTGCTGTTCTCCTTCTGCCACCCGCACCGCTCGAGGACTCGGCAAGGGATACCCCGCAGCGCGAGTTCGCTCGCGAGGGCAAGACCCGAAGTTCCCGCGCCGACGATCACTATCCTCTCGGCGGCCTGTCCGGGCCGCGTCCTGGTCTCCGATCCCTCATTCACAGCTGGCCCCTTCCGCGAGTGCCGACGAGTGTTGTCCCGAATCGGCCCGTACCGTCAACGCGCCCGGGATGCCAGGCGGTGACGGCGGCGCAGACGAGACGGGAATCGCCTGCGGCCGACGCGTTGCTACGGTCGCCATGGTCAGTGCTCCTCGCCCAGCAGACTCTCGGAGCTGGCGAGGCTTTCCATCAGACGGTCCCTCAGCTCGTCGTCCGAGAGTCCGTCGAATATGTCCTCTTCGTTCTCTGCTGGGGCGTCCACATCGGTCACGCGTGCATCGACCCGCCTGGCGTCTGATGCGTCCACCTCGCCGCCTGCCGCCTGCGTCACTTCCTGGAGAAGGTGCTGGGCGAGCGCGCGTGTGGTCGGGAATTCGAAAGCGAGCGTGGCTGGCAGCTCACCCCCGAGCCCGCGGTCGAGCCGCGTCTTGAGGGCCAAGGACATGATCGAGTCCATGCCAAGCTCGAAGAAGCCCTGATCCGGGTCGACCTCTTTGTCCGCGGCCTCGCCGAGCACCTCGATCACATGTCCGAGAACGAAGTCGAGCATTCGTTCGTCCCGCAGGCCGGGGACGAGCCCGACCAGTTCGGCGGCGAATGGGGTGCGGCCCGCGCCCTGGGCCGTCCCGTCGGCCGCGGCGGGACCGCCCGCCCGACTGAGCTGCTCGAGGAATCCACGGTCCAGCCGGCCGCGGCACACCGCGGCGTATCGGTGCTGGTCGATCCGCGCGACGCAGGTGTCTGAGTACCCCGCGCGAACGAGCACGTCGAGAGCCTCGGCCACGTCCTCGGCGGCGAGCGGTGTGAGGCCGCTGTCCTCCATCAGCATGCGGTCGCGGCGGCCCAATTCACCGGTGTCCTCCCGCGGCATCCACCGGATGGACTGGATGGGCTCCCCGGCCGCCGCACGGGCCGCACCGAGCGCGTCGAGCAGCCCCTCGGTCGCGGCCCGGGCGGCCATACCCACCGATCCCCAGGATGCGGCGGCGGAACCGATGACGCAGAAGAACTCGAGCGGGCGGCCGCGCACCGCGCGGTCCAGGCGGCGGACGAGATCGGCCGTGGCAAGATCAGCGGCGAGGTGCCGCGGCTCGGTCTCATCCAGCGGCCGAATCGAGGCTGGCGCCGGCGTCACGACCACTGCGCCGATTGGAGCGCCGTCCGTCGCGGTGTCGAGATCCCCCTCAGGATCCGAGGCGCTGATCCGCGCGGCCCGCAGCTCGACCTCAGCGGAAAGCGGCGGCGCGGCCATGGAGGCTTCGTCACCCATGTCGTCCGGGATGTCGTCGCTGGGACCGTCCGGCAGGATCAACAGCACCCTGCGCGCACCGTGACTGGTCAGCCAGTCAAGGATCGGCCGGTTTGCCCCGCGCGAGCCGCCGGCCACCACGTACCACTTCCGTTCGCCGCAGCGCAGCGGAGCCAGCGAGCGCGGCGGTGCGCCACCGTGCACCAGGCGCGGCGCGTACCAGGCGCCGCCGCGCAGGCACAGCTCGTCCTCGACTGAGCCCGCGCCCGGCAGCGGCAAGATCCGTGCGGCGACCGCGTCGAACTCGTTGGCAGCTGGCGGCACTTGCGCACCGGTACCCGGATCCATGTCGACCATTCCGCCACGGGTCTCGGGGCTCTCCATGGCCAGCACTCGGCCAAGGCCCCATGCTGCGGCCTGCTCCTCGTCAGGCAGCGCCGAACCGGTCGGGTCCTGCGCACCCCTGGTGACGATCCACAGGCGCGGCGCCGCGGCTGGCTGGGCCACGGTCTGGACCGCCCGGGCCGCGCGCAGGGCCGCGGCGGCAATCGATCCCGCGTCCACAGCACCGCTTCCTGACCCCGCTTCGTCGCCGACGCCGGACTCGGCTGTGACCAGCGCCACACCATGGGTCCGGCCGTGCTCGGCGATCAGATCTGCCACGTCACCGGCGTCCGGCCGCACGGCCACCGTTTCCGCGCCAGCCCGTCGCAATGCCTCGGTGAGCCCGGCCGCCGCTGCCTCCGCCGCCGACGTGGCGGGCCAGACCAGCCATCGGCAGTCGGGCTGTGCATCGCGCGGCTTGTCATCGGGGATCCGCCGCCATTCAACGCGGTACAGGCGCTCTGATATCCGGTCGCGCTTTGCCTCGTCGACGATCAGGTCCTCCGCCGGGGCGAAGCGAACGCCCTTCAGATCCGCGAGCACGCGCCCGTCGCCGTTGAGTACCCGCACGTCGCCGGCGTCCGCGGCGGTCGCGGTCGCGTGCAGCACGGCCTGCTCCGCAGGCGCCTCGAAGGCCTGCACGTCGTCGATGCCTGAGATGACGAACCGCTCCCCGCCGTGCCGAACGGCGCAGGAGGCGAGCAGCCGCACGCCAGCAGCAAGCAGCCCAGCGGGCAGCACAGGGCGGTTCGGGCCGCCGGGTTCCAGCCGCACGGTGGCCAGGCGCTCGCGCCCGCGAGCGTCTTGACACACCTCGATGAGGTCAGGGCCCGCGACGTCGGAAATAGGCTCATCCCCCGGTCCGGTCCCGCCGGCGACCTGCTTGCCGAGGCGGGCGTGCAGGTCGGCGACATCGACCTCAGGCGGTCTGGTCGATCGATCTGCCTTCGCGGCGGCGACCAGTGCCCCGGAGCGACCCGGGGCGCCGCCGGCCGTCAGCCGGAGCGACCAGCCCGCGCCGACCCGGTGGGCGACCAGTTGCGCCCCCGTACCTGAGGCGAGGTCCGCCGCGTCGGTGAGCGGTCCGGCCAGGTCAAACCCGCGCAGCCGGATCGGGCCCGTCCCGAGCAGGTCGCCCCCGGCGGCGCAGAAGAGCTCGGCCGTCCTTGGGGCGGCGACCTGCCTCGCGGCCCGGTCGGCAACGCGAATTGGGTAGTAACGCGTGTCCGGGGCGTCACTTGGGGTCAAGGGCACACCCAGACTGGGGTGGACGCCCGCGCCAGCGTCCGCGTCCGTGACGGGCAATGCGGGCACGTCGATCCAGTGCCTGCGGTGCTGCCAGGGATAGGTGGGCAAAGAGACCAGGCGACCACGTCCGGCGAGCAGCGCGGTCCAGTCCACCGACGAGCCCGTCGCATGTAGTTTGGCCGCGGCCCGCACGAGGCTGTCGATCTGCGGCGCGGCAGCGACGGCGAGTACTGAGGGCCCATCCGGGTACGACTCCGCGAGTTCCGCGGCGGTTGCCCCGAAACCTACATCGAGCATTGACTCAATTCCCGCCGCCGACAGCCGCCGCGCCAGTTCGGGATCCGAGGACTGCGATCCGGTGCTGGACGGCGGGACCCATGCAGCGGGTTTTGCGCCCGCTCGCGTCAGCGAGGCCAGATACAGGTTGGGCGCCGGCTCGACGGAGAACCGCATGTCGTGTTCTCCGGTGGCGGCGAGCATGGCGTCGCGCGGACTCAGCAGGTCGGCCGCGTACGTGGCCGCGATCTCGCCCACCCCGCGTCCCACCAGAGCGTCGGGCACGACCCCGTGGTCTCGCCAGAGTGCGGTCAGCGCGATCTGGGCGGCTACCAGCGCCAACGGATCCCCGCCGCGGTCCAGCAGGGCCGTCCGCACGGAACGGCCGAGCATGGCCTCCGCTTCGGCGTCCAACGCGTCAAGGGCGGCGCGGAACGCCGGCTCCTCGGCGTCGAAGTGGGACCATGGCAGGTCCGCGAGGCTTTCCCCGTAGACAAGGGCGAACCGCGCCGGTTCGCCGACGCGTGCGACACCGAGCTGCACGCCCTCGTCGGCCGCTCCGGCACCCGGCTCCGACACAACGCCCAGCCGCTCGAGCAGCTCGGCGCGGCTTTCCCCGACCACGACCAGCCGATGCTCCAGGTGGGCACGGCGAGCGGAGGAATGGCAGACGTCTGACACCGCGCCGCCGTCCAGGGTCTCCAGGTGGGTGCGAAGCCGCTGCGCGGCGCCGTGCAGCGCAGGTTCCGACGCGCCGGAGACCGCGAGCGCGAAGGCGCGTTGCCGGGTCGGCGGCGACTCCGGAGGCTCGGAGGCGGGCGGTCCGGTGAGCACGACATGCGAGTTGGTTCCGGTGAAGCCGAATGCGCTCACTCCGGCGACACGTGGCCGACCTCCGGGTGACTCCGGCCAGGGCGTACGCTGCCCAGCGACCTTGACGGCGATCTTGTCCCAGGCAACCTGGCCGGTGGGCTCCTCGAAGTGGAGATGGGCCGGAATCTCACCATGCCGTAACGCGAGCACCGTCTTGATCAGCCCGGCGACGCCAGCGGCCGCTTCCAGGTGCCCGATGTTGGTCTTGACCGAGCCGACGAGCAACGGGTTGCCTGGTCGGCCGGCGCCCAGCGCCCGGTCGAGCGCGGCGAGTTCGACCGCGTCGCCGAGGCTGGTACCGGTGCCGTGGGCCTCTACGTAGTCGACAGCTTCATTGGCCACTCCGCCCTGAGCCATTGCGGCCTTGATCACTTCCTCCTGCGCCTCCGCGCTCGGAACGGTCAGGCCGCCGCTGGCGCCATTGTGGTTGACGGCGCTGCCCTTGATCACCGCGTAGACGCGGTCGCCGTCCGCAAGCGCACGGGAAAGGGTCTTGAGCACTACGGTCCCCGCGCCCTCACCCCGGCCATAGCCGTCGGCGGCTGCGGCAAAGGTCTTGCACCGGCCGTCCGGCGCCAGCGCACCCGCGGCGGACATCGCCAGGTAGACGGTAGGCGTGACCATCACGTTCGAGCCGCCGGCCAGGGCCACGCCGCACTCACCCGTACGCAGGCTCTGGCAGGCGAGGTGGACGGCTACGAGCGAGGACGAGCACGCCGTGTCGACGGCCAGGCTCGGGCCGCGCACGTCGAGGAAGTAGGAAAGCCGCCCAGCGGTCCCCGAGAAGGAGTTGCCGGTCCCGTAGTAAAGGTCGACGTTGTCCGCGTGCCGAGTCACCAATTCCTGGTAATCGGTGGTGTTCATGCCGACGAACAAGCCCGTCTTCCCGCCGCGCAGCGAGTCGGCGCTGAGCCCGGCGTCCTCCAGCGCCTCCCAGGCGACCTCAAGGAAGAGCCGCTGCTGCGGGTCCATGCTGCGGGCCTCGCGCGCCGACACCCGGAAGAAAGCATTGTCGAACTGGTCGATCCCGTCCAGGAACGCGCCTCTGCGGGTCACCGCGGTGCCCGGCCCCACTTGACCGTCGGCCAGCATCTCCTCCGCGTCCCACCTGGTCTCGGGCACGTCGCGGGTCGCGTCGACCCCGTCGCACAACAGGGTCCAGTACTCGTGGAGGTTGCTCGCTCCGGGCAGGCGGCAACTCATGCCGACGATCGCGATCGGCTCGGGCCGGCCATCTGGCTCACGCAGATCGCGCCGGGTCGCTGTTTCGCCTGCGACCACCGCCGGAGCCTCGGCTTGCGGTTCCTCGGCGGCCTGAGCGGCGGCCGCGGCGACCAGATGGTCCGCCATCCGGTCGATGGTTGGGTGCTCGATGCCGGCGCTCGCCTCGAGCTCAACTCCGAAGTCGGCCTGCAGTCGCTTGATCAGCTCGACGACCGTGAAGGAGTCGAGACCGAGCTCGTAGAAGCCGCGCACGCGGGAGATTCGCTTCGCAGGCTCATGCCCAAGGATCTCGGCGACGGCGGCGCTCACCATATCGGCAGCCTGTGCCCGGCCGACCCGGCCCGGCGCGGGCTGTGCGTGACCGGGCGCGGGCTGTGCCCGGTCCGCCCGGCCCGGCGCGGCCTGTGCCCGGTCCCCCCCGCCCGGCCCCGCGGAAACGGCAGGTTGTGCCGCCGACCCACCCGCGGCCTTCGTACCATGCCTCTCGGCGTCCTCGGCCACGCCGCCGACCTCGGCCACCAGTCGGCCCTCGTCATCGAAGAGGCGCACTTCGGCGTGCAGCCGGCCGGCGCCGAGACTGCCTCCCTGTCGGCCCCGCTCGACTCCGGCGAGCCAGTAGCTGTCCCCGGCGAGCCGCAGTGGAGGCAGCCCGACATAGCGGCGGCCCGCTCCGTGCACGGCCGTCCAGTTCACCGGGATCCCCACCGGGTACAGCGAGGCGAGGCCGGCGGCGAGCGTTTCCGGCGCGGACTTCCCGCGGGCCAGCGAGGAGACGGCGAGGCCGCTACGCTCCCTGTGGGCGAGTGCGGCCCGCAAAGGCCTGGTGAGCGTGGGGTGCGGGCCGATCTCGACGAAGACGGCGTCCTCCTTGGCGAGCAGCCGGTCAACCGCGGGCCAGAACAAGACGGCGTCCCGGACGTTGCGGCCCCAGTAGGCCGCGTCAGTGATCGGTTCTTCTGCCTCAGGATCCACGCTGGACAGCAACGGGAGCGCTGGCACCGCGGGCGTCAGGTCGGCGACGACTTCCTCGAGCTCGTCCCCGTACTTTCGCACGGCAGGGCTGTGGAACGCGTAGTCGACACCGAGAGGCATGCAGGTGGCTCCGGCGCCCTGGAGTCGGGTTACCGCCCACTCCATCGGCTCGGGACCACCGGCGATCACCACCGAGCGGGGCCCGTTCACCGTCGCGACGCACACGTCACCGCCGCGGGACTCCAGCGCCGCACGCACCTCCTCGGCCGGTAGTTCAACCGCCGTCATCCGGCCTGATCCTGTCGCCTGCTGCATCAGCCGACCGCGGTGCACGATGAGCCGGGTCGCGTCGGGCACCCCGATCGCGCCCGCGACGCAGGCCGCGGCGATCTCCCCCATGCTGTGGCCAAGGACGGCGTCCGGGGCCAACCCCCACGAGGTCCACAACCGGGTCAGGGCTAGCTGGAGAGCGAAGACCGTGGGCTGAGCGATCTGCGTCTCCATCAGCCTGCTGCGTTTGGTGCGGCCGATCTCTTCCAGTACCGACCACCCGGCGATCTCGCGGATGAGGCTGTCACACTCGCCGATCGTCTCGCGCACGAGCGGCTCGGTGCGATATAGCTCCATCCCCATGCCGGGCCACTGCGAACCCTGGCCGGAGAAGACGTGCACGATCCGGGCTGGCCGGCCGAGCGTGTCACCGACGGCGGTACCGTTGCCGGCCTGGCCGGCCAGGTGGGCGTCGATAGCCTCGGCCAGGTCCGCCGCGGTCTGTCCGACCACGGCGAGCCTGTAGTCGTGGTGGGTGCGCCTGACCGAGGCGCTGTACAGCAGGTCGGAGAGTTCGGCCGGGTCGCTGTCCCGGAATCTGTCACGGTAGGCGGCAGCTTGTGAGGCAAGCGCCATCGGCGTCGGGCCGGAGACCACGAGGACGGGAATCGCCGCGCGCGACGCGGTGGGTTCGGCGGCCGTTGGCTCGGTGGCACGTGGCTCGGCGGCCGTTGCTTCGCCCGCAGTTGGTTCGCCCGCAGTTGGTTCGCCCGCAGCTGACCCGCCCGCAGTTGCTTCGCCCGCAGCTGACCCGCCCGCACGTGGCTCGGTGGCGGCCTCCGTCAGGGACGCAGGCGGCGAGGTGAGTACGACGTGCGCGTTGGTCCCGGACAGGCCGAAGGCGTTCACCCCGACGATCCGCGGTACGGGGCCGCGCAGCGGGGTTGGCGCGGTCGGTACCCGTATGCCGGAGTGTTCCCAGTCAACCGCGGCGGTCGGCTCGTTCAGGTGGATCTGCGGGGGTACGACGCCGTGGCGCGCGACGAGAACGCCCTTGAGCAGGCCGAGTATCCCGGCCGCCGAGTCAAGGTGGCCGAAGTTGGCCTTGTGCGAGCCCACAAGTAGCGGACGGTCGGGCTCACGTGCTGAGCCGATCGCCGCTGTCAGGGCGCTGACCTCGAGCGGGTCTCCCAGCGGGGTGCCCGTGCAGTGCGCCTCGACATAGTCGATGTCGGCGGGATCCACCCGGGCGTTGTCCAGCGCCGAACGCAGCAGCATTTGCTGGGCCGCGGCGTTAGGCGCGGTGAGCCCGGCACTGCGGCCGTCGTGATTGACGGCGCTGCCCTTGACGACCGCCCAAATGCGGTCCCTGTCGGCCACGGCGTCGGTGTACCGCTTGAGTACGACGACGGCACAGCCCTCACCGCGCACCACGCCGTCGGCCGCCGTGTCGAATGGGCGGCACACGCCGGTGGGTGACAAGGCGTCGATCTTGCTCATGAAGACGCTGAGTTCGGGTGCCAGCATAAGATTCACGCCGCCGGCGAGCGCCGCGTCGCATTCACCGTTGCGCAGGGACTGGCAGCCGAGGTGAACCGCCATCAGCGAGGAGGAGCAGGCCGTGTTGAGCATGAGGCAGGGCCCATGCAGACCAAAGGTGTAGGCGATGCGGCCGGCACCGAAGCTGAACTCCTTGCCGCTTGCGTAGTACGGGTTGATGCTGCCAACCCCGGCGGTCTTGGCGTGCAGCACGGCGTAGTCCATGGCGAGTACGCCTGTGAAGACCCCCGTCCGGCTGCCTTCCCAGCTCTGCCTGGGAATTCCGCTGTCCTCCATCGCCGCCCATGAGGTCTCGAGCAGCAGGCGCTGCTGCGGATCGAGTTCCCGGGCTTCGCGGGGCGCGATGCCGAAGAAGTCGGCGTCGAACTTGTCCACGTCGTCGAGGAAGGCGCCCTTCGGGCAGTAGGTGGTACCGGGCCGCCGTGGGTCGGGGTGCTGGAACTGCGGGCCCCAGCGGTCCGCCGGGATCTCACCGGTCATGTTGACGCCTTCGAGAAAGACCCGCCAGAGCGCGCCAAGGTCCCTTATGTCCTCGGGGAACCGGCATCCGATCCCGACGATGGCGATGTCATCGGCGATGTCGTCAGCGGCCGTACGCTGCGTGCTGGCCGGCGAAAGCCCGGGGGCTTGTGGCTCGTCCACCACGGCCGCCTTCCTCCTCTTTCCTTCTCGGGGTAAGCGCTACTCCGAGGCGGCAGCTGCCGATTGGCCCGAATCCGCCTTCGAGGCCTCGATGCGACGCCGTTATACCTCACTTGATGATTTCATCGCTTGATGAAGCTTACATATGATAGGTCGCAGGGTCAACGCTGCTCGACCGTCGCTCGCTAGGCGGCATCACGCACCCGGAAGGAGACCGAACCTTGCGCCAGGTCACAGATGCCTTCACGTCGCAGCACGCCGATTTGGAGCGGCCGGCCGCGCACGCGGACCGGCTCAGGCTGTTCTGTCTGCCCCACGCCGGCGGAAACACCGTGCGCTTCTCTGCCTGGTCGCGCTGGCTGCCCCAACAGGTCGAAGTCGTCCCGGTCGACCTCCCCGGCCACGGCAGGAGGCTGCGCGAGTCCTTGCTCACGGCGTGGCCACCTCTCGTGGACGACGTTGCCCGGATCGTAGGCGAGCAGGCCGAAGGGGCCTATGCCGTGTTCGGCCACAGCCTCGGGGCGCTGCTCGGCTACGAGATCTGCCGCGCGCTGCAGTACCGCGGCAGACCACCTGCGCTACTGGTGGCGGCGGCCCGCAACGGTCCGTCCGCAGGGCTGTCCCATCGGCCGATTCATGGCCTTCCCGACGCGGAGTTCCTTTGCCGCCTGCGGCACCTGGGCGGCACCCCAGACGGTGTGCTGGATCAGCCGGACCTGCTCGAGATGTTTCTGCCCGTGCTCCGCGCCGACATGCGGCTCGCCGAGCTCTACGAGCGGGCGCCTGGACCGCCGCTTTATTGCCCGATCGCTGCGTTCGCGGGCCGGCACGACAAGATGACCGACGATGCCGGAATGCGCGCGTGGAAGCGGGAGACCACACAGACCCTTGAACTGGCCTTTATCGACGGCCGGCACTTTTTTCTCGAGAAGCCCGAGTTCACCGAAGCGCTCGCCGCGCGGCTTGGCCGGCTCAGGGTCGCGGGCCGGGCGGGATCGGTGCGATCAGGTCAGCGTCAGGACACGGACTAGACGCGCTCGACGAGGTAGTGCTGGCATGTGTCGGCGATGCAGAAGACGAGCTGCTCAGTCCGGAGCGAGACAATCAGCTCGCTGCGGATGATGTAGCGCATCATGGCGAGCCCGAGCAGCTGCGAGCCGACAAGCGAGGCACGCAACTCGGGCTTGCCGTAACCGAGGGCCCGTGTTACCGGCTGCAGCACCTCGCTGCCGAGGAACTCCCGGATCGCCGTGGCCGCCCGCTCGAAAGCGGTGGCCGACCGCAGCAAGGCCACCAGCTGGGGCTGGATGTCGGGCTTTTCCCAGTAGGTGATGAAGGCGCGAGCAAGCCGCTCGCCGGTACGCTCCGGTGCACCGTCAACCACGACAGGGACAAGATCGGCCACCGAGAAGGCGTCCTGCACCGCGACGGTGAACAGCGCTTCCTTGGAGAGGAAAAAGTGGTGGATCAGTGCGGCGTCGACGGCGGAGGCATGCGCTATCGCGCGCATGGTGGTGCCCTCGAAGCCTTCCGCGCTGAACAGCCTGCGTGCCGCGTCGAGAATCAGATGATGGCTGCTGGTCACGCCGACGCGGCGACCGCTGCGCTTCTTATGGGCGGCCTGCGCCGGACCCTCTGTCATCGTTATACCTCCAGGCCCGACCGCCGGGATGCGGCCGAGCACCGCATGGCACACAGCCAACATCGGCGCGGGCGGACCACCTAGGCCTCACCCGAATCGTAACCCGGCCGACCCGCCGCGAGCCGCGCAGGGCGGCCGCACGTACGGACGCGAGGCCCGGGCACGCGCGGGCCACGCCTGCCCAGCAGCACGAACACGAGCTGCGGCGCTTGATGACCGGACCGTTCGGCACCCGTTCGAGAACCCACGGGCTCGGGGTTCTCGAAGCGGGCTCTAGAAGATACGGGAGCCCCGCAACCGGCGACCGATCGCCTCTTTGCCGATGGTGAACAGCATGTCCCTGACCATCGGGTCGGCCTCGCGCCTTGCCCACAGGCCCGACTTGGCGATGACCGCCGGCGTCGGGTGCATGAACCGCAGGTCGCGGTTCCCGAAGCCGAACGGCTGGGTCATAAAGTTAGCGCCTGCCAATACCGCCCACAGGTCGTCGGCGGCCTTCCGGGTACTGAGCTGGCCGGCCTGCACGGCATCGCAACGATCCACCATCAGGTCGAACAGCTGTTTCATGCCGTCGTGCACCGGCCAGTCCATGCCCAGGTGAGGTGCCTCTTCCAGATCCCGGAAGTGCTCGTCGTCGCCATCCTTGCGGAACTTGCTGAGGGCCATCTGAAGGCGGAATGTACCGGCATTGTTCGGCCACACCCAGCAACGGAAAACGGCCTTCCACAGGTCGAAGTCGGAGAACGCCGTGTAGGACGCGTTGACGATTTCGTCAACGTAGTCCAAACGCGCTTGCTGGAGCCGCTCCAGGTACTCGAAGCGCTCAGCCGAGAAGTCATCGTCCTTGACGGCACGGATCAGCCGCCAGGCAAGCGCGTTGACGGCGTCGCCGGTGACCGCGAGGCCAAAGGAGAAAAGCGGATCGAGGAAACCCGCGGCGTGTGCCAGCAGGCACCACCGGTCGCCAACCAACTGCTTGGAGGAGTACTGCACGCGATCTGTGGAGACCCACTCGCGGACGGGGACGCCGCCGGCGTACTGCCGCTCGACGTCGGGAAATCGCGACGCCATGGACATGAAGTCCTCCATCGGCGTCAGCGAGGGATCCCGGGGATAGAGCCGCGGGTCGAGGGTCAGCCCCACCGATTGGATCGGGTTCTGCGAGAGCGGAGTGTTATTGAAGGCGATGTACCAGAACCAGCCCCGCTCGAAGATGTGGTGGACGGTCCCCTGGTTCCACGGGACGGGCGGCCTGTCGGCCTTCGAACGCTGCCAGAGCTCGTCGGTGTGGGTAAGCCCGATCATGTGAGTGAACATGGAACGGGACTGGTGCTTGAATCGGGTCGGCTGCTCCCGCAGGTTGAACTTCTCCGCGAGCGGTGAACGATAGCCGCCCGCGTCGACCACGTACCTGGAGCGGTATTCGTCGCCGTTTTCGCCCTGGATGGTCACACCCGAGCCATCGATGTCAACGGCGGCTATCCGAAAGTTCTGCCGGGCCCTCGCGCCGTACTGCAAGGCGAGGTGGAAGACGTAGCTGTCACTGTCCTGGCGGTACAGATGGTGGGCTTCCGCCAGCAGGTCCGGCGTGTGGAACTCGTTGACCTCCTGGGGGTTTTGCGGCTTGCCCTCCTCGTGCCGCAGGAAACCGAAGTGGATCTTGGTCCCGAACTTGGGGCCTATGACCTTGGTGCAGTCAGCCAACGTGCACAGGTTCTTCAGCTCAGGGATCCCGTAGCGGTCGGCGATCGTGCGCTGAGTGACATTGGTGTAGGGGATCGTCGCCTCACCTACCGCGAATCGCGGGTGGGTCGCGCTGTCGAGGAGCAGCACGCTGACCCCGTTCCTGGCCAGCGCCGCCGCGAGCGTCGAGCCGCCCAGGCCCGAGCCGATGATGGTGACGTCGAACTGGTTGCCGTTGGCGGTTCGACTCATGTTCTCGTTCCCATCCTGCATGTGTCGGGACATCTCGGGACATCTCGGGACATCAGAGCCTCCGGCGCGGGGTGACCGGCGATCACCCCTGCGCCGGATCAACTGCGGAAGGTTGCCGGAGTTGAATCCATCAAGTGTTGAACTCAACGATCAGGGACTCTAGTCGCTTTCGAACTGGACGTCAACGTACCTCGCCCGGAGTGAACCTCGTCTTCTTGTCGTCGAGGGAGGGTAACCTTGACAGGGATATCATCTTATGTAGATTTCTTCATACGAGGAAGAACAGCAGGGAAGCAGCGATGCCTGACCATACGAATGGATTGCCGACGCCTCCGACGGGAGCCCGGCAGGACCGCCGTGAGCTGGTCCAGGCCCTGCGGATGATCGAACGGCTGAAGAAGGCCGTGGCCGCGGGCGGCCGACCGTCCGCGGCCGACGAGCCGGTGGCGGTGATTGGCCTGGGCTGCCGCCTTCCTGGTGGTGCGCACGATCCCGACTCGTTCTGGCGGATGTTGTGCGTTGGGGTCGACGCGACAGGTGAGTTTCCCGCGTCCCGTGCCGATGCCACAGCGCTCTACGACGCGGATCCGGATGCCCCGGGAAAGGCGCACGTGATCCGCGGCGGCTTCCTCGACGGGCCGGTGGACCAGTTTGAACCGGCGGTCTTCGGCATCTCCCCTCGCGAGGCCGTCGGCATGGATCCACAACAGCGACTAACGCTGGAGGTCACCTGGGAGGCGCTAGAACGCGCGGGCTATGCGCCCGACGGTCTGGAGGGCAGTTCGACCGGTGTGTTCCTCGGGGTGAGCACGACTGACTACGTACGGCTGCGCCAGCAGACCGGCGATATCCGGGACGTGGACGCATACCAGCTGATCGGGGAGCCGAGCTTCATGGCCGGCCGCGTCTCTTACGCCCTGGGCTTGATGGGCCCGAGCCAGGTGGTCGACACCGCCTGCTCCTCGTCGCTGGTCGCGTTGCACGACGCCTGCCAGGCGCTGCGGCTTGGGGAGTGCGACATGGCCCTGGCAGGCGGGGTCAACCTCATGCTCGCCCCCTATGGCTTCGTCCTGATGAGCAAGTTCCGCGCGCTTTCCGCGGACGGCCGCTGCAAGACCTTCGACGCCGCCGCCGATGGCTACGCCCGCGGCGAGGGCGCAGGGGTCGTCGTGCTGAAACGGCTCGCCGACGCGCGGGCAGCCGGCGACAAGGTCATCGCGCTGATCCGGGGCACCGCGGTCAACCACGACGGACGCAGCAGCGGCATGACGGTGCCCAACCCTGCCGCGCAGCAGGCGGTCCTGCAGGCGGCGCTGGCGGCGGCGCGGATCGAGCCCGCCGATATCGGCTACATCGAGGCTCACGGCACCGGGACCTCGCTAGGAGACCCGATCGAGCTGCGTGCCCTGGAGGCCGTCATCGGCCGCCACCACGACGGCCGATCACCTCTGCTTGTCGGTTCCGTTAAGACCAACATCGGGCATCTTGAGTCCGCGGCTGGCGTTGCGGGGCTGCTCAAACTGATCCTCTGCCTGCAACACGGCCAGATACCCCCACATCTGAACTACCGCGAGCCCAACCCGAACGTCGACTGGGGCGGCCTGCATATCCAGGTTGCCGACACGCTCCGGTCCTGGCCGCGGGAGGATCGTTCGCGCGTGGGCGGGGTGAGCAGCTTCGGCGCCAGTGGGACCAATGCGCACGCCATCGTCAGCGAGGCCCCTGCGGCGCCGGAATCCGGCGACCGTCGGCAGCGCAGCTGGAACGTCATCACGCTGTCCGCGCGCACCGAGGACACGCTGCGCGAATCCGCCGCACGCCACGCGGACCATCTCAAGGACCATCCGGAGACGTCACTCGCCGACCTCTGTTACACCATGCATGTCGGGAGGTCGCCACAGCGACACGGCCTCGCCGTCGCCGCCGACCGCGTCGGCGGCGTCGAGTCGGTGCTGCGCGCTTACGCGGCGGGAAAGGGTGCCGGCGCCGCCACGGTTCTGCCGCCGCCCCGCAATCGCAAGGTCTGCTGGCTGTTCACTGGTCAGGGTGCCCAGCGCGCGGGGATGGCGCGAGGGCTGCGCGAAGAGCCGGTGTTCGGCCAGGCCTTCGAACGCTGTGCCGAACGATTCGACCAGGCTCAGGGCGAGCCACTCCATTCCGTGCTGTGGCCAGACCCGGGGCAGCCCTCGCCGATCGACGACACGCGCTACACCCAGCCCGCACTCTTCGCCCTCGAATACGCGCTCGCCGAGCTGTGGACCTCATGGGGCGTCCGGCCGTCCGCGCTGATCGGCCACAGCGTGGGCGAAATCGCCGCCGCCTGCGTTGCCGGGGTCTTCGGCCTCGAGGAGGCCGCGGCCCTGGTCGGCGCGCGTGCCCGGCTCATGTCGGAGTTGCCGTCCGGTGGCGCGATGGCCGCCGCCGCCTGTGACGAGGAGACGGCACGCGACGCCCTCGTCGACAGCGCGAACCGGGTGGCGATCGCAGGGGTCAACGGACCCGAGGAGATCGTCCTGTCCGGCGCAGCTGACGACCTCGCCGCGGTTACCGGGCGACTCAGCCACCGCGGCGTGCAGACACGGCGACTCGCCGTCTCGCACGCCTTCCACTCGCCCCTGATTGGCCCGATGCTCGACGAGTTCCGGCAGGCCATCAGCGGGCTCACCTTCGCCCTGCCGCGCATCCCTCTCGTCTCCAACGTCACCGGCCGACTCTGGACCGAGCAGGAAGTCGGCCCGGAGTACTGGGTGCGGCACGCCGCCAGCCCGGTGCTTTTCCGTGATGGCATACGGGCCTTGCATGCCGTCGGAATGAGGACTTTCCTCGAGCTGGGGCCGGCTCCCGTGCTGTGCGCCCTCGGCGCCCGCAGCACCGACGATCCGGAGTCGGCGTTCATCCCATCGCTTCGCAACGGTATGGACGACGAGCAGGCTGTGGTGCACGCCCTCGGCTTGCTCAGCCTGCGCGGCGCGCAAGTCGACTGGCCGGCCTTTCATGCCCGCGAACAGGCTGTCCGGACGGCGCTGCCGACGACACCGTGGCACGGGCAGTCCTTCTGGTTCCGCCCGGTCGACCAGACTGACACGCCAGCGGGCCCCGCGGTCGCAGCCGGCGCGGACCAGACGCTGGAGGGAGTCGGGCCGCGCCTGCGCGGCGCCATTCCCACCTACGAGCTGGCCCTCGGTGACGAGCACTGGACGGCGTTGGCGCACGTCACCGATTCCGGCCAGCCTCACCTCCGGCTCGGCGCGCTCGCCGAAGCCGCCCTCGCAGCAGCTCACGACAGCCTCGGCGGCAGCTGGCGCGGGGTCGCGGACGCCGCGGTCCACGAGAGCGTCCCGCTTGACGAGGCCGCACCGCCGAGCGTGCAGCTATCCGTGGTGCCTGCCGAGCAGGGTCGCCCGGTATGCGAGTTCCGCGGCATCACGGCCGCTGAGGAGACGGCCGGCGCGCCTTGGCGGCTGATCGGCCGCGTCGCGTTGTGCCGTCGGCCGACCGAGACCCGGCAGGGGCGTTCGCGGCTCAACGCGAAGCGCTACACGCACGAGCTGCCGGTTAAAAAATCCGGCCTCCCTGCCGCTTCGGCCGACGCGATCGACCGGGTACTGCGCTGCGACAAGGGCCGCGCGGATGACGAAGTCCTCGTAGCGCTCGCACCTGACGGTGGAATTGGGTGGGCCGTGGTTGCCGACACGGCAATGACCGCCGTGGCATGGGCAGCGGGAGTGGAGTACCTGAAGGTCGGCGCCACTGCCGACCTCACTAGCATGACGTGCGCCGATCCGGCCCGGGTTTGCTACGTGCGCGCAAAGGCGCGATCCGGTGCCGACGATGTCACCGGCAACGCCGAGTTCTTCGACATCGACGGCGGCCGTTTGGGCGGCGCCAAGGGGCTGCGGATGGCACTCGCCCGCGCGGACGCGCCGACGGCCGAGCCGTGGCGCGACCCGGCCGAGCTGCTTTACCGGGTGGGTTGGCACGAAGCCGCCGCTGCCAGGGATACGCCGCCCGAGTCCACCGCCGACGTCACCGGCCAGGGATTCTTGATCTTCTCCGACCGGCGGGGCTTCGCCGAATCTCTAGCCGAACGGCTGCGCTCAGCCGGGGCCGACGTAGCCGCGGCCGACGTGTCGCTCACCGCGGCCGGTGCGGACGCCGTGCCCGACTCCGCGGCCATCGCGGAAGTGGTCGACTCCTGGCACGCCTCGACCGCCCAGCCGGCCCGCGTCGTGGTCGCCACCGGCCTCGACGCACCTGACCTGCCAGAGGCCGGGCGCCTCGGGATGGAAGAGTACGCCGCGCGTGCGGACTTGCTGGTGATCTCGCTCGTACAGCACCTGACGGCTCATTCGCAGTGCGCCGGGGTGAAGGTGTCGCTCGTGACGCGCGGCGCGATGGCGGCCGAAGACGGACAGGCCGGGCACAGCGCCCTGGCGAACACGCTGTGGGGACTCGGCCGCGTCCTGGCCCTGGAGCATCCCGAACAGTGGGGCGGCCTGATCGATCTGGACCCCGCGGCCCCGGCCAGCGAGTCGGCGCGGCTGCTCGAGGCCCTGGCGCTGAGCCCGGTCGACGACGAGCAAGCCCTGCGCGGCGAGCGCCGACTTGTCGCCAGGCTCACGCCGGCTCCACCCACCGCTGGTCAGCTGCGGCGGGAGCCGCCGATCAGGTACGACGGCACCTACCTGATCACGGGAGCGTTCGGCGGCATCGGCACGGCCATCGCACATTGGCTGGGCCAAGCCGGGGCCGGACGGCTCGTCCTGCTGGGCCGAAGCCGCTTGCCGGACCGCTCGCGATGGGACGACAAGCTGCCGGCACCGATCCGATCGCGCGTGGACACGGTCCGCTCACTGGAGCGGCTCGGCGTCGAGGTGGAGGTCGTCGCCGCTGACGTGACCGACGAGGACGTCATGACCGAGCTCTTCAGGAAGCTGGAGGCCGGCCGCTGGCCGCTGCGCGGTGTGGTCCACGCCGCTGGGGTGTCTGTTCCTCAGTTCATCCGCGACGTAAAGCCCGAAGACTACCGGCAGGTCTGGCGGCCCAAGGTGATCGGCGGATCGCTCGTGCACCGGCTCAGCGCAGGCGCCCCGCTCGACTTCTTCCTTGGCTTCTCCTCGATCGCCGCTACCTGGGGTTCGCAGCACCTCGCGAGTTACGCGGCCGCCAACGCCTTCCTCAGCGGGCTGGCCTTTGAACGGGCCGCGGCGGGAATGCCCGGACTCGCCGTTGAGTGGGGCCCCTGGGCCATGGAATCCAACCTGTTCGGCGAGGACGTGATGGACTTCCTCAAGTCCACCGGGCTACGGCCGCTCGCGGCGCCGCAATGCCTCAAGCTGCTCGGTGCACTGCTCGGCGGCGACGATCCACATCATGTGGTGTGCTCCACCGACTGGGCGGTCTTCAAGCCCGTGATGGAAGCGCGCATCGAGCGTCCCCTGCTCGCCGACATCGTCGCGTCGGACGGCTCGCCCGAGACAGAAGAGTCGACCGAGCTGCTCGAGAAGCTGCGTGCGGCCGGGGACGACGCGGCCACAGCGACTACCCGCCGCGAACTCCTGCTCGACTATGTGCGCGCGGTCGGCGCCGAGGTCCTCGGCGTCGCCCCCGAGGCAGTCGAGCCTGACGTCGACCTCATGGGCCACGGCCTCGACTCGCTCATGGTCATGGACGTGGTGCGCCGGTGCAAGCGTGACCTGAGGCTTGCTATCAAGGCGAGCCAGCTGTTCGAGCGCACCACGCTCGGCGAGTGGGCAGACCTGCTGACCGACCAGTTCGGCTGGACCCAGCCGACGGCCGAAGCGGCCCCGGCGCCCGGCGCGGAAGGGGCCGCTGCAGACGGCCCGACCGACCCCGCGTGGATCGCACGCGACGTGGCGCTCGACCCGCTCGTCCGCCCGGACGGCACGCCTGCGACGACGAGGCGGCCCAGCGACGTGCTGCTCACCGGCGCGACGGGTTTCGTCGGCGCCCACCTCCTCGCCGAACTGCTCGCCTCGACCCCGGCGACCGTGCACTGCCTCGTACGCTGCAGCGACGAGGCGGAAGGGCGGCGGCGGATCCGTGCGAACTTCGCTCGGTACCTGCCATGGCCTGAGAGAGCACAGGATCGGATCGCTGTCGTTCCTGGAGATCTCGGCGACCGCCTTCTCGGCTTGTCCGAGGAGGAGTTCACGGCGCTCGCCAGGCGCGTGGATACGATCTTCCACAACGGCGCCTGGGTGAACTTCAGCTACAGCTACGACCAGTTGCGCCCCGCGAATGTCGGCGGTACGGAGGAGATCCTCCGTCTGGCCTGCCGCGCAACGCCGGTCCCAGTGCATTACGTCTCCACCTACGGCATCTGGGGCCTTTCTGCGGATGACCGCACGGTTATCGGGGAAGACGACGACATCGCCGGGGCCGGCCGGCTGGTCACCGGCTATGTGCAGACGAAGTGGGCAGCGGAACGCCTCGTCGAGCTGGCGAGGGAACGCAGGATTCCAGTTAACGTCTACCGGCCCGGCAGGGTGCTTGGCCACTCACGTACCGGCGCCTGCCTCACCACTCACTTCACCACCCGCGTTATCAAGGGCTGCGTCCAGCTGGGCATCGCGCCCGAAATCGACCTTGAGATCGAGATGACGCCAGTGGATTACGTGGCCGCTGCGCTGGTCGGAATCTCGTTCGCGAACCGTCCGCTCGGCGCCACGTACCATCTCGTCAACGTCGCAAAGATGCGTTTCAGCGACCTGATCGCGGCGCTGCGCCGTCGCGGATGGCAGATCGAGCCGGTACCGGTGCAGCAGTGGTGGGATGCGCTGCGGGAAAGCTACGGCGAGCAGCAGAACGAACTCCATCCAGTCATGGACGTCGTCGAAGAGTTCGTGGTCGGCGGCGAGGAGGCGGTCCAGTACGCGGTCGTCAGCGCCGAGCGGGCGCTCGACGGCACGGGGATCACGTGCCCGCCCCTGGACTGGCACCTCCTCAGGCTCTACCTGGACTGGATGATCAGCACCGGCTACCTGCCAGAACCAGCCGGACCGCCCGGCGGTAAAGCGCCGGAGAGGTCGGACGCGATGTCCCCATGACCGGGAGCAGGGGCAGCCGGCGGCTCGCATCACGGCAGGTGCAAGGTCGGAACCGAACGACGTCCGAGGAGCGAACATGACTTCGAGAACAACCCAGACCGCCGGGTACGACGTGGGCATCCTGGGCGGCCACCTCGCGCCCGCCATGCTCGCGGCCATCCTCGCCCGCCAAGGTGTGCGGGTGCTCCTGGTCGACGCTCCGGGCGACCGGACGGCGCCGGCCGGGGAAACCACCGTTCCCTACACATCCGAGGTCTTCTCGCTGCTCGCCGAGCGGTTTGAACTCCCCGAGATCGCCGCGTTCGCCCATTTCACTGATTTGCCTGAGGAGGTCCGCGCGGCCAGCGGGATCAAGGAGAGCATCAGCTTCCTGCACCACACGCCCGGCGCCGCGCACGATCCGCGTCAGGCAGTCCAGTTCAACGTCCCCGGCGAGCACACGGAGTGGCACGTTTACCGGCCCGCGGCGCAGGAGTACCTTCGCGGCGTCGCGGCACGGTACGGAGCCCATCATGTGTCGGGAGACGCGGTCGTCACCCGGGCAGAGGTCACTCCGGACGGGGGTATCGTCACCCTTTCCGACGGCCGCGAGTTCCTGTGCCGTTACCTCATCGACGCCAGCGGCCCGGACTCCGTGCTGCTGGCCTCGCTCGGGGTGGCCAGCCGATCCGACACGCTCCGCTTGCGGTCGCGCGTGCTGGCGACCCGCATGGCGAGGGTACGCCCGTTCGAGCAGTATGCACGGCTCGCCGACTATCACGGTGCCACAGGGTGGTCCGCCGGTACCGTCCACCATCTCTTCTCGGGCGGCTGGATCCAGCTCGTCCCCTTCAACAACCACGACGAGTCGAGGAACCCGCTTTGCGGCGTCACGGTCGCCGTCGATCCAGACCGCTTCGCCGACCTGCCGGCCGATCCCGAACAGGCGTTCCGCGCGCTGGCGGCCCGGTTCCCGGGTATCGCGGCGCAGTTCGAGGAGGCGGTCACCGCCGAGCCATGGCAGACCGGCGAACCATGGCAGCGCACCGCGGCGGTCACGTCAGGCCCGCGATGGTTCGCGCTGGAGCGTTCGGCGGCTCGCACCGAGGAATTCCTGTCCCGCGATGTCACCATGGCGGCCGAGATCGTGCACGCGCTGGGCGCCGCGCTGATGCGTATTCTCCGGATGGGATCCTCAGCTACTGTTGAATTCGAGCGGGTGGCGCGCTTCCAGAACGCGCTGATCGAGTTCAATGACCGGATGCTTACGGCCGCGCGGACGGCCTGCTGCGACTTCGAGCTATGGAACGCGTTCTCGCGGGTCTGGCTGCTCTGGCAGATCCTGGCCGACCTCTCCCTCAAGCGGGCCAGGATGGATTCTGGCCAGAGCTGGGCTCCGGTCGACGGCATCGGCTCCGGTGCCCTTTGGTTTCGGACCCCAGTCGGACTCAGCACCCTGCTGGACCAGTTCTTCCGGGAGATGGAGCAGGTCGCGGCCGGTGCCCACGGCCCCAGGGCGGCGGCAGACCGCATCTATCGCATGCTCGCCAGGGCGCCGTTCGTTCCGCCGCTCTACCGCTTCGCCGACCCACGGGCGCGGTACTACCACTTCACGTTGCGGCGGCGGCTGCTCATGCTGGCGTGGGCCAAGACGGTCGCGCCACGGGACTTCCGGCGGCTCCTGACTCGCGACAACGTCACAGCGCGCAGGTTGCCACCGGTGACGCCGCTGACGCGCGCGTCCACGGGCGGTCCGGCCTCGCCACCGCTCGAACAGGTGGCGCAGGGCCAGGAAGGACCGCGGTGAACGCACCCTCTCGGGCCGGCCGCCAAAGGCAACGGCAGAAGCCTTGCCAAAATTGCTCAACACTTGTAGACTTCCACATATGATGACTTTATGAGATGTGAATGCTCCCGCTGTCGCCGCCGACCATGTGGACGGCGTTGACGGGCCCGAGGCTCCCGCATACGGCTCGACGAGCGATACGACGTGCACGACGGCCGGATGAAGACGTCGACCGCGCATCCGTCACGAAATCGCGAATGGAGAGAAAATTGCTCGACACAAACAATCGCGAGCCCGTATACGATGTCGCAATCGTCGGCTCCGGGCTGGCCGGGTCCATCCTTGCCTCATGTCTCGCGCGCAACGGTGCGAATGTGGTGCTGATCGACGCGGCCACGCACCCAAAGTTCACCATAGGCGAATCGACGATCCCGTTCACGTCGATGATGATGCGGCTGATCGCGGAACGATACAACGTGCCCGAGATAAAGTATCTCGCTACCTTCGAAGGCGTCTATAAACACGTCGCGACGCAGTGCGGTGTGAAGCGGAACTTTGGTTTCGTCTACCACCGTGAGAATGTGCGGCAGAACCCGGAAGAGCGGACGCACTTTCAAATCCCGAAAATCCTCAATACCGAGAACCACTATTTCCGCCAGGACCTCGACTCGTGGATGCTGACCGTTGCCGCAAAGTACGGCACGTCCATCAGGCAGCAGCAACCCGTCGTCGACGTCGACATCGACGGCGACGGCGTGACGGTTACGCTGGCCCGCGGGACGACGCTGCGCGCCAAGTACATCGTGGACGCCAGCGGTTATCGCTCGGTTCTCGCCAAGAAACTCAATCTCCGCGAGGATCCGACCAGGTTCAGGCACTCCGCACGGACGCTGTTCAACCACTTCGTCGGGATACATCCCTTCGACGAGGTGGGCCTGCGCACCTCCGGGTTCCCGTCCAGCTGGCACGAGGGAACACTGCACCATCTGTTCAATGGCGGCTGGATGTGGATCATTCCGTTCGACAACCACCATCGCGCAACCAACCCGCTATGCAGCGTAGGTCTCCAACTCGACCCGCGGATTCACCCGCGGCCTCCCTGCCCGCCCGCAGAGGAATTCGACCGCTTCCTGACGCGGTACCCGGATATCGGGGCCCAGTTCGAGAACGCCCGCCCGGTGCGCAGCTGGGTAAGCACGGATCGGCTGCAATACTCCTCACGCCAGACAGTGGGCTATCGCTGGTGCCTCACGTCCCATGCCGCCGGATTCATCGATCCGCTCTTTTCCCGCGGCATGTCCAACACAATGGAAACCGTGCACGCACTCTGCCATCGACTGCTCGATGCAATCCGAGACGACGACTTTTCGATCGAACGTTTCGCACATATGCAGGACCTCGAGCAGGGACTGCTCGATTTCAACGACGATCTGGTGGCGAACGCGTTTACATCGTTCAGCGACTGGAGGCTCTGGAATGCCTGGTTCCGCGTCTGGGCGCTCGGCCAGATCATCGCTACCCTGGAAGTAAATCGAGCCTATGTGCACTATTTGGATACCCGGGATACGGCCGCCCTGGACCCACTGGAGCACGCGTGGTGGCGTGGCAAAGTGATTCCTGAGAGATCACCTTACGCGCCGCTGCTAGAGCTCATGCGGGAAGTAGGCGAGATCTGCCAGGCCGTGTGGGCTGGTGAACTCGACGCAGGGCTCGCGGCGGACGCGATAAACGACCGGCTCATCAACTCGGATGTCGTCCCGCCCGCCTTCGGGCTTGACGACCCGGCGCGGCAATGTGTCGATGCGGGCTTCTTCGGCATCCTGAGCGTACTGCGGTGGGCGAAGAAGGTCCCGCCCCCCGAAATCGGCACACTGGTCAACGAAGGATTCACCCTCTTCATGAAAAAACGGTTCGCGAAGGGCGAATTCGAGCTGGCTGAAGAGGTCAAGCACCTCATCGCTGGCTGGCCGCTAGTCGGCTCGCGACTTCGAGTTCCCGAACCGACGAAATTCTAAAGCCGAACACTCCAGCTGGGAGCAGGACTGTGGTTACCACAAAGACCGAAAAGGAGATCTTCGACGTCGCCATTCTGGGATCGGGCTTCGCGGGCTCGATGCTCGGTGCCATCCTGGCACGCCATGGGGCGAAAGTACTCCTGCTCGACAGCAAATCCCATCCGAAATTCGCCATCGGCGAGTCCACCATTCCTAACATGCTCGTGACGCTGCGCACCATGGCGCTCAGGTACGATGTGCCCGAACTGCTCGCGCTGGCGACTTTCACTGGCTGCCAGCGAGTTGTCTCCGCGGCGCACGGCCAGAAGATCCATTTCGGGTTCCTCCAGCACCAAGAAGGAATGCCCCAGGACCCGCGGCAGCTCACCATGTTCAACTTTCCGAGGCTGCTGCTCCATCCGGCCGCCCACATGTACCGGCAGGACACCGACGCCTACCTCTACTACGTCGCCATCAAGTACGGCTGCGTGACGAGGACCGGATTCAACACCGCCGATGTGGACTTCGACGGCTCGGGTGTGACCCTGAGCTCCGATCGGGGTGAGCAGCTCCGGGCACGGTACGTGGTCGACGCGGGCGGCTACCGGTCAGTCCTGGCCAAAAAGATGGACCTGCGGGACGATCCGTGCCGCTTCAAGCACCACTCGCGGGCTATCTGGAATCACATGCGCGACGTGCCCACGACGGACAGCGTGTTTCAGCGGCCCCCGGCGGACTCGCCGCCGGTGCCGTGGTACGAGGGCACAGTCCACCACCTCTTCGACAGAGGCTGGTTCTGGGTCATCGCCTTCGACAACCACAAGTCATCGCGCAACCCGCTGTGCAGCGCTGGGCTCACGCTCGATCCGCGACGGTATCCAAAGCCGACCGACTCCACGCCAGAAGAGGACTTCTGGCACCATGTCCAGCGATTCCCCGATGTGGCCCGGCAGTTCGACGGCGCAAAGGCAGTGCGCGAGTGGGTGGGCACGGAACGCCTGCAGTATTCCTCGAGCCGTACGGTCGGGGACCGCTGGGTCCTGCTCGCGCACGCGGCGGCCTTCGTCGACCCGATGTTTTCCCGCGGCTTGCACAACACCTGCGAGGCGGTCAATGTCGTCGCCTGGCGGATCCTGCGTGCGGTGCGGGACGACGATTTCTCGGCCGATCGTTTCGCCGGCGTCGACCGCCGCCAGCAGGCGCTTTTCGACGGTAATGACAAGCTCGTCAACGCGGCATACATCTCGTTCTCGGACTACGACCTCTGGACGGCCGTGTTCCGCATCTGGGCGTGGGGCTCCAACGCTGGCACGTTCCGCGCACTTGAGGCGTTCCGCCGCTGGCGCAAGGACGGCAACGACGCGCACCTGGACGAGCTCGAGAACGTGGAGAACCCGGGACTGCATTGGTCCGACCACGAGGGCTACGCCGAACTCTTCAACGACATGGTAGCCAAGTGCGACGCGTACGAAGCCGGGGAGATCTCCGCCAGCGACGCGGCCGACGCGCTCTACGAGCGGCTCGAGCAGGAACCGTTCGTGCCCCGGCACTGGGGCTGGACCGAGCGCGACCTGCGCTTCATCAATCCGACCATGGCCAGGATCGCCAAGACCATGTGGTGGGCCGCGAGAAAGTCACCGCCCGACGTCAGGAGGCTGATGCTCGGGTTCCTGCGGGAGAGCACCAAGGAAGCCCTCAGGGGTCGCCGTGCGCTCTGACCCGCGCCCGCACGAGCGGACCATAAACGCCACGGCGCCGGCCAAGACCAAAGCGCCGACCAAGACCGATGCTCAGCAGAAGAGGTTGTCACCCATGGTCTCAAGGAACTCCCTGCTTGTCGCAGGCCGTGTCTTCAGAGAGCTGAGAAGAGATGTCAGGACCATGTTCCTGTTCACGCTCTCGCCAACCTTTGTGATGATCCTGCTCAAGGGGATGATGCATAACAATCCGGCGGCCTTCAACAAGTACGGCCTTATTGTCGCGGGACTGTTCCCTACGGCGCCGGCCTTCCTCTTCGCCGCGTTCGCCATAACACGCGACCGTAACACCAGGACCTTGGAGCATCTCCTGTCGACTCCGGTCGCAAAACTGGACGTGATCATTGGCTACATAATTGCATTCACCCTGCCAGCGATTGTGCAGGTCAGCCTGTCGCTGTCGGTCACGTTCGGCCTGCTCGGCCTCAACATCGCGGGCCAGTGGTGGCAAATTGGCCTGCTCGCCCTGGTGAACTGCATTCTCGGTGTCGCGATCGGCCTATTTGTTACGAACTTTGCCAGAAACGAATTCCAGCTGACGAAGATCCTGGCCATGACGGGGGTTCCGCACCTGATGCTGTCTGGCTTTTTCCGCCCGCCCGACCGTATGCCTGGGTGGATGGCGTTCTTCGCTCACTTTGCGCCGTGGCGGTATGGCGTCGGACTCCTCGCGGAATTCCAACGGCACGCTTCGCCCACTTCGGCCGCATGGTTCAACCTCGGTGTGATCATCTTCATCGTGCTCCTGCTATTCTCAATAAGCGCGTTCACGGTCCTGGACCGGAGAACGGCATAGTCGGCGGAGGTCCCCAGTGATTCGACAACGTGAGACGCTGGCCATTACCCATCGAGTGCTGATCGAATTCTTCCGGGACCGGCGATCTCGGGTGGTGCTGCTCGTGACGCCTGGAATACTGCTGATCTTCGGACGGTACCTGTTCGACTCGGCGGCAGCTTTCGACCGGACAGGCGCCCTGATGCTCGGCGTGTTCCCTGCACTATCCATGACCTTGTCAGGCAGCACCGCACTCGTTCATGAACGCACCGAGGGAACGCTCGAAGCGGTACTCACCACGCCGGCCAGCAAGGCGGCCCTGGTCGCCGGATATGTCTGTGCGGCGGTCGTGGCATCATTGGCGCAGGCGGTGTTTACGATCAGCATCGCATACGGGTTGTGCGGACTTACGACGGCGAGCCCGATATGGCTGATGGGCTTGCTGACCGCGCTCTGCGGAATATTCGGCATGAGCCTAGGAATCTGCATCAGCGCGGTCTCAAAGAACGAGGGCGAGGCGGAGCAGTTCCTGCCCGGCGTCATGGTCCCGCAGCTGTTGCTTAGTGGCATTTTCTGGCCACTTCCACTGATGGCTGGCTGGGTTCGGCGGCTCGCAGACTTTATGCCAGTGACCGCGCTGGCGAACACCATGACCTCTGCGCGCCTACACGTCTACGGCGGCATCTCCATGTTGTACAGCGTCATTGCCATGGTCGGCATCATCGCCATCGCGCTCGTCGTGGCCGTTAAGACCGTCGACATACGTACTGCTAGCGACTGACAGGTTCGCGCCTCAGAGCCAAGGGAGAAATAGAAATGCCCGTGCCAGCCATTAGAATAAGTGACCTCGTCGTCCACCGCGGCGGACACCCGATCCTGAATGGCGTCAACGTCACGGTCGATGCAGGCGCGATTACTGGCCTGCTGGGCCCCAGCGGTAGCGGCAAGACCACGCTCATGCGATGCATAGTCGGCGTTCAGCGGGTCAAGAGTGGCGACGTGATGGTACTGGGGCGCGCGGCAGGAAAGGCCGCCTTGCGGCGCGAGATAGGATACCTTTCCCAGCCACCCAGCGCCTACGCGGAACTGACGGTCGAGGAGAACGTTCGGCACTTCGCGGCGCTTTACGGACATTCCAAGAAAGACGCCGACCGGTCAATAGACGATACCGGGCTGCGGGCGGTGAGAAAGCAGTTCGTGCGCACCCTGTCCAGCGGGCAGCGCACCCGTGCCGCGCTGGCCTGCGCGCTCGTGGGCCACCCGCGCCTGCTCGTCCTCGACGAGCCCACTGTCGGGCAGGACCCGGTGCTGCGACGTGATTTGTGGCAACACTTCCGACGGCTCACCGACTCCGGGGTCACGGTCCTGGTTTCCAGCCACGTCATGGATGAGGCCGAGCGTTGCGACCGGATTCTGCTCATCCGCGACGGGGCCATCATTGCCGACGACGCGCCCATGCTGATCCGTGCCTCGGTGGGCTCCGACGACCTTGACGATGCCTTCGTTCGCCTCGTCGAGGCGCACTGAGCCCAAACCGTCCGAAACTCGTTCGTGATCCATATCGGTCATCGCCTAGGCCGGTGGACCCGGGAGGAAACATGACCACAACGCTTACGAAGGACATAATCCTCGCGAAACTCACCGACTACGTGCGCCGTGAGTTTCTGCACGAAGGCACCGATGACGATGGTTCAGAGCTGGAACCGTCTACTCCGCTGCTTCAGCTGGGGATCATGAACTCGATGAATACCGGCCAGCTCCTCGCATACGTCCGCGAGGAATTCGGGATCGCGGTCCCGCCCACCCGGATCACCGGGAAGTACTTCAGGGACCTTGCCAGCATCGCCGCGCTCTTGATCGAACTGCGTCGCGGCTGACCCCACGGTCCGGCATCCCGTCGGCCGGCAGGCCCGCGATCGCGAGCCTCCTGCCCAGGCGGTGGGTCTAGGCCAGGGATCACTAAACACGAGAGAGCAGGAGGTCGACATGGAAGCAGGCTTCGATGTCGGGGTCATCGGCGGCGGCCCAGCCGGATCCGCTATGGCCTCCTACCTCACGAAGGCCGACCTGTCGGTCGCGGTCTTCGAGAGCGAGAACTTCCCCCGGGAACATGTCGGCGAGTCGCTGGTCCCCGCGACCACCCCGGTTCTGCAGGAGATCGGCGCGATGCCAGCGGTTGATGCCGCGAACTTCCCGAAGAAATACGGCGCGGCCTGGACCACGGCCGAGACCCGTAAGATCGACCCGATGGGCTTCGGCGGGGCCGCGCACGACTTCCGCACGGCCGAGGTCCTCTTCAACGAACGTGACCAGCCCGGGGTCGACCGCGATTACACGTACCACGTCGATCGCGGCAAGTTCGATCTTATCCTGCTTAAGCATGCTGAAAGCCTGGGCGCCAGTGTCTTCCAGGGCGTCCGGGTCAACAGGGTCGATTTCGGCGGGGAGATGCCAGTCCTGCAGACCCGGCTCGGCGGCCAGCGGGTTAAGGTGCCGGTGCGTATGGTCGTCGACGCGAGTGGCCGTCGCACCATGCTCGGCACCCAGCTCAAGGCGAAGCTGAATGACCCGGTCTTCAACCAGTACGCGATTCACACCTGGTTCGACCAGTTCGACCGCGCGGCACTCGCACCCGAACCCAGACACGTCAACTACATCATCATCCACTTCCTGCCGCTCGTGGACACCTGGGTGTGGCAGATACCAATAACCGAGACGGTCACCTCGATCGGCGTGGTCACTCAGAAGAAGCGGTTTCAGGCCTCGAAGGACAACCGGGAGGATTTCTTCTGGGACACCGTGGCGAGCCGACCGGACCTTCTCGACGCGCTCAAGAATGCCGACCGGGTGCGACCGTTCAGGACCGAGGGCGACTACAGCTATGGCATGAGGCAGATTGCCGGCGACAACTTCGTGCTGGTCGGCGACGCGGCACGCTTTGTGGACCCAATCTTCTCGAGCGGGGTCAGCGTCGCGCTCAACAGTGCCCGCATCGCGGCGAAGGACATCATCGCAGCCGCCGAGGCCGACGACTTCAAGAAGGAGCGGTTCGCGGCTTACGAATCGAAGCTCCGGAGCGGTGTGAGCAACTGGTACGAATTCATCTCTATCTACTACCGGCTCAACATCCTGTTCACCGCCTTCGTCCAAGACCCGCGATACCGGCTCGACGTACTCAAGCTGCTCCAGGGCGACGTCTACGACGACGAGCAACCAGCGGCGCTCACCGCGATGCGGGAGGTCGTCAGCGCGGTTGAGGCTGACCCGGATCACCTGTGGCGCCCGTTCCTCGGCGAGCTGAGCGCACCATCGGCGAAGGCCAACTTCTGAAGCGTGTTGTGCTAGCGCCAATTTCAAAAGAGCGAATTGGCAGCACGAGACAAACCACTCAAGGAAGGAAGACAAATGTCCTCTTGGTACCATTGGGACCGTGGTCACCCTGGCCTGACTGAACTGCGGTGCACCATCGAACCGGAGCACGAGAGGATCGTGGCACATCCGGTGTACCGGTCTCTCGGCAGCCGTGATCACGTGATCACGTTCATGGAGAACTACGGTCGGTCGATGATCAGGTTCCACGCCGGTCCTGGACAGCCGGCTCCGGACGGCGGCTGTCCACGACAGCGACCAGCCGGGCCCAGATGAACTTTGCAGGTTCTCTCAGCCAAAGCTATCTCTCCACCAAAAGCTGTGCGACGAGCGGGGTGTCAGCGCCGAGCGCGCCCAGCTGTTGCTGGACGGGATGCGGCAGGCGGGTGCGGCCCGCCCGGCCGCTATGGCGCGAGGTCCCTGCGCGCGAGCAGCCACGCCGCCGCGGTGATCCCGGTCAGCCCGACGCCCAGCAGCAGCACCAGGGAGCCAACCGGCACCGTGCCGCTGACCAGCGCGTCTGCGGGCGTGTAGTAGTGAAACGGGCTGACGAAGCGAAGGAACGAGACGGTGGCCCACGCCTGCGCGATGAAGTTCAGCGCGAAGCCGACCGCACCTAGCACGATCGTCGCGCCGACCACCTGCCCCCGGTGCCGACCCGCCGCCGACACCGCCAGCACCGGACCGGCGATGCAGAGCGTTAGCCCGAGGCCGAGCACCCCGGCCGCGGCCACACCACGCAGCGGCACCGCCTCGTGCAGCCTGGGCGTTGCCGCCACACCCACGGCGATGGCGGCGACCGCCGCGGCCGTGAGCAGCACCACGCCCGTGATAAGGGCCGCTGTCCGTTCCGTCAGGAGCCGGGCGCGGGAGATCGGCCGGACCATGAGCAGCTCGATGGTGCCGGCCTCGACGTCGGCGGCGACCGCCGCGGCGCCGAGCGACCCGACCACGGTCAGCTGCATCGCTATCCAGAACGGGTGCACGAGCCCGGCGCCGAGCAGGCCGGGGTAGGAGGCGAGCGAGACCTCCCCGCCAGAGCCAGAGAATGCCCGGAACACGCTGGGCGGCTGCCTGATCGAGCCGATGAACAGCTCTTGCGGCGGGATTGTCCGTGCGATCACGATAATCAGCGTCTCGAATGCGACCATCCCGAGGGTCAGCGCAAGCAGCATCCGGCGGCGCCGGTACAGCGCCAACCAGTACAGCGCAAACCGCCCGCTCATGGCACTGCTTTCGCCCGCTGGCCTGGCGGGTCGGTGCCCCGTGCCGACGCGTCCGCCGGGCGTTCCTGCGCCGCTACCTCGGCCGGCCGGTAAAACGCGAGGAACGCCTCATCCAAGCCGGCCTCCTCCACGGCGACGTCGGTCACGGGCAGCTCCAGCAGCCGACGCAGGGCCGGCACGATCTGGTCCGGGTGGATCAGCAGCCGCAGGTCATCACCCGACCAGGTCGGCAACCAGTGCGCCTCCACCGCAACCGTGGCGTGGTCGTACCCCTCGGGGAAGGTCAGCCGCGTGCGCCGGGGGCGCGCCTCACGCATGGCCGCGACCGCCTGCACCGTGACCAGCCGCCCCGCCCGCACGATGGCCACCCGCCCGCACGCGCGCTGGACCTCCGGCAGGATGTGGCTGGAGAGAAAGACCGTCCTGCCCGCCTCGCTGGCCTCGCTGATCAGCGCGAAGAAGGTCTCTTGCACGAGTGGGTCGAGACCCTCGGTTGGCTCGTCAAGGATCACCACCTGGGGGTCGTGTTGCAGCGCCTGCACCAGTCCGAGCTTCTGCTTCATGCCGCGCGAGTAGTGCCGTACCAGTCGGGCGAGGTCACGTCCGGTCAGCTCCAACCGCCGGCACAGCTCGTCTCGCCGCGGTGTGGGCCCGCCCTGCAGGTCACCGAGGAGCGCGAGGTGCTGCGCGCCGGTCAGCTCGCCGTACAGGCGCAGCTCTCCTGGCAGGTAGCCAATCTGGGGCGTGAGGCGCTCGTGGTTAGTGATCGGGTCCAGCCCGAGCACTCGCACCGTCCCGGCGGTGGGTGACAGCAACCCGACCATGCAACGGATCGTCGTGGTCTTGCCCGCCGCGTTGGGCCCAAGGAAGCCGAACACCTCCCCGGCCTCGACCTCCAGGTCGAGCTGCTCAATCCCAACCGTGGCGCCGTACCGCTTCGTCAGGCCGGTCAGCTCGATCACCGCAGCCATGGTGGGCTCATCGTAACCCGTCGCCGCTCGAGGTGACTCAGAACCTGCTTGAGAGCCCGGGGGAGGCCAGTGTCTTGAAATCACGGGCTTCCGACTCGGCCGCTTGCATAAACCCGACCACGGCCATGGCTAACGACCTCACTAACCGTCCCGACAGCTCACGGCCCGTCAGATCGCTCGCGCCGCGAAAACGATGTGGCCCTCACCGTGCGACGGGGCGGGCCCGTCCGCGATATGGCGGACCGTGCAGGAAACTCCGCAGCGGACCACGATCGTCTTCGCGCCACCCTCACTCGCGACCAGGAGATCTCCCGGGCGTACGCCCGCCCGCACGAGCTGCTGGCCAGACAGCGTGAGGATGCTGTTTGTCCCCGGGTGCTTATTTCCCCGCGAGAACCGGTCGGCCAGATACGCTGCTCCCCCGCGGCCAAATCCGCGTGGGACAAACCCTGCGCTCTCGATTCCGATGTCGCCGCCGCGTGGCAAGCCCGACCGCGCCACGGTCGCCGCGGTCCCATCAGGCCGGAATGCAAGCAACCGCCCGCTCTTTTCGTCCGGCGCAATCAAGTCCCCGCCGAAGCTCCCGAACGACCCCGGCGCCACGGCGATGCCACCCTCCACGGCAGGCCCACGGGCCACGACCACGCTCACCGCTGCCCTGCAGTCGATGGCGAACAGCGTCGTCGCACCGTGGCTTCCCGCCGTCACGAGAAGCCGGTGGCCGAAACGGCCGACCGTGTCAAGCGCGATCCCGTTGGGCATGACATCGCGTGGTAGGTCGGCGAAGCGCTTGGCCTGACCGTGAGCATCGATCATGATGAGGCCTGGGCGCTGACGCGGCTGGATGGCAAAGATCGTGTCCCGGCGGAACGAGCACTGGCCCGCCGCCACCCGCTCGTTCCCCGCCACGGCGATGTAAGGCTCGGGCCCAATCGCGGTGGCATAGCCACCGGTTCCCCTCGCGAACGGGCTAAGCACACCGGTTCGCGAAAGCAGGAACAGACGGCCCGCTGCCGCCACGGTAAACGAGCCGCTGGCACGCGGGCCGGCGAGATCGACCACTCCAGGGACGTGCAGGAACGGCTTCCACCGCGTCGGAAGAACCTGGCCGCCGCCTGCCGACTGACGTCCCGCGGTGCAGCCAGTAAGTGCGGCCAGGCCGAGCGCGAGGCCTGCCATCAGCGCCTGGATCCGCCCCGGCTTCACGAGCACGCCAGTGTACAGAAGTGCCGACACAAGCGCTCCGGTCATCACCACCTGATCGAACCGGGATTCTCGAACAGGCCCTCAGGTTCATCCGCTTCGCTGGTATGGCACCTCGGCCAGGCTCGAGTGGGCATCGCTTTGCTGCCACCCAGAGCGCGCTGTCCGCCGCCGCTCCCGTCGGCTGCCGACGTGCGGCCTGACCTTGTGCATCCCGGCCGTCGGGAGTTCCGCAGTGAGCTGCTGCCAGCCGGTCCCGGCGACGACCCCGTAGACGCCGATGTATCCGCCGGGCAGCAGCTCAAAGGGCTCCCTGATCTGGTTCTGGCGGTCGAACTGCGTGGCGCCGGGCTTCCAGAACGATTCGAACCACGACGGGTAGACGAAATCAGAAACAGCCGTTCCGTCGATGAGGTAGCTGTACTCCTCCGCTTCGCAGGCGTCGCAGACCTCGTAGGCGTACAGGATCCCTTTGCCCATGCTCCCCTGGCCGTCCTGCTCAACGAACGTCGCCAGGTTGATGTCCGGGTCGGCGAGGATCTCAAGCAGTTCGTGCGATGCGGTCACCGTCCAGTTGGCCCCGTTGTCTATGTCGCTCTTGGCGAAGACCTTTCCGAGGGGCAGGCCCTGGCTGGTGAGGTCGTGGTAGCCGAGCGCGCCGGCCTGATCCGAGTTGTCGAGGACGACCAGCCACCACGCGCCCGGCGGCGGTTCGTTCCCGGAAGGGATGAAAGAAAGGTCGGCGTCAATCCCCCAGACCGGCGCGAAATCCCGGTGCACCTGCGTCTGCAACGCAGTGACAGCCTCCTGCGCGTCGGCGTCAGAAACGGCGTGGCTGGCGTTGATCACGGCAACATGTATGTGAGCCATGAGGTCTCCGTGTTGGTCGCAGCGCTGGTGCGCTCCTCGGTGGGCTTTTTCGATGGAAGGGAGCACGCGGAAACGAACGTGATACACGATCTCGTCAATTCGCGGCAGTGACGACGCGGTCAGACGACCCTTCCGCACCGCAGGACCACTGCATCGCCGCCTGCGCTGCACCGCCATCCAGCTCGGCACCCAGGCGTGATAGGTGAAGGATCAACGCGGTCAACATGCGCGGCTAGCGCTCGCCGCTCGCCGACACGTTAGCCGCGAACCGCGTGCGGCTCCATCCGCGCTTGCTGCGGGTAAGTTCCCTGAAACCCTGCCCTGCGAGGAACGCACGGTAGTCCTCGTGCTCGAGCCACGCATAGTCGAGTACACGCTCCACTCCGGCCAGGCGCAGCCAGTCTGCCGCCTGGCCAACGAGCCACGTAGCGATTCCACGGCGGCGATGCTGCTCGGCGACGCAGAGGTTGCCAATGTCGGCCCAGCCGCTGTGCCGGGCCAGCCGAGAAGAGTCCTCGAGCATCTCCACCTCGATGTAACCCGCCACCTCGTCGCCGAGCATGGCGGACAGGCGCGTTCCGTTGATCCCAACCGACCGCGTGACTGACATCCCGGCGAGGGGCGGTTCGGCCGGGCGGGCCAGATCCTTCGCCGTGGCCATGTAGACGATCTCTGTGTGCCCATTGTGGGTGAACCCGGCCTGCTCGTAGGCCGACATGATGTGCGGCCACTGCTCGGGCACGCCGTAGACGCCAGGCGCGGGCAGCGCGCCGTCCGCGTACTGGCGCCCCACGTCCCAGACAACGAACACCTCGACGCAGGCTGCGATAAGCGCGGCTGCGGCTTCGGCCGAGTCTGGCCAGTAGGGAGCCCCGGGCCAGAAGAGAAACCAGCGAATCTCCCCGGCATTGCGGTAGGACTCACCCACGCCCTCGCCCGCCGCATAGCGGAGCAGGTGGGCGGCGGCGACGACGCGGCGGCGCTGCTGCGCGACCAGCGTCTTGCGGTCACTCACCCACGGATCGACGATGAACTCGCCCGGTTCCCGCTCGAGCTGGCTCAGCACACTGTTGACCGACACCGATACGCCGGGCACCACCGCTCCGGCGTGCGCATTCACCAGTTTGGTGACCTGTTCCCGGTCGCTGCGGCGGAAAGGGCGCACCTCGATTGACGACATCGGTCAACCTCCTGCACGAGCGCAGAACGCGGATGGCGGAGGCCGCTACCGGTGCGGTACAAGACGAAATTTATCAGCAAGCGTTCCTGGCTCACGTATCTATTGGGCGCCGATCGGGTGCGCGACGGCCTGTCGCCGAGGAAGGTGCCGGGTACGCATTGCACAGGTGGCAACCCATTGATCCCGAACGGCTGCCGCCGGCGTGACGCAGCCTTCAGAAGGTGGCTCCACGCCCGCGAAAACGGCCCAGACGATCATTGCCGCCCGGTGCGCGATTCCTCGCGCGCCACGGCGAGCTTCGGATCCGCGAAGCCCTTACGGTCCATCGCTCCCCACTCCCCTTTACGGACGAGCTGCCAGAAACCCTCGATGCGCCATAGGTGCACCAGTTGCCGGTAGCCGAGGTTCTCGCCCAACGTGAACAGGAGCACGCGCCTGAGGTCGTCCCAGCCCGAGTGCCGCGCGAAGGTGGCATCTTCGAGCGCGACCGCGCCGAGCGTCAGGAACAGCCCGTACAGGACCGAGATGGCGAGGAAAAGCACGAACGTCGTGGTCGCGAGCGCGCCAAGCAGCCAGGCGGCGATGGCGATCGCATACCCGGACAGCTCGATGAGCGGACCGAGCAGTTCGAAAAGCAGCAGCGACGGCAACGCGAGGAGGCCGACAGCCCGGTAACGCGGGTTGAACAGCATCCGGCGGTGGATGAGCAACGTTTCCGCACTGCCGCGATTCCACCGGCGCCGTTGCCGCCGCAGGTCGCGCGCCGTCTCGGGCGCCTCGGTCCAGCAAACTGGGTCGGCGACGTAAACAACGCGGTACGGCCTCCCGGAGTCGCGCGACGTGCGGTGCAGGCGCACCACGAGTTCGATGTCCTCTCCGACGATGTCGGTGCGGTAGCCGCCCACGGCGATGACGGCGTCCCTGCGGAACATGCCGAACGCGCCTGAGACGATCAGCAGGCCGTTCAGCATGCTCCATCCGGTGCGGAAGCCGAAGAAAGCCCGCAGATACTCCACGACCTGGAACATCGCGAACCGTGCACGCGGCAGGCGCGCCTGCAGGACACGCCCGCGGTCGACGCGGCAGCCGTTGGCGACCCGGACAAGCCCGCCGGTCGCGACGGTGCCGTAAGGATCTTCGACGAACGGCATCGCCGTCTTTGCCAATGCATCTTGCTCGAGGATCGAATCGGCGTCGATCGCGCAGACGAGGGGATAGCTCGCGAAGTTGATGCCCGCGTTCAAGGAATCTGCCTTGCCGCCGTTCTCCTTGTCGATAACGAGGAGACGCAGCCCGCGAGGTGGCGCGTAGACGCGGCGCACCGGCCGGTGTGGCAGGAACGGCGGAGTCGGCCGCGGCACCGGATGCAAGTCGAATTCGTCGGTCAGACGCTCCACCGTGCCGTCCGTGGACCCGTCATTGACGACGACGACCTCGAAGACCGGGTACTCGAGCGCGAGCAGCGAGCGCACGCTGTCGGCGATGCCGGCCGCTTCGTTGCACGCGGGCACAAGGACCGAGATCGGCGGGGCGAGCGGCGATCGAATCATGCGCCGAAGCCCGCGGGAGTTGTTTCCCGCGCTGTAACGTGCGAGCTCAATGGCCGCGAGGACGAGTACGCACGTGTGCACGGTGACAAATGCGATGAAGTAGCCGAAGACGATAAGGACGTAAACTCTCATTGCGCCAATGCCGCCTCCGCCTGGACCGCAACGTCCGGACGGCTCGATATTGCCGCCCTGCGCAGCGCCGCCATCCCTGGATTGCCGAGCCGTGACAGCGCTGCGGCCGCACAGGCCCGCAGCGACCAGTCGGTGGCGTGCAGCAAGCAATCGAGCATCGGCAGCGCCGAGGAATCCCCGATCGAACCAAGCGCGGCCGTCGCGGCGGCTCGCGCGGACGGCGCACGGCGGCTGTCGCCGGCCAGGTCCGTCAGCGCGGCGACTGAGTCGACGTCACCGATCATGCCAAGGCCGCTTGCGGCGACGGCCGCGAGCTCATCGCGTTCGCCGAGGCAGGCACGCAGGAGCGGCGCATGTTCCGGCAGCCGCAGCTGCCCGGCTACGGTCGCGGCGACGGCCTTCGCCTCGGGCGGCGCCTCCCGCCCCAGCAGCGGCGCGAGGGCCTGCGGCCGACTCCTGCCCAGGGCCAGCACCACCTCGGCCGCAGCCCCCGGAGCACCGATCGCATCGCGTTCCGCGACGGCAACGACCGAGGCGGTTACGTCGTCTCCGCCAAGCCCAGCGAGTGCGCGGGCGCATGTCGTGCGCACATTTGTGTCCGGATCGTCCAGGCCGACGGTGAGCGCAGGCACCGCCACCACGGGCGACACCGCCGCCAGCAGCTCAGCCGCGCGTCGCCGCACACCTGACCCCCGCGCAGGGCGCCAGGACCTGCCATGACGCCCGGTGCTGAGTGCCGAGATCGCCTGCTGCACGTAGCCGAGCTCCTCAAGCAGGGCAGCCAGACGCGCGCGCTCACCGCCCAGCAGGTCGGCGAGCATCTCGAGCGCCACCTCGAGTAGCGTGGCCCGCTCGCCTCTTTCCACCGCGGCGAGGGCGGGACCGGAATCGGTGAGGAACGACGCGATGGCGGACTCGGCCTGCGGCCGGAGTCGGCTCTCCCGCCGCCGGCGGCGGCCGACCACGGTCCTGATGCAGACGATCGCCAAGGCGACCAGGCCGACGGCCGCCACAAGCCCGGCGACAGCGCCCTCGAGCAGGCCGTTCACAATCTCGTGCGGCTCAGCACCCGCCGCACCCTCGCCGAGAGCTCATGCGGGCTGAACGGCTTTGGCATGTATTCCTCCACGCCGAGCTTCAGGCCGCCAAGCACGTCCTCCTCACTCGCCCGCTCCGTCAGCATCACGATCGGCAACCCGCGTGTCGCCGGATCGTCGCGCAGGATGCGAACGACCTCGAACCCGTCGAGCTTGGGCATCACCTTGTCAAGCACAATCAAATCTGGCCGCAGGACCCGCGCCAGGGTTAGCGCCTCCTCGCCGTCTGCCGCCTCCACCACCTCGTAGCCGTCCGCGGCCAACCGGGCAGCCACCAGCCGACGAATCGTCGAGGAGTCTTCTGCGACAAGAATCTTCATGACTGTCCTCCGAGCCGCGCGTGGCACGCCGCGGCTATGTCGTCGACATCAACCTGCTGGAGAATCAGCTCGTGACGGGCGTCGTCCGGGTCAAGCGTCCGAAGCGCCTGCTGGTAGGCACGCCGGGCAGCCGGCGCATCGCCGAGCGCGTCGTAGGCACGGCCGAGCGTGAACGCGGCGAGAGCGAATGCGGGGTCGATGAACAGGGCACGGCGAAGCGACGCCGCCGCATGTGCCGGTTCGCCTGCGTCGAGTGAAAGGAGCCCGTCAAGGAAGCGTACGTCGGCGTCGAGCGGATAGTCGGCGAGCAGCGAGGCCGCGTGAGCCAGGGCGTCGTCCCGGCTGGCCTTGTCCGCCGCCTCGAGCGCCGCCGTCAGCCGCTGCTCGCGCGAGGTTGGCCGCTGCAGCGGACCGCGAAGCGGGCCCCTGGGCACGTGTCGGGTGGGACGCGCCCCAGACGGTCCTGATGTCCGCCGCATGGCAGCTGGCCCGGCGCCACGAGGCGGTGCGGCTGGCGGCCTTCTCGCCGGGGGCGCCGACGGGCTACGAAGAGCATCGGCCGCACCGATCAGGAGCATGCCGCCGGGCCGCAACGACCCCTCGAAGCCCTCGATCACGCGCTCGATCAGGGGTGCGTCGAAGTAAATGAAGACGTTACGGCAAACGATGAGGTCGAACCCGGCCTCGCCGAGCGGTGGAATTGGATCGCTGGCCAGGTTGTGGCGGCGGAAACGCACCAGGCTGCGCAGCCGCTGCCGCACGAGGTAGGTGCCGTCCGCCTGCTGGTCTAGGTACCGCCGACGCTGGCCCTGGTCAAGGTCCCGCACCGCGCGCTCGCGGTACCTGCCAACCGACGCGGCGGCGAGCGCACCGAGCGAGACATCGGTGCCGAGCACGTCGACAGGTGCGTTCTCGGGAGCAAAGTCCGCGTCGGCGAGCAGCGCTAGCGAGTAAGGCTCCTCTCCCGTCGCGGAACCGGCACTCCACACACGGATGGTGGCCGAGCCTGCCTCGGGCGGGCGCTGCAGGAGGTCCTGCCATGGAATCGCGTCGAGCTGGCGGCGGTCGCGCACGAAGGACGTCTCCTTGATGGTCACCTCGTCGATCAGCCGGTCAACCAGATGGCGCCGGCGCGCTGGATCGGCCATCCCGCGCAGGAACGCCGCTGGTTCGACGCCCGGCGCCGCGCGGTTCACGGCGGCCCGCAGTGTGGACTCCTGCGTAAGCGACAACGCGATTCCGGTCTCCCTGCGGATGACCTCGACGAGCTCCGCGAGGGTCTCGTTCACTGCGCCCCCAGGAGATGCTCGCGGCGGAGGCTGAGCAAGAAGCCCGCGATCTCATCGGGCGCCAGGATGAGGCTGACGCCGCGGTCGATCGCGGCCTGCGGCATCCCGTAGACCGCCGATGACTCCTGGTCCTGCGCGATGACAATCCCGCCGCTGCGTTTCACCGCGGCTGACCCGGCCGCGCCGTCGCTTCCCAACCCGCTGAGCACGAGGGCGACACCCGAGTTCCCTGCGGCCGCGGCAATGCTGGTGAAGAGCATGTCCCCGGATGGACGGTGCGGACCAGCGGCTGTGCGGTGGTCGATGGACAAGTGCCCGGTGCCGGTGAATGTGAGGTGTGTGTTCTCCGGTGCGATCCAGACACCACGATCCGCGCGGGCCCCGGCCACGGCGATGCGGACCGGCGGGGGCACCGCGCCGTCGAGCCAACGGGCGAGACCCTGGGTAAAGCCAGTGGCCATGTGCTGAACCACGAGAATGGGGACCGGGTAGGCAGCAGGCAGCGCGCCGAGCAGGCGGGCCAGGACATGGGGTCCGCCGGTCGACGCACAGACGCCGATAACGGAAGCTCGGCGGTCCAGGCGACCCGTCGCGGGCGAACCCGCGGCCGCAGGCGCAGGCGCGGGCGAACCCGCCGCCGCGGCCGCAGGCGTGGGCGCCGGTCGAGGGGGGAGCCGGACACGCGGATGCCGGATCACCCGGGCCCGGCTGAGCAGTTTCACGCGCCGCCTGAAGGCGGCAGCCGCCGCGCCGGACGGCTCGCGAAGGTCGATATCGTCCTTCGCGAGCGCATCCAACGCTCCCGCTGCCAGTGCCGCTGCCGCATGGTTACCTGTGCGACCCACGTGAGCCGAGAGCACGAGGATCGGCACTGGCCGTGAACTCATGATCTCCTCGACCGCCTGGACCCCACCCATTCCCGGCAGCTCGATGTCCATGGTGACCAGGTCAGGCTCAAGACGTGGCAGGGCCGCGATCGCCTCCTCCGCGGTGGTGAAGACGCCAACGACCGCGATGTCACCGTCGTGCTCGAGCATCCGCTTGAGCGCGACCGCGTACGTGCGGGAGTCCTCGCAAATCAGCATCCGCGGCGCCGTCATCTCGTCACCTGCCGACCAGCCGCTCGACGGTTTCTAGCAGAGCCCGCTGGTCGAAGCCCCGCTTCACCATGTAGGCGTCCGCGCCCGCGTCGATGCCCCGCCGCCGGTCGTCCTCGCTTCCGCGAGAGGTCACGATGACGACAGGCAGCGCCGAGTGGGACGCGCCGGAACGGATCGCGCGTGTCAGGTCCAGCCCGTCAAGCCCGGGCATTTCCAGGTCGGTGACAACAAGCGCGATGTCAGCCTCGCGATCGAGGATCTCCAGCGCGTTTCGCCCGTCGCGAGCCGTCACGACGCGGTAGCCGGCCGCCTCAAGGATGCTGCGCTGAAGCTCGCGGACGGTGAATGAGTCCTCGACGACGAGGATCTTGGCCGTCACGGCCGCCGCACCGCCGACGGCCGCCGCATCACCCGTGGCCGGGTCGGCAACGGATGCGGGCGCGGTCCGCGCGGAGCGGCGCGAGCCCGTCAGCGTCGAGGGTTCAAGCAAGAGGGCGATCCGGCCGTCCCCAAGGATGGCCGCTCCAAGGTAGCCCTGGACGTCGGCAAAAAGCGGCCCGAGCGGCTTCACCACGATCTCATGCTCACCGAGCAGCGCGTCGCAGGCCACAGCGATCCGCCTCCCGCCTGCGGAGACGACAAGGGCCGGCGGGCGCTCCCCAATCGGCGGCGCGGCCGCGCCGACGAGGCAGGCGACATCGGCCACGGGCAGCGGCCGACCGCGGAACTCCACCGCGGGCCGGCCGGAGAGGGCGTGAGTCTCCTCGACTTTCACAACTTCCTCAACCGTGGCCAGGGGCGTGCCGTACACCGCTCCGCCGCGTTCGAAGAGCAGCACCTCGAGGAGCGCAAGCGCGAGCGGAAGCAGCAGCACAACCTCCGTCCCCCGGCCCGGCTCGCTGCGAATCTCGAGGCTGCCGCCAAGAGACTGGGCATAGGTCTTGACCGCGCCGACGCCGACGCCGCGCCCGGCAAGCTCGGTCACTGCCTGCGCGGTCGTAAAGCCGGCGCGCGCTAGCACGTCCGCGAGGGATCCCTCGCGCCGTGCTTCCTCCAGTACCTCCGGCGAGACCCCCCTGCCGTCGTCCGCGATCACGATTTCGACAAGCCTGCCGCGCGCAACGGCACGAAGCTCGACCCGCCCGCGCGCGGGTTTGCCCGCCCGCTGCCGCTCCGCTGGCGTTTCGATCCCATGCGTGACGGCGTTGCGGAGCAGGTGCACAAGCGGCTCGGACAGGCTCTCCAGGATCACCCGGTCCAGCTCGGTCTCGGCGCCTGTTACGACGAGCTCCACGTCTTTTCCTGCGGCGACGGCGAGATCACGGACCGCCCGCGGCAGCCGGGCGGTGATCGACGCTACCGGGAGCGTCCGCATCTCGATCGCGATGTCCTTCAGCTCATCGAGGACACTGTCACCGGCGTCAAGCTCGTCCGCGACCCGCTGCGGCAGTTCGGCCTCCTGCCGCAGTGAGTGGGCCAGCCGGCGCCGGTACTGCGTGACCTCACCGACGAGGTCCAGCAGGTGGTCGATCTTCTCCGCTGGGACCCGTAGCGGCCGCCGTTCGGCCACGGGCTGGCGCTGCTGCGCGACGCCCACGGAATGGTCGCGCTCTCGTGTCCCGCCTCCGGCGATGTTCGCATGGCTTGCGGCGAGCTCGTCGATGAGCTCGTCCATCGGCTCGCTGCCCCCAGCCACCAGCGTGCGCAACGCGTCAGCCGCGCGGAGCAGCGGAGCAGCAAGCTCAGGCGGAAAGACGGCCGCGTCGCGCACGGCGGCAAGAACGTCCTCCACGGCATGCGCGAGAGCGCGGACATCATCGAGACCCACCATCCCGGCGGCGCCCTTGATCGTATGTGCGTCGCGGAACAGCGCCTCCACAGCCTCGGCGCTCGAGCCGTCCGTGCGCCCCGATTCAAGCGCGAGCAGCGTGTCAACCATATGGTCGAGCCGCTCCGTGGCCTCATCACGAAAGATGTCGGCAATGTTCGCGCCGGTCTCGCTCATTGGCGCCCTCGCTCGATGACCGCGAAGACCCGCGTCACATCGATGACACCGATCAGCTCACCGCTGACCAGCGTGCTGCCACGCAGCAGCTCGGAGTCGGTCTCCTCGGCCGGCTCTGGCAGCTCCCCTACCTCCCTCACCTCGTCAATCGCGAATCCTGCCCGCCGGCCCGCCGCCTCGACGACCAGCAGGTGGCCCGGTCGGCGGGCCCGCAGGTGGGCCGGAAGCCGGCCCGGCAGGTGGCCCGACAGGTGGCCCGGCAGGTGGGCGGGCAGGTGGGCGGGCAGGTCGCGCGGCGGCTCGGCCCGTCGAACGCCGAGAAGCTGGGCGAGGTCCACAACCGGGAGAATCTGGCCGCGCAGGTTCGTGACGCCGAGAACCTCGGCCCGCGACCCGGGGACCGGGGTCACCTCATCAAGGGTGGCAACCTCGATGGCGTGCTCAACGGGCATGGCGTACAGCTCAGCGCCCACCCGTATCCGCACGTGGAAGCTCACCGGCTCGGCTCCGGGCTCGGCTCGCCGTTCCCATCGGCGAGCGCGCTGTCGAGCTCGACGACCAGGGTCTCAAGCTGCTGGGCGGTCGAGGTTCGGTGCGCCTGCTCGGCTGCGAGCTGTTCGGCGGACTGGCGGACCTGCGCCATGGCGCTCTCGACCTGGTCGGTGGCGGACCGCTGCTGCTGCGTGGCGAGAATTGACTCCTCGAGCATCGTGGCCGTCGACGCCATCAGTTCCCCGACCTCGCGGGCCTGGCGGGTGCCCTGCTCTGTCGCCATGATCGTCGCGTTTGTCCCGTCCTGCAGGCCGGAGATGATCTCGCGGATCGACTCCGTCGAGCTAATCGACCGTTCCGCGAGTTTCCGCACCTCGGCCGCGACCACGGCGAAACCCTTACCGGCTTCACCGGCCCGCGCCGCCTCGATCGCCGCGTTCAGCGAGAGCAGGTTCGTCTGCCCCGCTATGTCGTTGATGAGATCGAGGATTTCGCCTATCTTCTGCGCTCGTTCACCCAGCGAAAGCGCCTGGTCGGCAATCGCCTCAACCTTCCCGTGCATGTCACGCATCGTGTCCGTGGTCTGTTCCGCCGCCTTGGCCACGGCCCGCGTGTTATCCGCGATCGAGCGGGCGGTAGCCGCAAGCTCCTCGACGGTCGCGGACGTTTCCGCGACCGCCGCGGACTGCTCGCCCGTTGCCGCGGCGGCCTCCCCAGCGGCCGTGCGCAGTTCCGCAGCGACCTGGCCGAGGACCTTCGATGTCGAGCGGAGTTTGCTGAGTAGCTGATCGCGGTCACTCAGCCGCCCGAGCGCTTCGCTCAGCCGTTCCAGCGTGGCCGTGAGCTCCTTCTCCCGGCGCGATGCCCGGCCCAGCAACCGGACGGCGTAGAAGGCGAACGCGATGCCGGCGAGCACGGCCAGAACCGCGGCGACAACCCCGATCGCGAGCGCCTGGTCGGCCGCGGAAGCGGCGGCCACGTCCGAAGCCGCGGCACGTTGCCGCTGGATGCGATCCAGCGCGTTCAGCGGCCTGAGCACGCGCACCTCACTCTCGTTGAGTGATCTGATCGCTGGAAGCTCTCGCGCCAAGTTCGTCCCCGCAACCCCCTTCACCTGGTTAAAGAGCGAGTAGAACGCCGAGTTGGCTGCTGCGGCCTGCCGCCGTGCCCGAGCCTCCCCCACCGTCTCCGTCGTGATCAGCGCAACCACCGTCCGGGCGAATTGATCGCGGAGGCCAGTCACCTCGTCCGGCACCTCAGCCGAAGGGATGAACAGGTACTCGTTCATCGCCTCCCGCTCGTGCCAGAACGTGGCCAGCAGGACGGACGTGAGCCTTGCATCGTCTCGTGCGTCAAACGCGTCGTCAGCCTGCGTGAGCGCGACCTCGTAGCGCCAGATTGTCACGCCAACCGCGGCAGCGACCAGGGCAACGATCACCACACTCACCACCGCGATGCGGCGCGCTGACGTCCCAAGCAGGTCGTTCCACATGCCCCCGTGCGCTTCCTGCCCGCGCTGCCCGGAAACCCGTTAACGGTTCCGGTCTGTGCCAACAATCTACCCATCCTGCAACGCAACGCCACCGGTCAGCGACACAACGTTGTGATAGCTGTACCGTGCCAGCCCGGGGGACGACCCCCGGAACCCCCGACCAGCCCAAGGCCTGCCCCAGAAACCACCGCACGCCCAGGACCGGCTGACCCCGCGCAGCTATACACACCAGGCCGGGGGGACGACCCCCCGAAACCCCCCGACCGGCCCAAGGCCTGCCCCAGAAACCACCGCACACCCAGGACCAGCTGACCCCGCGGCAGCCGTTAGGGATCGTGAAAGAATTTGTCTAACGGCTGTGTGCGTGACGTGGCAGGCTCGGCTAACGGCTCCCGGCGGTACGGCGGGGTTTAACGATCGCTGACCGCTGAATCGTGCGTGGGTTGACGCGCCAGGCTCCTGCGCCGGGCGAGCGATGCACCCGCAGTGGAGGCCACTACCACCACCGTGATCGGGATGAGGATGGCGGCCGGCGCCAACTCACGTGCGTGACGGGCGGTTATGGCACCGACAACAGCACCGATCACGATTGCCGCGAATACGCCAAGGCTCCGGTGGATTTCCGCTGGCCGCTGCCTGACGGCGAGCGCCACGATCACGCCGGTGAGCGTGCTCGTCAGGTAGGTCGAGGACATACGGCCGAGCCGCTGGACGGCGACACTTTGCATTCCCATGGCAGCGGCGGTGAGTGAGAGCAGTGTGAGCTGGCTTATCCCGCCCGGGCGACCCGAGGTGAGGAGCCACCCGGCGCTGAACACGGCCAGAACGCCGAGTTCGACCGCGAGAGCGGCGGTGACCCGAGCTGGCCAGACGGGCTGCCCGTCCTCATGCCTTCGTGCAATGGCGCCCGCGAGGAGCGCACCGATCGCGTAACCCGCCAGCGCGACTCCTCCGTTGACGGCAAGAGCGGAATTGCGGCTGCCCGCGGCCACGCCGAGCAGCGCCATGTTTCCCGTGATGACGCTGCTGAATACGTTGCCGAGGTACAGGAAGGTCACCGCGTCGACCGCGCCGGTCGTCAGCGTGAGCGTGACGACCAGGATGTTCCGCTGGATGGCCTGGCGAGCACGTCGCTCCCTCGAGGTCTCCGTCAAGGTGCGTTATCCAACCAGGGCTTTGAGCAGGCCTGCTGCCGGTGTTTGTGTCATGCCCACCCTTCCCGCGTAACCCCCCGGTGATCGCTACCCCGCCCAAATTGTCACACGGGTCGCGGGCCGCCGTCGCAGAAGCCTGGCGACCTCTCACGATGAATGAGCTTGGAAGCTCAGCGCGTACGGCGTACGCAACCCCACCACGCTGGCAAGCCAACGCTCCATTAAGGGCCGACCAGGCAAATCGCCGGTTGCGGTCTTCCCGCCCGAGGTGTGAGGGGCCTGCGACGGGTAGAGGGAGCCGGATAGTCCAAGAATCCGTAGAGGAGATGACGATGACTGCGACAACGGAGACCGGCCATGTCACCGGCACGGCCGACAAGGACTACAACCTGATCTGGTACACCGAGGCGTGCTTGAGCAACGCCCTGCGGCTGGAGACCTACATCGCCGATGCCGAGCGCGCTGGCGACAACGAGCTTGCGGACTTCTTCCGCAAGGCTCAGTCCGACAGCCGTAAGGGCGCTGAGCTGGGCAAGAAGATGCTGCGCTCACGCCTGACCAGCTGAGCCTTAGGAGCGATCCGGCCGGGCGCGGTGGGCAAAGGCGCCAGCCCAGGGCCCCGCATCCGCGACCCTTTGGGAATATGTCGGCCTGCCACGAGGTCATCCTGGAGTCGGACAAATCAGCAGGGAGGCAGCAAATGGCACAGGCCCCGCAGCGGAGTACTACCGCCCACGAACATCGCGTCTGGACGGAGCCAAACGCCCGCCGGGTGAGAGCGTTCTTCGGCGGCCAGGCCCTCGCGGACAGCACACAGACCCTGTATGTCTTCGAGACGGATCACCTGCCCGTCTACTACTTCCCGCGGTCAGATGTCCAGTTTGACCTGCTCAAACCGACCGATCATCACACCCACTGCCCATATAAGGGCGACGCGTCCTACTACTCGATCCTCGCAGGTGGCCGCACTGCCGAAAATGCGGTGTGGGCTTATCAGGCGCCGCTTCCTTCAGTACCGGAACTGGCGGATTACGTGGCCTTCTACTGGAACAGCATGGACGCTTGGTACGAGGAGGACGACGAGGTCTTCGTCCACGCTCGTGACCCATATCACCGCGTGGATGTGCTCAATTCCTCGCGGCATGTGCAGGTCAAGGTCGGGGATGTAGTTGTCGCGGATAGCCATCGGCCACGGCTACTTTTCGAGACCGGTCTGCCGGTCCGCTACTACCTGCCCAAGCTGGACGTCCGCCAGGACCTGCTCATTCCTTCTGGCGCACGGACACGCTGCCCGTTCAAGGGCGAGGCCATCTACTGGTCGATCGAGGCGAATGGTTCGCGCCTGGAAGACGTCGTCTGGAGCTATCCAGCGCCGATACCCGAGAATCCTAAGATCGAGAACTTGCTGGCCTTTTACAACGAGAAGCTCGACATCTTCGTCGATGGTGTCCTGCAGGAGCGGCCGGATACCAAGTGGTCAAAGCGGAACTGACGCGCCGAGAATCCAGCCCTCGTCCGCCCCGCAGTCGCGGGGCACGCGGCGCATCATGCCCGCCAAAGCTCCAATGCCGTCGTGCGCGCGCAGCCGCTCGGCCAAATGCCTGACCTGCCTTTCGTCGCGGCAGCTTCCGGTTGCTGCGCTGACGTCGTAAAGGCTGGGCCAGACTTCGGCGTAGATGATGGCGGGCACGCCTGGCGGCAGCTCGGGCACGCCGACCTCAAACGGCCAAATACGGCTGCTTGCTGCGAGCGCCACGTCAGCGCGCAGCGCGGCAAGCACGGGTATGCCGGTCAGCGCCTGGCTGCCGACCGAGCCAGCGCCCAGCAGCTGCCACGCGGATTGCGGCCGGTGGCGCCTGTCCCGCAGCACCTGCTCGACCACACGCCACTCGGCCAGGCCGGGCGCGCCTTCGACCGCGTACGTCGTCGCGTAGGTCACCGTCTTGGTCGCCGGCAGGTGGCGGTAAGGGCAGTCCCGCAGGCGACCCCAGAACGCGGCGCGCGTCCCGAGACGGCGGTTGAGGCGGTCCGCGACCTCGAACCGGTTGCTCACATTCGTCGCCGGGTCATCCTCGATCTCGGCCGCAATAAGGTCCCAGATGCTCCGCCACGCCAGGCCGGGCAGGCCCAGCGCGGCGGCAAACCCGCGCGGATAACCGAAGGGGAAGTCGAAGCCAACCAAGACACGCTCGTGGCGTCGCACCGATGTCGTGAGCAGATCGCGCACTTCCTCCCGCGCCGCGCCGCGTGTGCGCGGGTTGTGGATGCGACTGTCGCCGTCCACGCCGATGGAGCAGATCCAGATCGAATCCCTGCCGATGCGTGGCCGGTTCGCCGCGCTCCAGTCGACAACCATGTACCGGTCGAACATGCTCAAAGCTGGTCCTCGCCTGAGCCGGCCACGGCGAGCCGGAGCAGCCGGAACTCGTCCACCAGGGCGCCGAGCGGCCAGTGCGCATTCAGGCCGCTGGGATTCGGCAATATCCACAACCGCGCGCCCGCCAAGATCTCCGGCTGCGGGCCGATCTGCGCCCGCGGCCTGGCGAAAGCAGCGCGGTAGGCAGTCACTCCTGCCACAGCGACCACATGCGGCTTGTGCCGCACAACCACCTCGCGCAGGCGCGCCCCACCCGCCCGTAGCTCCGCATTGGTCAGCTCCGTCGCGCGCGCGCTCGCCCGCGCGACGAGGTTGGTGATGCCAAGGCCATAGCCGGGCAGCAGGTCTTGTTCGTGCGGGGCGAGCCGTCGACCAGTGAACCCGGACAGCGCAAGCGCGGGCCAGAAGCGATTGCCTGGGCGCGCGAAGTGCCAGCCTTTCGCGGCCGAGTACAGGCCGGGATTGATTCCGCAAAAGAGCACCGAGAAGGCGGCGCCCGGTTCGGGGAGGATGTCAGGTACGGTGCGTGCCCGCGCTGCCTCAAGATCGTTCTTGCTGGGGGTTATGCGTGCTGCCAACTACGTTCCAGCCTCCTGCCGCGGGGTGATTTCCGTCCGCGGGTTCAGGCTCGCGAGATCGGCCGCCGCGCGACCGGACACCCACCCCTCATGATCACGCGCTCTCAGCGCGTGTTCCTCCAGCTCCCCGCACATTTCCCGCACAGCATCGTCAACGACCCGATCGCGGGCGGCAAGCACCGGCAGGAGATTTCTGCCCGCGGATTCGGCCGCCACCTGCGTAGCCACGTTATCGGCTGCGGCGTGCAGCCGCTCGCCGATGCGCTGGGCGTACGCGGTGAGGAACGACTGACGGAATGATCGTGTGCGTGAGCGGCCGTAGACATCGCGCCGCGCCCCCGCTCCCACCATCGCCGTGGTCGCCTGCACAAGCAGCGAGGTGAAGAGCAACTCCACGGCGGTGAGATCAGCCGCGAAGCCGAACACCGTTGAGAAGCCAAACCCCTGGTGCCAAACGGCTCGGCAGCGATTCGCCGCGGCGACCACGTCAAGCAGGACCGCCTTGGGTGCCTCGTAAGGGCTGTCGACAGCCATCCGGCGGCCCTCTGGCTCGCTCGGCGTCCCGGATCTCGCAGCCAGCAGCGCCTGGTCGATGCTGTGCCTCGCCGTCAACTCCTGCGCACGCTCGGTGAGCGCCTCGGCCTCCTCTGGGAACTCGGTCGATTCCGCCTTTGCGAGGAGCGCGCGGATCCGGCCAAGGACGCGCTCATCCACCGCCTGGGCTTGCCTTTCTGGGCCGCGGCCGGTGCGCCGGGCCGTACCGGGCAGCGGGCACAGCAGCGGAAGCCTGGGCAGTCCGGTGAGCACGAAGAGCACGTCGAGCACGCAGGCGATCACAGCGGCCCGGTCGATACCTTCACGATCGCCGCGCGCCTGCAGATAGCCCCGCCGCTCGTCCCACCAAACCCGGGCGTCGAGCGATGAGAGCTGCGCCTGCCACCGTTCGTCCACGGTAGCGGCGGCGTAGCCGCGCATCTCGGCCGCCATCGCATCGACGGCCACGTGTGCGTGTCGGCTGCCCGCCTCCCTGCTGACCACCCGGGCGACGTCGGCCGGCTGCCACCCGTAGTTCCATGCGAACGCCACGCCGCGCTGCAACATGGCGACGATGGCCAGCTCGGCCATCTGTCGCCAGCCGGCGATGTCAGGCCGCGCCGCCAGCTCCGCGACACATCGTCGCAGCGCGGGTTCGTCCTCTCGCAGCCGGGCGCCAAATGCGTCGGCCAGCAACTTCTCGACCAGATCTGGCGGCGGGAGCCCGGCAGCGCCAGCGTGCCTGGCAGTTCCTCGCCAGCCGGCCCGGTCCGCCGATCGGGGCGGCCCGCCGGACTGCCGCCGCTTCCTGTCCTTCTCCTTCGTCCGGCGTCGTTCCCGGTTTCTCTTTCCCACCGCCACTCCCGATGTCCGCACTTTCGCGCAGCATCCTGCCATGACGCACGGACAGATCCGCCCCGTTCTGCGCGGGCGGGCGGACTAATCTTGGCGGCGCGCCGCACGGCGGACGTGGTGCGCGCTGCGCAGCCGTTAGGGACCTGGTCACCGCCATTTATCCCGAACGGCTGCCGCTGCCTGCCGCGCCTGCCGTCGCGGTCTTCTCGCAGCCGGTCAGCTTACTGCTGGTGGTGGCCTTCGCCCGCGTGGCCGATGAGGAACCGCAGGATGCGTAGGTGCTTGTCGGTATCCATCATCAGCAGATCAGCCACCAAATCCCACAGCGTGGTGTCGCGGTAGTCACGGAGCTTCTTGCGCAGTTCCCTCAGCTCCGCGTGGTCGCGCTGCTCTGCGTCGAGCAGTTCCTTCGTCGCCTCGGCTACAGCGCTGTCGGTAATGTTCGGGTCCAGGTCCGGAACCATGTCGCAGACCGGGCGCCATTCACCCCACGCGATCGCGTTGGCCAGGTCGACGAGCATTCGGTGATGTCGGCGCTCATCCTCCATGATCAATCCGACAAGGTAGCGGGCCGCTGGTGATCGTGCCTCGTGGGCGAACCGCTCGTAGCGTGCGAGCACGCTTTCTTCTTCTGTTTCGTGCCGGGCCAGAAGCTGGACGAGTTCGCAGTCTGACCCGCTTGCGCCGGTCTGCGTGAGGCCCTGTACCGCGTCCTCCATGGTGGTCATGGCCGCAACCTGGTCCTGGCCCTTGACGCGAGCTAGAGCCGAACGTCCTCGCCACTGGCCCTGCACCAGCCGGAGAGTTGGACCACGCTACGGAGCCGCCTACAGTGAGCCTCAGGTGGCTCGAACGAGCTTGTCGCTGCGGTGGTGGTCCGATGCCAATTGACCCGTCATCCCGTGGGTCCTCGTTCGGTTGGCCTTCGTCTCGCGGGTCCTCGTTCCGCGCGTCCGATGAGGATCGTGAACGGGTGGTCGCGATCCTCAGGGAACAGATGGTGGCGGGGCGCCTCACCAGCGCGGAGCTCGACGAGCGTGCCGGGTTGGCATATACCGCCAAGAGGTGGGATGACCTGCGGAACCTTGTCCAGGACCTCCCAGTGACCCTTCGTTTTTCCGACGAGCGGTCACCCGCCGCACCGCCGCCTCCGCCCCAGGTCCACCGCGCGCGGCCACGGCGGGTCCCGCACCTGCTGCCAATCGCGCTGGTGTGCTTCGTGCTCATCGTCGCGAGTGAGCGGGTGCTCTTCCTGGCGCCACTAATTGTCTTTGGGGTCGTTGTCACGCTCATCGCCTTCGCCCTCGGCTGGGCGAGCAGGCGCTAGACGCTATCGTCCGGCGGCAGCCGGACCTGTCCACCGGTCTGATCAACATGCCGGTGTAATAAGGCGTGGGTGCCCGGAGCCCAGACCCGCCGCGGGTGGCCCGCGCCGTGGAGCCGCCGCGGCGGGTGACTCGCTGTGTGGATCCGCCGCGGATGGCGTGCGCGGTGAAGCTGTCCGGTGCGGCCCGGGGCGTCAAGCTGTCCGGTGCGGCCCGCGGCGTCAAGCTGTCCGGTGCGGCCCGCGCCGTCAAGCTGTCCGGTGCGGCCCGCGCCGTCAAGCTGTCCGGTGCGGCCCGCGCCGTCAAGCTGTCGGGTGCGGACACGTGATACCAGCCAATGCGCTCGTGTCAGCCCCGGCGAAGGACGGTGCCGACCTGGCCCGCCAGCACCTCGGTCAGGGTACCGGATTCCGGGCAGACACCACCGGGCCGGGCGCTGCCCACGGACCGGCCCCTGGGCGCAGCTTCGCCGCTGATCGCAGGCCCGGCACGCCGTTTGGTCACGCGCGGCAGCGGCACCGACGCGTCGCCGTCGCGGCAGCTGTGTTGAGCGCATATCGCGAGGTCTCCCCCTGTTGGGCCGGTTCATCCGGACCGCTTTCGCGGTACGGCAGTGGTGCCTTGACCGGTCCAGTCCCCCATGGGCGGCACGTACGCCGCACCACCGTATCTGCCCGCCTTCACTTTAGCTGATCTTGAGGTGTTGTCACAGTCAGTCACCACAGCCCCTCGGATACCGCCGGAGCCACACATAACCGGCTGATCTTGAGCGATCGACGGCGAGCAGTGATGAGCGGTTAATACTGGTGCCTATGACTTACCCCCCAGACTGCCCGGGAGGATCAACATGCGTGAGGCCGTCATCTGCGAGCCTGTGCGGACCCCGGTAGGCCGCTACGGGGCGGCTTGCGAGACGTGCCCGCCCACCAGCTCGCTGCGACGGCCATCCGCGGCATCATCCAGCGCACGAGGATCGATCCCGGCGACGTCGATGATGTTCTGCTCGGCCAGTGCTACGTCACGGCCGAAGCACCCGCGATCGGCCGGGTCGCGGCCCTCGATGCGGGACTGCCGGTCGAAGTAACGGGCTTGCAGCTTGACCGCCGTTGCGGCTCCGGCTTGCAGACCGTCATCTACGCTGCGATGCAGGTGCAAACCGGCGCGAGCGATCTCATACTGGCAGGCGGCGCGGAAAGCATGAGCTTGGCCTCCTACTACTCCGCGGAAATGCGGTGGGGGACGCGCGGAGGCGACGTTGTCCTGCATGACGCGCTCACCCGCGGCCGGACGACAGCAGGGGGCAGCAACTTTCCCGTACCGGGCGGCATGCTGGAAACCGCGGAGAACCTGCGCCGCGAATATCGCATCGGCCGCGCACACCAGGACGAACTGGCGCTCCGCTCCCACCAGCGGGCGGTCGCTGCCCAGCGTTCAGGGATCTTCGCGGAGGAGATCATCCCCGTGACGGTGCAGACCCGAAAGGGTGACGTGCTGTTCGACACCGACGAGCACCCTCGCGCCGACGCCTCTCTGGAGTCACTGGCCGCCCTGCGCCCCGTGATGATCAAGACCGACTCCGAAGCCACCGTGACCGCTGGCAACGCGAGCGGCCAAAACGACGCGGCGTCGGCCTGTGTCGTTACGCACCCGGATGAAGCGGGCCGACTGGGATTGCGCCCACTCGCCAGGCTTGTATCCTGGGCGATTGCCGGAGTGCCGCCACGAATCATGGGGATCGGCCCCGTTCCCGCGACAGCCAAGGCACTTGACCGGGCTGGGCTGAAACTGAGCGACATGGATCTGATCGAGCTCAACGAGGCCTTCGCCGCGCAGGTACTCGCGGTCACGAGCGAGTGGGGCCTTACAGATGCCGACTTTGACCGGCTCAACGTCCACGGGTCGGGTATATCCCTTGGTCATCCGGTTGGCGCCACGGGATGCCGGATCCTGACCACCCTGCTGCGTGAAATGGATCGCAGGGGAAGCCGCTACGGGCTGGAAACCATGTGCATAGGCGGCGGGCAGGGCCTCGCCGCCATCTTCGAGCGCTTCGCCTGAACCGACGAAGCTCACCTGGGCGCAACGGCGTACGGGACATCTCGGCGCGACCCGGTATCTCGTGGAGGCTGGCGAGGCCGCGCGCAGCGGCGGCGACAGCGCGAGCCGCCATCGCGTAGCGCCGTCCTTCGATAACGACCACGCGTTCCGGCCTCCTGCGAGTCCGGGAAACGCAAACGAAGCGAAGGCTCCTGCGCCTAGTCTCGGCCGGTATCAAGATGTCGATGGTGCCGCTCTCAGGAACCCGTATTTGAAACAGCCCGCCCAGGGGCCGCGATGGGCTACCGGGGCCGCTCCCGCATGGCCGTCAATGTGTACTGCCACCCTGATGCCAGCCGGGCCGGCCATGATCCGCTACGTCGGAGACTTTTCAGCTGTCCGCGCTGAAAAGTCTCCGACGTAAGGGATCAAGCTGGCCGCGGCTCACTCCGGCGCCTTCGTGGGCGGGTTTAGAGATCAACTAACACGCGGGGTGGACCACCGGCCGCGGTCCCGGGGCGGTCGCAAAATCGAATCCGACCAAAAATGATCTCCACTTGGTGCTGGTCGGCACCGACTCAGAGTGGAGATCGCCCCACCTTGCCTGGGCCCCATGGCACCTCCCATCGGCCAGTCCCCCACTACCCGCCGCTAGGCGGTAATTTTCCAACAGCCCCCCAGGGGCCACGAAGGGCCACCCAGGCCCACCCCGGACACCCACCCCAGGGCCGCAATGGGCCACCGAGACCCTGTTCACCCTTGGGTGACACTCGCGCTTCCGTACCGCCAGCTGGCGGGGAACCGCACCGATTCGGGTCGCTTCGAAGCCGTCAACGAATGGCGCCACCGTCATTACCGCTCTTCCCCACCGTCCCGCCTGGCTTGTTACCCGCCGGTAGCCCGCCCATAGCCCCCCGCCATGGGGGACCAACGCCCCTCGCCACCGGATGGACGAATGACGAACTCTCGAAATGACAAGGAGTGGTGCCGCGATGACGACGTTGACAACGAGCCAAGCCGAGGCCGCGACCAGCGCAGGCCTCGACGCCGAGACGCTGAAGATGACACTGGAGGCGATCCGCGACTTCATCACGGATGCAGTCCCCGAGGAAAGACAGCTGCAGCTTGACCGCGACGATGTGTGCCCAGAGGACGTCGTCAGGGGGATGTGCGGCGATCAGCTTGGCATTCAACTGCTGTTCATTCCCGAAGAGTACGGCGGGATGGGCGGCGGAACGATCGACGTCTACCGCGTGTGCGAGGAGATGGCCCGCATCGACGTCGGCATGGCCACCAGCGTCCTCGCCACCTTCCTCGGCAGCGACCCCATATTCTTCGGCGCCACCCCCGAGCAGAAGCGCCAGTGGCTTACCGAGATGGCCGAGCAGGGCACCTTGTACGCCTACGGCGCCACCGAACCCGATGCGGGCAGCGACCTCGGCGCGCTGAAGACCACCGCGACGCCCGTGGTGACCGACGGCTCGGTCACCGGATACAAGCTCAACGGACGAAAGCAGTGGATCAGCAACGGCGGTATCGCCGACAAGTACACGATCCTCGCCAACGCACCTGGTGGCCCGTCCTGGTTCGTGCTCGAACGCGGCACCGAGGGCTTCGCCCAGAACAAGCCGGAGGACAAACACGGCATCCGGCTCTCCAACACAGCCGCGCTATTCCTGGACAACGTCATCGTGCCGGCCGGGAACCTCGTCGGCGGCGTTGAGGGGCAAGGCCTAATCCAGGCCCAGAAGGTGTTCGGCTACACCCGCGTAATGGTCGCGGCCTTCGGGCTCGGCGGCGGCTGGTCCGCGCTCGACCGTGCCATCCAGTACTCCACGACCCGCATCCAGGGTGGTGCGCCGCTGTCAACCAAACAGGGCTACACGCACAAACTGATCGTCCCGCACGCCGTCGGGCTGGAGGCCGCCCGCTCCTACATCGAGTACACAGCCGCGCGGATCGACGCGGGTGAGGGCGAGAACGGAGCGCTCAACACAGAAGGCGCCATCGCCAAGTACCTCGCTTCCGAGGCCGGGGACATTGCCGCTGACGCCGCCATTCAGGCACACGGCGGCTACGGCTACACACGTGAATACATCGTGGAGAAGATCAAGCGGGACGTCCGCATCACCAGGATCTACGAAGGCACCTCCGAGATCATGGAGATGACGATCGGGCGTGACCGGTGGCAGCAGCACCTCAAGTCGTCCGGCCACTACTACCGTGAGATCGCGTCGGAGCTTCGTGCGCTGCATGCGCGCCACCCCGACGTGGGCGCGGAGACCGCAGCGCTGGCCAGTGAGGCACTGACCGCCGTGCTCGAAGCCTGCCGCATCGGCAGGCTCACCCGCAATCAGCATGTGCTGTTCCGCCTTGGTGAATTGATCGCCCACGCTGAGGGTGCGGCCTGCTTCGCCGGCCGTGCCGCGGCGGCGCTCGACGGCAAGGTGCCCGAGAAGGCCGACCACCGGTTCGACGCCATCACCCTCGCCGCGATGAGCCGGGTGTTCGCCCGCGACGCCGCCCAGAAGGTGGCCGAGGAAGGCCTGCGCTGGGTGATCGGTGCCGGATCCGCGCCATCCGGCCCAGTGGGAAGCGCCGGCACGCCGTTCGAAACCAGCCTCGGGCTCGACGCGATTCATGCCGCGCAGGCAGGGCTGGTAGCTGACATGAACCACGTTGCCGACGCGCTGTACGGGCGCGGCGGCGCACCGTCAACGACCCAGGACTGAATGTCATGACCCCGAACCAGCAGACCCCATCCCAGCAAGCCCCGCACCGGCCGCAGCCGATCGCGATTGTCGGCATCGGCGCCATCATGCCCGAGGCGCCCACCGCGGCAGCGTTCTGGAGCAACATCACCGCGGGCCGGTACTGCATCACCGACGTACCGAAGGACCGCTGGGACCCGGACCTGTACTACGACCCAGACCCCCGGGTGCCTGATAAGACCTACTCGCGCATCGGCGGCTGGGTCCGCGAGTTCCCCTGGGATCCCATCGGGTGGCGGCTGCCGCTGCCGCCAAAGGTCAGCGAACATATGGACGACGGCCAGAAATGGGCGGTCTCGGCGGCTCGCTCGGCCCTCATCGACGCCGGCTGGCCGAACTGGAGTGTGGACCCGCAGCGAGTCGCCGTGGTGATCGGCAACGCCCTCGGCGGCGACAAGCACTACGCGACGAACCTCCGCATCCAGCTTCCGGAGTTCACGCGCGAACTCACCCGGTCCCCGGCGTTCGCAGGGCTGTCGGGAACCACGCGCCAGGCCATCATGACCGAAACCATCGCGTCATTCCGGAGCCAGTTCCCCGACGTCACCGAGGACACAATGCCGGGCGAGCTGGCGAACATCCTCGCCGGCCGCATCGCCAACCTCTTCAACTTCCGGGGGCCAAGCTTCACCACCGACGCCGCCTGCGCCTCCGGGCTTGCCGCTCTTTCCGCAGCGACACAGGGACTCGCCGGCGGCCACTACGACGCCGTTATCACCGGCGGGATCGACCGCAACATGAGCGTCGCCGGGTTTGTGAAGTTCTGCAAGATCGGCGCGCTGTCCGCGACGGGCACGCGCCCGTTCGATGCCGGCGCCGACGGCTTCGTCATGGGCGAAGGGGCGACGCTGTTTGTGCTCAAGCGCCTCGCCGATGCCGAGCGAGACGGTGACCGGATCTACGCCGTGCTGCTTGGCGTGGCCGGATCGAGCGACGGAAAGGGCAAGGGAATCACCGCGCCAAACCCCGTCGGGCAGCGGCTTGCCATCGCGCGCGCCTGGCGCAACGCGGGCGCCGACCCTGCCACCGTGTCGTGCATCGAAGCGCATGGCACATCGACACGCGTGGGTGATGCATCCGAGCTTGAGAGCCTCACCTCGGTGTTCGGCAGTGAAGGGATCGCAACGGGCTCGATCGCGCTCGGCTCCGTGAAGTCCAACATCGGCCACCTGAAGGCCGCCGCCGGAACCGCAGGGCTGTTCAAGCTAACGATGGCCGTGCATGAGAAGGTTCTGCCGCCGAGCTTGAACTTCCGTGACCCGAACCCGAACGTCGACTGGGCCACCTCCCCGTTCCAGGTGAACACCGAGCTACGTGATTGGACCGTGCCGCCGGGTGGCGTTCGGCGCGGTGGCGTCAGTGCCTTCGGTTTTGGTGGCACCAACTTCCACGCGGTGGTCGAGGAATACGTTCCCGGCAAGTATGACACCACTGACCAGCGTAGCTTCGCCGGGGCGGACATCCCAGCAGCCAAGGTCGTGAGTGGCCCGGCAGGCGACGGCGTCGGACCCGCCGCGCGGCACGCGGCAAAGCCCAGTGCGGGCGATAGCGGCGCGACATCGGTGGCGGTCACCGCACCGCCAGCGCCAGTCACGCAGCCAGCGTCAGCCAAGGCGCCGCTGCGCGGAGCGCTCGTCGTGGGCGGCGACAGCGAGGCCGAGGTAGCGGCCCAGCTCACGCAGGCCCGGGACCGCGCCGCGGCCGGACAGGCACCGGCGCCGGCACCGCCGGACCCGGCGCTGGCCACCGCCAAGGTGCGAGTCGCCATCGACTACGCCGCGCCGGCCGAACTCGCCGACAAGGCGGGCATGGCCGTGAAAGCGCTGAGCGCCGGAAGCCCGGAGATGTGGAAGATGCTGCGCGCACGCGGCGTCTTCATCGGCCGCGGCCCCGCGCCCAAGGTGGCCTTCCTCTACACGGGCCAGGGCTCGCAGTACGTCAACATGCTCCGCGATCTACGCGAGGTAGAGCCGATCGTGGCCCAGACGTTCGCAGAGGCGGACGAGATCATGACACCTTTGCTCGGCAAGCCCCTGACCGAGTACATCTTCATCGACACCGGCGATCCGGCAGCGGTCGCGCGGTTGGAGCAGCAACTGCTGCAGACCGAGATCACCCAGCCTGCGGTGATGACCGCCGACCTGGCACTCACCAGGATGCTCGCCGCGTACGGCATCCGGCCGGACATGGTGATGGGTCACAGCGTTGGCGAGTACGGCGCGCTCATGACCGCGGGTTCCCTGTCGTTCGAGGCCACGCTGGAGGCAGTCAGCGCACGCGGCCAGGAGATGGCCAGCCTGAAGGTCCCCGACAACGGCACCATGGCGGCCGTCATGGCCCCGCTCGACGAGATCGAAGGAGTACTCGCGTCGCTGGACGGCTACGTGGTCATGGCGAACATCAACAGCAACCACCAGGCCGTGATCGGCGGCGCGACCAAAGCCGTCGAGCAGGCGATTGCGGCATTCGCCGAGGCCGGTTACACAGCCATCCGCATCCCGGTCAGCATGGCCTTCCACACGTCGGTCGTGGCGCCGATCAGCGAGCGGCTTCGGCAGCAGCTCGCCAGGCTCGGGCTGAGGCCGCCGGTCCTGCCCATCGTGGCCAACGTCAACGGCGAGTTCTATCCGGTCACGGCGCCCGACGTCACCGACCGGATGCTCGACATGCTCGGCCGTCAGGTCGCCTCACCGGTTCAGTTCGTCAAGGGCCTGCAGACGCTGTACGACGCGGGAGCGCGCGTGTTCGTCGAGGTCGGGCCGAAGCGTGCCTTGCACGGCTTCGCGGAGGACGTCCTCGGCTCCGTGCATGACGATGTGCTCGCCCTGTTTACCAACCACCCGAAGTTCGGCGACATCCCGTCGTTCAACGCCGCGCTGTGCGGTCTTTACGCAGCTGGTTTCGGCTATCCGCCAGCGGCACCGCAAGCAGCCCCGCAGGCTGCGCCCTCCGCAGCCGCCCTGGCACCCGCGCACGCTGCCGCACCCGCGAACACGGCCGCACCTTCGCAGACACCTGTACACGAGCCGGTAACGGCACAGGCACCCGCGCCCGCGCCGACCGCCACAGCATCCACACCAAAGACGCCGACACCGAACGCCCCGGGGGCAACCATGTCCACTGATCGCTACGCCGAGCTTGGTCGCCTGGTCGCGGACGTCCTCGACCGCGGCCGGCACATCCTCGCCGGGACCGCAGAATCGGAGTCCGGGCTCGCGGCCCGACCGGCCGCGCCGCCAGGAGCCGCGGTGCCAGATCAGATGGAACCCGTCGTGATCACGGGCGCCGCGCTCGGTCTGCCGGGAACGGAGCGGGTGTTCGACGACGAGAACGTCGCACGAATCCTCTCCGGCCAGCAGTTCATCGACCTAATCCCGCGTCAGGTTCGGCGCCAGATAGCCGACAAGCACATCACCCGGCTGGTGAAGGGCGACGGCGGCGAACCCGTCTTCGAGACGATCGAAAGCGAAGGGGACGTCATCAAGCTGGCCGGCCGTTACGGAGCCTTCAACGCCGTTGAGGAGTTCGGCGTCGACCCCGAACGCGACGCGGCGCTCGACAACTGCACCAGGCTGGCGATCGGCGCGGGCCTGGACGCGCTGCGCGACGCCGGCCTCCCGCTCGTCCACCACTACCACACCACGACGCTCGGTACCCAACTGCCGGACCGTTGGGGCCTGCCCGACGCGCTGCGCGACGATACCGGCGTGATCTTCGCCTCGGCGTTCCCCGGATACGACGCGTTCGTCGATGACCTCAACCGCTATCACGAGGACCGCGCACGCAGGCACGAGCTCACGACGCTCGAGGATGTGCGCACGAGGATGAATGCCCAAGATCCTGCGGTCGCCGAGGTGGACCGGCGCATCGCCGAGCTTCGTCACACGCTGAAGACCCATCCCTTCACCTTCGATCGCCGCTTCCTGTTCCGCACGCTTGCGATGGGACACTCACAGTTCGCCGAACTCGTCGGCGCCCGTGGTCCCAACACCCAGGTGAACGCCGCCTGCGCGAGCACGGCGCAGGCGCTGTCCCTCGCTGAGGACTGGATCCGGGCCGGACGGTGCCGCCGCGTGGTGGTGGTGTCCGCCGACGACGTGACCTCAGACGCGCTCCTGCCCTGGACCGGTTCCGGGTTCCTCGCCAGTGGCGCCGCGGCCACCGACGACGTTGTCGAGAACGCCGCGCTGCCATTCGACCGTCGTCGGCACGGCATGATCATCGGAGCGGGTGCGGCCTCCCTGGTCGTGGAGTCGGCAGAAGCGGCACGCGAACGCGGCGTCCGGCCAATCTGTGAGGTGCTCGCGGCGGTCACCGCCAACAGCGCGTTCCACGGCACGCGCCTCGACGTCAACCACATCGGCCAGGTCATGGAGCAGCTCATCCGCCAAGCCGAGAAGCGGGGCATCGACCGCCGCGCGATCGCGGACCAGACGATGTTCATGTCACACGAGACTTACACGCCTGCCCGCGGCGGCAGTGCCTCGGCCGAGATCAATGCGCTGCGCAAGGTCTTTGGCCAGGCTGCCGACTCCATCGTCATCGCCAACACGAAGGGCTTCACCGGCCATGCCATGGGGGCGGGGATCGAAGAGGTCGTGGCGGTGAAGGCGCTGGAGACGGGGATAGTCCCGCCAGTCCCGAACTTCCGCGAGATCGATCCGGAGCTCGGGTCGCTGAACCTGTCCCGCGGTGGTGCCCACCCTGTCACGTACGCGCTCCGGCTGGCGGCTGGTTTTGGCTCGCAAATCGCCATGGCGCTGCTGCGCTGGGTCGTGCCGCCTGATGGCAGGCGCCACGCGCCGAGCGAGCTTGGTTTCGCCTACCGCGTCTTTGACGAGGGGGCATGGCGTTCGTGGCTGGCCCGCGTGAGCGGCAACGGCGACGCCCAGCTCGAGGTGGCGCAGCGAAGGTTGCGCATCGTTGACGACGGCCACCCTCAAGCGCCCGCCGCACCGGCCGCGCGGAACGGGTTTGCGCCGGTCATGGCGGCCGTGCCCACCCCCATCGCGGCTCCACCGCCCGTAGCCCCGCTGGCGCCTGCG
>WNGE01001635.1_pt1 | contig 86902 bp, 74 predicted proteins | sample 5400651 | NCBI WGS metagenome assembly WNGE01 (sample SAMN13153370, study PRJNA577476) | soil metagenome | isolation source: 60 cm soil or saprolite under grassland replicate 2 | place: USA:California | collected 2016-06-15 | reverse complement strand
GCAACAAAACCTTTCTCATTCTGAGCTCCGAAAGCTTTCGGGGTCGAGGAATCCCGCGAAGGTACCTGTGCGTCTTGCAACGAGATCCCTCGACTTTGCTCGGGATGACCGGAAATTCGCGCCAGCGCATCCGCCGCAGTCTCCTGCGAAAACTCCGCCATGTCTGAGTTCGCGTCGCGCGCTTCCAGAAGGACACGCGAATACCTGCGCCGGACGACTTCGGCCATACTGGCGAAATCGTCCTGTCCGTCAACCGTTCGCACTCGATAGCGTCGGTAATTGTCCTTATCCGGTACGCCATCCCGGAAACAAACCATTGAAGCGACAACGTGCGTCGTGGAGATATTCGAGATATCGAAACATTCCATCACTTGTGGCACATGCGGCAGTTGTAGAGCATCGGACAACGCGCGCACATCCGCCATCGGATCGATTGCGCTCGGCAAGCTGCCACGGGTAAATCGACGCATCGGTCTTGTCGTGCTCCGCAAGTCGTCAATCATGTTGCGTAGTTCGGCGGCTTTCTCGAAATCCATTTTCGTGGCCGCTTTGCGCATTTCTTCTTCCAACGTCACAATCATTTCCCTCGATTTGCCTTCCAAAAATTCACAGGCTTGCAGTACGCGCTCGCGGTATTGCTCCGCGCTAATTTCGCTCAAGCGCACCGGCACCTGATAGGTCGCTGATTTCAATTCGCGCTCTGTAGGCGAGCCTCGTCCAAATGTGAGCACCCCGAATTTTTTCCGCATGAAATTCAATGTCTGCCGCAGCGCCCCGGCATGCGCGTACGGACCGAAGTAGCGGCTACCATCGTCTTTTTTGAACCGGGCGAGCCGAAAACGCGGCCATTCCTCCGAAAGATCGACCCTTACCAGGAGAAACCGCTTGTCGTCCCGGAAGGAAACATTATAACGCGGCCGGTCGCGCATCAAGTACACACCCGGTTTATGCGGGACTTCATGTACCTTTTTCTGCAAATCCGGCTTCTCTTTGGTCGATACAGCCATTCGGCTGCAAATCTACGCGAGAAGCAGACATCGGGAAATCGCTATCGCCTACCCCAGCGTTACAACGTGCGTACAGCAAAGCGCCCGCGAAACTTCTCGCGGGCGCTTTTGATTTTAGCGGAAACGACTTTTCCCTTAAGGCCTTGTCGTTGTCGTAGTAGTTGTTTCCTCGTGCTTGTAAACCCTCGCAGGTTGGCTCAACACGACCTTGCGCACCAGCACCCTGTCGCCGACTTTCGTGTAATAGATGGTCGCCGGCATATCTGGCCGAATGGCCGACCAACTTACGGTGCGACCCTCAGGATCTACAATGGTGGTGTCCCGAGTGTAATAATAGCGGGCCGGGGTCACATCCGGTGCTGTTCGGAATGTAAAGTAATCCGAGTCCGGTGTGTAGGTCACAATTGTTCCGGCGGCGTTTGTCGTTGTCTGCTGAGTTGTCGTCGTGCCTGTTACTGGGTCCGTCGTGGTCGTAGTCGTGGTTTCCTGCGCCAGCGCTATCCCCAGCGCTGCCGCGCAAACCGCTCCAGCTGTCAATATTTTCGCTAATCTCGTTTGTTTCATATTCTCGTTTGTTTCATATTTGTCCCTCTGCTTTGATTGAATGGATGTTCTCCATTGCCTATGTCTCCGTTCGCTTAGTCGCGGAGCATCTTGAGTTACGCCCTGATATCGTAAATTCCGCCTCGCGTGGTCGCATTCGTGAGCATAAGCCCTTTTGTTGCAGCAAGGTAAGATAACGTGGCGTTTATGCAGGCTTTACCCGGTTTTCGCGATTTTCTTCCCGACGACTGCGCGGTGCGCAATTACATCTTTGCCCGCTGGCGCGAAGTGGCGCGGCGGTACGGGTTTGTTGAATGGGACGGCCCTGTTCTCGAACCGACCGAGCTGTACAAAAAAAAGAGCGGCGCAGAAATCGTCGATCAACTTTTCAACTTTACCGACAAAGGGGAGCGCGAAGTCGCAATGCGCCCCGAGCTCACGCCCACGCTTGCTCGCGTGGTCGCCGCGCATGAGCGCGAATTCAAGAAGCCGCTCAAATGGTTCTCAATTGGCCAATTTTTTCGTTACGAAAAACAACAGCGCGGAAGATTGCGCGAACATTTTCAACTCAACTGCGACATTATCGGGGAAGAAAATCTCGCCGCCGACATCGAGCTGGTGGCGCTCTGCATCGACGTCCTGCGCGCGTTTGGCTTTGCCGAGAACGATTTCGTCGTGCGAATTAGCGACCGCGATTTCTGGACCGATTTCCTGCGCGAAAGAGACGTATCAGCGGACCGATGGGACGAATTGTTGCAGGCAATCGACAAATCCGGACGTGAACCGCGCGAGAAAACAGCGGAGAAACTTGGCAAACTCGCCGATCCAATCTTTTCAATTCTAAAGAGCGGCGGGAAGAGCCGGAAACTCGACCAGCTTGTTGACGGCCTCCGCGAGCGAGGGCTTGCCGATTATGTGGCGATCGATGTCGGAATTGTGCGCGGATTGGCTTATTACACCGGCATTGTATTTGAGGTGTTCGACCGCGGTGGAAAATTCCGCGCCATCGCGGGTGGTGGCCGTTACGACAATCTAATTGCGCAACTGAGCGACAGTGCGGTCTCAATGCGGGCCCTCGGTTTCGCTATGGGAGACGTTGTGCTCGGTGAGCTAATGAATGAAACGGCTCATGCGCGTGAGAAACTGGAGAATGCAATCGCGCAGGGCCGGAAGATCGACATCTACGTCGTAATCGCTAAGGAACAGCGCCGCGCCGATGCGCTGAAACAAATTCAACAACTGCGCGACCACGGCTATCGCGCGGATTATCCGCTAACCAGCGAAAAGGTCGGCAAACAATTCCAAACCGCCGAGCAACTTGGCGCGCGCGTTGCGGTGTTGTTCGGAGATGAATGGCCGCAGGTAAAAGTAAAGAACCTGGCCACGCGCGAAGAATCTTTAGTTCACCACGGGGAGTTACTTGCGCACTTGCAAGCGTAATCCAGCTTGTCATCCTGAGCGCAGTGAAGCGGAGTCGAAGGATCCCGTGGCATTATCCAAAGTCTGGCGACGGGATTCCTCGACTTCGCTTGGAATGACAGAAACATGTATCGCACAAACGATTGTAATTCTCTTCGCAAGAGCGACATCGGCGTACAAGTCGCACTGGCTGGCTGGGTAAATGTCACACGCGATCACGGCGGAGTAATTTTCATTGATCTCCGTGATCGCGAAGGCCTGACACAAATCGTGTTTCGGCCGGAGGAAAATGCGCAGCTTGCCAAGCAGGCGCATACATTGCGCAGCGAAGACGTGATTCAGGTTTCGGGCCACGTCGCAGCGCGGCTGCCAGGCACAGAAAATCCAAACCTCGCCACCGGCGATATCGAAATCATCCCTAGCGAACTGAAGATTCTGAATCGGGCGGACGATCTGCCGTTCCCCATCGACGCGGAACCGCACAACGAAGATTTGCGGATGACCCATCGATACTATGATCTGCGCCGCCCCCGGTTCGCACGCAACCTGCGGCTGCGACACATCGCGGCGAAGGCGACGCGCGACTATCTGGACAGCCAGGGTTACGTCGAGGTTGAGACTCCGATTCTTTCCAAGAGCACTCCGGAAGGGGCGCGCGATTTTTTAGTGCCATCCCGGATCATGCCCGGGAAATTCTATGCGCTGCCTCAGGCGCCTCAGCAATACAAACAACTACTGATGGTCGCCGGCGTTGAGAAATATTTTCAGATTGCGAAATGTTTTCGCGACGAAGATTTGCGCTCGGACCGGCAACCGGAATTTACGCAAATCGACATCGAGGCGTCGTTTGGCGCGCCAGACGACATTTTCGCCGTCACCGAAGGAATGCTCGCGGCAACCTTCAAAGCCACGCGCAACGTCGAGATAAAGGTCCCGTTTGAACGACTCAGTTACCGCGAAGCCGTTGATCGTTATGGGAGCGATAAACCCGATCGCCGTTTTGGGATGGAGCTTGTCGATCTTGGAGAAATTTTTCACGAAAGCGGTTTCAAAGTCTTTCGCAACGTGCTCGACGCGGGTGGCGTCGTGAAAGCGATCAATGCCAAAGGCTTTGCCGGTATCACCATCGGGCAGGCTGATGAATTGACTGAAGTCGCAAAGCTGTACGGCGCAAAGGGACTCGCCTTTATCAAAATCGAGAACGGCGAGTGGAAATCACCAATCGTGAAATTCTTTTCGGAAGCCGAAAAGAAAACGCTACAAGCGAAACTCCAAATCGAGGAAGGCGACTGCGTCTTCTTCGGTGCGGACAAATGGGAAATTGCTTGTGAAGTTCTTGGGCGATTGCGGTTGCGCATTGCAGAAATGCAAAAGCTCACGGCTACGTCTGAAATCTTGGATTTCCTTTGGGTCATCGATTTTCCGCTGTTTGAATGGAGCCCGGAAGAAAACAAATGGAACGCCATGCATCATCCCTTTACGCGACCGAAAGCCGAGGACATGCCGTTGTTTAACGAAAAGAAGTTTCCCGATGTTCGCGCCGAGGCGTACGACATCGTTTTGAATGGTGTCGAGATCGGTGGCGGCAGCATGCGGATTTACGAACCGGACTTGCAGGACAAAATGTTCGAGGCTCTCGGCATTAGCCCGGAAAATCGCCAAGCGCAGTTTGGTCATTTGCTGCGTGCGCTGCACCTTGGCGCCCCGCCGCACGGCGGAATCGCACTCGGGCTCGATCGGCTAGTCATGCTCATCGCCGGTGAACAAAGTATTCGCGACGTGATCGCCTTCCCGAAAAACAATCGCGGCATGGACCTAATGTCGAATTCGCCTGCGGAAGTGGATGCCCGACAGTTGAGGGATTTAGGAATCAAAATGGCAAAAGAGAAAAAACTGTAGCGGCGGCTGTGTCAGCCGCATATGGGGGAAGGAGGCTCGAGAACCGCGGATTACGCGGATGACGCAGATTAGAGAGGGAGGAAAGAGTGAATGCGGAAGATATGAAAGCGCTACGTGCGATGACGCCGGCGCAGCGGCTGAAGCGCGGCTTGGATTTTATTGAACAAGCGCGGCAGTTCAAAGCCGCGTCGGTACTTGTGCACCACCCTAGTTGGACGGAGGAGAAAGTGTGGGCAGAAGTCGGGCGATGGGTTCGCGACGGGATGAAATCGGAGGAGCTCTACGAACTGTAGCGGCGGTCTATAACCGTCGCCGACTCTTATCAATCGTTGCCTCTTCCACAATTTTGATTTCGTCGGCGCTCAGGTCATAAAGCTCATAGACGAGCTTGTCGATTTGCGAATCAGTCCCGTCGATCTGGCGTTGAATGTTGGTTTTGGCGTGCGCGGTCTTTGCTTCGGCCAATTGTTTGTGCAGCGCCAGCATCCGCTCGACTAGCGAGACCATTCGATCATGTCGATCTTTCTCACCAGGACTCTTGAAGTCGACGGCGCGAATGGGGAGTTGATCCAGATCAACTTTCTTAACCTGAGCGATGCTCTTCTTGTTTGTAATCGCTTTCGCTCGGTAGTAAGCGGTCAATGAAACTGAACCAGCCATTTCGCGACGTCAGATTGAGTCCTTGGGCTGCAAAATATTCGTACATGTTGGGCATGTACGTATTACCCTCGAAGTGTGAAATGAGGTAACGAATCTCTTCCTCAGAGTGGATTTCATTTCGAAACCGTCCGGTTAGAGAAATCCATGGCGGATTTCCGATCACTGCGTCAAAGCCGCCAGCCTTCATGATTTCGGGAAATCCGTCTTTCCCGTCCCAATCGAACGCGTTGATGCGGTACTGTTCCTCTTCGTCCGGAAAGCGCAGTTCCGCCTGATAGTAAAAATCCTGGCCGATGAGTGAGTTGCCGCATTTGATGTTGCGGCCGAGGTCGGGCAGGGCGCGCTCGTGGTAAAAACGCAGTTGCGTGGCAAGCGTTTGTTCCGATTCGCCCTCGAGCACTTTCAACAACAATGAGAGCTTGGTCGTCTCCACTGCCTGCGGGTCGATGTCCACGCCGTAAATGTTTTGGAGGAGAATGCGTTTGCGCTCGGCAGTGGTGAGCTTCCATTCGCCGCCCATCCCTCGATACAACCCTGGATTGCGACCAGTCGCCCACTTCTTCGGATCGTGATCGACGTACCAGTCGCGATGCCAAGTAAGCAGGTATTGATACGCGCCAATAAGAAACGAGCCAGAACCGCACGCAGGATCGACAATGCGAAATTTTGCCCCTTGTTTCGGCGTCTTGTTTTCGAGCAATTTGCCGACTGTGTTCTTGACGACGTAATCGACGATGTAGGTCGGCGTGTAATAGACGCCGCCCGCTTTTTTGACTTCCGGTTTGTCTTCGACTTTGGCCTGATGACCTTCGGTGAGACGAATGACTTTGCCGAGGAACTGTTCGTAAACCTGACCAAGAATATCCGCCGGAAGAACGGAAAATTCGTAAGGGCTATCGGGATAATACAGCCGCCGGATGATTTTCTTGAGGACTGCGTCGTCGATCTCAAGCTCGGGCGTGAGATCGTCGAGCGGTTCGACGCGATCTTTCTCTTTCTGAAAATAGAACAGGCCGGAGTTGTAACGCTCGTCGGCTTCGCGGAAGAGGTGATACAACCTGTGATAAGTGTGTTCGCCATTCAACAATGCCTGCAATCGCCCATACACTTCAATGCGGCGGTCTTCGCAGATGCGAAGGAAAACGATGCGGTCGATGGTGCGTTGCACGGAAAAATTAAGATCGCGCTGCGAGAGCTTGGGGTTGCGAAGCGCCAGATTACGCGCGAGATCGGCCCGCCACTTCTCGATCTCGCTCAGGAATGCGTCATCTACCTCCGCCGTGCCGCGCTTCGCCTTGGTCGATTCCGCGAACTTATCGAATGAGCCTTTCAGTATCGCGTCGCGCGCGAAGATTTTCGCTATGTCGTCCCACCGTGATGGGTACTCGCGAAAATTCAGATACAGCACGCGCGCAACTGAAGCTTTATCGTTTAAGCGCGGCTCAACGCGGCAGTCGTAAACGGCAAACTCCTCGAAGTCAGTCAGAATGCTGAGCGGCAATTTGGCCGACCACGCATAACGACGCAGTTGGTAGGCTGGGTCCGCGTCGGTCTTGATATCGACGGAAGGTTTCTTTGCTTCGAGGAAAAATTTCCGTGTCCCGCCGATGCGGAAGCAATAGTCAGGCGCTTTAGTTGCGCCGCCGATCTTAATCGCGTCCTCATGAATGACATCTTTGTATTGTTCGGCGTAACCCTGTCGGTTTTGCATGTCCCACCCAAGGGCCTCGAACATCGGATCGATGAACTCTTGCCGGAGCTGCGCTTCGTTGTAGGCCCCGGACTTGTAGGCGTCGCCTTGTTCTTCAAATCGCTGGACGAGACCGTGAATAATTTGTTGAGGCGTCACGATTGATTAATCCAGCGGCCGGGAAGTAATCGTCTGCTTGACCGCAGAGAAGATCCGCTCGAGGCCAGCTCGCCTGGTCATTCAATAACCTAGGGCTTTTTTTCGCTCGTTCGCGCCGGGCAACGGATCCTTTTTCACTGTGATCGCCTCCACGCCCGAGTCCTTTATTTGATGAGCCTGGGTCGCGTTGAATTCGATATCTTTCGTGAACTCCGGTGGAAGGTCCGCCTCCGCATAGATGGCATGCACGGGGCATACGTCCACACATGCCATGCAATCAATGCAATCCTCCGGGTGAATGACCACCTGGTTGTCCATCTCGTAGAAGCACGCGACCGGACACACCTCCACACAGTCGGTGAACTTACATCCGTTACATTTATCCGTGACGACGTGAGGCATGGGATTTCAGTGGTTGAAGGTTGTGTAAAGAGATCGCCGCTATGCGTCAAGTTAGCAACTCGTGGCCAGTCAATTCCTGCTTTACTATTGGCGTCGGCGAACCCCGCGTTTCCTACGTGCACTTCCGCAGCCGCGATCTGGCTCCGTGGAGTACGGAAAAGAACACTAATAATAAGCGTAATCACGCAACCTACGAAAACAAACCAGGGCCACGCGATCTTCGGCCACCAATCAGGCATGAACCAGCCGAAGTTCCAGTCTGCGTGCTTGAACTCGCCCCGTAAAAGGGCACTGACATCGAACGCGGGCAGCGCGACTTTGCACAGGATTAGCACCGATGTGATGCCGACGATCATCGCGACGACGTTCATTCCGTCGCGGCCGCGACTGCGCGTGAGCATCCCGAGAAGGAAGACAGCGAGCAAAGCTCCGTAGGTGTAACCGAGAATTCCGATCGCAATCGGAATGATCGTCAGTTTGGCGTCCTGTAAAACCGCGTTGGCGGCCATCGTGGCGACGAGGATCATGAGAATACCAAACACGGATGTGGCGATGCGCGCGGCGCGGATAGCCTGCTGGTCGGTTGCGTTGCGGTTGATGTAGGGAAGGTAAAAATCTTTTGTGAAACTCGTGGCGAGCGCGTTCAGCGCCGCCGAGGTCGAGCCCATCATGGTTGCGAAAACGCCTGCGATGATGAGTCCGCGGAACACCACCGGCATCTCATGCACGATATAGTAGCCGAAGATTTCGTTATCTGCGGCTGGCAAATCTGGGCTCGGCACCACCGCGTAAAAGACAGAAAGCAAAATGCCGACGGTGAGAAATGCCCCCGCGAGCGGCAAATCCATTACGCCACTGAGAATGAGCGAGAGTTGTGATTTGCGATGATCGGGCGCGGTCAACATTCGTTGCACCATGTCCTGGTCAGTGCCGTGTGTTGCCATCGTCAACATGGTCGAGCCAATAAATGCGGCAAAGAGCGTGTAGGGTTCCTCCAGCATCGCCTTGAGCGCCGAACCGAACGGCAGATCGGCGTTCCACCCGGTCTGAAACACCTTCACATTCCCGAGCCCGCCCAGGTTTTGCTTCACCGTGTCGAACCCGCCCGGAATATTGTGAAGCAACAGGAAAATGGCGAAAATCACTGAGCTGAACATCAGCATCGCCTGGATGAAATCGGTCCAGACTACGGCCTTGATGCCGCCGACCGCGGTATAAATCGTCGTGATGACGGTCACGAAGATAATTCCCCAAATGTAGGTATTGAGATTGATCGGCAGGCTTGGAAACAGATAACGCCAGATCACCACCATGATGGCGCCACCAAGATACAAACGAACTCCGATGCCGAGCACGCGCGTAAACAGGAAGATGCCGCTTGCCATGTTCTTGGTTTTTGTTCCGAAGCGCACGGTGAGGAACTCGTAGATGCTCTGCACCCGATAGTCGTAGTACGGCTTGATGAAGGTGAAAGCGATCAACACGCGCGCCAGGATTGTGCCGATAACGAGCTGACCGTAAAAGTAACCTCTGGTTTTGAAACCCTCGGCTGGAGTTCCGAGGAAAGTTGCGGCGCTCGTTTCCGCGGCAACGATCGAGGCCAAGACCGCCCACCAGGGAATCGATCGCCCGCCAAGCGAGAAATCACGCAGATTCTTATTTCGGCGGCCCGCCCACAAACCGAGCGCCACGATGCCGAAGAAATAAAGAAGGAGTACTCCGGTATCGATTGCCAGACGCGCATCCATGTCGGTCTTATTTATCAATGACGAATGACGAATGTCGAATATGGGAAATAACGAATGAGGAAAGAATGACGAAGCCCGAAAAGCTGTCCTGCTATCTGAATATTCCAGCTTGCTTGGTCATTCGTGCTTTGTGATTCCGCGGTGATATTCTTCTTGTCGATGAACGTGATCAAGATCCGGGCAGCGGAGTTCGACTTGGCAAAAACGCTTGATAGCGGCCAGGTGTTTCACTGGGAGAAGCTCCGCCAAGGATTTGTGGGAGCGATGGGCGATGTGCCGGTTTACCTCGAGCAGCATGGAAACATCCTGAGAGTGCGAACCGATCGAAAACTCGACGGCTTTAAGCCGTCGAGTTTTTCTGAGCTTGTTGGGCATTACTTCGCGCTGGATCACCTCTTGGCCAAAATCTGTGAATCGTTCCCAGACGATCCCGCGATGAACGCCGCGCGAGAGTTTTGCTGTGGCTTGCGAATCATTCGCCAACCGAAATGGGAATGTCTGGCTACGTTCATCTGTTCGTCGATGAAACAGGTGGCGCATATTCGTCAGATTTCATTCGCGCTCCGGCGACGCTTTGGTGAAAGACGAAAAGTTGGTGACCATTTCGCTTACACGTTTCCACCGGCGCGGCGAATTGCCCGAGCTTCTGAGAATGACCTGCGCGAATGCGCGCTAGGCTATCGCGCTAGGAACCTGCTCATGACGGCGCGACTCGTCAGCTCAGGCAAGGCGGGCTTGGAAGCATGGTCGGCTCTGCCCGATGCCGATCTCAGAGAGAAACTGTGTGCGTTGCCCGGTGTGGGAATGAAGGTTGCCAATTGTGTAATGCTGTTTGCCTACGAACGACTGCGCGCATTTCCAATCGACGTTTGGATCGAAAGGGTTTTGAAACAACAGTATTTTCCGCGGAAGAAAAAAATCACGGAACCGCAGCTGCGCGAATTTGCGGAAACCTATTTTGGCGAACACGGCGGTTACGCGCAGCAATACTTGTTTCACCATGCGCGGATGACTTCTCGGGAATTAGGATTATCGAGAGATTCCTCGGCTCCGCTTCGCTGCGCTCGGAATGACAAAAGGAAGGATGCGCGGATGGCTTCTCGGAGATCCACAATGGCGAAGAACCCCGACGATGGAGGCGGCGCGCCCTCGCGCCGAAGAACACGTCTTGTGCTTCCCGAGGTCGGGATCACGAATACGAGACGCGAACGGTTTTGTTGGCGCTACTTGCGGCGATTCTCATTCACCTGCTTGTGGCGTTTTTCCTTGCTGCCTTTGGCGGCGTTTTCTCGCCGGCGACTCCCGTTGAGGACAAGCCGTCTGAACTAACGTTCATGGATCTGACGCCAACAGCCCCGAAGAATTCCGCGTTCGTAGAGACAGACGAATCAAAAAAAGCACCCGAACCCAAAGAGAAAACATTTGAATCGAACGCCAATTCGATTGGAGCAAGCGAGCTCGCCGCCGCTGGGGAATTGCCGTTGCCGTCGCAGACCGGCAAGGATCAGCCATTTATGGATTTGGAGACACATCAGCATTCGCTCGACCTAAAAGGCGCGCAGCCACAACCGAGTGCCGCGCCGCAGGAAAGTCCGAACCCGTCGACGGCGCCCCAAACCCAACCAGCTCCTGTTACTGCGGCGGAGCAATTCGCGATGTTAACTCAAAGACCCGCGCAAACACGTGAGACCTCAGCTGCAACATCGCAACCGCAGTCAGCGTATCAGCGGTTGAAGCAGCGAACGCACATCGCCGGAAACATCACCAATCGCGGTATTTCTTCCGTTAATGCCTTGGGCACACCGCTTGGTCGCTATCAAAAAATTGTAGCAGATTCAATTGGATCGCGCTGGTATGCGTTTGTGGAGCAGAAGCAGGACTTGGTCAACATCGGGACTCTGAAGCTTCGATTTTATATTGATCGGAGCGGACGAGTGAAGGGGCTTAAAGTCACCGAGAACAGCTCGAACGAGGCGTTCGCAAACGTTTGCGTGCAATCGGTGCTCGAAGCGCACCTTCCCCCGATTCCCGAAGATGTTGCGAACACTTTGCCTCCCGAGGGCTTGGAAGTAGATGGACTCGGTTTCATTATCTTTCCGAACCGATGATCCTTGCTGCGATAACCATCGAAACTCCCGAAACTGTGAATACTGTACAAAGTCATGCCGCCTTTGATCGAGAACGAAATAGAGCGTTTGACCCCGGGTGAAAGCCCTGAGCGGCTGTCGCGCATCGTGCATCATGATGGTTCGTCACTGGCGCGGATCGCTCGCGTGGCGTTGCAATATTTACGTAGCCCACGCTCGGAAAACGTGGAGGCGGTTCAAACACGCGCTCGGCACGAGATGGTGCGGCTGGAAAAAGGGCTTATCATTCTCGAAGTCATTGTGGGCATTGCGCCGCTGCTCGGCCTCATCGGCGCAGTTTCGGGATTGGTGCATGTCTTTTCCCAGCTCGGATTGAGCTCGGGCGGTTCGGATACGCGTCAGATTGCGCGCGGCATCGCCGAAGCGTTGAACGCAACCGTTTTCGGCCTTTCAATCGCTGTGCCGACACTGGTCGGGTTCACCTATTTTTCGAGGAAAGTTGAAGTGATGTCGGTGGAGATGGAAACGCTGGTTGTCGAATTGATTAACAAATGCTATTACGGCCGCTCTTCGCGAGAATTCGCGCCGGCAAAAGCGGCCGCTGCGAGCTCGATGCCGATTTCGACGCCGCTAGCGTGAAACGCGCGGCCCATTTCACACCATGAAGTTCGCAGTACGAAAACGAAGGGCCCCCGTCATTATCATCGTTTCGCTCGTCGATATTCTCATCATCCTGCTGATCTTTTTTGTCGTTTCTACAACTTTTAAGAAAGACCAGCCCGAAGTTCAGATTAATCTGCCGGAATCCAAAACAGCAAAGAAACAGCCTGCAGAGCTTGAACACGCTATCGTCAGCATCGATCAAAATGACGAGATCAAACTGGATGGACGAACCGTGGGCGTGGACGAACTGGAAGGCGCCGTGCGGAACCTGCCGGAGACTCGCAAGTCCACACTCGCGCTGCAAGCGGACAAAAAAGCTTCCTTCGGCACGATCATTAAGGTTATGGACGCGTTGAAGCTGGCGGGCGTGCGAAATTTGCCGGCATTTACGCGGGAAGAGAAATGATCCTACCGATGCATCGTGGCGCATGTTTGCAACTTGCGCGATTGGGAACGCAACTTAAAAAGTTGCGCCACATTGAGAAATGATCCTGCCGATTTTGGAGTACGGCGACCCGATCCTGCGGGCCAAAGGCAAACCGATCGACAACATAGACGATCGGATTCGCGAACTGGCTGCGAACATGGTCGAGACGATGCACGCGGCTAATGGTGTCGGCCTCGCAGCGCAGCAAGTCGGTGAAGCTTTACAGCTCACGGTGCTCGACGTTTCGTTAGTCGAAGATCGGCCGAGTACGTTGAAGGCGGATGGCAAAGACGTTGATCCGAAGGCTGCGATGCCGCTGGTGTTGATCAACCCGGAAATTGAGCTGCGCGGCAGGACCGAAGTGGGAGTGGAAGGTTGCTTAAGTTTTCCAGAAATCACCGGTGACATCGAACGGGCGAAGTCGGTGATCGTGCGTGCGCAAACTTTGGAAGGCGGCACCATCGAAATCGAAGCGACCGGATTTCTTGCGCGCGCGATTCAACACGAAGGCGATCATCTCAATGGAATTCTGTTTATTGATCGGATGAATTCGGCGGCAAAGGTCGCGTTGTCGAGCCGCCTGAAACGATTGCAGAAGGAGACGCGACGCGGCATAAAGCATCGGGAAGCGCTCGTTAGTGAGACCACGCTTTAGCGGGTTAGCGGGCCAGCCCCTTCGTAACTTCGACCAATGAGCAACATCTGGCTCAACTGGGTTCGACGGCTTCAATCAATCGCCCAGAATGGGCGCAACTACTGTAGGAACGAATTTGACCTGCAGCGATATCAACAGGTCGAAGACGTTGCTGCTGAGATTGCGGCGAAGCATTTCGATGGTGAACTCCAAACCATCAAGGTGATGTTTAAACAGGAGTCTGGGCCAGCAACGCCAAAAATCGATGTGCGAGCGGCCGTTATCTCAGAAAACAAAATATTACTTGTAAAGGAGCGAGGCGATGGTTGGACATTGCCCGGTGGATGGGTTGATCCTGGAGAGTCTGCCAGTGAAGCAGCTGTGCGCGAAACAAAGGAGGAATCCGGCTACGACGTAAATGCCGTTAAACTGATGGCGATTTACGATCGCGATCGACAGGGGCATCCCCCGTGTCCATTTCATGTCTATAAGGTGATTTTCCTATGCACGCTCGTGGGAGGTTCGGCCAGGACGAGTCTTGAAACTGAGGCGGTCTCCTTCTTTGGCGAGGAGGAATTACCTGCACTTTCAGAATCTCGAGTACTCTCAACGCAGGTAAAACGTGCGTTTGTTTTTGCAAAAAACCCGGATTTGCCCGCTGATTTCGACTGAACTAATGCGGTGGGCACTTGCTCTGTGCCGTTGGAGATTGCTGAAATTATCGAGTCAAAAATCCTGTCAACGGACTCGTTGCCGCTGCGACGCCCAGTTTTTCAGCTAATCCGATTTCGCGCGCTTCGCGACCAGCCTCAATGGCTTTCTTGAATGCTTTGGCCATGCGAACCGGATCGGATGCAATTGCAATTGCTGTGTTAACCAGAACCGCATCGGCGCCCATCTCCATCGCTTCAGCGGCGTGACTTGGCGCGCCCAGACCGGCGTCGACGACTACGGGCACTGTCGCTTGTTCGATGATGATCTCAATTTGCAGGCGTGCCTCGATCCCGCGGTTACTGCCTATTGGCGAACCGAGCGGCATTACGGTTGCGGTTCCGATGTCCTGCAACCGTTTCGCCAAAACCGGGTCGGCATTGATGTAGGGAAGAACCGTGAATCCTTCTTTCACCAGAATTTCAGCGGCCGCCAGCGTCTCGACCGGATCGGGAAGCAAATAGCGCGGGTCTGGGTGAATCTCGAGCTTGATCCATTTTGGCAAGCCCGCGCTCGCGGCCAGCCGCGCGAGGCGCACCGCTTCCTCCGCGTTGCGCGCACCGCTCGTGTTGGGCAAAAGAAGGAAACGTTTTGGATCGACAAAATCGAGAATGTTCGCAAACGGATCGTGCTTGCCGGAGATATCTGCGCGCCGGAGCGCCACGGTCACCAGCTCCGTTCCGCTCGCAAGAAGCGCGTCGCGCATCAATTCGTTCGACGCGAATTTCCCCGTGCCAACCAGCAAACGCGATGTGAACTGGCGATCGGCGATCTTCAGTTTCGAGGGCTTATCCGCCATTTCCAAACCATAAACGAACTTGTGGGAGCTCGCGAATTCGGATGGCTACTCTATGATTATGTGAGGACGAGGCAGATGAGAATATTACTGCTGTTTTTGTTTTCACTAACGAGCGGCATGGTTGTGTCCGCTCAGGATCCCACAAAGCTCGCGCCGCAGAATTACAAAGTGCTGTTTGAAAATCAGCAGATGCGGGTGATCGAATACCGGCTAAAGCCGGGCGAGAGGGAGCCGATGCATTCGCATCCATATGGCGTGTTTGTTTATTTCTTAAGCGACGCCAAAATCAGAACAACCTTCCCGGACGGCAAGACGAGCGAAGACTCCAAGCGCACAGGCGACACGGTTTGGCGCGATCCAGTGACACACGCTACGGAAAACGTCGGAAATGCAGAGGCTCACGCTCTACTCATTGAGCCAAAATCACATTCACAACAATCAGCGCCCCACCCGTCTCCGCAAGAGCAAAGCGCGTCTCCACAAGGGTATGTGCTAGGTCCCAACGAGGGCGAGCATCTGATTCGGAACGCTGGAAGCATTTTCATCAAGGTTGATCCTAGCAAGGGTTCAAACAATATGACCTTATGGACGCAGCAGGTGCCGAGGCGTACTGGCATCGCAATCCATCAACATCAAGAAGCCGATGAGGTGCTGTTTGTTCTGGAAGGCACCGGTTTTGGCATGTTAGGCGACACACGGGTGCCGATTGCAAAAGGCTCGGCGATTTATATTCCCAAGGGCGTTTGGCACGGAGTTGAAAATCCCGACAGTGAACTACTGTTGCTTTTCGTGGTCGCGCCACCGGGACTAGAGACGTTTTTTCGTGAGGTAGCGAGTGCGCCTGGAGCACCGCCAAAGCAGCTAACTCACGAACAATTGAACAAAATTGCTCGGAAACACGGCATGCAGTTCAAGTAACGAGACGCGCGGCGAAAGCGTGTTGCTCTTCGTGCCCTGGCTTTGAGCACGTTGGGAAATTCGCCAATCTTCGCAGCGATGTGCATCGGCCGACAAAGATTGTTCGCTCGCAAGAATCAAGACGGGGGTCAGTTTCTACTTGTACAAAGCACGCGATCACAAGACATTCATTGGCAATGACTAAATTTGACCTTCGCGGCGAAGATTGCATCAAGGGAATGTCGCGACTGACAAATGAAAGCGTCGATCTCGTGGTGACCTCCCCACCTTACAACCTGGGACTTGACTACAGGCAATATGCCGACCGGCAGAATCGGCGATCGTATCTGAATTGGTGCGCCAAATGGGCAGCACAAATTCGAAGAATTCTACGACCGAACGGATCTTTTTTTCTGAACGTTGGCTCCGCGCCATCGAACCCGATGTTGCCCCACCAAATCGCGATAGAGCTGACGTCCGACTCAGGAGGATTTTTTTTGCAGAACACGATTCACTGGATCAAATCGATCGCCATCAATACGGCTGAGGCAAGGAAGAGCCCGGCCAACCCTCACCTCGATCCTCTCCCTGGCCAGGGAGAGGCGGACGCGAAGCGCCAGGTGAGGGTCGAGCCGAGCACGCAAACTTACGGTCATTTCAAGCCAATCAATTCGAAGCGGTTTCTTAACGATTGTCACGAGCACATCTTTCACTTTACGAAATCGGGACGAGTTGAAATCGATCGGCTTGCTCTTGGCGTTCCGTACCAGGACAAAAGCAATATTGCGCGCTGGTCGCACACTCGTGGGAGCGATCTGCGCTGTCGCGGCAACACGTGGTTCATTCCCTACGAGACAATTCAGAATCGCGCTAAGGAGCGGCCGCATCCCGCGACGTTTCCGGTTCAACTCGCCCAGTGGTGCATCAAATTGCACGGTGTCTCACGAATCCAAACGATGCTCGATCTGTTTCTCGGGATCGGAAATTCCGCTGTCGCTGCGAAGCGCTGCGGCGTAAAAAAATTCATCGGGTTTGAGATCGACGAAGCTTATCTCGCAGAGGCCAAGCGACGCTTGAAAGCACTGCGATGAGTAATCACTCAAGTCGAGCTTGACGACCTCAACTTCCTGCCGATTGCTAACGAAACTGGCCTCATAAAAATTTGCTGACTGGATATTGTGGGTTTGTCACATGTGATACAGGGTAAGAATTTCTTGAATAGGTTAATCTTAATTGGGCAAATTGTCGCTATCCTCAACGTCATAGCAACGTCCGGCGCGGGCGCGGCCCAAGCTTCTCTTAATTTCGCTGGCATCAGCTTTTCTCCAGGTTCAACCGTCCAGGCTAATGTTCCTTTGAGTGCACTCGAAAGATCATACGCCGGGCAAGGCGGCAATCCCGTGCCGCCATACGCAGTGGCTGTGCTGGCAACGCCGGTAAATTTTGATCCAGCGAAGAGCTGGCCTGTTTTGATACCGTGCTCCACAAGCGATTTTAAACGTCAGAACCGAAATGATCTGACTCAGTTTTACCAGAGGGTCGGACTTTCTGAAGGCTGGGTCTTACTCGCGGGGGACGGCCCACAACATGCGAAAAATGACAATGTGGCGTGGCGCGAGTCCATGACACTCGCTGCCATCGACGCGCTTCACCGGAGCTTTCCCGGGTCGGAGAAGTGGCCGATGGCGTGCGCAGGGTTCTCCGGGGGAGGCAAAGGCGTTGGTTATGTTGCCCCTTTTCTTGCGAGAAACGGTTGTCGCATCACCGGAATTTACATGACCGGCGCGAACGAAGACCACCTGAGTGACGGATATGCGAAATTGCAGCCTGGCGCAGATTTTCTTAACACACCAATTTACGTTAGTGCCGGGCACGAGGATAGAATCGCGACCTTGGAACAGCAATACGCCGTCGTTGGTTCGATCAAGCGAACTGGATTTAAGCGGATTCGAATCGGAACTTTTCGTGGCGGCCATGAGGTGAATGACGCTCAGACCTCGATTGCGTTGCATTGGTTCCGCGAATTGGCAAAATAGACGGCAAATTGTAAATGGTCATTCCGAGCGCAGCGAGGAACTCCCAGTCGAAGCTTGGATTACACGTCTTCTTTCGGTGTGACATTCGCGGCCTGTGGGCGATCCCTCACAGCGTTCGGGATGACATGTCAAATCTTGAATCGAAATCAGTTTGTGGCTGCAAAACGCTGAATTGCATCGACAAGCCCTTGAGTATCGTCGGTACCTAATGCGAATTTTCGACCATTAAGCAACGTGATCGCCACAGCGCCCAAAAGGATGAGATAACCGATTTGTGTGTGTTCGTATCGCCTCACAAAAGTTCGTCTCTTGGGTCTTGCGTAGGTGACTGCTGAAATTTCTCCAGCGATTTGACTAAATTTCCCGGCAGCGGCCGCACACGATCAAAAATGCGCGGTGCCAGCGGTTTTGCCGTTGTGTAACCCGCGGCGAACATTTCCAGACGGGCATCGAGATTATCAATGTAATGGAGAGCCATTGCTTCGGGAGTTTTTGGATCAACCGGCGAACCCAATTGCTTGTCGCCGTGGTGTGAACCGATGAGGTGCAGAAGGTGTATACGGACGTCTTCCGAGGGCGGCTGATACCCTTTCCAGACATCTGCGTTTTCAGCGGCGAGCTTTTGCCACAACGAATTTACAAGCTCAAGCCCGATCGAAATGTGGCCGACCAGTTCACCAAGCTCGTCGTAGCTCATAACGAAGCCGGTTTCGGAAAACTGGTTTTCCCAAAGCTTACCTGAGTCGTGAAAGAGAATGCCCGCGATCAACAGGTCAAGGTTTAACTGCGAATAGAGAGGCGCGATGGACCTGGCGATGCGCATCATTTGCGCGGTATGCTCGACGAGGCCGCCGCGCCGGGCGTGATGATATTTGCGAGCTGCTGCGGCGCGACGAAATCGGTCGCCCCATTTGTTGACGAACATTTCGGACAATGCGCGAAGGCGAGGATCAACGATCGAGCCAATGGATTGCTCCATGAATTCCCAGTCGGATGCTTGCTTTGTGCGCAGGTCCGCCGGTCCTTCCAATAATTCTTTTTTCTCTTGTTCGGAGAGTGGGCGTACCATCCACTTGTCTGCTTCGAGTCCGTATTGCGGGTGCACACGAAAGTCGCCAGTAAGCTCGATGAAACTTTCGGTCGTGAATGCACTGCATGATTTGTAAGCGGGATGATCACTCCATACCCGGAGCGTCATCCGATCGCACGCATCTGCCAGAGCGAGTTCGCAGTACGGTTTTCCTTCACGTTGCGTCTTTGCAGTGGCCGCTTCCACCTGCACATGTACGCGCGCAGGCACAGCGCCGTTCTGGGCGGCTCGGCGAATTTCAGTCAACGTCATCAAATCCATCCCGGCAAAATCTACCACAAGCCGCAAACGTGCTACGCTTTATTGTCCCATGTTTCTGATGCACCTTGAATGCAGCGCGTGCGGTCTTCAGCATCAATCGTCGGGCCTGCAGAATCTCTGTGTTTCCTGCGGCAAACCGCTCCTTGCGGTCGTCGATCTCGACAGGGCGCGGCGCACGCTGGCGCGCGAAACGCTCGGTACCCGGGAGAAATCATTGTGGCGCTATCGCGAAGTGCTGCCGCTGCCTGGCAATGTTGAGCCAGTTTCGTTAGGCGAAGGCGGGACACCACTGTTGCGTGCGCAAAAGTTTGGCGACGACATCGATCTCTGGGTCAAGGACGAATCGATAAATCCGACGCAGAGTTTCAAGGCGCGCGGGATGACTGTCGCCGTGTCCATGGCAAAACACCTCGGAGCAACCAAGCTCGCCGTTCCCAGCGCAGGCAACGCCGGAGGAGCGCTTGCCGCTTACGCGGCCCGGGCCGGCCTGGAAGCGCACATCTTCATGCCGCGCGATACACCGCGCGCGAACATCATCGAGTGTCGTCAGTTAGGTGCCCATGTGACGTTGATCAACGGATTAATCACGGATTGTGGCGCTGAGATCGCGCGGCGCAAAACAAAGGAAGATTGGTTCGATGTGTCCACGCTCAAAGAGCCTTATCGCGTCGAGGGAAAAAAGACGCTCGGTTACGAATTAGCGGAGCAATTTAACTGGGAATTGCCCGATTTAATTCTTTATCCCACCGGCGGCGGGACCGGGCTCATTGGAATGTGGAAAGCGTTCGATGAAATGCAGGCGCTCGGCTGGATTGGGACAAAGCGTCCGCGCATGTTTGCCGTGCAAGCCACTGGTTGCGCGCCAATCGTCCGCGCGTTCGAAGCCGGAGAAAAAAGCGCTGGAGAATTTCCAAACGCGCACACAATTGCTTCTGGTCTGCGTGTTCCCAAAGCGATCGGCGATTTCCTGATCCTGAATATTCTTCGTCAATCTAACGGCGGCGCGATTGCCGTTGCGGATAAAGAAATGATTGGTGTCACGCGTGAAGTGGGATCGAGCGAGGGTCTCTTTATCGCGCCCGAGGCTGCCGCCTGCTTTGCGGCTTCAAAGTCGCTCCGGTCCGCGGGTAAAATTCGGTCTGGCGAACGCGTGGTCATTTTCAACACCGGATCCGGAATCAAGTACCTCGATTGCTACGGACCTTAAGAGTCAACCGTTGATTACGCGGATGAGAGCGGGATTGGGGGCAGCTAGAAACCAATTTAAGTTTTGGGTTCCACGGATTCAGAGAGAATCCGTTATTCGTCGAAATCGCCGTTGTCCGGGGTACGGTCGGGCAGTTATACTCCAACGAGGCTGCTGATATCCTGCTGCAATTTCGCAGCATCGCTAAATAATAAGGCACGCCATCCAACCGCTTTGGCTCCATCCACATTTAGCGGCGAGTCGTCGATGAGGAGGCACTCCGACATTCGAATCTTCAAAGCGTTTGCAATGAATGAAAATGCTGTTTTTTCAGGCTTCGCGCACGCGATCAAGTGCGACGCAAAAACATGGTCAAAATCCCACAGGGACGGGTATTCGCGTCTCGAACTTAACTTCTCCCAATGGAGCGCAATCGTATTAGTGAAGATGCAACACATAAGACCGGCTTGTTTTAACTGCTTCGCTATTTCAAAGACGTTGGTTCGCTCTCGTCCCAACACGGAGAGTCGATTGGCTCTGATCGCTTCTGCGTCCTTGATACCGCATTCCTGCAAGAACGTTCGTAGATAATGGGAGGTGTCCGCTTTCCCGATCATTGCCAATTCGGTGATGCTTTTTGGATTCGACGCAAAGGAAGAACGGGCAAGTCGATCATAATTGTGCGATCGAATTCCATATTTCTCTATCAGCTCGCGCCTCGCTTCGTTTGAGTGCAAATGAATCAATACCCCGCCAAGGTCGAAAATGACTGCCTTAGTGACCGCATGTTGCGGATTAGAAACATCCCTCATCCTGGATGAATAACTCTTTTTGTCTCATGATGAGTGATCAAGTGTATTACGCATAAGCTGATTGATCACACAGGGCACACTTGCATAACGCTTGGTTAATTGTGTGAGGTCCTTCGCTTCGCTCAGGATGACCAGCGTTTAAATCTCGAGCTAGCTTTTGTTTCATATCCGTTTACCGACAAAGATAGAGATGCGCTTGGCGAAGGCTTTTGCAGGCTCGGCATAGAAACGTCGTCCGAGTTCGAGTGCATTCGTGCACAATCGTTTCCCGCGTTTAGGGATTAGCTTCTCCAGGTGTGCGAGCTCATCGCGGAGCGCTTCATCGCCCCTTTCCGTCTCCAGGCGCGCCCAAAGAAAATTCAAATCGTGTTCGCGACCCAGTAATTCCCCCAAAACTTCGGCATCGTGGGCCATCTCTGTTAGCACCATGCGATTAAGCGGCTGCAAAATCCGCAGTTGATACCAGATATCTTTCACCCGCTTTCGCCAGGCATGAAAATTTTCTGGCTCCGGGTCGTCAATTGTTCTTGCGAGCCCGCGTTGACCGCGCTTGTAGATCTTGCCGACTGCATCGCAAACTTGCTTCCAGGTCAAACCCTCCAGCGGCCATTTCAAAAGACGCGCCTCCACACGTTCCAGCTGTGGGATTGCTTGTTTTTGCCAGCCGGCAAACGCGGCGGAAAAACTTTCCCGTTCCAGTGACAATAATTCCTCTATGCGCGGAAACGGACTGTCTTCTGGCCCTTTTGCGGTCTCGTCGCGCAATTGAATGAGTGTTTGCAATCGCACTTGCGCATCGCGCAAATCGGAAACAAGCCGTCCGATCTTGCGCACGCACCGATCTTCGCGTGTATGCTGGTCCTTGCCGACTTCGGGAATCGCAAGGCGCATTGCCGCCCGCAGCCTTTTAAGGTGCTTGCGAACTTCGTGCACGGTGATGCCGCGTTGCTTTGCGGGGTGCCGGCACAACTCCAAGGCGGACTCGATCTGTTCCCGCAAGACTCGTTTCAGTCCATCCGGCAACGGTTCGCGCAATTTCAAACGAAAGCCCATCGGTTCTCTTCGTCACTCGTTAGCGAGTCGCACGTTGCTGTAACGTTTTTCCCCAGTCACTTCCCGTCCAAACCAGGAAGGCGGTTTGAATTTTCGGCAACTGACGCGGTCGGGGAATTCCACTTCTGCCACCACGAGACCAGCGTGTCTCCCCTGATAAATATCAATCTCAACGACTAAATTTTTCCAGGGAATTTCGCAACGCACCTTGCGCAATCTTCTCCCGGTAGTCCCTGGCCAAAGCGCGTCGAACTGTTTTGGACTCAGCCTGATCTCGCGTTCTTCCCGATGGCTGCCGCGGCCGACCTTGAAAGTCAGCGTTGCGATCTTGCCTTTCCTTCGGAGACGGACCTGTCTACCTGCGGATTCACTTGCCAGATAACCCTGGTCGATAATGTAGCACCGCGAGCGTTTCAGTGTATCGGGCAGCCGCCTAAGCAAAAATTTGCGTTCAATTTCCCGATTGTTTGTTGCTCGAGCAGTGTTTTGCACAAGGCCAACATGCTAAACGCGATGAGCTTGCTGTCGAGGTTTTCGCGTTGGCGAGAAAGTACGTTATAACCGGCTTCACTGATCGTTACGCTGGCACACGTGATTCCAACGGGCGTGCTTCCGGGGAGCGCACTCACCTCGAGTGCATGTTTCAGCGCCCTCGCCGAAACACTTTTCGTTTCAGCGACGTCAATGATGTCGCGACCCAAGATAAAGTTCGCGATCACGAGGCGTGATCGCCAGCACGCGAAGGCGCGTGCGCTCCCCGGATTACACCGCGCTCAAGTCAGTGCGCGCTGAAAAAACTCGTGTAATGCGCCTGCGGCTTCAAGGATTGGCCAGGCTGAGATCGCCACGATTATCACAAAGAACAGTGCTTCGGCTGCGAACTCCAAACTGTGTTCCCTCGCAAAGTAGGTGCGTGCTAATTCGCGGAACGACTGGCGGACGGTCGAGGTTTTCTTCGACCTTCCGTTGACCACTATTCCTTTCACGGGTGCTTCTCTGGGCAGTCCGTGAAAAACTGTTCTCCTCACTGTAATCACCTTCATGTTTGAACACTCGATCGATATTGCGCGGCGTCAGGTTACGAATTGTCAAAAGCGGGTGACGATGCGGTGACATCCCAAGATGATGTGTTGCACAAAAGGACCTCCGCAATGGCTTGGGTGGACGACCATCGAAGGCGGGACATCTGTCACCCCTGAATGTCCGTTACTCTGAAATGCGAGTCCTCGATTTTGACCTGTCCCTTAATGCATTTTAACGAGCAGACATTCCTTGCGGCCGCAGCGAATCGATGGTTCGGCTCGCCGCTGGCGGGCTCGCCACGAATGGATCGTAATTAATCAGGGAGAGGATGCCGTCCTCGCCCTCAACAAGCGCCGAGCAACTCTCTACCCAGTCGCCACAGTTGTAGTATGTGACTTTGCCGAACTCCCGGATGGCGGGGCTGTGGATGTGGCCGCATAGGACGGCATCTACTTGATAGCGCTCCGCATAATGCGCCACAGCAGCTTCGAATTTACCGATGAAGCTGACAGCGTCCTTCACCCGCTGCTTTGCATACGCGCTAAGCGACCAGTACCCGAGACCGAACCGGCGTCGTACGAAATTGATGAGCGGATTCAGCGAGAGCAAAAATTGATAGCCAACGTCGCCGGCGAATGCCAGCCACTTCACGTTTTGCACCACGGCATCCAGTTCGTGTCCGTGAATGATTAAAATGCGTTCCCCGCAGGCAGTCACATGAACAGTGTTCTCCCTGATGTCGATGTTTCCATAAGCACCAAAGAAGCTGGTTACCAGCTCGTCGTGATTTCCCGGAATGTAAATTACGCGAGTGCCCTTGCGGGCCTTGCGCAAGATTTTTTGGATGACGTCGTTATGTTGCTGCGGCCAATAAATTCCGCGGCGTAGCGACCAGATATCGATGAGGTCACCTACAATGTAGAACGTCTCGAAGTCGTTCTCGCGAAGAAAATTGAGCAGCGCCGTGGCATTGCAGCCGCGCGTGCCCAGATGCGTATCGGAGATCCAGCCGGTGCGATAACGCCTCGGCACCGGCAGTTGCTCGGGCGATTTCCCAAATGAGAAACGCTGTTGGGCGGCGAAAACTCGCGCCGAATCCCTCGGAGGAAAGGTGGACGCCTGCATTCCCGGTCAGAAGCGAGGGTAGAAATCAACGAGCCTCAGAGCAAACGATTTACTGTTACGTTTGTGTGGCAAAGATCAGCCGTCGCAGTCGAAGGTGAAACGCTCGCCACCGCGAATCTTCAACGCGTTGAGAACATGCTTGTGCCGCGGCCGCGGGATTTTTGAAAACGCAGTGGGCATCCTGGGCGTCGCTATCGTTTTGGGAGAAGACGATCCGCTGCACAAAAAAAGCCCGCCGAGGGAATTTCCCGCGGCGGGCTTGGATTGACCTAACCTTACTAGAATTTAAAGTTCAGATTCGCTTGGAATAATTGATATTCGTCAAGCGGATTGATGGTTATGTCGCCTTTTCCCCCTGTGCCGTAGGAGCCGTTGATACGCCAGGCATACGACCAGGTGACGTTGAAGAGTACTGCGTCAGCCAGCATGTATCCGGCTGTCACGACGACGCCTTGCTGGTTCAGCTGGCTGTTGAACAGGTCTGAATCGATCAGGTTCGGATCCAGCGAGAATTGTTCCTGGTGTTGCCAATAACCCTCGATCTGCCAGTCGCGTTTCTTCTTTAGCTGACCAATGCCGAGACCACCTTGATAAGCGTAGCGTTGACCACCGCCTCCTTCATGGCCTGCTGCTGTAGCACGATCGTCAGCATCGAAGTTCGTTGCGAAATCCCCGAACATGCGCATCGGAATTTTCCCAACTTTCCAGCCGATCTCGGCAGGGAGATCGAAAACCAAAAGACTGTTAATTCCCGTCTGATTGCCACCCGGGTCACCTGAAAAATGAATGTTAAACGTGTTGCCGTCGCCGGTGTAGTTGTAGAGGGTTGGCGCAAGCTGGAAGTACGCGATGTGCGGGAAATCAAACTTCGCCCCGACCTGCCAGCCGAGCATGAATGCATTGGCTGTCGGCACCTGCTGAGTCTCACCGCCTATTGACTGCGTCGTTGTCGGAATTGGGCCAATTGGGTTTGACGGGTTAGAATCGTCATAAACAAACTGACCGAAGTTTGCGAAGACGTCGATTTTCAACCACGGTTCCGCTGGAGGTGGTGGGGCTACATTTTTTCCGTCCTTGCTGTAGGACACTGGCTCCGCTGCTCCGCCACCGATGGTGAACGTGTGTTTCCACTGTTCCGCCAAGCCTTCCGGATTGATGTCGTCATCCCACACCATTCGAGTATTGACGAACGGGTTCGGCATTCGGCCGCCGGTGAACGTAAAGCCCGGGAAGCCTTTGTAACCTCCGTATGCCTGGCCGACATAGACGCCGTCGTCCCCTTTTGCGAATGGTCCGCCACCACCGGGCGAGTCAGGTGATGTGTCGCCACCGAAAGTGACGTTCGTTGACCGTGCGCTGGCGCTTGTCTCTAACCGAACCCCAAAGAACCAATCATCAAGGAGCGTTCCGCGCAGACCAATGCGCAGACGATAGCGTTCGCGCTCGCGCTCCTGCCAGTCATTTGCGTTATCTTGACCGAACTGAAAGTGGTCGGGAAGTCTGCCACCTCGATATTCGTAGCGCAGGCGCAGATCACCAAAGAGCTCCAGCTCAGTGATCGCTGGAAACAATTTCCATTTTTCGCCGCCGTGTAATTCCGGCACGACTCTCTCAACGAATGTTTTTCCATCGCTGGTCACCTCCGTCTTGGTTTTGCCCTCCGCGCCAACCACAGGCTCCCAAGAGGTGCGCTTCTTTAATCCTGAAACCTCCTGTTCAAGCTCGGCATTGCGCTTTTGTAACTGGTTGACAGCTTGTTCGAGTTTTTGTAGCCGCTCGGCATCGGATCCTTGAGCTCTTAGCGGCTGTGCCGCCAGTGAAAGAACTACAGCCAGGCTCGCTCCGGCTGCGCGTAAGATGGTTTTTCTAGTAAACATTCGGTTCTCCTTGGTGTGATGGTTATGGTTGCCTGAGGGGCACGGTTAAGTGAACGCGGAGGAGGCTAGAAGCCGATTGTTACAGACGTATGGCGAAAAAGTAACAATTCGGCGAACTTTGCCGCGGACCTCAGAGAGCGGCGGTTTTCAAATCGCCGAGTGAAAATAAGGCGGCTGGGCAGCCGTCTTTCTTGTGTGCTTCAGCGAAACGCCAGCCTTACGGCGTCGCTGTTGGTTGCGCCGCGGGCGCCGGAGAAGAAGCGGGAGACGCCTGAATGGGCGAACTCGCCGGAGAAGAAACGGGTGAAGGTTGAGCCGTCGATGACGTGGGAGAAGTTGCCGGAGCAGCTTGCTGTTTCATCAGCTCACGCCGGAACGCGCTGTCCCCACCCGTACCCCGATGCGCATACAAAACCGACAACCCAAATGTGAGCGCGAAGAAAATGCCAGCCAACCAGGTCGTGAACTTCACAAGAACGTTCGTCGTTTGCGCGCCGAAAATGTTTTCCGTGACCCCGCCGCCAAATGCTGCGCCCAGGCCTTCGCTCTTTGGGCGTTGCATCAAGATCACGAGCACCATGAGCAAGGCCACCAGAACAAAAAAAACCAACGACAGGTTGATCAGAAGATTCATCGGGGCGGGAAATATGAACGTTAAATGACGAATGTCGAATGACGAATGACGAAGGAATGATCAAATGTCGAAGGCACCGGTTCGTCATTTGTGCTTCGTCATTGATTCGGCATTCGTCATTTGTGCTTCGTCATTCTTCTTAATCTCGTTCCAGATCTCATCCATTTCCGCCAGATCAACTTCACCGAGCCGTTTTCCCCGCCTTCGCAGTTCGTCCTCTAATCGATTGAAACGGGCGACGAATTTGTCAGTCGCACCTTGCAACGCGCTTTCCGCATCGAGTTTGCATTTCCGTGCGAGATTCACGACTGCGAAGAGCAAATCACCTGTTTCGTCTTCGACCTCGTGGAGCGCGTTTTCAGTCCGCGAAGCATCGGCAGGATGCCGATGCCACTTCGCGATGGCCTGTTTTAATTCCTGAATCTCTTCTTCAATTTTTGCGATTACGTCGCCCAGTTCAGTCCAATCGAAATTGACACGGGCAACTTTCGACTGCGTTTTTTGCGCTCGCACGAGGGCGGGAAACGCGAGCGGCAAATCATCGAGATAATGTCCGGCGGCATCACTGGGGTTACGGCCGGGTTTATGTTTTTTTTCAGCGCGCTTGATCGATTCCCACTGTTTTAGCACTGCACCGCTATCGCGCGCGTCGGTACTGCCGAAGACATGTGGATGACGTCGGATCAGTTTCTCCGTTACATCCTTGATTACGCCGTTGATATCGAACCGGCCGGATTCGCTCGTGATTTGGGCATGCATCACGATCAACAGCAGCAGATCGCCGAGTTCTTCGCGAAAATTTGCGGTATCGTTGGCGCGCACCGCCCCGGCTACTTCGTATGCCTCTTCGATCAGCGCGGGCAACAGTGATTCAGGGGTTTGCTCGCGATCCCAGGGACAGCCGCCGGGAGCGCGAAGCTTTGCCACAATTTCGCAGAGCCGCGCGAAGTTGATGGCCGATGCCTGATGGCCGATGCCCTGAGAGTGCGATTCTTTGCTATCAGCCATTAGCTATTCGCCACCCGCCAGCTCAAATCCGCCAGAGCGAACGGTGCGTGCCAAACTCTGAAATTTCGCCGGACGATTTCTTACTGACGTAAATCGTGATCGAAATCACACTGACAAACGTGCCCGCAAAAACCAGCGCCACCAGCCAGGACGGAATGTGCCCGATGCGCAGCCCCTGGTAAAACGACACCAAATCGTTAATCGGTTCGCTGGCATGCAAAAATACCTTCGTCACCCATGCCATTAGGATAAGAATGAAAATGAAAACATAATTGCGTTTCAATCGGCGCCCGACCGCTTCCAGTTTGCTGATCTTGAAGCAAGGCAGAATCAAATCTTCGCAAACGAGTTTTTTCCATTCGCCCTGCAGCATCTCGCGATTTTCCATCACCATCGGCACAAGAAAATGCGCTTCGAGCATCCGGACGCGCGCGCGGAAAGCATCGTAAAAACGGTAGCGCCGAGCCTCAATCCAGAGAAGCACCCACACAATGGCAAGATTGAAAAAGAAAATGATGTGCGGCACCTCGCGAGTCGAGAATGCAATGGTGATAATGGCGGTGGTACTGGTGATTGCCCAGTTTGTTGTCACATCGAGCCGCTGCCGCCACACCATGATCCTGCCCATTTCGCCGCGGTAGAAATGCGACATCGCGTTGACGTAGCCCGGATCGTAAATGCTCCGTTGCAAAGAGACGGTCCTCTCTTCGTTTTCTGCTACTGCTGTGTTTTCAGTTGCCACGGCTGCGTATTTAACTGGATAACTGGCTTTGCCTGATAATCCAATAAATCTCGACACCCAATGGCTATCGCGCTGACCGATCTGCTTGACGAAAAACAGGTGATCCTGGGGTTGCGCTCCAGGAAAGTACCAAACGCGCTGCGCGAGATTATCGAGTTGCTGGCGCGAAACGGGAAGATCCAGAACCCGGGAGCGTTCTTTGAAAAGGTGTGCGCGCGGGAGGAGGCGCACCCCAGTGTGGTCGAAAACGGCGTCGCATTCCCCCATGCGCGAACGGATTTGGTTGATGAAATTGTCGTTGGCATAGGTCGCAGCCGTGCCGGGATTCCATTCGGACCCAACGGAGTGCGCGCCCGTTTGATTTTTGTAATCGGCGTTCCGGAACGGTTGGTGAACGATTACCTGATTTGCGTTGGGACGCTGGTCCGGTTGCTGAAAGATGACGCGATACGATCAACGCTGCTGCATGCTCAAACTCCGCGCGAATTTGTCGACGCACTTACAGCAACCCTGTAGCCCCCGAAAGCATTCGGGGTGACCCGGCCCCGTACTAAGTCAGGTCCCGGACCGCGCGAAGCGCCGTGTCGACCTCCTGCGGAGTATTGACGACGCTGCACGCCAGGCGCGCATACGACACGCGATAAGGAGTCGTTGAAGCGACAATACGCTGATCGAGAAGGCGCTTCACAACTTGCTCGGGCTTCATACCCTTTACATCGAAGCAAACGATTCCGGCCGAAAGATTCTCGTCCCGCGGCGTGTAGAGCTGAATATTCGGCATCCGCGCAAGTCCCTCCTTCATTTGACCGTTCAATTCGTGTATGCGCGCCGTGATTCGCGCGGGCCCGACGTTCTGGTGAAAACGAACGGCTGCAGGCAACGCGAAATAATGTTCGTAAGCTTGAAAACCTCCTGGCGAAAACCATGCCGCTCGCGCTGGAGGTCGCGGGTCGTGTTCCTCTTCCCAAGCTTCAAAAACGTCCGGCGAAAAGAAACTCGGAATCACCGGGCGCATTTTCTGCCAAACTCCGGGCTTTGCCCAAACGAACCCGGTGCCGCGGGGCCCGAACATCCATTTGTGGGTGCCGGCCGCAAACGCGTCGCATCCCAAGGCGGTGATCTTGGGATCTTCCACTCCCAAACCATGCACGCCATCGACGATCAGCAGCACCCGATCGTTCTCTTTCCGACCGCGATTCGCGTCCGCAATGCTTTCTGCAATCCGTGCGATTGGAAGGCGCACACCGCTGCTGGAGTGCACCCATGTCACCCCCACAGCGCGCGTTTTTGGTCCGATTGCCTTGCCAACGCGTTGTGCGATTTCATCCGGCGAAATCGAATTGTAGGAATCGAAAAGTGGAATCTTGCGCCAGGTCGCTCCACATCGCCCGGTAGCCAGCCGAATGGACTCGTGATGCACGTAGTGATCGTGCGTAGTCGTTAGAATCTCATCGCCTTCGCGCAATGGCAGTCCGTGGTAGAGAAGAGCGAGACCGGTCGTGGTGTTCTGGGTCAGCGCGATGTCCTGCGGGTCGCCACCGATATAGCTGGCGATGGCCCGGCAGATCTGTAACGGAATATTTTCGTTACCCGATTCAAAGATCGCGCTATCAACGGCAATGAACGGATTTGAATCTATTTTTTCCCTGTACTGTTCAATCGCCTGCCGCACCGGTCTGGGGTGAGACGCAAGAAAGAACAACGCGAGATGGACGTAATCGGGAGCCAGTTCAAACTCCCGGCGCACTGACTCCCAATCTTTGAAGTCAGCGGGCGTGTTCGGCTTCGTTTTCTCAGCCCGGACAACAAGCGGTGAAAACGCTCCAGCAGCGAGGGACAGTGAGCCACTGATGAGAAAATCGCGGCGGGTGAGGGGCATGACTTCTTTTCCTTTCTTCGCTTTGAATGATTATCTCGTCCACCGGGATCAACGATCCCGGCTACAACTATACTGCGGCGCGCTCGGCTTTGATTTCCCTCGGCGCAACGGCGGCGCTCGCGCTCCTGCGGTATCGCCAGATGGCGAACGCTACGAACAAAAGATCCAGAGCAACAAAGATTGCCACGTAAGTCTCACCGCCGATGCCGAAGCCGTAGCTATGCAGCCCCTTGCCCAGTACAAAGTTCACGCCGTACCACGCCATTAACACAGCGAGAAAACAAACGACGCTCGCAACAGCTAGGCCGAATTGCGTCCACCAGCCTGCCAGCCGGCCATGCAACGCCAGGATGTAACAAAGCAATGCGATCAATGCCCATGTCTCCTTTGGATCCCAGCCCCAGAACCTGCCCCAGGAGTAATTTGCCCAGACTCCACCGAGAATCGTTCCAGCCGCGAGCAAAAGGACACCGAGTTGCAGCACGCGATAGAGCCAGAAATGCATCGGCGCGTCGGCGCGCGCGACTGCCGGATTCCGTGCGTATCGCCATAGCAAAATGTGCCCGAAACCCATCGCCAGCGCGAAAGCCGCGTAGCTTAGCGTAATCGTTAACACATGAATCGTGAGCCAGAAATTATCGCGTAACACCGGGACCAACGGATCGATGCTCGAAGGCATGGCAATCGGCATTTGATGCACAAGCAACAGCGCTATGAGCGTGACCGGTAAAGCCGCCAGCAAATAGATGGGTGCCCGATAACGAACAAAAAAGATCATCCCGAAAAATGAAACCGCGAACGAAACCCAGATGATCGATTCATACATGTTCGTAACCGGCGGCCGGCCGGCGATCATGCAACGCATGACGATCCCAGCCGCTTGCAACGCGAGGCCGACTATCGCCACTGCCACGCCAATATTTTGCAGGGCGCGTCCGCGTCCGCCAGAGGACGGATTCGCCGTGGCGAACTTGCGAAGATGCGCCGTAATCAAAATTACCAACGCAATTCCGTAACACCAGATGGCCCGATAAAACGCTTCGAAATGATTATAGAAATATTCGAGGCGTAATTTTTCGTCTCCGGGATAAATGGACGGACTCAACGCGCGCAGATTTTCGCGGAGCTGATTCGCGGCGCGACTGAGGCTAAATCCGTCACCTTGCACATATGCGCTGGCAACCGTTTGCAACTGAGTCTGGAGGGGCGCGACTTGCGCCTCGGAGTAATACTTCGACCCGCCCAAGGCGGGCTCGACCCACGGATCCGTTTCGTTGCTCGGTGCGGGGACGATCAGCAATGCGCTTCCGTCCATTACACGTGCAAGAAGCGTAAGCCGATCGCTCACACTGAGTGCTTCCTGCTGGGCCCGGGTCAACGGTTTCTCGGCGCGCTTGAGCGCCTGCGCCTCAGTCGCGAGCCGCTGCAGCTCGGCCGATCCGGTTAATTGCGCGAACGAAAATCGTCGCTGGGTCTTATCGAGTCCAAGCTGCTCCACTAACTGACCTGACGAGATCAACACCATCGGCTCATTTTTCCAATCGTGCGTCTCGATCAAAGCCGACAACACGAAATCGTTCGGCCGCCATGTTCGGCCTGCCTTATCTGCGTACGTCGATCTTCCAGTGATCCGGATCAGCGTTTCTTTTGCAAACGTGTCCACTGGCTTGCGCCGACCGCCGTCCTGGACTGCGAGCAATCCCCACTGCTTGAAATTCAGGTCGCTGGTGTTCGCAGCGGACACATCTGACGACGCACCGTAATCTACACCTGCAAGCAGCGCGCTGGCTACCGCGATGAAAATGAGAAGTCGTAGGTTCAAGCGTCGCGAATGTAATTCTCGGCGTGTGTTATGTCGAGCAAAGCGATAAAGCCGTTGCCTCTCGACAAGATGGCATCAAAGGAATGTTCCGCGGTGGCATAGCCAAAGGCGCGCATGCCTGGGCAAAACTTTATTTTGCCCACGAAACACGCGAAAAGACGCGAAAATTTCAGAGACAGGGATCTCTTTCGTTCGTGTCTGTCAGGTGTTTCGTGGGCATCAATTCCCGATTGTTTTCGGGGCAGCAATCCTGACCTTCATAACCTGAGCCTTCTTGATCTGTGCTACTGGTGTAATCCGTGGTTAAACCTTCGGTAGCGGCGCGGCCGCGCGGCATCTGGGTAAATCCACAGTGTAAAGAATTCTTTACAAAATTTCGAAAATAGTGTTGACACATTTCCGCGTTTCTGGTAGAAACGGCGGCCTAGTTCCGAAATCCATCTGAAAGCTCCCAGAACAAGTCTAAAAACCTGATGCGCTTGCGGTGCACCAGAGGAAATCACACTTCAACCTCCCAACCTCCTCCCCCAAAATGAAAAAACAGCAAAATAAATATGCACGCGCTTTTGCGCTTCGGACCACGCTCAGTTCCACCTTGCTATGGGTATCGGCACTACTTCTGGCCGCCGCTTCCTTGCTCGCCCCTTCGACCGCGACCGCGGCAGATCCCACCTACCTGATGCCGACAGGACCAGGTGGCGGGCAGCGCGACGATCGCATCCAGCCCTTTGATCCAAATCCCGCCGCCCCCAATTCCAAAACCAGGCAGTTTTTGACGTATGGGGTCGATGCGGATGGCAACGCGGTTCCTTTGAAGACTCTGCGGATCACGAATAACACCGCGGGCACCGTATATCCGGTGATGCGGGATCCCAACTCAGCCGTCCTCGGTCACAATTCCGCGGTGGGTTTGTATGATCCCTACGATCCGCCAAACAAGGAATACCGTGGCTACATCGGTTACGACGAGGGAGGCAAATACTATTTCGGTCTGAAAAAGGGCCAAAGCATTCTCGTGAGCATGCCGCTGGTCTTCTGGAATGGCGGCCGCATCGGCATTGGAACCGACGGCCAATACCTGACACCGAGCGGACTCCCGAATCCCCTGCGATGGGATCCGAACGGGTACCGCTCCATCACCGCGGCCCAGACCAGCGGCGACACGATCCCGAACGGCGTCGTGATGTGGTATCGGGCCGCGATCGCCCAGGCTCCCAGCGACGATACCGAGGATCAGCTCACGGAGCCGACGATTCGCGACCACGACTACCTGGTCAATCCGCAGATCACGGCGAAAACCAACCGCGAAATTGCGGACAGCGAATTGGTCACGCTGATCAATTACGACGTCTCCAATGTCGACAACCTCTATCTGCCGCTGGCGTTTGAAGCTCTCGACGTTTGGCTGGTGCCCCAAAAAAACTCCGGGACGGGGCCGACTCCCAACCGGACTAGCTGGCGGGCGGGGTCGAATCCCGATATTTACGGGTGGACCGGCGCCATCAATACGATCGACTTTTTGCAGACCAGAATCCGGGAATTCACCGCCGGCAACAACCAGCTCCTGAAGCAGTATTTCGGAGGAAAAGGCTGGCCCTTTTATAACATCCCCAACCCCACCAACGACCCGGACGCGCCCATCAAGATCCCGTCCGGCGCCAACATCTTTGCGTCGAGCCCGCTCAAGGCAACCCCTTCCAGCTATGGCAACGGAACGTGGCAGAACGACAAATACATGCTCTCGAGCGGCGGCACCGCGCCGATCAAGGTCGCCATCGGGTGGGCAGGGGGCACACCTGATCAAAAGGGAAGCTTCACCCTCCACCTGAACCTCGCCGAGCCCCCCGCCAAGATCGCTTTCCTGCAAAAGGGCTACCTCGTCCAGGGCCTCCCGCCGAACACCAAGCCCCCGACCCCCAATCCCATCCAGGCCGGCACCACGGTCACGGACGTGAATCAACCGAAGGGGACGGTCACCTTGAGCAAACCGTTGGTCGCCTCGAGCAAGGCCGTCACGTTCCAGTTCACCCGGCCTGTCGATGACTACGCCTCCGATGCCATGATCAGACTCTGGTACTCCTGGGCGCAATACTACCTGAAGCACTGGAAGGACAACACGCCACGCGCTCCCACGGCCCCGACGGCGATCGCCGGATCCATCAAGGTGATGACAGCGACGCTGACTTTCAACGTAGCGCACCCCGAGTTGGTCAAGGGAATGGCGGTAACCGGCCCCGGTCTGGCCAACGCCATGACCGAGAGGGGTCCCCACCAGGGTGACGCTGTGATCCTGAAAATCGCCAGCGATCAGAAGTCGGTCATCCTGAGCCAGGTGGCGAACCAAACCTCCACGAATGCGTCATTTACCTTCTCCCCTCCGAAATCGCTGCTGTGGACCCCCACCGCGACAAAGTTGTTCGGTGACAAATTCCGATTTTCCAACGAACCGGCGTGGCACGATCCCTACGAGTTCTCCCAGCAAGTCTATTTGATCATGGCCTCCATGAACCAGATCGGCAAGCCGAACAACGACAGCGTGTCCAAATACATGCAGGACATTGTCGGGGCCAACATGGGATTCATCTTCACCGCTGCCGCGCAGAAGTCGCTCGACGGCCCGATGGTGATGGCGATGATCCGCGACATGATCAAGTCCGTGCTGCGCGGAGTGACCGATTTCACCAAATATCCGGACGTGATCGATGACCAGGGCAATCACACGAGCTGGTATCCGCCTCCGGCGGATCCGCACGGCAACCAGCCCTTCAACGTCTTCAACCTTGATCCTTTTGTCTGGTTCGTCCATGTCCAACTGGGCTTCTCGGGTTACGGGTTCTCCGTGGATGACGACACGGGGGATGTCGGCGCCGGCGGGGCGTCGCAACTTCAGCTCACCGTCACCGGCACCGGTGGTCTGAAAAATACCAACCCATGGACCATCCAGGCGCCCTACGGGCCGGTGAAAAACGTCTCGCTCCCGTATTCGGGTCGGGCGACTCCGACCAACGGGGATACCCTTTACAACGCCATCCAGAGCGTCAGCAATACCACACCGATCAGGATCACCACGCCGGGGCAGCACAATCTTTCCAACGGCGCCACCGTGCGGATTGACCAGGTCCGCGGTGACCTAGCGGCCAATGGCACCTTCAAGATCGGCAATGTGTCGCGGAATACGTTCGACCTGTTCGATGCCCTCAATGGCATCACGCCGGTTAAACCGACCGGCACCTACACCGGCGGGGGCAGGTGGAGCTATCCGCTCCACCCCTACATCGACTCCGGCGCCGACCTGACGAAGGTTTTCTACCGGGTGACGGGCGACGATGCCCTAGGTACCTTTCAGGGGACGTTCGTCTCCGTGAACGACGTGGATCGTAACAAAACCACCGGGAAGAAGTTTCGGGTCTGGCAACTGGGCCGCCAGGATACAGGACGCCTCCTCCTCGACGCCGATCTGACCGATGCGTCTGGCAGCCCTCTGCCCGCCGGCACTTACAACTTCACTTTCTTCGGAGTAGCGGAGACGAGCCCTGCTCCGGGCAGTGCTCCGCCCCCCAACCTTGGGGCGATCCGGCAGGAGATCCGACAGGAGATTCATCAGGATCGGAAGGAGCTCAAAGAGCTGCGCAGAATTGATGTCCCCCACGAAGCATCGATTCGTCAATGGTTGCATGTGCGCCTTCAGGTGCTTCGCGCCCGGCTAGCTTATCCGACAGATGAGGTGCTCATGGAGATTGACGAGAACATGACCGATGATGGGGACACGTTCCTGAGTAACGGCGAGAAGCGAAGCACCTTGAAAGAGCTGCATGCGCGGCTGGCCGAGCTGCAAGCCGGCGGTTGAGATTCAAAACTTTTACGCTAGCGCCTTGATTTCCGTTTGCGTGAGCTGAAGCAACGCGGCTACCTTAAGACCCGTGTTCAGCCTGACCATGCTTGGCAGCGGGAGCGCGGGAAATAGCGCCCTGGTCGCGACGGATCACTGCAAGATTCTTGTCGATGGCGGACTGAGCGCGCGGCAATTGGTATTACGTCTGGAGCAGTGCGGCGTGATGCCAGAGCAGATCGATGGCGTCCTTCTCACACACGAGCACGGCGACCACATCTGCGGTCTTGAAGTTCTTTGCCGGAAATTTGATGTGCCTATTTATTGCAACGCGTTAACGGCGGAAGCGGTGCGTAGCGATAGGTCATTCGAGCGGCATCGAAACTGGCGAATTTTTGCGACCGGCGCCGAGTTTTCGATTTGCGACATCACCGTGCAAACATTTCCCGTCCCGCACGACGCGCGGCCGTGGCCGGTTAAACAGCGAATCCAATCGCGGCACGGTCATCTGTCGAACACAGCGGCGGCAGGCGTGATCGAGGAATTGCTGCCGGGAAAAATCGAGCGCGTCGTGCTTGGACATCTTAGCAGGGATTGCAACAAACCCGAGCTTGCGCTGCAGACTGTGCGCTCATCACTAGCAAAGCACCGCAGAATGGACGTGGAAATCCATTGCGCCACTCAATTCGAAATCACTTCGCAATTTCGAATTGGCGAAACCGAACCCGGCCCATTTCAACCAACATTCGAGCACGCATTTTTCCAAAACGCTCTGTGACGGCTGTCCGCCGCGTTTATTGGGATCATTGGGGGTTGGATGTTCGACGTTGGACGTTCGGCGTTTTCCTTGGCTTTTTACTCGCGACGTTCTTCGCCGCAGCATCGAGCGCAGCGCGCACAATGGTCGCCTTCGCGGCGGGAAGATAAACATTCGTGTAGCCTTGCCGACCCCAGGCACCGCTGGAGGGTTTGAAAACCTCGGGCGCCTTTTCGATGAATGTGCGCTGCTGCTCTAGCGCGAGCTTTACCATGCCCCAGCTTTCGTCCGGCACACCAAGCGATGCGAAAATCTTTCCGGCAACGCGGAAATCGGGGTGATTCATGTGCGAGCGCTCGACGGCCGTCGGAATTTCAAGCGCCATCTTTCGAAACTCATCAATAGTCATAATGCTCTGAGATCTGATTCGGACGATACTGTTATCGAACAGCAGATTTTTTTCTGTGTCCGACCATTTCGCCGCGCATTGTGCGTCGATCGACGCGGGCGAGGTTCTTTTCCATCGCCGGAGTGAGCAATGAAATATGCGGGATTTCGCAGAGATATTCGGCGATGAACCAGATCGGTTTTTCCGTGGTCATCCAACTTAGATGATCGAATCGAGCCAGGTTCACCGGGCGCGAGTAGCGCCGCAGCGTGCGTTCGCCACGCAGGTTGAAATAGATATTGAAATAGCTCATGGCCAGTTCGCGCAGGCTGCGATAAACCGGCTCGCGATACCGGCAGCCGGTGAAATTGGACTTTGCCACGGCGCCCCAATGCCCGCGCTCCTTGAAAATGGCAACGACGTGATCCGTGTCCTGTTCTGCTTCCAAATCGAAGATCAACGGTGGGAATCCGAGAGCGCGAAGTGCTGCCGCGCCAAAAATTCCGCCCTCGAGGCATGACGCGGTACGATCGTGCAGAACCTTTTTAGGTGATCGCGCGGTGTACCTGAGATTGTAAGGCAGATCGTCGAGAAACCTCTGAACGCCAGTGGGCGTTTTCAAAGCGCGCAACTTGCGCAACTCGGATCGTGTGAAACCGAAATCCGAGGAATCACCAAGTTCCAACATTCAACCTCCAAGGGATCACCAAGATCCAATACTTAATTAACGTGCGACCTCCGTGCTGTCATGTTGAGCGAAGCGAAACATCTCTGATTATCGCATCGGGAGCTGGAAGAAATACCAGAGATCCTTCGCGTCGCTCAGGATGACAATTGTGTCTCGGGCGTTTGAGATCTGGAGCTTTCGTTGACTCTTATTTTTGATTAGGAGCGCGATTAAAAATTCCTTCGCCGCGCACATTCAGATTTTCGACGACAACTCGCGTCGCCTTACCATCGGGACCGATTGTGAACGTGAGGCCGCTTCTGCCAACAGCGTTTTCGCCTTCCGTCTCATACGTGAACGTGTCGCGATCGTAGTGTTTCATGGCGAAGCTCATTTTCTTCGGACCTTGCACAATCGCGAGTCCGCCGTCTTTTTCGACGATGAAGACTTCGCCGAAATAATCGTTCGCGTACTTTCCAAGGTAGGTGTCATTTTTCAGCGCAGGCGAAGGCGAAGTCGGCGCCTTGGAATAATCAAAGCCCAGGAACGTACCGATGGCAGCCGGGTCAGAAAATATTTTCTTAAATAATGCGATCCAGTCCTGACTCGGTTTGCCGTAGAGTGCCGTGTCCAAAAACGTCGTCCCCAACGCTTCCGCAATGCCGATGGGATACGCATTGGTGAGAACAATGATACCCAATTGCTCTGCCGGGATGAGGTTCACGTGCGTGGCTGCGCCCAACGCAAAAGCGCCGGAATGATTCAAGCGCAGCCGGCCTTCCTGATCGTAGCTGACGTTCCATCCCAATCCATAAAAACTCGGTAGCCCAGTCGCGGGATTGAACCCGATCAGTATTTGCGGGTGATGCGTCTCCGCCAACGCTTTTTCATCAACAATTTGTTTGCCGTCAAACTTGCCGTTTGCGAGCTGCAGGCGCATCCATTTCGTCAAATCGTTCACCGACGAACTGACGCCGCCCGCAGGCGATTCTGTGTCCGGATCGCGTTTGAACTTTTGTATCCATTTGCCGTTCAGCAGCACATGCCCGAGGGCTTTGTTTCGGCGCGCCATAAAATCGGCGTAACGAGAACTGGTCGAGGTCATGCCGAGCGGTTTGTATAATTTCTCCTCGGCCGCGGCTTCCCATCCCAACCCATACGCTTTCGCCGCCGCGATGCCCCCTTCGGTCATGCCAAAATTCGTGTAGGCGTAATGTGAACGAAAACTGCTGTCGGGATGTTGAAAGCGGAGGCGATATAGAATTTCCGCGCGGGTAAAGTCCAGATCTTCGAGCAGATCACCGGCATGCGCAGGCAAGCCGCTGCGGTGCGCATACATGTCGCGGATGGTGATTTCGTGGGTGACCCAGGGATCGAACATTGCGAACGTGGGATCGAGCAAGCTGAGCTTTGAGTCCCAGGTGACTTTTCCCTCGGCCACGAGCTCGGCTACTACTGTCGAGCCAATCGATTTGGAGAGCGATGCGAGTTGAAACACCGTGTCGGCGTCGACAGGCGCCTTAGTGTTCACATCGCGGACGCCAAAGCCTTTCGCGTATACTACCTTGTCTTGAAAGACAATTGCGATCGCTAGCCCGGGGAGCGCATTTTCTTGAATTTGCTTTTGTGCGAGTTTTTCGAGTTCTTGAATCGCGTGAGTTACCTGCTCGGAAGTAACATGAGACCTTTCCTGGCCAGGTAGGCACAACGGCATCAGCAAAATCGGCAGGAATATCGCAGCGAATTTCGCATAACAACTCGCGTGTGTGGGATTTGAGTATTGATTCATCATTTACGAAGCATTCTGGATGTTATTTGGCACTTTTCCCTGGGGCTTGAAATTTGGGATTTGGAGCTTTCGGCTATAAGCCGACTGGATGTCTGGCGTCAAATCCGCGCGGAGGACGATAAATGGTTTGCCAGCGTGGCGCCCATTTGCCGGTGTAACGGTCGTATGGCGTTGTATCGAGTCGCAGCCCGGCAATCACAGCGAACGTGTGACCCTCCCGTGCGTAGATGGTGATCCATTTGCCGGGACCGCGGTCGCCGTAGCTGCGAAACTCAGTTGAGCTCATCGGTGAGCTGATCAAGCCCGCCGCGCCCAGCACATAGGAGATCGTTCCGGAACAATCGTAGCCACGGTCATCAAACGATTTGTGACCGCCACCGTATCGATATCGCTTGTGACGAAGTTGATTGGCTGCCCAGATCGCGCGTTTTACTGCAAGCGGCGCGTTCTTTGGCGCAGCTGCTTTGCCAAAACGAAGACGCGCTGTCTTTCCAGACACAACAGGTCCGGAGTTTGGAAAGAGATCGCCTGGTGCTGATGGAACGACCCAAGTGAAAACAGCGATGCCGAGAAGGATTCGATGGCTAACCGGACAGATAAAGTTCCTCCGGGATCCTGTCGTATGCCAAAAAAACTGTGGATGAAAAGAAAAAAAATTAACGGAGTCCCGAATTTAGTGCGACTAAAGGTTGGCAGGGTGGGATGTGACGGAGTAAAAATGGCGACCGGCGGTTCGCCCTTTGCGCCCTTGCGAATTCCGCCGGTCAACCAACCGAAAATCTAGCAACTGGCCCGTAGTGAGTCAGTTGAAGGAAATGGGTCAGCCTGCGTCTGCGTAACCGTGATCCGCCTCGTAGGCACGGATTGCTCGCCGCGTCTGAGGCCCCAGGATTCCATCGACTGACCCGCGATAATAGCCGGCACGGGCGAGTCGGCGCTGCAACTCAGCTACTCTTGACCGGGTAGGGGAGCTGTATTGTCCACTATTTCCATAGCCGTATCCATTGCCATTTCCATACCCATAATCGCCGTATCCGTAGCCGGGATACCCATAACCATAGCCGTACCCGTAGTACGGATAACCGTAGCCGTAGTATCCGTAAGGATATCCCCAGCCCCAGCCGGTGCCCCAGCCCCAGCCCCACCAGCCGGGAAAACCGAAGTCACCGATAAAGATCACATTATTGTGACCGTGATGGTGCCAATTGCCATTCCAGTTGTTCCAGTTGCGTCCATTCCAATTTCGACCACTCCAGTTTCTGCCGTTCCAATTGCGGCCCGACCAGTTCCGGCCTCCCCAGGCGCCCATTCCGGGACGTGCGCCCATTCCGGCGAAATTACGGCCGCCGCCGCCGAAGTGGCCGCCACCGCCCCGCGGCGCGGCTGTGGCCAGTGGGGAAGCGAGCGTTACGGCAACAAAGCAACTCAACGAAAATACAAGTTTTGAATAATTCATATAAGGTGGGGTTTCTATTCATTAGACACCACACCCCACGGAAAGTCTCGGTTTTTTTACGGTGATCAGAAATAAATGAGACCGGCGGGTTCGCAGTTTGTACTCTGCGAGCCCGCCGGCCAATGCAACCGAATTAGATGCCCGGTGTAAATCAGCCCAAACCCATTCGATCGAGAAGTCGCGTGGTGATCAGACCATCCACGATCATCCCATGAGTGCTTTCAAAGGCGGCGATCGCTCCGCGAGTTTGTGGCCCTATCACTCCATCAACTACACCGTGATAATACCCGAGCTCACCCAAGCGGCGCTGCACCGCTGCAACGCTCGCAACGTCATAACTATATCCTGGCTGGTAGTACGAGTAACCGTAGGGATAACCCCCATAGTACGAATGCGGGTAACCACCGTAATATGTATACGGGTAGTACCCATACGATGCAGACGGCCAGGATGAATAATAGCCGTAATAAGGATAACTCGATCTCCCGTAGTAGTAGCTAGGACCGCCGTAGTAGTAGCGAGTACCGCCGTAGTAGCCCGCCGCACCCGAATAGCGGTTCTGCGTGTAATAACGGTTACCCAAATACTGCCGCGTACCAGCATATCTCTGGGTACCCACATAATGACGAGTGCCCATGTAAGATGAATTGGTGCCTCGCTGGTAGGCCGGTGTCACCTGTGTGGTTCGCGGAGCGATTCGTTGCGCCCGCGACTTCGAGGTCGCCGCCGATTTCTTGTGTGGCACGCCTAGCACAGGCGATGCAATTAACGCCGTTGCGGCCAAGCTGCCTATGAACCACAAGCGTTTAGTTTTCATAAGATAATTCCCTTCCTTTCTAGCTATCCTTTCCCGTATCGCGCTGCCCAAAGTGGTACGAGATTCTCCGAGACGGAGGCGCTCGGCGAATTTGTACCTCGGGACCGGCGCGACGTACTTGTTTCGTTACTGAACCCTGCCGCGGATGCGCCTTGAGAGACCCCACCATTCAAAACCGCCAACTGGTTGGAGTGTGGCGTTGATTCTTTGCTTTTAGTTCGGAGCCCATCGCAATTATCATCGCGACTTGATCACCATGCTGCGTGTTGCGATCTTGATATCTTTCTTGTTCACAGGGTACGTGGTGCGCACCGCTGCGCCGCCACACAGTGTGAGTCCCTCGCGCCAATTTGTCATTTATGGCGCTGATGCGCGGTTGCGCGGCACGATCTCCGAACTGGCGGAGCAGACTAAGAGCAATCTCCTCGCGCTTTTGCGCCAGCGCGACGAATGGAAGACGTCCGTTATAATCAATTTGCAACCGCAACAGGCGAATCTTCCCGAAATTCCGCCGGCCGACTTACGAGTTAGCCAGACCGGCTTTGGCGCGAAGCTGCAACTCGATTTGACCGTTGGCCAAAATCTGGACGGTTCATTGATCGAACGTCAGCTGCTCCGCAGCATTCTACTCGAGATGATTTATCGAGACGAGGGCGACCTCGCACCCGGCACGACGCTTGTCGAACCGCCGGATTGGCTGGTGGAAGGTGTGCTGGCGCTGACGCCGGGACGAGAGCGCGAGGTAGTGGTGGAGGCGGTTTCAGCCACAGATAAAGGAAAGTCGCTGGAGGAATTTCTCGGCCAGCAATTTGATCTGCTCGATTCCGCCGGGCGCGTGCTTTACCGGGCCTATTCTATCGCGCTCGTTCAATTGCTCCTTGATGAGGGCGGCCGCGCGCGTCTGGCGCGGTACATTGCGAATCTTTCGCATGCGTCGAACGATCCAGTTGCTGATTTGAAGGCGCGGTTTCCGCAATTACGCGAGGATTTGGAAAAGAAATGGCGCTCGGCGGTCGCTCGCCTCGGCGGGCATCAAACTTACCAGTTGCTCACCTTTACCGAAAGCGAACGACGTCTCGACGACTTGTTGCAGATCAAAATTTCGGATGGCTCGCGCAATCGCGGGCAGCCAAAAGCAGCCGATCTGACCGAACTTGCGCGCCGCAAAGCTTCACGAGATGAAAAAGCCGCGGTTGACCAAATGAGCCAGGCGTTGCTGTTGCTGATTGGGACGGCGCATCCGGTTTTGCGTCCGGTGGCGCGCGAGTATCAGCAGATTGCAGCGCTCCTTGCTGGTGGGAAGCGAAGAGGAATCGCGAAGCGCTTGTCGCACCTGGATGGTATCCGCAAGCAACTCGCCGCTCGAATGGGCGACATCGATGATTACCTGAATTGGTTCGAAGCGACACAAATGGAAAGAAAGAGCGGCGCTTTCAATGATTATCTCAAGGCGGCAAGCCAATCGGAGGTCTCCGCGCCAAGGCGGCGTGATCCGTTGTCGGTGTATCTAGATGCGCTGGAAGACCAGATCGAGACTTCCGGACCGGAGTGATGAAGTAATGGATTAATGGAAAGACGCAGCACTCCGGCACTGCAATATTCCTTTCGCTGCACAGCAGTTGCCGGTTCCCAGTTTGGCGATTATGCTTAACAGCGCGTTTAAAACGCGCCTTTTTTCATCCCATGCAAAAAATTGGATTTGCTGAAGCGCTTGATTCCATTGTCAGGAGCGACCCGCGGTACCAGCGAGATGCATATGTTTTTCTGCGTGACGCGCTCGATTTCACGACCAAACGGCAGAAGAAAGCGAAAGGCACCAGCATCCGGCACGTAACTGGGCCGGAGCTCCTGGAGGGATTGCGGCAGTACGCGCTCAAGGAGTTCGGGCCGATGGTCATGACGGTTTTCGATAGTTGGGGCCTTCACTCATCCGAGGACGTCGGAAACATGGTTTTTAACCTGATTGGCGCCGGGATATTCGGAAAAACCGAGGAGGATTCGATCGAAGATTTCAGGAACGTTTATAATTTCGAAGAGGTTTTCGTGAAGCCGTTCGCGCCGGAAAAACCAGCGGTGACGAGAGCACGGGCGGAATTGCCAGCGCCTAAGCCTACTGCGTCGAGAAAGTGATCAGCAACGACTGATCACCGGGGACGCCGCCGTCACTGCAATGGCTCGCATACCACTAGCAAAGTATTTCTCAGCAGTTCTATTATTCATGATGGTTAATCTGAAAGCAGCGCCGACTGAGTCTTCGGCTGTCATCACGTTTCCGCCGAGCTCGGCGCACAAATGGATTCTGCCTAACGGGCTGACAATCATTGTGCAGGAAGATCGCAGCGCCCCTGTAGCCAGCGTACAGGCGTGGTGCGCCACGGGAAGCATCGACGAAGACCGGCATCTCGGAGCCGGGTTGTCTCACATTCTCGAGCACATGCTCTTCAAAGGAACGAAAACGCGCGGGAAAAATGAGATCGCTCAAAAAATCCAGGACGTGGGTGGTTACATTAACGCTTACACCTCGTTCGATCGCACGGTTTTTTGGATCGACGTGCCGAAAGATGGTGTCGCTACCGCGCTCGATATTCTGGCGGACGCGATGATGAATTCGACTTTGCCGCCGGAAGAGTACCAGAAAGAACAGGAAGTAATCCGGCGCGAGTTCGCCATGGGCATGGATGATCCCGACCGCGTGGCTGGGTTGCTCCTTTTTTCCACCGCGTATCAGGTGCACCCCTATCGGTTCCCGGTTATCGGCGAGATCGAAATCTATAACCAGCTCACCCAGGAACAGGTGATGCAGTATTACAAAACGCGCTACGTCCCGAATAATCTTACCTTCATCATAGTCGGCGATGTCGATGCGGAGAAAGTGCACCAACAACTCGCCGACTTATTCAAGCCGTACTCGGAAAAATCGCTCCAGCCGGTATTCATTCCGGCAGAACCGCCGCAACTCGGGCGCCGCGAAGTGCATCGGGAATTTGCCACGGAATTGTCGCATCTCTCACTGGCATGGCACATCCCGGCGGTGACGAATCCAGACGTGCCTGCGCTTGATCTGCTCTCAACCATCCTCGGTGAGGGACGCAGTTCGCGGCTGTACCGGCGCGTTCGCGAAGAAGCTGGTCTCGCGTTTGGCATTTCGGCATTTTCCTATACACCGGGCGATCCCGGTTTGTTCGGCATCGACGCAACCGTCGATCCAAAGAAGCGCGAAGCAGCCGAGCAATTGGCGCTGCACATTGTTGACGAAGTGAAACAGAGTGGCGTCACCGCGGATGAGCTGGCGAAGGCAAAGAAAATCATGCTCAGTCACCATCTCGGCGCGCTCACGACCATGCGTGGGCAGGCCTCGGACGTTGGGTCAAACTGGTTGCTCACGCGAGATTTGAATTTCAGCCGCCATTATCTCGACGCTGTCCAAAAAGTGTCGCTCGACGATATCAAGCGTGTCGCCGCGCAATACCTGACGGAAAACAACCTAACGGTCACCTCGTTGAATCCAAAGGGTTCGCTGGCTGCCAAAACGGAAGGTCCGAAGGTCGTGGCCGCCGGTGAGGTCCAGAAATTTGAATTATCAAACGGACTGCGTCTTCTGGTTCGCGAAGATCCTCGCCTGCCACTCGTGGCGATCGGCGCGGTGTTTCGCGGCGGTCTTCTTGCGGAGAATCCGCAGGACAACGGGATCACGCATTTGATGGCGAAAGTGCTGCTGAAAGGAACCAAAACGCGCACCGCTGAGCAAATCGCTAACCAGATTGAAGCGGTAGGCGGTTCCATTTCGAGCGAGTCGGGCAACAACAGTTTTGGTGTGTCGGTCGATGTAATGAAGCCCGACCTAAAACTCGGCGTGGACTTGCTCTCCGACGTGCTGCTCAATGCCACCATGCCGGAGAAAGCGATCGCGCGTGAAAAAGAAATCCAGATCGCAGCGATCCAACAGGAGGAAGAGCAACTGACCGCGGTCGCGCGCAACATCATGCGACAGGCGCTTTTTCTGCAGCATCCTTATGCGCTGCGTTCAAACGGATCGGTCGAGTCCGTTCAGCGGTTAACGCAAAAAGATTTGCTTGAGTTTCGCGATCGTCACGTGGTGTCGAAAAACGGTGTGATTTACGTCTTCGGCGACGTTAAAGCGGCCGAGGTAAAACAGCTTGTTGAACATGCGCTCGGCAAGATGAAACCTGGCGCTCTGGCGCTGACCGACGCAAAACCGTCTACGCCGCTGAGCAAGCCGGAAACTGTTGAAAGCCGCAAAGACAAGGCGCAAGGCGTGATCATGGTTGGTTTCCGCGGTGCGAGTCTGTCGAGTCCGGATCGTTACGCGCTGGAATTGATCGATGAAGCGAGCAGTGATCTCGGGTCGCGTTTCTTTATTCGCATTCGCGAGCAAATGGGTCTGGCGTATTACGTGGGCGCCAGCCAGATGCAGGGCTTGGTGCCGGGACTTTTTTCATTCTATCTAGGTACCGATCCGCAGAAGATCGAACCAGTGAAAACCGCGCTCCTTGATGAGATTCACAAGCTCGCAAATGAGGGACTTACCCCTGAGGAACTGGCGCGGGCGAAAAAGAAATTGATTGGGCAACAAGAGATCGCTAATCAAAGCAACGACGCTTTTGGTTATCATTGCGCGCTCGACGAGGTCTACGGGCTGGGCTTTGATTATTACAAAGAACTTGAGCACGACGTGAACGGGGTGACGCTTGAGAATATTAAACAAGTGGCTGCGAAATATTTTCGCGATCAACCGTACGTTTTGGCGACGGTGCGACCGCCGGAAGGATCCGCAGCCGCGAAACAGAAATAAGCCATGGCTGAAGTTCAGAAAACCACACTAAGCGGCGAGCTCACACAACGCTTCATCGAATTTGTCGTGATGCACGCGCAAAACGCCGCGCTGTTCCTTGGCCAGATTCCGAATCCAAAAACCGGTCAGGGCGAAGTGAACTTGGATTTGGCCAGGATGTTTATCGATCAACTGGCCATGATTCAGGAAAAAACACGCGGCAACCTGACCAGCGAAGAGGCAAAGGTGTTGAGTAACGCGCTTTCTAATTTGCAGATGGCATATGTGGAAGTCGCGCGGGAACAGCCCAAAGATGCCGCGCAAGCCCAGGCACCAGAAGCCGCGCCTTCAGCAAGTTCTCCGGAACACCCACCGGCAGCCCAGTCGGAGCCGTCGGCGCCGACTAGCTCCACTGAGTCCGAGACGGAGTCGAGAAAGAAATTCACCAAGAGCTACGGACCATAGCTCGCTGATTCCCTTTGCGGCGGCACGCGAAACGCGCGCTACTCTAGCGCTGGCTCGTCCGCTCCGCGGGCGTGGAGCGTGGGCGTGATTTTGCTCGCGCTGTTTTGCGTACGGTGATGGTTCTCTGACTGGCGACGGCAGGTGTCGGCGACGCTTCGGGATATTTCTTAGTTGTGGGCCAAATCAAACGCCACGGTTGAGTCTTAATTGTTTCGCTGAATTGTTTGATGTTTTCGCCGGCTGGCTGGAGCTCAGTCGTAGCGACCTTTAGTTTCTCTGACGAGTTTCGCAGGTTTCGCAAGGTGACCTGGATATTGTCGTTGTCCGTAAGACTGGTGCTGATCTTTTCGATATTGGCCAGCGAATGCGAAAGCGCGCTCTCAGGCGCAGTCAGATCGACAAGATGTTGGCCGAAGGTTTTGAACTGGCCGAGCGCAAGTGTGAGCTCCGAGTTTTCGTCCGTGAGACGATTAAGGTTTTGTGCGGTCTGCTGAAGATCTTTCATCGTGGTAGTCGCTTCGGTTGCGACCGGCTTGATTACTTCCAGCATTTTAGCCGCGGCTTCGCCGAGATCGGGTGTGCGCTCTCCGGCGAACATTTCGCCATCTTTCGCGCGGCCTGAGGCTCCGGTGCCTTGCGTGAAATCAATAGCGAGGTCTCCTAGCAATCCGAGCTGCATCATTCGCGCCTTCGCGTCGCGATACACCCTGGCGTTTTTGTCCACCTGCACATCAACGCGCACCTCGAATCGCGGTTTGCCCGGCGTGGCTGAAGGGCTTGGGCTCGGATTTGCTTCAGGCGGATGAATTGCCGCCTCTGCTTCTTCCGCCTGTTTTTCTTCTTCTGGCGACACCGGCGAAAATAATTTCTGAACCTGTCCGATCTTGCGACCGGCCAGCATGACCGGCGCGCCTTGCTTAAGTCCGGCCGCGTTATCGTAGTAAATCTTGTAAGTCACCAGCGGTCGGAACAGCCCTGGCGCGCCGAGCAGAACCAGAAGGAAAGCGACTACCGCGATCGTGCCGATCACGAGCAGGCCAGTCAGGATTTCATTTTTTTGTAATTGCATCGAGACTGCCTTCCAGAATCGGGCCTTCGGTACTCCCGCTCACGAACTGCGCGACGACCGGGTTTTTGGAGTGTTTGAATTTTTCGGATTCGGCTTCTTCAATGATTTTTCCCTGATACAACATAGCCATTCGCGTGGCGATGCGAAAGGCGCTGTCCATTTCGTGTGTTGCGGTGATCGATGTGACCTTCGATTTCTCGCTGAGGCTGATAATTAATTCGTCAATCACCGAGGCAATGACCGGGTCCAGGCCGGCCGAGGGCTCATCCAGTAGAAGCAATTCGGGTTCAAGCACGAGCGCGCGCGCCAGGGCCACACGTTTTCGCATGCCGCCACTCAGCTCCTCGGGCAGCAGGTCTTTGGAATCCTCCATGCCAACGAGCTCGAGTTTTTCATCGACTATCTTGTCAATCTCACCCTGGGATTTATCGGTGAGCTCTTCCAATGGCAACGCAACATTGTCGCGCACATTGCGCGAGCTCAGCAGGGCCGAATACTGATAGACCATGCCAATGTGTTGTCGTACTCGTTGAAGCTTTCGGCGAGACAACCGCGTGATTTCAAATTGCTTGAAAAGAATCGAACCGGAATCAGGGCGCAGCGTCCCCAGAATCATCCGCAAAATAGTACTTTTGCCACTGCCGCTCTGGCCCATGATCACCAGACGTTCCTGCGGCTCGACGTTAAGCGAAACACCGTCGAGCACTTTCTTTTCCTCGAACCGCATGTGCACATCGCGCAGTTCGACCATGTCGAGCGGGGGGCTCACGTCGGATAAAAGGTGGTGTAAACGACGTTGTAGAGCGTATCAAAGCCGATCACTGCGGTGATTGCAGTAACAACGCTGGACGTCGTCGAAGTGCCGACTCCAGCGGCGCCGCCTTTTACTGTTAGTCCTCGGTAGCAGGCGATCGCGGCGATGAGGAGGCCGAACAGAAAGCTCTTCAAAATGCCGGTAATAATGTCGCGAATGAGCAATGAATCTTTCACGAGATCGAGAAAATAGGGGAAGGCAATACTGAAATATGCTTTGCAGACCAGGCTACTCGCGAATACGGCCGCAATGTTCGAAGCCGTAGAGAGACACGGCATCAGCAAGACCAGGGCGAGCATTCGTGGCGCGACCAGGAAGCGCAACGGCCCGATGCCCATGGCCTCAATCGCCTCGACTTCTTCGGAGACCTGCATCGTTCCCAATTCCGCTGTAAACGCCGCGCCGATGCGCGCGGCGAGCATGATGCCAGTGAGCAACGGCCCAAGCTCGCGCGTAAAAGCAATTGCCACCAGACCAGGGATCAGCCGCTCCGTTCCGAAACGTTGCAACTGGTAACCGGTCAACAGCGCCATGGTGAGGCCGAGGAAAAACGAAACCAGTCCCACCAGCGGCACGGAATCGACACCGGCGCGTTCGGTGTGGCGGAAGAAGCTGGCGGCACGAAACGGGACGCGTCCGTGCTGAATCCGCTCAAACGTTTCCTCGAACGTGTTCACGATGAACCAGAACATGCTGCCTACTTCGCGAAGAAAATAGCGCGTGACATGGCCGATCCCCTCGGCAATCACAACGGGCGGCGGTTCAGCATTCGCCATGACCGAGAAGGTGCCTCACTTCGTCATCGGGAAAAGCGCAAAGTTGGCTGGGGAGGGGCGAACTCCGTGAACCCGCGCAACAGCCTGGATCGTGGGACATCGTTGGGCGTCGCAGAGCTCCGCCCTCCATTGTTTCCCCAAGCCTGATAGACGCCTCAATGGCTTCATGCCTCCCATGAAACGCTTCGACTTTGTCACTGGCAAGCCATTACATTCCTGCGATGAAAGTCGCGGGAGCCTTCGGAGTTAATTGCTTCTTTGCTTTCATGCTTTTTAGTGCAGGCTCGAAAGATTTCTGGACGCTCGCCCAGGAACCGGCCCGGTCCCTCGTAGCTCCAGCGGAAAAGCATTTAGATCATCAGCCAAACATGGAAACAAGAAAGATTGGACTCGCAGTCCACGGCGGCGCCGGGACTATTGAGCGAAGCAAGATGACACCGGAACGCGAACGCGAGTATCGCGCCGGACTGGAACGCGCGCTTACGGCTGGCTATGAAATCCTCAAGCGCGGCGGCTCGAGTCTCGATGCAACAGAGGCCGCGGTGCGCGTGCTCGAAGACGATCCGCATTTTAACGCAGGCAAAGGCTCAGTGTTCACGAGCGCGGGGACAAACGAAATGGATGCGGCGATCATGGATGGGAAAACGCTCGCTGCCGGCGCGGTAGCCTCGTTGAAGCACATCAAAAATCCGATCAGCCTTGCCCGGCTGGTGATGGAAAAATCCGGACACGTCATGATGGATTGCGAAGGCGCAGAAGCGTTCGCGAAGGAAAACGGGATTGAACTGGTGGACCAGAAATATTTTTTTACGCAGGACCGTTGGGATGCCTTGCAGAAAATTAAAGCTGCCGAAAAAAGTCGTACCAGCGGCGCCGGGAAGAAGTTTCTGATTACCGATCAAGATCGGCACGGCACGGTGGGAGCAGTAGGGTTGGATCAAAGCGGGAATCTTGCCGCAGCGACCTCAACTGGCGGTACAACCAACAAGCGCCCGGGACGCGTTGGCGATACGCCGGTCATCGGCGCCGGCACTTACGCGAACAACGCCACATGCGCCGTTTCAGCCACCGGCGACGGGGAATATTTTATCCGTGCAACGGTTGCGCGTGATGTTTCAGCGTTGATGGAATATCGCGGGATGTCTCTCAAGGAGGCTGCACAGACGGCTTTGGACAAGGTCGCCAAACTTGGCGGCACCGGTGGACTGATCGCAATCGATAATCAGGGCAATATCACTTTGCCCTTCAACACTGCTGGAATGTATCGCGGCTACGTCGATCCAGACGGCAAGGTTGTAGCGGAGATTTACAAATAATTTCGTGACTCGTTAAAGCGGGAAAAAGAATTGTCATTCTGAGCGAAGCGAAGAATCTCTGATTAGTTGTTCGGCGACTCTATAGCGGCAATCAGGGATGTTTCGCTCCGCTCAACATGACAGGATAAGCCCGCCCGCTGTAACGCTTAACCAACTCCGATGCTTCCGCCGTTTTCCGCCGTAATTCCCTGCTTCAATGAAGCGGGGCGCATTGGAGAAACGCTTCGCCTCACGCTGGCGTATCTCACCGCCAATGCGCCGCAGAGCGAATTGATCGTGGTGAATGATGGATCGACGGATGCCACCGCGGCAATTGCGCGTGACAGATTGAAAGACGCCAAGATCGAAACGCGCTTGCTGGAGAATTTTCCAAATCGCGGCAAAGGCGCAGCCGTGCGTTCCGGATTGCTTGCCGCCCGAGAACCAGTTGGCCTGTTTTTCGATGCGGATCTTTCCACGCCGCTGGGGGAGACGCCGAAATTGATCGAGCCAATTGCAAATAACGAGATAGACATTGCATTTGGGTCTCGCGCCCTGGATCGCGGATTGATCGGGATTCATCAGCCGTGGCGCCGCGAGCAGGCTGGTCGTGCATTCAATCTGCTCGTGCGCCTCGCAACGGGCCTGCCATTTTGGGACACCCAATGCGGGTTCAAGGCTTTTCGTCTCGATGTCTGCCGCCCGATTCTGGAGGCTGCGCGCTTGGATGGCTTCGCCTTCGATGTCGAACTGCTTTATTTCGCGCAACACGCCGGATTGCGAATTCGTGAAATTCCGGTGCGGTGGAATCACGCTGAGGGTAGCAAAGTTCAGTTTTTCAAGGACAGCCTGCGGATGTTGCGCGAAGTGATCGCGCTGAGAGCGCGCACTGTCAATCCCGAACGGACGTGAGGGATCCCGCCAAGGCTGATTGATCACACCGCACCGCTTGCGTGTTTCCACATTTCATCGGGGAGGGTCCCTCGCTTTGCTCGGGATGACAACGGCCACATCGCTTTCCTTTGCCATGTCGCCGCATAAATTAGCTTTTTCCGTTTATGCAGTCCTTTGACTTTCATCCTGCGGTTGCACGGTGGTTCGAGCAGACATTCGGATCGCCGACAGAACCGCAAACGCACGGCTGGCCGGCAATTCAATCCGGCCGGCACGTGCTGATTTCTGCCCCAACGGGCTCAGGCAAGACACTGGCGGCGTTCCTTGCTTCGCTGGATGTGTTGTTCAGGGAAGGCGCACGGACTGATTTGCCCGATGAAACAAAGGTCGTTTACGTCTCGCCCCTCAAGGCGTTGAGCAACGATATCCGGAAAAACCTGCAGGAACCGCTGGCTGGAATTCGCGCATTGCTGCGTGAAACCGAAGGCCACGACATCGATGTGCGCGCAGAAGTTCGCACTGGCGATACAACTGCTGCGCAACGTCAGGCGCTGATCAAAAAACCGCCGCACATTCTCGTGACCACGCCGGAATCTCTGTATCTGCTGCTCACTTCCGAATCGGGCCGGGACATGTTGCACTCCGTCCGAACGCTCATCATGGACGAGATTCACGCTGTTGTGGACGACCGGCGTGGCGCACACCTCGCCCTGAGTGTCGAGCGGTTGGCTACATTAACAAAATCCGTGTCAGGTGGACTGCTTCAACGAATCGGTTTGTCTGCGACGCAGAAACCAATCGAAGAGGTGGCGCGCTTTCTAGTCGGCGCGCACGCTGTGGACGAGGCTGGCAATCCGGCTTGCGAAATCATCGATATCGGTCATCGCCGCGAATTGGATCTGGCGATTGAACTTCCGAAGTCGCCGCTTGAAGCGGTCATGTCGAATGAAGTTTGGGAGGAAATCTATCATCGCCTCGCGGAGTTGATCCAGGCGCACAGGACCACTTTGGTGTTCGTGAACACGCGCCGAATGGCCGAACGCGTGACGCATCATCTCAGCGAACTGCTGGGTTCAGACGCGGTGACATCCCATCACGGAAGTCTCTCCGCAAAGCTGCGCCTGGATGCGGAAGATCGATTGAAGCGAGGCGAACTGAAAGCGCTCGTTGCCACGGCTTCATTGGAGCTGGGTATCGACATCGGTTCAGTGGATCTTGTTTGCCAGCTTGGCACGACGCGATCCATTGCCACCCTTTTTCAGCGCGTGGGCCGGGCCGAACACAAGCGTGGCGGTTTGCCCAAGGGCCGCATCTTCCCGCTGAGCCGCGATGAGTTGGTCGAATGTGCTGCGTTACTCCGTTGTGTTCGTCGTGGCGAGCTTGATCGCCTGACCATTCCTGAAAAGCCGCTGGATGTCCTGGCCCAGCAAATTGTCGCCGCGGCGTCCGCCGAAGATTGGGATGAAAACGAGTTCTTCGAGCTTGTCCGTTCGGCCTGGCCGTACCGCAATCTCACGCGCGAAGAATTCGAGAGCGTCGTGGCAATGCTCGCTGAAGGTTTTAGCACCAAGCGCGGCCGGCGCTCAGCGTTGATTCATCACGATGGAGTCAATCATCGTTTGCGTGGGCGGCGTGGTGCACGGCTCGTCGCGCTTACGTCCGGCGGCGCAATTCCGGACAACGCCGATTATCGCGTGATTCTCGACCCGTCGGAAACTTTCGTTGGTACAGTGAACGAGGATTTCGCGGTCGAAAGTTTGGCCGGCGATATTTTCCAGCTGGGCAATGCTTCATGGCGAATTCTGCGAATTAACTCTGGTGTCGTCCGTGTCGAAGATGCCAAAGGCCAGCCGCCGGGAATTCCATTCTGGCTGGGCGAAGCTCCGGCGCGCACATCGGAGCTGTCGCAGGCTGTATCCGATTTGCGGGTGGAAATCGAAACGAGGCTCGCTAATGGACAAAATCCCGGTCAATGGCTTGCCGAGGACATGCAGTTACCAGCTGACGCTGCCGAACAGTTAGGCGATTATTTCTCCGGCGCTTACCGTTCGCTTGGCGCAGTTCCTTCACAGCAAACTCTGGTGATGGAACGCTTCTTCGATGAATCGGGGGGGATGCAGCTTGTCCTTCACTCGCCATTCGGCAATCGGATTAATCGCGCCTGGGGTCTTGCCTTGCGGAAACGTTTTTGCCGTTCATTCAATTTTGAGCTTCAAGCGGCGGCCACAGACGACGCGATCGTAATTTCCCTCGGTACACAGCATTCATTTCCGCTGGAAGAAGTTTTTCGTTATCTGAATTCGAAAACGGTTCGTGACCTCCTCGTTCAAGCTTTGCTCGATGCGCCGATGTTCACCATTCGCTGGCGTTGGAATGCGACGCGTTCACTCGCGGTGCCTCGTTTTCGTGGGGGCGCAAAGATCGCCGCGCCGTTGCAGCGCATGGAGTCCGAAAATCTTCTGGCGGCAGTTTTCCCGGATCAGCTCGCTTGTCTGGAACATATCGTGGGGGATCGCGAAATTCCGGATCATCCGCTGGTGAAGCAAACAATCGACGATTGTTTGACCGAAGCGATGGACATCGACGGGCTCGAAGAGGTGTTGCGCAAGATCGAGAACGGTCAGATCCGCTGTATCGCGCGCGATTTACCGGAGCCGTCACCGCTCGCCGGTGAGATCTTGAACGCGCGGCCATACGCCTTTCTGGATAATGCGCCTTTGGAGGAACGACGCACCCAGGCGGTATACACGCGTCGCGCCTCCGAGCGCAACGGCAGCGATGGCTTAGGGGTGCTCGATGCGGCAGTGATTGAGAAAGTACAAAAGGAAGCATGGCCCGAAGCAACGAATGCGGATGAACTGCACGATGCATTAATGCTGCTCGGCGTGATGACCACGGAAGAAGTGCAGCGAACGTGGGACGGCCAGGGTGCCGAGCAATTCTTGTCGATACTCACAGCTGAAAACCGAGCAACACGACTGATCCTTGCCGCGCAAACTCCGGATGACCGCGAGGGTTTGGAGTGCGGCGCTGCCTTGTCCGCCCTAGCTTCGGCGACGGCGGATGCGCCGCTTTCAAACGGCGAGGAAATGCCCGAAAAGCGCCACAGCAATGGCGAATCCTCCCGTAGTCGCGGGACTAGCGCCACCGGGAGGTTCTGGATCGCAGCAGAGGGGTTACCAATGATCCAAGCGATTTATCTCAACGCGAGCGTTGAGCCTGAATTGATCGTTCCCGACTCAGTGCGCGGAAAAACCTGGGAACGCTCAAGCGCAATTCGCGAGGTGGTTCGCGGGCGAATGGAAGTTTGCGGACCGATCACTGTTGGCGAGCTGTCAGATGTATTGGTATTGCCACGATCGGAAATCGATGCGGCATTACTGGCCCTCGAAGCGGAAGGATTTGTGCTGCGTGGCAACTTTCGCCCGCACGCGACTGATCAGGAGTGGTGCGACCGCCGGTTGCTGGCGCGAATTCATCGGCTCACGATCGATCGGTTGCGCGCGGAAATTCAGCCGGTCTCTCCGCAGGATTTTTATCGCTTTCTCTTCGCATGGCAGCGCGCTGATTCGGAACATCGCGTCGAAGGTCCTGAAGGTTTGCAATCTGTTCTCGAACAACTGGACGGCTGCGAGCTTCCGCTGGCCGCGTGGGAATCCGCGGTCCTCGCCGCGCGTGTTGGCGACTACGATCCTGAATGGCTCGACCGCCTTTGTTTTTCGGGCCGGATTGGCTGGGCACGCTTGAGCGCGCCGCAAAATCCAAACACGCGAGCGAGCGCTCCCTTGCGAACCAGCCCCATCGCGCTTTATCAACGCGAGAACCTCCGGCATTGGCTGATGCTGACGGAGGCGAATTCGGAGATGGAACTGTCCGGTGCCAGCCGAACTTTGTTCGATACATTTGCAGAGGGCGGGGCGCTCTTCTTCAGTGAACTGGTGCGTCGCAGCGGACTGCTGCCTTCTCAAGTTGAAGAAGCTTTGTCGCAACTTGCTGCACTCGGCCTGGTCACTTCGGATAGTTTCGATGGATTGCGAGCTCTTCTGGTGCCGTCAAATAAACGTCCCACATTTGGCCGTAATATCGGGAAACGCCGACGCAAGGCCAATCTCGCCAGTATCGAGTTTGCAGGGCGTTGGTCGCTGCTAAGAACGGATGCCGCCTCGCCGCCATCTGGAAATGGAGCGGAAAGTTCCGCGCGCGACGCGGCTGTCGAGCAATTTGCGAAGGTGTTGCTGCATCGGTACGGCGTGGTGTTTCGCCGTTTGCTCGAACGCGAGAGTTTCCCGGTTACGTGGTATGAGCTGGGGCGAATTTATCGCCGCTGGGAGGCGCGGGGCGAGATTCGCGGGGGCTATTTTGTCGGAGGAATCAGCGGCGAACAATTCGCCCTGCCTGAGGCCATTGGCCTGTTGCGTTCCATTCGCAAGGCGTCGCGAAATAGCGAACTGATCGCGCTGAGCGCGGCGGATTCGCTGAACTTGCAAGGCATTCTGACACCGGGGCCGCGAATTCCGGCGCTGACTGCAAATCGGGTTTTATTTTTGGATGGATTGCCAATCGCAGCGTTGGAGGCAGGCGAGATTCGCAAATTCGCGGACGCGCCAGTTTCTGATTTGCAAGTTGAGACAGCTCTTAAGGTCGGGAAACTGCGGCCGTCATTGCGACCATATTATAAGTGACCTCGTTGTCATCCTGAGCGGAGCTCGGAATGACGGCGTGACTGATGGCCTATTTCTTCACGATCTCGGCGTTCTCGATCATGGCGATGCCGCCACGCTCAGCAAGCTTGCCTTTCAGGGTGATGTTTTTACCGCAGTACTCAGCGAGTTGTTCGTTGATTGGCTTGTGTTCGCCAACCACCAGATAGGCTTTGCCTTCGCTTACAATACCGACTGGCCCACCGCCTTTGATGCACTTCGCCCCGCAGGACTGACCATGCTTTTCGCCAACCGCGTTATGATCGACGTAGCACATCATATCGACCACTTCGCCGGTCACTTCTTTTGAAGCGGCTGTGTCGCTGCCATGCTCATGTTCCTGCGCAATAGCGAGCGGAGCAGCTGTTAGTGCGACGAACAGTGTCGCAGCGACTGCGATCTTAAGAATCGCGTGTCTCTTTGTTGTTGAATTAAACATAAGAGAAATGTCGGCCACTCAGCGTGTCGGTCAATACGCGGCTGAATAGACGGGATGTGCGTTTCAGCGCTCTCTCTAGCTTTGCTTCTCGATCAAATCGGCGAACTGATCGAAGAAGTAGGAAGCGTCATGCGGGCCGGGGGCGGCTTCGGGATGATATTGTACGCTGAAGATCGGCAGGTCCTTGTGCCGCATTCCCTCCACGGTGCCGTCGTTCAGATTTATATGCGTCACTTCTACGTTGGAGGGCAGCGAGTCGGGATCGACTGCGAACCCGTGATTTTGCGCCGTGATCGCCACCTTACCGCTGCTCAAATCTTTTACAGGTTGGTTGGCGCCGTGATGCCCAAATTTCAATTTGTAAGTCGATCCGCCGAATGCGAACCCGAGAATCTGATGGCCGAGACAAATCCCGAAAATCGGCTTCTTGCCCATCAAATCTCGCGTTGCCTTGTGCGCATAAGGCAGAGCTGCGGGATCTCCCGGACCGTTGGAAAGAAAAATGCCATCCGGATTAAGCGCGAGCACTTCCTTTGCAGTTGTGGTTGCTGGTACAACCGTGACGCGAAAGCCTTTCTGCCGCAGAAGCCGCAGAATATTCTCTTTGATTCCATAATCGTAGGCGACGATGCGAAATCGGGCCGGCGGAAGGGTGGGTTTGATTCCGCCGTTAGTGGATCGGATTGACCACGGCTCACTCAACTTGTCCTGGGGGTCCCATTGATAAATTTCGGGCGCTGAAACTTCGCGAACGTAATCCATGCCGATAACACCCTCGCCTTTGATGGCCTCCTTAGTCGCTTCTTCCGGTGAAATCTTTTCCGTAGTCAGACAAGCCTTCATCGCGCCGCGGGTACGCAGGTGCCGGGTCAATGCGCGGGTGTCAATTCCCTGCACGCCGGGGATGTTCCATTTTTTCAAATATTGATCGAGCGACATTTCCGAGCGCCAGTTGCTTGGGATTTCGCTCAGCTCTTCGATGATAAAGCCGCTGACATGCGGCGAGCGGCTCTCCTGGTCGAGCGAGTTTGTGCCGTAATTGCCGATCAACGGATAAGTCATCGCCACGATCTGCCCGCGGTAGGAAGGATCGGTCAACACTTCCTGGTATCCGGTCATGGCCGTGTTGAAACAAACCTCGCCGACGCGGGTACCCGTTGCGCCAAATGATTCGCCCTCGAAAAATCGACCGTCTTCGAGAGCTAACAGGGCGCGCATGTCACTGCGCACTGTGGATCGTGGGGCAGAATTTTCAAATTCGATGAAGCGATGAAGCGCATTGTCATTCTGAGCGAAGCGAAGAATTGCTAATCAGTTCTTTTGGCAACGCCGTAGGGTGACAATTAGAGATGTTTCGCTTCGCTCAACATGACAAGAATTAGCCTTCGCGCCTTAACGCATCAACGAAAAAACCCGGATCGAAAAAATCGATCCGGGTCTTTAAAATGTTACCCCGCTGATGCCGTTTAGGCGGATCTCCCGTTCCCTTTTCGTAACGGGCGGATGACCGTCACCGCAGCGTCTGACTTCCAATTAAGGCCTGCCATCTTCTCCGAGCGACTCAGCCTCCTTAGGTTAACCAAATATCGGTTCGGGAATCCCGCCTGTAATCTCGAACATCGCAGGGTAAAGCACAAAACTACCCGCGACTGATGAGAGCCGCTGGTTGAGAGTTGAGCGAAAAGCACTGGTTTTCTTCCCAACCCTCAACAAACGACTCTCATATTTTCAAAGAACTACTCGCGCAATTCTGCGCCGAGATCGCTTCGCAATCGCTCGCGAATTTTCGCATGCGCTGCATTCACTTCCTCGCTTGTCAGTGTGCGACTCCGGTCGCGATATGTCAATCGATATGCGAGCGACTTTTTGCCTTCACCGATTTCAGTGCCGGCAAAAAGATCAAAAAATTCAACTCGTTCCAACAACGGTTCCGTTGGATGAAAAATCACTTCCCATATTCTTTCGTGGGTCAAATCTTCGGCAACAATCATCGCAATGTCGCGCGACATAGCAGGAAATTTCCCAAGTTCGCGGAACGTTGCGCGCGATCCCAAACCGCTAATCGGGAAATCAAGCGATACTTCGGCAACAAAGACACCGCCAGATGCGTCGATTGTTGACGCGAGCGAATTCGTTAGCTGCCCGGCGAGGCCAACCAGTTGATCACCCGCTCTGATTTCTACAGCGAGTGCAAAGTTGACATGATGACCGCGACGAAAAGACAAACCGGTTCTTGCCAGTTCAATCGCGCCTTTTAGATCGAAGAAATCGACGCGGCGTTTTTCGTTCCGCCAATGAACTTCACTACCAACGTTACCCCAAAGGAGAATGGCTACTCGTTTCTCTTCTGCGCCGCTCTGCGGTTCAAAAACCCTGCCTGTTTCAAAAATTGCGACGCGTTCCGTTCCCGCACGAATGTTGTGGTCAAGTACTCCCAGCAACCCCGGCAACAAGCTGGGGCGAAGTGCCACGTGATCTTCGCTCAGCGGATTACGTAACTCGATCGCATTTTCCCCAAACGCGAATCTTTCCCTGGGGAGCAACTTTGACGTCCGCACTTCATTAAGGCCAGCCGCAATCAGTCGTTGGCGCATTTGTGATTCCAAATCGTGCGCGCGATCGGCCGCGCTCGAAGGCGTGAACCGGCTGCGATCCGTTCCCGGAATTCTCTCAGCGCCATAAGCTCGCACTACTTCTTCGATAAGATCGACATCGCGCTGCAAATCGCGCCGGTAGCTTGGAATTTTCCATCTCGTTATTTCGGCCGCACTGATTTTCTTCAAACCGAATCTGGTTAGAACTTCGTCGACCGTTTTCGGTTTGATCGCGATCCCAACAACGCGATCGCATTTCTCATAGCGCAACGAAACATCGGCAGGGTTCGCCGGCGGTTTGCCGGCGATGTTGATTTCCTTTGCCGGAATTCCGCCCGCGATCTCTTGAATCAAGTCGGTGGTCCGCTGCGAGACACGGAGCACCATTTCAGGATCGACGCCACGCTCGAATCGGTAACTGGCGTCGCTCGGTAAATTTAATTCGCGAGCGGTCCGACGAATACTCGCCGGCAGGAAATAAGCTGCCTCGAGTAAAATATTCTGGGTCGAATCGGTCACCGCCGATTCTTCGCCGCCCATCACACCGCCGATGCCCACGACACGTTCCTGATCGGCGACGACACAACTGTCAGACTTGAGCGAATAAGTCTTTCCATCGAGCGCGAGAAATTTCTCGCCGTCACGAGCGAGGCGTACGTTGATGCCACCCTTCAATCTATCGGCGTCGAATGCATGCGTAGGTTGGCCGAGCTCCAGCATTACAAAATTGGAAATGTCGACGATGTTGTTGATGGAGCGAATGCCGACGCTTTCGATCTTGGCACGCAGCCACTGCGGACTCGGTCCGACGGTAACGTTGTCGATCTTGCGCGCGGAGAAAAACAAACATTCGCGCGTTGAGGTGATGGTCACACCGGTCTTCTTGACGGGAATTTTCGATTCACGCGCCGTTGACTTAAGTTTTTTTCCGGTGAGCGCCGCAATTTCGCGCGCCAATCCGAAGTGACTCAGCAAGTCGCCGCGATTTGGCGTGATCTCGACGTCGAAAATCGTGTCCGCGGAAAAGAGATCACCGATCGGCGCGCCGATTTTCGCTTCGGGCGACAAAATCAAAAGACCGGAGGCGTCTTCGCCTAGGCCGAGCTCGATTGGGCTGCAAAGCATTCCTGCAGATTCGACACCGCGAAGTTTGCTTTTTCGAATCTCGGTTCCATTCGGCAACTTCGCGCCGGGAAGCGCGAGCGGAATTTTATCGCCCACCTTGTAATTCGTCGCGCCGCAGACGATTTGGCGTTTCGTTCCGCTGCCGTCGTCCACTTCGCAAACTGTCAGTCGATCAGCATTCGGATGGCGCGATGACGCGACGATTTTGGAAACGATCACTTGCTCGATCTTTGCGCCGCGGGTTTCAATATTTTCCGTTTCAACGCCGGCGCGAGTGAGCAAATCCGCGATCTCTTCCGGTTTTTCTGGAAGATCGACAAATTCGCGTAACCAATTGACGGAAAATTTCATGCGAACTGGCGGAGAAACCGCAAATCATTTTGCGCGAACAGGCGGATGTCCGGGATGTCGAACAGAATCATCGCAAGCCGGTCCATTCCGAGACCGAACGCGTAGCCGCTCCACTTTTCGGGATCGTAAGCTTTGTCACCACGCGCCTTGTTGACCGCTTCGAAAACGGCTGGATGCACCACGCCCGAGCCGGCGACTTCGATCCAGCGCTCACCACCTTTGAGCGCTTTCGATTTCACGTAAACCTCGAGACTCGGCTCGGTGAACGGGAAGAAGTGCGGACGAAATTGCACTTCTGTTCCCGAACCGAAAAGTTCGCGCATGAAAAACTCGAGGGCGCCTTTCAAATCGGCAACGCTCACGTTTTCATCAACATAAAGTCCTTCGATCTGGTGAAACTGCGGGCTGTGCGTGGCGTCGAGTTCATCGCGACGATAAGCAGCGCCGGGAGCAATCACGCGAATCGGCGGCGGCGCGGCTTGCATCGTTCGAATTTGCACGGTGGAAGTGTGCGTTCGCAGCAAACGTCCGTCCGGTAAATAAAATGTGTCCTGCTCGTTTCGCGCCGGGTGTTCGGGCGGTGTGTTGAGCGCATCGAAACAATGCCATTCGTCCTCAATGTCCGGTCCGTCCGCGAGAGCGAAACCCATTCTCCGAAAAATTTCGATAGAACGTTCCCACATCTGGGTGAGCGGGTGCAGCGCGCCGATTTCGTGCCGCGTTCCCGGCAGCGAGATGTCGATCCTGGCGAGCGCGCTCGATTCTTTCTCTGAGCGGAATTGTGCGTTGCGCGTTTCGATTGCGGCCGTGACGGCGTTACGAACCTCGTTGAGTAGTTTGCCAATGACTGGCTTCTCCTCCTTTGCGAGGGTTTTCATCCGCTCGCCCCACGCGGCGACGCTGCCGCTTTTGCCGAGATATTTTACGCGCGCGGCCTCAAGGGCCTGTTCGTCTCGCGCGGCTTCGATTTCCCGCAGGGCGTCTTCGCGGAGTTGTTCGAGTGGGTGCATGAAACGTTGAAGCGAATCCGCTGCTACGCGTCAACGCTTCAATCCTTCAACGGCAAGATCACGCCGCCTTTTTGTTTTTCTTTTCCAGCGCGCTCTTTGCCTGATCGACGATCGATTTGAATGCGATCTCATCGTTGACCGCAAGATCTGCAAGAATTTTTCGGTCGAGGCCGATGCCTGCGGCTTTTAATCCTTCTGCAAAGCGGCTGTAGGTCATTCCATTTGCGCGAGCGGCGGCGTTCAGGCGTTGAATCCAGAGATAACGAAACGTGCGTTTACGCGTTTTACGGTCGCGATAGGCCCAATATTGGCCTTTCATGATGGCGTCCTTCGCGTAGCGGAAAAGTTTTGAACGGCGTCCGCGGTAGCCTTTGGCTTTTTTTAAGATTCGTTTGCGTCGCGCCCGGCTTGCCGGGGCGTTAGTAGCTCTTGGCATGGTTGTCTCCCCAAATCGCTTCGGGGCTCCTCGTTCAGCGAGCTGTTTGTTCCATTATCGATCTTCGCGACCTCACTCGCTGATACAGTCCCGTCGCGCGGAACCAGGTGCACAGATCGTCACGACGCGGCAGCGCCGGGCGACGAACAATAGGTAGCGAGCAGAGATTGACAACTGCTTTCTGCATGGGCGGACGTTCAAGCGTTGAACCGTTGAAGCTTTACAGCGGATCGATTGCGTCATGCTTCAACCTTTAACGCCTAGCCGTTTTAGTGCTAGATTCCGCCGGCATGCACTGGCTTGGGCGTCAACGATTGCTAGTCCTGGCGTTCATTTGCGTTTTTTGGACAGGCGTGATCGTGCTCGGTCATTTTTTTCCAGGCGTCCCGTTTCTCTCGGCGCCGTGGCGCGGTGAACAGAGCTTTGAGGATTTGCTCCGACGCGAAGGCCGAAAGACGCCTGCGCCGTCCGATTTTGTTTTCCTCGGAATCGACCAAAGCACATTGCAAATGCCACCGTTGACCCCTGAAGAAATCGCGAGTAACCGCGCATTTCAGCTGATGACTGAGAAGCCGTTTCCGTGGTCACGGGAGGTATGGGCGCTTTTACTCGATCGGTTGTTTGCCGCGGGTGCGCGCGCGGTCATGTTCGACATGATCTTTAGTCCGCCCAATGATGGTGATCCAGCCTTTCATGCTGCGCTCGATCGTTATCACGATAAGGTTGTAATCGGCGCTAATTTCGACATGGCGAACGCGGCCCAGGCCGTCACGCCGAACAATGCGCTGATTCCGCCGCCGCAATTGGAGGACAATCGCGTCGGGTTCGTGAATTTCTGGGCGGACCCAATCGATGGAAAAATCCGCGCCGTGACGTATCGCGTAACTGATCGGCAACTTGCCGACTTGCCGCCGGACCCAAGCCAGGAAATTTATCGAGCTCTTTCGGCCCAGGCGCTGGCCAAAATCGGTCACGCGAGCGATGTGCCAGATGATTTTCGTGGTCACATGATTCGTTTCACGTCGCCGGATGCGTTTGCGCCCCGCCCGCTCTACGAAGTTTTCGATCCGAAGTTTTGGCATGCCAATTACGCCGACGGCGCGTTTTTTAAGGGCAAGACTGTAATGGTCGGATCATCCGCGCAGGTGGAGCACGACACCGTCGTTACGCCGATGAGCCCAACCACATTGGGCCCAGCGCTTCATTTGCAGGCAATGGCCGCGGCGATGAATCACGAATTTTTGCGGCCCACACCGCCCAAGGCCGGTCTCGCGCTCGTAGGCGCGGCGGGGCTCGCAGCGTGGTTGCTGGTCGCCTTTTTGCGCCGGCCGTTGCTTTGCCTTGGTACGCTGGTTCTGATTACGGTCGCATATCTCGGCGCGGCACGATTGTGTTACGACGGAACAGGACTGCTGCTTCTCACTGTTCCGGTCCTGTCGGTCCTGGTGTTGAGCGGACTATTTTCCCTCGGTTTCGAATACGCACTCGAGCGGCTCGAGAAATTGCGCACTCGGCGCACGCTGGAGCGCTACGTCTCGAGAAATTTGGTCAGGGAAGTCCTCGAAAATCCGGACAGCTACTATAGCTCGCTTCGCGGCGCGCGTGTTCCGGTCACCGTGCTGTTTTCGGATCTTATCGGGTTCACCACATTGTCCGAGAAGGGCGAGCCCGAGGCGTTAGTTGCACAACTTAATGAATATCTCAGCCGCATGACTTCGGTTGTTTTCAGCAACGGTGGCACGCTGGATAAATTCATCGGGGACGGGATCATGGCGGTATGGGGAAATGTGCGCAGTTTTGGCATCACAGAGGACGCCAAAAATTGTGCGCGTGCGGCGCTGGGAATGCGGCGTGAGCTACATCAATCACGGTGAAGTGATCGTTGGTAATATTGGTTCGCACGAGCGCATGGATCCCACAGTCATTGGCGACTCGGCGAATCTCGCGTCGCGGATCGAAGGTCTTACTCGAATTTATGGCCTCGATATTTTAGTCGGCGCCATGGCTGCCGAGTTGGTGCGAGACGAAGTTTATCTTCGCTCGGTTGCCCGGGTGCAGGTGAAAGGCAAAAGCAAACCGACGGATGTTTTTACTTTCATTGGCGCGCGAAACGAAGAGGTCGATCCAGAATTCCTAAAGTGGCTTGAGACCTACGAGGAGGGACTGGAAAAATTCCGGGCACGCGATTTTATCGAGGCCAAGATTCTGTTTTCGCGGTTCCTGGAATTTTATCCGGACGATCTGCTGGCCAAAATGTATCTGAATCGCGCGCTTGAATACGAACAGACTCCTCCGGATGAAGCGTGGGATGCGGTGGAGGTGTTTGAGAAGAAGTGACGCCCGCGCAGCGGTCGTCATCATCCCGAGCGGAGCCCGTTCGACTCGCTCCGCTCGCTCAGCGTAAACTCCGCGGAGTCGAGGGATCCCGCGGTAAAGCTGTGGTAATTCAACGGGATTCCTCGACTCCGCTCGGAATGACGCGGGCGTTTGATTCTTATCCGTCAAAATCCGCGCAATCCGTGGTTTTCTTTTCCATCGGGGCAGCGTAAAGAATCCGCGTGAAGGAAGCGCCGAAGAGTTTTCATTTCCTTGGGATTTGCGGCACGGCCATGGCCTCAGTGGCGGTAGCGCTAAAGGAGCGCGGATTCAAAGTCACCGGGTCGGACGAAAATGTTTATCCGCCGATGTCCACCTTTCTTCAGGAAAAGGGCATCTCGTTAAAAGAGGGGTATGGCGCGGAAAACATCCCTGCCGACGCGGATGTGGTGGTGATCGGCAACGCGATGAAGCGCGGCAATCCGGAAGTGGAAGCCGTGCTGAACAGGAAGCTCCTTTATCTTTCCTTGCCAGAGGTGTTGAAGAATTATTTTTTGCGCGGACGTCATAATCTTGTTGTGACCGGAACGCACGGTAAAACAACGACAACGGCGCTGCTCACCTGGATTATGGAAAAAGCCGGATGCAAACCCGGTTACGTCATCGGCGGACTTCCGAAAAATCTTGGCCGGGGCGCGCGCCTGAATGACTCGAAATATTTCGTAATCGAAGGCGACGAATACGATTCAGCGTTTTTCGACAAGCGCTCGAAATTTATTCATTACCTGCCGGAGCTGCTGATTATAAACAACATCGAGTTCGACCATGCGGATATCTTCAACAACCTCGATGAAATCAAGCTGAGCTTCCGGCGTTTGCTCAACGTCGTTCCCCGGAACGGCATGGTGCTGGTCAACGGCGACGATCCAAATTGCGTCGAAGTGGCAAAGGATTGTTTTGCACAGATGATTGAGGTGGGATTCTCGAAGAATTGCGCGCAACGAATCCGCGGCGTTGCCTGTTCAGCTGAAGGTTCCAGGTTCAAGCTTGGAGATGAGACGTTCGAGATTCCCCTTGTAGGCGAATTCAATGTGCACAACGCTGCGATGGCGGCGATGGCAGCGCGGTTTTATGATGTGCCGAAGGCGAAAATCGACAGCGCGTTCAAGAGTTTTGCCGGGATCGCGCGGCGACAGGAAGTCCGCGGGGAAGTGCGAGGCGTGAAAGTGATCGACGATTTTGGTCATCATCCGACGGCGATTGCGCAAACATTGGGAGCATTGCGCCATCGCTTTCGCGGAGATCGGCTCTGGGCTGTCTTCGAACCGCGCTCCAACACAACGCGGCGCGCAGTCTTTCAACAGCAGCTTCCCGATGCGCTAAAATTGGCCGATGGCGTTTTCATCGCGCAGGTCGCCAAGCTGGAACAGATCCCTGAAGAAGAGCGATTAAATCCTGAAAGAGTTGTGGCTGCGATTGCCAAGGCGGGACGTCCTGCGTTTTATGAGCAGAACGCCGATGCGATCGTGGATCGAATCGTGCCGATGCTGCGGCCAAACGATGTCGTCGCGGTTTTCAGTAACGGCGGGTTTGATAATATCCACGAGAAGCTGCTCGCCCGTTTGAGATCGTGATTCGTAATTTGTGATTCGTTAAATCGGGAACGACCAATCACGATTCACGCATTTCGAATCACGGCGTCGGCGGGGCCGCTGACGTATGATCGTGCACAATTCGCCAGCCTTCCGGCAGGCGTTTGAGGATCAGCGTGAATTGGCCGTGCGGCTGGTCGTTTGCACGATTCAGTTTCCAACTACCGGACGCTACTGCCGAATCAGATGATAACAGCGTGATTTCAAGGTCGGAGAACGCGAGCGTCCCCATCTTCGACCGGTTGGAATATTTTTCTCTGTAACGATCGCGCACAGTTTCCCAACCCCGCCTGACTGTGTCCTCTGAAATAAAGACGGTTGATGCTGAGCGAGCGTATCCATTCATAAATCCATCAATATCGCCACGGTTCCAGGCATCCTGCTGCGCCTGAAGAACGGATCGAATCTCTGTAATCGCGTTTGCGGTTTGTTCGGGCGCAGCGGAGGCGCGAATCGCCATCAACATACAAGAGGTAATTGCGATCCAGCGCGCTCTCGCCGGACTCACGGGACTGATCATTTGCGGCGACAGCAATCTCTTGTAAGCTAGGTGCCCTGCTGCGTCCAGTTCGAGCATCAAAGGATTGGTTCAACCGAGGGAAATATTTTGACGGGTCTCATAAATGCACTAGCGTCGCCCATCCATCTAAATAAGGCTGTGCACCGCTTTTTCTGCATCGCGACGCTTGTACTTGCCAGCGCGACCGCCGTTTCAGGTCAGGGTAAACAGACTAAGCCGCCTCGTCCCGAACCGCCTGCTCCCCAAGTCGCCAATCCAGCTGCTGAATCGCCTGCTCCTCCACCTCCAAACGCGCCTGCCATGGTTCGGCTTCAATTTCCGAACAGCGATGTCGTCGATGTGCTGCATCTCTATGAGCAGCTGACCGGCAAGAAGCTGGTGATGGATAATTTCGTGCAGGGAAAGGTGAACATTTTCATCGCCAAAGACGTATCGCGCGAGGAAGCCGTCAAGATCATCGAGATGAGCATGTCCCTGAACGGAATCTCTCTCGTTCCGGCTGGTCGCGACCTGGTGGACGTTGTAGGAGCGGGCCAAAATCCTCGGAAGGCGCCGGTGCCAATCGTTTCCGATCTTGCGGATATCCCGCCGGGAAACCCGGTGATCAGTTTCCTGTTTCGACTGCAGTATGCGGACCCCCAGGAACTTCAACAAGTATTGATGGCATATTTTCAGGGAAGTTCGGGAACGATCAACATTCTCGCGTTGCCGAAAGCATCCGCTCTTCTGGTGACGCAGAACACGGACATCATCCGGCAACTGGCCAGCGTGATAAGCCAGGTAGATGTGGCTCCGGCGGAAGTGGTGAGTGAGTTTATCAAGCTCGACCGCGCCGATGCGAGCAAAGTAGTCGACATGCTCAAGGACATTTTCGAAAAGGGCACTGAATCGCCCACTCAGCCGGGTGTCCGCAGAGTGAACGTACCGGCAGCGGTTCCGCAACCGCAGCAAGTTGAAGGTGCCGGATTGGGTGTGCTGTCCGAGGAAGCCATCATCGTAGGCAAAATCAAACTGACTCCCGATGTCCGCACCAATCGCATCCACGTGGTGACGCGGCCGCTCAACATGCCCTTTATCCGGGAACTGATTCATCAATTTGATGCCAACGTTGAGTTTGCAAAACCGGTCACGCGCTATTTGCAATACATTTCAGCCGGTGATGTTCTGCCGGTGCTGGTTCAGGCGTTGACCGAGCCGGGCACAGAGGGCGCCGGTGCGGTGCCGGGTGGTGGCGCGCTGCCTGGCGCGAGTCCGCAACCCCAGCGCGGTGCGAGTCCCTCCTATGGCGGCGGCAGGGGCGGCGGTCCCGCGGACCTGACCGGCACGAGTGGCACATCCGGCACGGCAGGCGGTGCCGGCAGCACGCTGAACATTTCCGAGGAACTTTCCACGCAGCCGGTAAACACCACTCCACAAGCGGTCACGGTCGGAAACTCCAAGCTCATCGCCGATCAACGCGCCAATTCCATCATCGTTCTCGGAAATCGCGAGGTGGTGGTAAAGGTCGAAAAGATTCTGGACGAAATGGACGTCCAGGCGCCGCAAGTCGCGCTGAGCACAGTTGTCGGGCAATTGCAGCTCAGCAACAACGAGGAATTCGGCGCCGATTACTTCGCAAAGTACCACAACAGATTCGTCGGCACCTCGCGCAACAACCAAGTATTTAGCGACAACGATCCTAACATTCCCCTCCCCAGTGGCTCACCCGGGGGCAGCATTCTCGATCCAAACAATCTGATCAACTTTAGCCGAATCATTCGAAATGTAGGGGCCGGTACTAACATTTACGTCGCAGCAGGTGACGCTTTTGCAGCGATTGTACACGTCCTGGAGTCCACTGGTAAGTTCAAAATCATTTCCCGACCCACAGTCTTCACAAGCAACAATAAGAAAGCTATCATCGCCTCAGGTCAGGAGGTTCCCGTGCCGGTGAGCACTCTGACCAACGCTACCAGCGCGGTGAACGTTGCCTCGGTTCAATCGAGCATCGAATACAAGAAGGTTGCGCTTCAGCTTGAGGTAGTCCCGCTCATTAATTCTCAGAAAGAAGTGTCGCTTGATATTCTACAGAAGATCGACGCCCTGGCCGACAACAGGGTAATCAGCGGGAACGTTGTGCCGGTAATCTCAACGCGGTACATCCGCACGAATGTTTCTGCCCCAAACAAATCAACTATTGTGCTTGGCGGGTTGATTGAAGACAACAAGCAAAGAAACGCCAATGGTATTCCTTATCTCTCCCGCATTCCCCTCATCGGGGCGGCGTTCCGCAGCACGAAGGACAATCGGACCCGTCAGGAACTGATCATTCTAATGCGCCCAGAGGTCACGCTGACTAAACTGGATGCTTATCGGCTTCGACAAAAACAGGAGGATAGGACACACTTTGGACCTGAGCTCGAGCAGGACGACTGCCCGGAATGTCCCAAGCCAAGGGAAGGCAAACAATTAACCTTACCACCGCCCGATATTCCGGAACCGAAAGATATTAAGTAAAGTCCCATTATGAAACGGATAACTCTCGTCTTAATTCTCGGCCTCGGCGCGACCGTCGCCCAAGCTGACGATTACGCAATCATTGACGACATTTGGCGTTCGACCGATCCATTGGCTCAACGAGACGAATACAGTCTGCTTCACCAGGGGAAAAATGTAAATGCGACTGACTTCGCGCCACGGTACAAGTGGCGATGGATTTACTACTTCAAGGCCAACGAGCAACTCATTGTGCAACCTGCTTATGTGGGCTCCATGCAAGCGGCGCTGCGTCGGCTGGGCTATTATTGTGGACCGATCAACGGCGTCTTTACTCCAGAAGTGAGCGACGCCATCGCGCGGCTTCAAAAGAATTATTCCATGCGCGTTACCGGAACGCTTACCGAGCCGGTACGGCGAGCGTTGCACATGCCTTGAGCGTTCAAGGAGGGGAGATTTCCAATCCGCCCTTTCTGAAACGGCGGACCAGAGACCGCCGCTCCTTGACTACGCGTTCTGCGTGAAAGGCCTTGCGAAACGGCCTAAATGGGCTTCATTCGAACGCTTCCGATTCTGCATTGTCGATTCTACTGAACGCCACGCTGAATGAGTTCACCTGCCAATCAATCGCTGATTAATCTGCTGCTGGAAAGTGGTGTTCCTTCGACTGAAGAAGCGGCACAACTGGCCGTGAATCTGAATGGCGGTTCGTGGGTGAGCCAGGTGCTCGATTCCGGCAAAGTGGATGAGCAGCGTTTCCTCGGTGCGATCGGCAATTTCTTTCGCGTGCCGGTCACGTCCATCGACGCGAAAACAATTGACCGTACGACTTTATCGGTTTTACCGAGCCGTTTTGTTTTTCAACATCACATTCTGCCCATTGAGGTGAAGGAGAATACGGTGGTACTGGCGACGTACGATCTTTTCAATTCGATCGGCCGCCAGATCGCGTCGCAGCTTTTGAAAAAACCGGCAGAATGGGTGCTGGTGCCGCGCGCCCAAGTTCTGCGCGCGATGAAAACTCTCTACGGCGTCGGCGCAGAAACATTCGATGAAATTCTGAAGACGAATCGTTCCTTCGAGGTGCTGCACGACAATGACACCGCCATCGAATTGAATGACGACGACCCCGAAGCGTCGGTCGTGAAATTTGTAAACCAGATCATTCGCGAAGCGATCTTCGAGCGCGCGACCGATATTCACGTTGAACCGCTGGAGAACGATCTGCGGATTCGTTATCGAATCGACGGGATCTTGCACGAGGTCGCGGTGCCGCCGCAATTGCGAGTTCTGCAATCGGCCATTATCTCGCGCCTGAAAGTCATGTCGCACATGGACATCGCGGAGCGTCGTCTGCCTCAAGACGGGCGCATTAATTTGCAGTCGAACAATCAGAACATTGACGTGCGCGTTTCGACCATTCCGACGGTAAACGGCGAATCGATCAGTCTGCGATTGCTCATCCGCAGCGAACAGCAGTTCGGATTTGACCGGCTCGATCTCAGCGAAAAGCAGGAGAAAATTATTCGGCACCTGCTGGCGCAGCCGAACGGGATCATTCTTCTCACTGGTCCGACCGGCTGCGGAAAATCGACGTCGCTTTATTGCTTCCTGAGTAGCATCAATTCAGTGCAGCGGCGCATCATCACGGTCGAAGAACCGGTGGAATATCGAATTCCAGGTGTTTCGCAAATCGATGTGAAACCGGAGATCGATCTGACTTTCGCAAAAGGGCTGCGTCACATTTTGCGCCAGGACCCCAATGTTGTCATGGTCGGGGAAATTCGTGATGTCGAAACTGCGGATATTGCGATCCGCGCAGCCATGACTGGTCACTTGGTCTTCAGCACCCTGCACACAAATGATGCGGTGGGTGGCATTACCCGTTTGCTCGACATGGACGTGGAACCGTTTCTGCTCTCCTCGGTAGTCAAATCGTTCATCGCACAGCGACTAGTACGCACGATTTGTCCCGACTGCGTGCAGTTGATTGATTATCCACGCGAGTATCTCACCGAGATCGGTTTGCCGGTGAAAGAACTCGGCACCCGTTTCCAGCGTGGCGCCGGTTGCGATCAATGCCGTCAGACCGGCTATCAGGGTCGCGCGGCGATTTACGAGGTCTGCCTTATCACGGAGCCGTTAAGAAAATTGATAATGCAAAAGCGCGATGGCGGCGAGCTCAAGCAATGCGCCATTGCCGAAGGCATGGAGACTTTGCGGCAAGACGGCTGGCGACGCGTCGCTCAAGGCAAAACAACGATCGAAGAAGTCGTCCGCGTCACACAAACCGACGAGGTGATGGCCGAGACGACCGAGGAAGCCCAGCCGGTGGTGGCGAGCTAGAGCGGGCCAAGAAGCAAAGCTCAAAGCAGAATGCGTCTTTGCGCTTACCGCTTAGTTCTTTGCCCGTTGCCTAGGATCGCCCCTCAATTCGCGGATCGCCTTTGCGTAATCTGTCGCGTGAAAAATTGAGGTGCCGGCGACAAGCACGTTTGCGCCGTTTTCAATCGATATCCGTGCGGTCTCGGCGTTGATGCCGCCGTCTACTTCGATGTCGATCGTGCTGCTCAATGATCTTGCACGTTTAACTTTTCGCATTTGATCAGCGCGAAAGGACTGGCCCCCGAAACCGGGATGCACCGTCATCACCAATAGCATGTCGATTTTGTCCAGGAACGGCTCAACCGAATCAAATGAGGTTTCGGGATTTAGAGTGAGACCGGCGCGGCAACCGGCGTCTCGAATCTGTTGCAATGTTTTCGCGACGCCCTGTTTCGTCTCTGGTTCCACGTGAACCGTGATCGAGCTCGCACCGGCTTTGATAAATCGCGGAACGTAATGATCGGCGTGCTCGATCATAAGATGGACATCGAGCGGAAGACTTGTTAGGCCGCGCACCCGTCCGACGATCTCCGGACCGAAAGAAATGTTATCGACGAAATGTCCATCCATGATGTCGCAGTGGATCCAATCAGCGCCCGCGGCCTCCACCCGATGGATTTCGTCACCGAGTCGCGAGAAATCGGCGGCCAGAATGGATGGGGCGACGATCACTCTTCCCATGAAGTGACGGAGTAATGGAGTACTGGAGCAATGGCAAGCCCCTCCACAAGACTCCGCACTCCAATTCTCCTTTGGTCCGACAGAATGCGCTTGACGGCGTGCCGCTCTGTTTCATGTTACGGCGTTTCAGCCGGCCGAATCGCGCTCGTGGGGAGGTCCTGTGAAGATAGGCCGCCTCAGGGATGAACGCGCTTCTTCTCGGGCTGGAAAGTTTCTGCTAATAAATAATTCATGTTCAATGGACTTTTCGGCTGGTTATCCAGCGACATCGGGATCGATCTGGGTACGGCAAACACACTTGTCTACGTAAAGGATCAGGGGATCGTTTTGCGCGAGCCATCGGTGGTGGCAGTGCAGGCCGGCACCAACAGAGTGCTGGCTGTCGGTGACGAAGCCAAGCGCATGCTTGGCCGCACACCGGCAAACATCGTTGCGGTGCGTCCACTCAAAGACGGTGTCATTGCGGATTTCGAAGTGACGGAAGCGATGCTGCGGCACTTCATCACCAAGGTGCACAATCGCCGGGTAAAAGCGAGACCGCGCGTCGTTATTGCGGTGCCATCTGGAATCACAGAAGTGGAAAAGCGCGCGGTGCGCGAATCGGCGACCCATGCCGGAGCACGCGAAGTCTATTTGATCGAAGAACCAATGGCAGCGGCGATTGGAGTCGGACTTCCGGTACAGGACCCAGCCGGCAATATGATCATCGATATCGGCGGAGGCACGACGGAGGTCGCCCTTATTTCATTGTCGGGAATTGTTTTCAGCCGCAGCGTCCGCGTCGCTGGCGATGAGCTGGACGAAGCAATCGTGCAGTATATGAAGCGCGCCTACAATCTGATGGTCGGCGAACGCACAGCCGAGGAGATAAAGATTAAGATTGGCTCGGCATATCCCAGCGAAAAGGAGACGAGCGTAGAAGTTAAGGGACGCGACTTGGTCGCCGGTTTGCCTAAGACCCTCATGATCACGTCCCAGGAAGTGCGCGAAGCATTGCTTGAACCAATCTCGACAATTGTCGATTCCGTGCGGATCACGTTGGAGCGCTGTCCGCCCGAGCTTTCGGCGGACCTCGTCGATCGCGGCCTGGTTCTTGCAGGTGGCGGCGCGTTGCTGCGAGGCTTTGACAAGCTTTTGAGCGAGGAAACAGGTTTGCCTGTCCATGTTGCTGAAGATCCGCTGAGCGCAGTGGCGGAAGGGACCGGCAAATGCCTCAATGAACTTAAATTCTTGCGCCAAGTGGCCTCGGCAGACCGCCAGTGGCGGTAAGAAGAATCGCGGATTGCCGATTTCGCATTGCGGATTCATGTCGGTGCTTCCGCAGATGTCGACCTTCCTTAGTTCGCAAATTCCAAGCCGAAATCCGCAAATGCGATGAGCCGCACAAACATCATCGCGCTGCTGATTTTCGGCGCAATTCTGGGATATTTTCTCACCTTCGGCCCAGCGACTACGCAGAAGTTCAAGGCTGGCGTTTATCAGGTGCTGGCGCCATTTTTCACCGGCGGCTCTGGATTAAGAAAACAGCTTACATCTGTGCGTACGGGCTTGAAATCGCTCGACCAATTGGAGCACGAAAATGCTAACTTACAGGTGGAAAATCGGGAACTGAAAGCGACTAACCAGGGTCTGCGCGACACGGAGAATGAGGTGAATCGGTTGCGTCACGCGCTCAATTATCGCGAGCGATCAGTCTTTAAGTTAATCGCTGCGGAGATTGTCGCGCGCGATTCCTCGAGCTGGTGGCGAACGGTTACGATTAACCGTGGCAAGAGGGACGGCATCGAAATCGACATGCCTGTCGCTACGGACGAAGGATTGATAGGAAAAATAACGAGCGTGAGCGACAGCGTCTCGGTTGTATTGCTGGTTTCCGATGAAAATTGCCGGGTAGCCGCAAAGGTCGAAGGAAGCCGGGAACAGGGGATCGTGTCTGGCGAGCGCGTGACAACGGGACTCACCCCGGTTTTGAATCTGAATTTTTTGTCAAAACAGGCTGACCTGAAGCCTGGCCAAAAAGTTTATACTTCGGGAGTGGGCGGCGTGTTCCCGTCGGGTCTGCTGATTGGCAGTGTGAAAACTTTCCGTTTGCGAGAATTGGATGGACAAGCGCAGCTCACGCCCGCAGTCGATCTGTCCCATCTGGAGGACGTGTTCGTAGTCACTGGCCGAAAATGATTTTCTTTTTTGTTTTGCTCCTGCTTGTGCTGATAGCGCAGATTGCGGAGTTTTTTATTCCAGCGTTGCCGTGGCTCTACAACGCGCACGTTTACATTGTGCCCGTGATTGTTTTTTATGGCGCGATGGCCCTGCCGTTTCCTCTCATGCTGTCGCTTGCCCTGTTCGCGGGGGTTTTGCTGGATGCTCTTACTGTGCAGGTGATCGGAGGGAAAGTTGAAATTTCAGCTGGATCATCGATACTTATTTACGGTGTGCTGGCAGGATTAATGCATGGTCTGAGACCGCTGTTTGCGCGCGGGCGCTGGGAAGTGCACTGCGTCCTGAGCGGCGTTTTCACCTCGTTGATAGTTCTGGCGCAATATCTAATGATTACGTTCCGTCGCGGCTCTTTTGTATTCACCCGCGAAGTTTGGTGGCAGATCGGCGGGCCTGGTCTCATTGCCATGGCCATGGCCCCGATCGTATTCTGGTTCTTACAATGGATAGGACGCGTTACGGCCTATTCCTATCAACCCGAAAGGGGGCGGCTTGAATGAACAGGCGCCGTATTACTTCGCGTGTGCGGATTCAACTCCTCGGGTTCTTGATGCTGATGGGTTTGGGTGCTCTTGGCCTCAAGCTTTGGTGGATCCAGGTAGCGCATGGCCAGGAATGGACTTCCCAGCTTCGCGGTAGTTCGCAAGCGACGGTGCGCATTCCTTCGGTGCGCGGCGAGATCAAGGATCGCAACGGAGTAACTCTCGTCCAAAACCGGGCCAGTTATGAGGTCGACTTTTATCTGCCGGAAATGGTCAAAGGCTATCGCGAACGCTTTGGTCAGCCGCCCGTCACCGAGTATCGAACGACCATCAATGGAATGCCGAAAGACCTGAAGGAACCGGACATCATCAGGATCGTCAATAATGGTATTGTCCCACGGCTCAACGATCTCGATCTAGCGCGCGATTACAATGCGGGCAAGTTGCAGAAACACTATCGCAACGATACCGAAGTTCCGTTTTCCTACGTCAAGGACATCGATTTCCCAACTTTGGCGAAATTTTCCGAGCATAATGTCGGGTTGCCGGGAGTGGAACTCGCGATCAAACCGGTGCGTTCCTACGTTTACGGCGCGCTTGCCGCGCATCTTCTGGGTTATGTCGGCATGCCGAACGATGTCGATAAAGAGGACGCAAAGCAGTTCACGTTTTACCAGGGAGACATGGAAGGGAAATCGAATGTCGAAAAAATCACGGACGAGTATCTGCGCGGGAAACCGGGTGTTCGTTATTTGCGACGTAACGCGAAAGGCACGATCGACGGCGTCTTGCGCGAAGATCCTCCGCAACAAGGAGCCAACGTTTTCCTGACCATCGATGCGCGCATTCAAGCTATTGCAGAAGAAGCGCTGCGCGCCGTAAGCCGGGCGGGCGCAGTAGTCGTCGATCCAAACAACGGCAACATTTTGGCGATGGCTTCTGTGCCTTCGTTCGATCCAAATACTTTCATCCCGAGCATCAAGGCCAAGGATTGGACTGCACTGCAGAAAGACGAGGGCGATCCATTAGTCAACCGCGCTATCAGCTGTCTGCCGCCGGGGTCAACATTCAAGCTCATCACGGCGCTCGCCGGTCTGCGTGGCACGAAAAATCTAGCGGGGGCCAAATACAGTTGCGGTGGCGGTGTGAGCTACGGCGACCACTTTTTCCGATGCTGGGTAGCGGCGAAACATTACACGCACGGTACCATCGGAGTCGCTGATGCGATCAAGGTATCGTGCGACTCCTTTTTCTATCAGTACGGTAATGCCGCCAGCATTCAGTCGATTGACGCCGTTGGCAAGATGTTGGGCATGGGCGAAGAATCGGGCCTGCAACTGTCAGGCGAACAAACCGGCAATATGCCGGGGCCAGAGTGGATGCAAATTCACCATCCCCAGGAGAGGTGGTCACAAGCGCAAACCGCCAATGTTTCAATCGGTCAGGGCTACACGCTTGTTTCGCCCTTGCAATTGGCAATGGCCTACGTGGCGATCGCAAATGGCGGCATCTGCTATTACCCACGTCTGGTCGATAAAGTTTTGAAGCAAGACGGCTCTCCGGTCTTAGATGAGCAAGGTAATCCAGCAGCGCCACCGCCGCGCGTGCGATCGGATTTACGACAGGAAATCTCCCCTGATCACATCGAGTTGGTTCGCAAGGGCCTTTGGAAGGTTGTCAATGAAGACGGCGGCACCGGCGGCAGAGCGCGTTTGAAAGATTGGGTAGTAGCGGGGAAGACTGGTACTGCGCAGGCCACTGATCGTGGACAAGAGGAAAACGTGGCGTGGTTTACGTGTTTCGCGCCGTTCGACCATCCGAAGTACGTCGTCGCAGTGATGGTCCAGGGCGCCTCTGGGCACGGCGGCGAAGTCGCGGGCCCGATCGCGGACAGAATCTTGGAGCGCTCGCTCGCGCTGGATGAAGGCAAATTCGACATGCAGGTAGCCTGGCTTACACCTGCACATCACGCCAATCCGCTACAATTAATCAAATCAGTCGCTTATAACGAAAAGGGAGGCAATCTCGGAGGCGAGGACGAAGAAACTGCGGACCAATCGCAGGCTACCACCGCCCAGATGGCAAGCTCAGACGCCTCGCCCGACGTCGAACCGGAAGCAGATTCTCAGGGCAAAGTGCGCAAGCGAGGCGCTGCGGCGGCCCGCGCTGTTCCCGCTGCGACGCCAGCTCCCCGTAATTTCTTCCAAAAGATTTTTGGAATAGGTCGGCGCCAGGCGCCTGCACCTCCGCCACCGCAGCCATCTAACCGCCGGCGTGGAACACCACCACGATGAACACCCGACCAGAACTATCGCCTCAGTGCATTTGGTCAGTTCCGCTTCTGATCGGACAACCCTTTTCGTTTTATGATAGACAAAGTAAGAAAACTTTTGGGTCTTTCCTCACGAAAGACCGGCAAAAAGCTCATACTCAGCGTGGAAAAGCTCGAGTCCCGGGTCGCCGTGCTCGAGAATGGCCGGCTCGAGGAGTACAGTGTCGAGCGTAAGAGCTCACGGAATATCGTCGGCAGCGTTTACAAGGGTAAAGTCAAAAACATCGAGATGGGGTTGAAGGCGATGTTTGTCGACATCGGCTTCGAGAAAAATGCGTTCCTTCATTTTTGGGATGCAATTCCGGCTGCGCTCGACAGCGGCATTGAGGAAATCGATCGCCGCGGGAGCAAGCGACCGCGAAAACGGATCACGGTTAAAGATATACCGAGTATTTATCCGGTCGGCTCGGATGTCATTGTGCAGGTCACCAAGGGTCCCATCGGGAACAAAGGACCGCGGGTAACCACGAATCTCAGTTTTGCCGGGCGCTACCTGGTGCTGATGCCGTTTAGCGATCGCAGTGGCATCTCGCGAAAAATTGAAAACCAGAAGGAGCGCGAACGGTTGCGCAAGATTGTGCGTGAACTGGATATTCCCGACGGCGTTGGAGTCATTATCCGCACCGTCGGTGAAGGCCAGCGGGCAAGGTACTTTGTGCGGGATCTGCGTTTTCTTCTCGACCAATGGGCCCAGGTCGAGCAGCTGATTCGTGAGGAACTAACCCCATGCCGCCTCTTTGGGGAGCCGGATTTGGTCGGGCGAACAGTGCGCGATTTTCTCACCGAGGAAATCGACGAAGTCGTTTGCGACGACCGCGCGGCAACAGAACGAATGATCGAAATGATCGGGCAGATTTCCCGACGCGCCCGGAACCGGGTGCACCATTACGATGGCGCGATGCCGATTTTCGAAACGTACGGCGTGCAAAAGCAAATCGATGACGCTTTCCATCGGCAGGTCTGGTTGAAGTGTGGCGGTTACATCGTGATCGACGAAACCGAAGCGCTGGTAGCAATTGACGTGAACACAGGCCGAAACAAAGGCGGCCGCGACGTGGAGAAAACTATCTTGCAAACCAACCTGGAGGCCGCAGATGAAATCGCGCGTCAGCTTCGTTTGCGCAATATCGGTGGGCTAATCATAGCCGATTTCATCGATATGAAGAGCCGTAAAGACCAGCAGGCAGTTTACAGTTTGATGAAGGAGCGGCTCAATCGCGACAAAGCCAAGACACATGTTCTCCCGATTTCGCAACTCGGTTTGATGGAAATGACCCGTCAACGAGCGCAGGAAAGCCTGAGCGATACGATTTACGAAAACTGTCCGTACTGCGGTGGACGGGGCGTCGTAAAAACGTCCATGACCACGAGCGTAGAATTACATCGGACTCTCAATACCGTCATGCGCAAGTATCAGGACAGCATTCATGATATTCGAGTGATTCTGAATCCCGGTGTGCTGAAACGGTTGAAGGAAGAAGACGAAGAATCGTTGGTGGAGTTGGAGCGCCGCTATGCGGGCCGGCTCGCCTTTCGTGGCGATCCCACGTTTCACCACGAAAAGTTTGTCATTACCGACGCAAATACCGGTGCGGAGCTCCACGCGTAAGGCAGTGCCTTACACCAAAAAATCCTTGCAATTTCTCGTTGCTTGCCCAAGAGTCGGGCATCCAGGGTAACAGCGAGTTTCGTTATTACCTTGCGCGCTCTAAAGGAGTGTTTGGAGCGTAAGAAACTGAGGAGAGACTTAACCAAAGGAGAAATAGAATGAAGAGAATGGTGTTGGGGCTGTTATGCAGCGCTGCAATCACTTCGGCAGCGGTTGCTGGGACTGAAACATATTCCGGAAAGGAGATGAAACAGGTGGCGCCGCCACCGTGTCCGCAATGGTACGCAGACAACGAGTTTAACGTCGGTCTGTGGGGAACTTACATTTTCACAGGAAACAATTGGCAGGACGATCGCTATCTCGAAACGGATCATGCCTTCGGCGGTGGCATTGACCTCAAATACTTTTTCCACCGTTACTTCGGTGTCGGTATTGAAGGTTGGGCGGTGGATGCCAGGCGCGCGTTTGAGGATGTTTTTGTCGATCTTAATAACGGTATCTTCGACGTCCATACTGGACATGAGAGCCGCGCAGTCGGTTCTGTGCTAGGCACATTGACGCTGCGCTACCCGATCCCGTGCACGCGATTCTCGCCGTACATTTTTGGTGGAGGCGGCGGAATCTTTGGTGGCGGCGAAAAGACGAACGTTGTCGTGACCGATGGAATCATTCGCACTGAGCAAACTGGCTCCGAGTCGCGGGCAATCGGCCAGGTCGGCGGCGGCATGGAAGTTCGCATGACCCCGCACATTGGCTGGGTCAGCGATTTCAGCTGGAATTTCGTCGATGGACCGAAGAACAACTTTGGCATGGTCCGCACCGGAGTTAATTTCGCGTTCTAACGGACTGAGAATCGTTTTTGGCTAAAGCGGCGTCCGGAATGTCGGACGCCGCTTTTTTTACAGATCATGTCCTCGATTTTGAGCGCGCGAAAAGCGGCAGAACGCTGCGCAGTCCAAAACGTAGCTGTCAATTCTACGTTATTTCACGCTCGCGTCTTGGAGTGCAGCGGCGCTCTGCCGCTTTGCTAACGGTCGGGATAGAGGAGCTTTCCTTGCGCAGCAACAAGAAAGCTGATGCAGTTGTATGAGCCGTGACCAATTACGGTTGGCGTTTGCGAACGCTCACATGCGTCCGAGATTATTTTGATGTCGTTCGTTGAGACTCTCGACAATTTGGCACTGCGGAAATCGGAGCTGGTCGAGTGCTTCGAGCAGTTAATCGCGCAGAAATCGGATCAGGAGCTCGAAACAATGGCGCAGGCTTCGCGCTCCCTTACCCTGCAGAATTTTGGGCGGACGATGCGTCTGTTCGCTCCGCTGTATCTGTCCAACGAATGCATCAATAACTGCCGGTATTGCGGTTTCTCGCGCGACAATCCGATCCTTCGCGTCACGCTCGATGTCGATGAAGTGATCACCGAAGCGCAGCATCTCGCTCGCCAGGGGTTTCGACAGATTCTTCTCGTCGCGGGCGAGCACCCAAAATTTGCGGGGCACGCCTATCTTGCCGAATGCGTGCGCGCGCTTGCTCCTGATTTTTCCTCAATTTCCATCGAAGTGGGCCCAATGGAGACAGAAGATTATGTACCGATTGTCGAAGCGGGCGCGGAAGGACTCGTCGTTTATCAGGAGACCTACAATCGCGGCATTTACGCGGAGATGCATACTTCCGGACCGAAACGCGATTTTAATTTCCGACTCGATTGCGTCGAGCGCGGTTATGCAGCCGGTTTTCGCCGGCTTGGTGTCGGCGCGCTGATCGGTTTGTCGCGCTGGCAGGATGAAGCGATCGCGCTAGCGGCACATTTGGAATATTTGTTTAAACACTGCTGGCAGGCGCAAATCACGGTAAGCTTGCCGCGGTTGCGTCCGGCAGCTGGCGGATTTCATCCGCTCTTCTCGATGACGGACCGCGAACTGGTGCAATTGGTTTGCGCTTTGCGGATTACTTTCCCGCAGCTTGGGATCGTGCTTAGCACTCGTGAACGCGCCTCGCTGCGGGATTCGCTGGCGTCAATCGGAGTAACGATGATGAGCGCCGGCAGCCACACCGAGCCTGGCGGTTATACCCGGCAAGGCCGCGAACATCTCCATCGCACTGTGCGCGGCCGCATCGTTGTACCCGAATACCAGCACGGCGAAGATGAACTCGCTACGGGTCAATTCGAGATCAGCGACGAACGTTCCCCGGCCGAAATCGCCGCAGTCCTACGCCGTCGCGGACTCGAGCCGGTGTGGAAAGATTGGGACCAAGCCCTTTGCGGCGCATGACGATTTCACTGAATGGCGAGTCCGTGGATTCCCGCGAGGCTAAAACGATTGCGGAGTTAATCGATCGTTATCAATTCCCACCGCAATCAATTTTAGTCGAGCACAACGGCCTCGCCGTCCATCGGCATGAATGGGCCGGGCGACTCTTAGCCGAAGGCGACCGTGTTGAATTGATCCGCGTCGTTGCCGGCGGTTGAAATCCGGCTCAGTTCCCTATCGGCAGTGCTATTGCGGCGGAAAGCGATGCTTGACGTTGCCTTCCGCGTCACGAATTTCCAGCCGAGGGGTATTAGCGCGGTCAACGCCAAGCAGGATGTGCGGTTTGCCTTCGGTATCGGAAATGACCAGCTCCGCGTTGCCGTCCTTCGTTTCCAGTTTGGCGCGTTCGACACCTTGGCTGTTCTGGTTTTCCGCGAGTGCGTGTGGACGGCGATCAATGACGCTCAGGCCAGCCGAATATGTCTTGCCGTCTGCGCTTTCGATTCTAAAAATGCCTACGCCATCGGTCGATGGATTTGTGTAGTCGAAAATTAATGCCGCATAACGTCCCCACGCAGCTGTAGCAGTCACCAAGCCGCCGGTTTCGGTGCCGTCGACGTCATAGAACAACATGCCCGCATTATCTCCGATGCTGCGTTTATAGCTCTTGCCGCGAATCGCTGCATCAGGGAACCGCGCAGGATTGGTGATCACCAGACGCGGTTTGCCGTCGGCATCGACAATGTTGATGCGCTCGGCGGTAATAACGTCAAATCTTTTGTCCGCAGAGGCGTCGGCTCCGGATCGAGCACGCGAAAACCACAGAAACAGGAGCACTCCCCACACACCAATCACAAGCAGCAACAACAGGACTTGGGTCAGACGCGAAATCTTTGGACTAACGTCACTCATTTACGCTTTGCTGATTTTGGAGAGGCTAAGATTCCCAAGTCAATGCCGTTTTCCATCTTCGACGGAGCGACTGCAAAGCTAGATCTGCTCTGCGCTTTTCACTACAATTCGCATCCCATCGGTTTGGATGACGGTCACCGGTGTTTGCGAGGCGATGAATTCGCCTTCAGTGACCACATCGACTACATGATCGGCGAAACGCGCTTTGCCACTCGGTCGCAAGACCGTAACCGCGGTGCCTTGCATTCCTGGAGTCAAGGCGATCGCAGTTGCGAACTGTCGCGGCACGCCGGCGAGCGATGGTCCCGGCGGACTTGAATCCATCAAGGCGAACCGGCGATAAATACTCGTGCGCGGCAGGTAACGCGCAAGCAAAGCGATCACGATAAATGAGCCGACGATCGCGATGAACATATTGAGCAGCGGCATCGCAAGCATTTTGCCGGTCGGGAAGAAATTTTGACCCGGATAGCGATCGATCATCGTCCACAGCAGCGAAGCAAGCATGAGGAAAACGCCGACGACACCGAAAACTATTGTGCTATGCGCGAAAAACAGAATCTCGATCAGGACCAGAACCATTCCGAGAATGAATAGCGCAACGACTTCCCAGCCGGCGAGACCGGCCAGGTAATGCCCCAGGAAGAACAGGGCGAAACAAATCGCAGAGATAACACCCGGCCACGTCACGCCTGGAATTTTGAATTCCAGATACGCGCCGAGAATTCCTCCTAGCAGCAGTAACGGCGCAAGCGCGGTGATCCAAAACGCGATTTGCTCGAAGCCAGTCGGCTCGATGTTGACTTCGTTTCCTTTTAGACCGGCTTTCTTGATTAGATCACTAACCGAGTCGACGACACCTTCTGCGAGTAACGGTTTGCCATTGATCCTTTCAGCTGCTTCCTGGGCATTGAGTGTGAGCACAGTTCCTTTCGGGTGAACGATCCGGTCGCCGATTTTGACCTCTTTGTCCTTGTTCATGAACGCTTCTGCGACGTCGGGATTATGGCCGTTCCGGGTCGCTGAACCACGGATGAGCGCAGACCAATACGAAATCGTCTTCTCCTTTGCCGTGGAGGGAAGATCTTCGCCCGTCGGGAGGATCGGTGCGGCGGCGCCAATTGCGCTCACCGGTGCCATGTAAATGTGTTGTGTGGCCATGGCGATAAGGGCACCGGCCGAACCGGCGTTCGTGTTGATGAACGTGTAGGTCGGAATTTTGGATTGGTTGAGCGCGTTGACGATGTCGGTCGCTGTATCGAGTCGGCCGCCGTATGTGTTCATGTCGAAAATGATTGCGGACGCTTCGTTGCTCTCGGCTGTTTTCACTGCGCGCCGGAGGAACGCGAGCAGCGAAGGCGCAATTTCGCCGCGAAGCGGCACGACGACTACGTCGCCCTTGTGAATTGTCTCACTCGAATGAGCGGTCGCCGCCACGAGAGAGCATATCAACGCGAGCATCGAGAGTTTCGTTTTCACACAGCGCAAGATTGTAGGGCGTTTCTGTGAAACGCCAGCGCGTCATTTCGATGGGGCGTCTGATACAGACGCCCTGCAATGACTGTTTTGAAACGCAAGCGCACTGCGTAAGTTTGGCATCGCTTCAAAAGCCAAACGAGGCAAAAATAATCAGGCGCGCATGGGAACGATCCCTTCGGAAACGATCGAGCAGATTGCTGCCGCGAACGATATTGTTGACGTGATCGGTTCGTATTTTCCGCTCAAACGTGCCGGGACGAATTTCAAGGCGCTCTGCCCATTTCATCAGGAGAAAACGCCTTCGTTCACGGTCAGCCCGAGCCGGCAGACCTTCCATTGCTTCGGTTGTGGCGCGGGCGGGAGTGTTTTCCGGTTCGTCATGGACTACGAGCATACCGATTTTCCATCGGCTGTGCGGAAGCTCGCGGTGCGCGCCGGAATTACAGTGGCGGAGACGCGCGGTGCGGAGGATGGAGATCGGCGATATGAGGCGCGCCGGACATTGTTGAAATTGCATGCCGACGCTGCCGAATGGTTCCATGAGAATCTGCTAAAAAGAGATGTCGGTGAACCAGCCCGAAAATATTTAAAACATCGCGGGATTACGGCTGAAACCGCCAAACATTGGCAGCTTGGTTACGCTCCGGACGAATGGGACGCGTTTGGTAGCTGGGCGCGCGCACAGGGCTACCAAACGCGCGACCTCATTACGAGCGGACTCGCAAAAACAAGGGATGACGCAGAAAGAGCGCCGGTTGAAGGCTCAAGAGCGTACGATCGCTTTCGGGGAAGAATTATTTTTCCGATCTGCAACGACGTCGGCGAAGTGATCGCCTTCAGCGGCCGTCTTTTGAAAGACGCGGAGGGAGCGGCAAAATATTTGAATTCACCGGAGACGCCGCTTTTTCGAAAAGGCAAGGTGCTCTTTGGTCTGCACAAGACCAAGCGCGCGCTGATCGAGGCAAACTGCGCTGTTGTCTGCGAGGGGCAACTCGATTTGATAAGTTTGTTTGAGGCAGGAATCACGAACGTGGTCGCACCGCAGGGCACAGCGTTCACGGAAAATCAGGCGCGGGTGTTGAAACGCTTTGTAAACGAAGTTGTGCTTTGCTTCGACGCCGACGCAGCTGGCCAGAAAGCCGCCGAGCGTTCGCTCGACGCGCTGCTCCAGAATGACTTGATTGTGCGGGTTGCCCAGATACCAGCAGGAGAAGATCCTGATTCCCTGGTCCGGCGCGAAGGGAAAGAGGCATTCGAAAGCCGCGTTGCCGGCGCGCGTGATTTTTTCGATTACTGGATCGAGCGTGAGACTACCGGTATTGATCTCGGTTCGTTAGGCGCCAAGATGCAGTTGGCGAGAAGTCTGGCTGAGACTGTTTCGCGCATCCGTGATCCACTCATGCGGGGGGAAGTTGTGAGCAAAGTCAGCGCGCATCTGGGTGTCGCCGCTCAAGATTTTCAATCGCTGCTGCCCAAGCGGAGAACTGAATCAGTTCGATTAGCCGATCAATCTGAACCGGATGGTCCGTCTAAGGCAGACGAGACAGCCCCGGTTCCGCGGCACGATGTCGCCATGCTTTGTCTGCTGGCGTTGCTAGACGAAAAAGCACGCGAATTTCTGCGTGAACAGAATTGGCGCGAAATTCTCCCTCAAGTCCCGGATGGAGAAATTCTTGCCCTTATCCTTAAAAGCGACCTGCATCCGGATGACGCCGCCTCACTCAACGCTTTCATGGTCACGCTTTCCCCTCCCGAAGAGCGACTGGTCTCTGCGTGGCTTCTCCAAAAAGCGCCGCCCAATGCTGGAGCGATGGTCGAAAAATGGTGGCTCGGCATCCGCCAGGCGGTCTTGCGCCGGCAACTTGATGTCGCCACGAACCGAATAAAACTCCCGAATCTTAGCACCGGAGAGATCGTAAATTTGCAGAAACAAATCCTTGACCTGCAGGGGCAACTCCGCGAGCTTTCGCAGCCCGTCGGCTCGGGCGACAATTAGTTGTCGACCAATTGCCGGCGGCAAATCGAACGTCTTAGTCAAATCCTTAATCGCACTATCTTGGCCAGGCATTCGAAACACAGGGGGGGCAGCCGACAGTCGTCGGCGAAACGGCTTAAACAGGCCCAGCGCCGCGGTTCATCAAAAAGACCTGTTGCTCTTCGACTTCGTCGGAAGCTCAAGAAACAACCACGAGTCGTGGCGCTCAAAGCCAAACGCAGAGCCCGTTCAACCCAACGCAACGGATCGTTGCCGGAGCCACGAGAGCAAATGGCAGCGTCTCGGTTGTACTCGGCGATTGAATTACAGAGCCGCATTCGCGAGCTGATCAAGCTCGCGAAGGAACAAGGCTATCTCACTTTTGACGACTTAAACGAGGCGTTGCCCGAGGGAATCACTGACGCCGATGAATTGGACCTTATCCTCACGCGGCTCCGTCGCCTGGAGATCGACATTATCGAAGCGTCGGAAGTCGACCGCTATAAGGACGGGAAAAAAGATACAGAGGAGGATCTGGAAGAGGAAGAGCGAACCGAAACCAAGGTCGATATCCTGGATGACCCAGTGCGGATGTATCTCAAGCAGATGGGCCAGGTGCCGCTCCTCACCCGCGAACAGGAAGTAGAAATATCCAAACGCATCGAGGAAGCCGAAGACATGGTGCTGAAGCACATCAATCGCTTCGGTTTTGTCGCGCAGGCCCACCTGGATCTCGCCAGGAAGCTGATCGAGGGCAGGGAACGGTTCGATCGGGTAATTCTCGACAAGAAAATCGAGAGCCGGGAGAGGTATATGAAAAATCTCCCGCGTCTCTGCAAACAGGTGGAACAATTAAGCG
>WNGE01000839.1_pt1 | contig 87367 bp, 82 predicted proteins | sample 5400651 | NCBI WGS metagenome assembly WNGE01 (sample SAMN13153370, study PRJNA577476) | soil metagenome | isolation source: 60 cm soil or saprolite under grassland replicate 2 | place: USA:California | collected 2016-06-15 | reverse complement strand
CCAGGCAGTCCAGGTGTCGACCAGGTCGGGGGTGAACACCCCGCCCTCGAGCAGGTAGTCGTGGTCGGCTTCTAGGGCGTCGAGCACCTCGGGCAGCGAGCCGGGGGTCTGCTTGACGCTGGCGAAGTCCTGGGGTGGCAGGTCGTAGAGGTCCTTGTCGATCGGCTCGGGTGGCTCGATCTTGCTTCTGATCCCGTCCAGGCCAGCCATCAGCATGGCGGAGAACGCCAGGTACGGGTTGCACGAGGGATCGGGCACCCGGAATTCCACCCGCTTGGCCTTCGGGTTGGTGCCGGTGACCGGGATCCGCGCGCACGCCGAGCGGTTGCGCTGCGAGTACACCAGGTTGACCGGGGCCTCGAAGCCGGGCACCAGCCGGCGGTAGGAGTTGACCGTCGGGTTGGTGAACGCGCAGATGCTGGGCGCGTGCCGCAGCAGGCCGCCGATGTACCAGCGGGCGGTGTCCGACAGTCCGGCGTAGCCGGTCTCGTCGTAGAAGAGCGGCTCTCCGCCCAGCCACAGGCTCTGGTGCGTGTGCATGCCCGAGCCGTTGTCACCGAACAGCGGCTTGGGCATGAACGTGGCCGTCTTGCCCGCCGCCCAGGCGGTGTTCTTGACGATGTACTTGTACAGCTGGAGGTTGTCCGCGCAGTGCAGCAGCGTGGCGAAGACGAAGTTGATCTCCGCCTGGCCGGCGGTGCCCACCTCGTGGTGGGCTTTCTCCACGGTCAGCCCGGCGTCGATGAGGTGGACCACCATCTGCGCGCGCAGGTCGGCGTAGTGGTCCACCGGCGGCACCGGGAAGTACCCGCCCTTGTAGACGGTCTTGTAGCCGCGGTTGCCGCCGGGCTCGTCCCGACCGGCGTTCCACCAGCCCTCGATCGAGTCGATGTGGTAGAAGCCCTCCTGCGTGGCGGTGCCGTGGCGGATCGAGTCGAACACGTAGAACTCGGCCTCCGGGCCGAAGTACGCCGCGTCGGCGATGCCGGTCGACACCAGATAGGACTCGGCTTTCTTGGCCACGTTGCGCGGGTCCCGGGTATAGGGCTCGTGGGTGAACGGGTCGTGGATGAAGAAGTTCAGCGCGAGCGTCTTCTCCACTCGGAACGGATCGAGAAACGCGGTTGTGTGATCGGGCAGCAGCAGCATGTCCGACTCGTGGATCTGCTGGAAGCCGCGGATGGACGAGCCGTCGAAGGCGACGCCGTCGCTGAACATGCTCTCGTTGAACGATTCCGCCGGCACGGTGAAGTGCTGCATCACGCCCAACAGGTCGCAGAAGCGCACGTCGACGAAGCGGACACCCTCGGTGTCGAGGTAGCGCAGAAGTTCCTCGGGATTGGCGAACACACGTCCTCCAGGCTGTCGCGCGGGTGGCGGGCTGGTCGGCTCGTGGCGGGTCAGACACCCCGTCAAGCGTGACGGTAGGACCGAGGCGTTGCACCGGCAAGTCTCGAATATTTCCGGCATGTTTCACGCGCGTGGCACGCAGCGGTCGCGGGCGTCGAAGTTGAGTAGTGGATCAGTCGGCTGGTGCGTCGGCCGGCTGGTCGGTGCGGATCTTCAGGTACGGATCGAGCGGAGGATCATGTCGCCGACTGCCAGGAGGACCTGAAGAGACAGATCTTCGTGCACGATGACCGACCGGGAGATGACGGGTGAGATCACCGCGTCCACGACGAGGCTGGGGTCGATGTCGGGCCGAAACGGTCGCGGTGCTGCACGCCTTCGCCGGGCTCGCCATTGACCGATAACGCAGCTGCGACCACGGACCGCGAAGCCACCATGTGATCACGTCCTGCCTGAAACCGCAGCCCCAACGATCGTCGGCCTCCGGAGAACCCTCCTAAGCAACGCCCTCATCCGCCGCCGTGCGGGTGGCTCGAGCGCTCGCCGAGCGACCACACGGAAAACAAGCGTCAATGGTGCCCAGTGCGTGAGACGATGCCAGAACGGGAAACCGCACACGATCACGCGGGAAGTGGGGCTCACGGTCGTGCGGGCACGTCGTAATCCTGAAACGATTTTGGGGTTAGGCCGCCAAGAGCTTCAACAGGTCATATATGACAAAGGCCGGCCACACCAAGGCTTTGAGAATTCCCAGGATGACAGACCAGAACCCGTCCGCATGCTGGATGTAGTACACCAGGGCGCCGATCAGGCCCAGACCATAGACGGCGTTTCCCCCACCGGCACTGCGGTTGGTCCATGCCTTTCTGCCTTTCTCATTCATGCTATGACCCTTCTCGTGAATAATCTTACGGCCGATGCAAATCCGATAATGCCGCTCTTCGACCTTAGACGGGCGGGCGGCCTGTTCTCGCTCGCTCCCGTGATCGGGTGCAGTGGAAGCGTACGCGCTGGCGATAGTTGGCGCGGTTAACCAAGCCGCAGGCCTGTCGTTTCACCTGCTTGACCAACACCTCCCGTCCAGGACCGCCGATCATCGGTGCTCAACCTGCCGCATGGCGATCTTGTCGCGCAAGAGTATGACCGCCAGCACGGCCATCACACCAACCACAAGACCATGCCCCGCCTATGCCGCTCTCGATGCGCGACCCACCGCTCCCCCAGCGTCGGGGGTGCCTGAACAGGCGGAGCGCAAGCCAGGCGACGAGCCCGGCCGAGATGAGGTACACGACCTGCAACGCGTTGGACCCGATGAAGACGGTCTGGCCGAGCAGCCATCCGGATGATCCGGTCGCCGGGGCGAGAGCACATACAGCGCACCCGTGTATGCGGCGTGCATGGCCATGCGGTGGCGACACTTCCGGTGTGGGCGTACACCCAGGTCATGAGGATCCCGTAACCGGCTCGCGGAATCCGCGAGTAGACGATCAGCCTCACCGCCCACTCGCCGGCGGTCATCTGGGCGATGTTGCCGGGCAGGTCGACGAACGCATGCCAGCATGCCATTCTCATCTCTTCGCTGTGACGGCCAAACGCCGGCGTCGTGTCCCATCTGCGAATTGGGCCATCGCATCATCATCAGGTTCAGCCGCCCCGGCCCCGCTCATCTGAGAGCCCTTGATGCCCGCGCTCGCGTCATGCCTGTCAGGCGAGGCCGACCAGTTGTGCACTGACTGTCCACAGCCGCTCCGCCAGCGCCCGATCATCGGCAGCCGCGCTGGTGCGCGCCGGTCTGCTGTTGGCAAAGAAGCGGCCCGACACGCCTTCCAGGTCCGGGGAGCTGGCCGCGTACACCGATGTTCGCGCACCCTGCTCGGGGCTCTTCATGACCGGGCGTACTAATGCCCAGATCACCCGGATCGGCAGGGGAAAGCGCTCCCCGTGTCCGAGGCCGGTGCCGCGTACGACGCCGGGATGCACGCAGTTGGCCGTCACCCTGGTCCCCTGCAGGCGACGCGCGAGTTCGTTGGTGAACAGCACGTTGGCCAGCTTGGACTGGCTGTAGGCGCGGATCCCGCTGAAGCTTCGCGCGGCTTGCAGGTCGTCGAAGTCGATCCGGCCGCGGCGGAACGCGGTCGAGCTGACGGTGACGACCCGGCTGGGCGCGCTTCGCTCCAGCAGATCCAGCAGCAGGTTGGTGAGCAGGAACGGGGCGAGGTGGTTTACCGCGAAGGTGGTCTCGAAGCCGTCGACGGTCACGCTGCGATGATTCAGGTTGACCCCCGCGTTGTTGATCAGGACGTGCAGCCGGTCGTGCTCGGCCCGGAACCGGTCGGCCGCCTTCCGGATCGAGTCGAGCGAGGCCAGGTCGGCCAGCAACACCGTCACGTCGTCGTTGCCGGCGTCCGCGCGCATCTCGGCCGCCACCGCATCCAGCTCAGCGGGACGGCGGCCGAGGATCACCACCGACGCGCCAAGGCCGGCGAGCGCGTGCGCGGTCGCCCGTCCGATCCCCGACGTCGCCCCGGTCACCAGACAGACCCGTCCGGCCATCGTCATCCCGATCGCCTCCCCTCACAGCGATCTCCACGAACCTACACCGGTGGTGGAGGCGCACCTCGGCACGCTGGCCGGTCCGGATCCGCGGGCAGCATCGGCCAGGTCGGCTCCCATCCCCCACCCTGGCAGAAACCCCGCAGCCGTCGAAAGACCAGACCGGGGTCCGCGCCCGACATGCGAAACTCCCCTCAGACAGGGAGTGGCCGCATGGTGATCGTGGAGAACGCGGTAGACATCAGAAGATCTCCCGAGGAGGTCTTCGACTACTGCACGGACATCTCGCGGGAGCCCGAGTGAATCCACGAACCCGGCGCGTGGAGAAGCTCACCGAGGGACCCATCGGCCCCGGCACACGCTTCGAAGGGGAATGGATCAAAGGCAACCCGATGGTCATCGAGTACGTCCGCTTCGTCCACAACGACATGCCGATCGTCATGTCGGTGGCCACCCCCGTGGATCGGCGGCGTGCGGCGCTCGCGCGCCACGTGTTTCGCGCCGTAGCGCGGGGCCACCCCGCATCTGTCACTGCGTGCGCCGACGCGGGTGAGGAGCGCCTGACCCGCGTTTCCGCAGGCCAGGCGCTACTTGATGTTGCACGCCCGACGGGACTCAAACCCCCAACCTTCTGATCCGCAGTCAGATCAGCCCTCGGCGCAGCGCGTACGCGACCGCGTGGGACCGGTTGCGCAGGCCCAGCCGGCGAGTCACGTCCTGGATGACGTTCTTCACCGTGCGCTCGGAGTAGGACAGCTGCCGGGCGATCTCCCGGGTGTCGCATCCTTCACTGAGCAGCCGCAGCACGCGCAGCTCCCGCTCGGACGGGCGGGAGCGCACCGGGCCGGCCGGCGACAGCACCTCCGAGTGCACCCGCCGCATCAGGCCGCCGAGCAGATCCGGGGGCAGCACCCCCTCTCCGGCCGCGGCCGCCCTGATCGCCGAGAGCAGGCCCTCGCGGGTCGCCTCGGCGCGCCGCAGAATCCCGACGGCGCCCGCCTGCACCGCCGCGCCGACCCCGTCCGCGTCGACGTCGGTAACCAACAAAACCACGCGCGGGCACCCGTCACGCTGCATCGCCCGCAGTACCCGCAACGTGGACTCGTCCACCGCGTCGGCGACGACCAACGCGACGTCCGCCAGATCCAACCCCGACTGGGATACCAGCTCCACCTCGGGCTGCTCCCGCAGGTAGGTCGCCATGCCCGCCTGAATCAACGGGTCCGCACCGAAGACGTAGACCTTCGTGGTCACGTCCGAAGCAGTCTGATCCACCGTTCCCCCTTTTCGGCAGAGCGTGCCGGCCGGCCATCAACGGGAACTCACGCTGCGCTCAACATGCCGGTCAGGGCCGCACTATGCTCTACGCCAGGCAGACCGACGACGAGGTGAACATGGCCGCTCCGCTCTCTCCTGAGGAGGAGGCCGCCTACCCGGTCGACGAGGTTGTCGAGCTGTTGGACGAGGCGGCCGCGGAAGCACGGCGTCAGGAGCGCGACGACCTGCTGGTGCGGCTCGACCGCGAGCGGACCAGAATCCTGCGCCCGATCTGCCACGTGCTCGTCGTGGGCGAGTTCAAGAAGGGCAAGAGCTCGCTGGTCAACGCCCTGCTCAATGCACGGGTCTGCCCGGCGGACGCGGATCGCGCCACGGCCGTGCCGACGTTCGTCCGCTACGGCGAGCAGCCGTCCGCCGCCGTGCTGGAGACCGAAGAGGACCCCGGCGCGCCCGTGCCGGTCGGGCTGATCGAGGCGCTCGCCACGGGCGCGGAGGCCGGTGACCGGCGGCCCCGGTCGCTGGAGGTGGCGCTTCCCCGGCGGCTCCTGCGCGACGGGCTGATCCTCGTGGACACACCCGGGGTGGGTGGCGGCCTCACCGCCGCGCACGCGGCGACCACCCTCCGGGCGTTGACCGTCGCCGACGTGGTGCTGTTCGTGACCGACGCCGGGCAGGAGTACAGCGCACCCGAGCTCGACTTCCTGCGCAGAGCCGTCGAGCTGTGCCCCCGCGTCCTCTGCGCGTTGACAAAGATCGACTTCTATCCGGACTGGCGGCGCATCCTCGAGCTCGACGAAGGCCACCTGCGCCGGGCCGGCGTGGACTGCCCGATCGTGCCGCTGTCCGCGCCGCTGCGCCACCACGGGCTGCGCACCGGCGACCGTTCGCTGATCGCCGAGTCCGGCTACCCCTGGCTGGCGGCGCTGCTACGCCAGGCCGCGGCGCAGAGCCTGGGCGCGTCGCTCGCCGGTGCGGTCGCCGCCGGGCACAGCGCCCTCGCCCAGCTGGTGGCCCAGACGTCCACTACCCATGAGGCGCTGCGTGACCCCCAGGGTCGCGACGAGCGGCGGGCCCGGTGGGCCGAGGCGAAGCGGCGGGCCGAGGAGCTGCGCGGGGCCGGGTCGCGGTGGCAGCAGGTGCTCGCCGACCGGATCGGCGACCTGGCGTCCAACGTGGACCACGACCTGGCCGTGCGGCTACGGGCGGTACGCAAGGAGGCGGTCGACCGGATCGCCGCCGACAACCCCACCCGCATCTGGGGCCAGCTGCAACCATGGCTCTACCAGCAGACCAACGAGGCGCTCTTGGACCACCTGCGCACCATCCGGGGCCAGGCCGACGCCGTCGCCGACGAGGTGGCCCGCCAGTTCGGCAGCGCCGCCTGGGAGCTGGGCGTCGAGGTCGAGCTGGACGCCTCCAGCGGCGCCGCCCGGGATGTCGAGCTGGCCGCCGTCGCCGCGGACCGCTCGGCCCGCCTCCAGCTCGGGCTCTTCGCGGCGCGCGGCGCGTCCGCGGGCGCGGTCGTCACCCACACCGTCGGGCTCGTCCTCGGCCTGGCACTGCCCGCGACGCTCCCGGCGACCGCGCTGGTCGCCGCCGTCCTCGCCCGCAAGACCTGGCGCAGCGCGCAGGCATCCCAGTTGCGCGCCCTGCGCGCCGAGGCCGAGCGCGCCGTCGCCGTCTACCTCGACGAGGTCGAGCTGGTCGCCCGCAAGGACTCGCGGGACGCCGTGCGGCAGATCCACCGCCAGCTGCGCGACGTGTTCACCACCCGCGCCGCCGAGCTGTACGCGTCGACCGCCCAGAACCTGGAGGCGCTCACCCGGGCGCTGCAGGACGACGAGCAGACCCGCCGCAAGCGGCTGGAGCAGGCGAGCACCGAGCTGCAACGACTGCGTACTCGCAGCGACCGGGCCGCCGCACTCCTCGACCGCCTGCTGCCCGAGGAGCCCGCCGCATGACCCTCGCCCAGCGGATGCGCCCACTGCTCGACGAGGCGCTCACCGTCTACCAGGGCACCCCGTACGCCGAACGGCTGCGCGGCGTCCTGGACCGGCTCGACGAGCCGCTGCGCGTGGCCATCGCCGGGCGTGTGAAAGCCGGCAAGTCCACCCTGCTGAACGCCCTCGTCGGCGAGCACCTGGCGGCGACCGACGCCGGGGAGTGCACGCGGGTGGTCACCTGGTACGCCAACGGCCTCGCGTCCCGCGTCTGGGCCTACCCCCACACCGGCGAGCCGCGCCAGCTTCCGTTCCGGCGCGCCGACGGCGAAACGGTGATCGAGCTGGGCGCGCTTCGGGCAGAGGACCTGGAGCGACTGTCCATCGAGGTGCCCAACTCGCGGCTGGAGCGCCTCACACTCATCGACACACCCGGCATCGCGTCGGTTTCCGCGCACCTGTCTGCGCGCACGACCGCGTTCCTCACCGGTGGGGACGAAGCGGGCGCCGACGCCGTGCTGTACCTGATGCGCCACCTGCACGCCTCCGACGTCAGCTTCCTCGAGGCATTCCACGACGACCAGTTCGCCGGCACCACGCCCGTGAACGCCATCGGCGTGCTGTCACGCGCCGACGAGATCGGGGCCGGCCGCGGCGACGCGCTCGAGCTCGCCCAGCGAGTCGCCCTCGACTACCGGCGCGATCCCCGGGTACGCGCCCTCATGCAGACCGTCGTGCCGGTGGCCGGGCTGCTCGGCCAGGCGGGGTCGGCGCTGCGCGAGCGGGAGTACGCCGCCCTGCGCCAGATCGCCGCGGAAGGACCGGGACGCACCGAGGTGGCGCTGCTGTCCGCCGACCGGTTCACGGCTGACACCAGCCTGCGCGCGCCGGCCGGGGTCCGCCGGGAGTTGCTCGCCCAGCTGGGTCTTTTCGGGGTACGGCTGGCGCTGGCGCTCATGCAGCACGCGCTGGTCCGGGACGCCGGTGAGCTGGCCGCCGAGCTGCGTCGCCGCAGTGGCCTCGACGAGCTGCGCACCATCCTGCTCGACCAGTTCACCGAGCGGCGGGACCTGCTGAAGGCCTACGCCGCCCTGCGCGCCCTGGACACCGTGCTCGCCGCGCACCCGGTGGCTTCGGCGGATCAGCTCCGGTCCCGCCTGGAGGCTGTGGTGGTCGGCGCCCACGAGCTGACCGAGCTGCGGCTGCTCAACGACCTGCGTACCGGGGTCGTCGAGCTGCGCGACGAGCAGCGCCGCGACGACGCGGAGGCGCTGCTCGGCGCGGCCGGCGGCGCGGTACGGGCGCGCCTGGGCCTGCCCGCGGACACGCCCGACGAGGAGATCCGGCCCGCGCTGATCGCCGCGCTGCGGCGCTGGCAGCGCATCGGCGAGAACCCGGTCGCCGGCCCCGCCGACCGCCGGACGGCCGCCGTGCTGCGGCGTACCTGTGAGGGTTTGCTCGCCGTGCTACCCCGCTGAGCCTCAGCTCTTGTTCATCGTCTCGGTCCGCGTGTAGTCCCCGCTCCCTGAGGTGAAATGGGTAGACCAGTTGACGACAAGTTGGCTGCCGGACTTGGTGATGAAGATGTCGCGCGTAGCGAATCCCTGGTCGTAGAACGCATGCAGCTGGCCATTGGTCAGCGTGGCCGTCGTCGTGCCCCAGTCACAGGGACTGGGACTGCAGGACGCCCAGACGTGTAGCGTCATGGTCGTAGCGCCGGCTCTGTCAAGTTGCACGCGGATGATGCCCGGGGAGCTGGGGTCAACATTCGTCCAGTTACCGACGAACTTGGCGAGCGGGTCGGCTTTGAACGTCGCCGTAACCGTTCACCGTGCCGCCGCCCGTGCCGGCGATGTTGACGGTCAGCGGGACGAGTGCCGCGACCGTGATGTCGAGGGTCTTCTCGTCGCTCGCGCCATCGAAGGTCACCACCAGGCGGACCCGGTACCGGCCGGCTTCGGTGAACTTGAAGATCAGCTGGGTGGACGGCGGGACCTCGGTCGGTGCGTAGACCTTCACGCCCGTGCCGATGTTGACGATCTCCCACGTCCACTTGCCCCGGCTACCCGCGACTGTCTCAGTGGCCGTGAACTTCACCGTGTCCCCCACGTTCGGGGTCGGGTTGCTCGGGGTAATGCTCGTAATCTTCGGTTGCAGCTCGGAGGCGGTCGGCACCGGCTTGGTCATCGGCTGGGCAGCTCCGGCCTTGCCCTTGAGCTCCAGCTTGATGGTGAAGGTGTTGCCGTGCCCGGCCTGCGGAGTGACGGTGAACTCACCGGACTGGGCGGACGTCTGCGCCACCGTGCCGTCTTCGGCCGTCAGCGTCCATTTCCACGTCGCGTTGTCGGCGTTGGCGACCTTCGCGGTGAAGGTGACCGGCTTCCCGCGCACGGCCGGATCAGGGTTCCAGGTGATGTCGCCGATGACCGGTGGCCCGCCCGCTGGCGGTGGCGGTGGCGGGGTTGCGGGGCCGGTGTCCCGTGGCGGCTCGGGCGGCCGGGGAAGATTCGCGTTGCCCGAGTCGGGCTTGGTGGCGCCGGGGGGCGTGCCTTCCGTGGGGCGCTGGTCGGGCACGTTGGTCGGCGGCTGCGGCGTGTTGGCGCTTCCACCTCCGGCCGTCAGGATGCCTTCGCCCGTACCAGAGGGGTTGTATTTCTTGAGCGCCTTGCCGACCCGCCACTGCCCGCCGTCGAGCCGGATCACGCCGGCCTGGTCGCCGTCGAGATCGTTGTAGAACACGAACCCGTCCTTGCCGGTCAACTCCAGGTTGGCGTCCTTCTTGACCACCTCGACGTCGGCGACCACCTGGCCGGCGTTGACGTCGACCACCGTGGTGTGTCCGGTCGACCGGTTGGGCACGAACACGAACCCTGCCATCTCCACCAGCGGTCCGAAGTCGTCGCCGCGGTCTCCGATGACGATGGCGGTGTTGCATTCGCCGCGGTCGAGCGACGACGCGACGAGTGTGCCGGTGCTCGAAATCGCGGCGAAGACCCGGCCGGAGGTCGCCGAGCCGAGCAGACGCGCCTTCTCCTTGCCCCGGACCTCCAGGCAGGACCACGAGTCGACCGTGCCGTCGGCGGCCACCCGGCCCAGCCGACCCCGGTTGACGTCCACCAGGACCGGCTCGCCGCGCACCAGGACGAGTTGAGAGGCCTGGTCGGCCACGTCCCGCCGGGACAGCTTGCCGTGGCCGTCGAACCGGGTGAGGACACCGCTGCCGGCGTCGACGACCCACAGCCGACCCTTGCCGTCGACCACCGACTGGCCCGGCCCCGGCTGAGCGGCAAGGGACAACCGCTGGCGTACACGAAGCGACAACGGATCGGTCACCGACGCCACCCGCCGTCCACCGTCCACGATGTACAGTGCGCCGCTTCCGGCGTAGACCTGGGGCGCCTCGTTGGGGGCGCCGAAACGCACCGGCGCCGACGCCTCGTAGGTGGCACCGTCCACGCGGGACACCGTGCCCTGTGTGCCGTCCACCACGTACGCCGAGGCACCCGACTGCACCACCGACAGCGCGTCTCCACGCGCGGCGCCCGGTGCGGCTACGGAGCCGACCACCTGCTCGGAGGCGCCGTCGATCAGCGTCACCAGGCCCTGGGAGGCAGACGCGAGCCACGCCCCGCCGCCGGAGAGCATGACCCGGGACGCCGGATAGCCGTGCCCGAAGGCGGCCGCGACAAGGGACGCCAGCAGCAGCGCAACCAGCCCGCCGGCCGCGGTGGACCGGCGCGTGCGCAACCGGGCGAGCAACCGACCGGCCCGACCGGACAAACCAGCCACGCCGACCTCCGTCCCCGTCGGATCCTCACTGTCGCCGAGAAGGCAATGTCATTGGTACTCCCAGCGTCAGGCTAGCGGAGAGTAACAGGCCCGCGGCCCCTGTGGTATCGGACCGTCGCCGAGCCGACACCCGCCCGGGTACACGTCCGGCGAGTTTCCCCCTGCGCCGAACCGCACCGGCGCGGACGGCTCATAGGTGCCACCGTCCACCCGCGACACCGTCCCGGCACTGCGGTTCACCACGTACGCCGACTGCCCCGACTGCACCACCGACAGCGCGTCGCCGCGCCCGGCACCCGGCGCCCGTACGGAGCCCACGACCTGGTCGGACGCCCCGTCGATCAGCGTCACGATGCCCTGGGAGGCCGAGGCCAACCACGCACCGCCGCCGGCCAGCGACACCCGCGAGGCGGGATAGCCGTGCCCGAACGCGGCCGCGACGAGAGACGCCAGCAGCAGCGCGGCCAGCCCACCGGCCGCCGTGGATCGGCGCGTGCGCACCCGGACCAGCCACCGATCGACCCAACCAGCCACTGTGACCTCAGTCCCATTCATCCCAGCCGTAAGTAGCTCACCAGCAATTCCACCGGTCCGTCCCGACGGTCACCTTGGATTTCGCCCCGAACTGGTCGGTCGCCTGGACGGTCCAGGTGGTCACGGTCGGCGGCAGCTGGCTCTTCGCCAGGAACTCGGCGAAGAGGGAGGGCACCTGCGAACCGTTCTTGAGATGGATCGTGATGTTGTTGACGGTGAGTGCGACGTCGAGCGTGTCCAGGTCAGCGTCCTGATAGCTGGCGAGGAACTGCACCTGGTTGCCGGCCGGCACGCAGACGGTGTATTCCGACATGCTCCCGTCGCCGCTCGGCAGGATCTTCGGTGGCCGGTTGATCTGCACGTTGTAGACGATCTGGTTACCGAGCCCGCGCGAGAAGTGCAGGGCGTCCATGTTGTCGCCGTCGGCGCCGCCGTTGCCGTTATCGCTCACCGTTATCGTCCCGGTGCCGTTGGGCGCGATTTGGATGTCCCGCTGGCTGACGTTCAGCCAGGTGCCCTGCGTCCCGACCGTGATGTCCTGGGTCACGAAGCAGTTCTGCAGCCGGACGCTCACCTGCTTGTTCCCACCGCGCCGCAGGTCGATGGGACCCTGCGTAGCCGGCACCATCTTGCACTGGTCGACCACGTTCACGAGGACCGTCGCGGAGTCGGTCTTGCCGTTGAAGGTGACAGTCAGCTTGACCTGGTGGGTGCCGATGGCCTCCCACGCCGCGTACTCGAAGGGCTGCAATCCAGGCTGCTGCTGCGGTCCACTCATATCCTGCCCGCTCGGGTCGGTGACCTGCCAGACCCACGTCCCCTGGGCACCGCCCACCGGCTCTTCGGCGGTGAACGTCACCTTCTGCCCGACACCCGGCGTCGTATCGCTGGCCAGCAGGTTGCTGATCTGCGGCGTGGGGTCGGCGGTCGTCTGCACCGTCTTGGTCACCGGTGTGGCCGCGCCGCCCGGGCCCGTCAGCTCAAGTTTGATCGTCAACGTCGGACCGTGGCTCGCCTGCAGGGGGAAGCTGAATCCGTTCGGCTCCGACGAGGTGTGCACGGTGGATCCGTTCGGGCGGGCCAGCGTCCACTTCCACGTCGCGCCGTCGGCGTTGGTGGCCGTGCCCGCGAATGTCACCTGCTTGCCGCGCACCGGCGGGTCGGGCGTCCACGTGATGTCAGTGATGACGGGCGGCCGGCCCGGATTGGGACTGGGACTGCCGCCGGGCGGTGGATCGCCGCCCCCGGGTGGAGGTGGGTTGCCTCCGCCGGGCGGCGGGTTTCCCGAACCCGGGTCCGGCTGCGAGATGGGCGGCCGCGGAACATTGTTGCCGCCCTCGTCGGGCTTGTTCGCACCGCCAGGCTTCTGTCCGGGGACGTTCGTCGGCGGCTGCTCGGGCTTCGCGTTGTCGCCACCGGCGGTCAGGATCCCGTCCCCGGTGTTGGACACCTTGTATTTCTTGAGGGCCCTGCCCAGCTTCCACTGCCCGCCGTCGAGGCGGATGACCCCGGCCTGGTCACCGTCGACGTCGTTGTAGAAGACGAACCCGTCCTTGGCCAGCAACTCCAGGCGGCTGCCCGGCTTGACCACCTCGAGACTGGCGGCGACCCGGCCGGCGGCCATGTCGACCACCAGCGTCCGGCCGCTGGTCCGGTTGGGCACGAAGACGAAGCCCGCCGTCTCGACCAGCGGGCCGAAGTCGTCGCCGGACCTGCCGACCTCGACGGAGATCCGGCAGTCGTCGCGGCCGACGGCACTCGCGACCAGCGTCCCGGTCGCCGACATCGCCGCGAACACCCGCGCCGAGGACGCCGAGCCGAGCAGCTGCGCCTTGTCGCCCGCGCGTACCTCCAGGCAGGACCACTCCCCGACCCTGCCGGTCGTCGAGAGCAACCCCAGCCGTGAGCGGCCGGGGTCGACGAGCACCGGCCGGCCCTGCACCAGCAGGAGGCGGGTGTCCGGATCAGCCGCGTCGGGCCGGACCCGCTTGGTGCCGTCGAACCAGGTCAGGCCACCCTTTTCACGGTCGATCACCCACAGCCGCCCGGCGGCGTCCACGATGGACTGGTTCTCGCCCGGCTGTGCCGCCATCGACAACCGGTCACGTACCTGCAGCGAGACGGGATCGGTCACCGACGCCACCCGCCGGCCACCGTCCACGATGTACAGCGACGGGCCGCCCGCGAACACCTCCAGCGAGGTGCCGCCGCCCTCGCCGAACCGCACCGGCTCGGACACCTCGTACGTGCCGCCGTCGACCCGGGACACCGTGCCCTGCGTGCGGTTCACCACGTACGCCGACGGGCCGGACTGCACGACGCCCAGCGCGTCGCCGCGGCCGGCACCCGGCGCCCGCACCGATCCGACCACCTGCTCCGAGGCGCCGTCGATGAGCGTCACCAGTCCCTGGGACGCCGATGCCAGCCACGCCCCGCCACCGGAGAGCACCAGCCGGGAGTTGCGGTACCCCTTCCCGTGCGCCAGTGCGGCCAGCGAGGCCACGAGCAGCACCGCCAGAACGCCGGCGCTAGCGGCCCGTCGCGAGCGCAACCAGGAGCGGATCCGTCTGCCGATACCGTCCATCACGTGCCTCCAGGACCCACAGGGTCGAGCTGCCGCGGGGGTGCGGGCGGCGCTGGGTGCCCGGCCGGCTTGCGGGTCCGCGCAGACCTCCGGGGCAGTAACGGCCGGGGATCCAGCAGCATCCGGACCCGCACCGGCAGCGGCGCGCCGCCGTCGAGCCCCCGCCGGATCTGCGCCTCCATCTGCCACGAATACCGGGCCGCCTCGTCGGACGGGTCGGACGGCCCGCACACCGCGGTCGTGACGATCAGCGCCAGCTCCGCGACCTGCGCGGCGACGGGTGCGGCCCGACCGGTCGCGGCTTCCTTCGACACCTCGATCGGGGTCAGGGTCGGCGGGGCGCGCACGCCCCGCTCCCGCATCCGGTCGGTGGTTTCCCGCCAGGCCGACGCGATCCGATCCGCGGGCGAGCCACGGCGCGACCGCCGGCGCCGGCGCAGCAGCTTGGCGAGCACCACGGCGACCAGCAGCAGCACCACCACGGCCAGGATGATCGCGAGCACGACGACCGCCTGCCTGGCTCGGGTGGCGAGGGTCGTGCCGCCGACCGCCTTCGCGTTGTCACCCGCGGCCTGCGGCTCCCGTGGCTGCTGTCGCCGCGGGTCGTCGGGCAGGACGGGCGCGGTGCGGTCGCGCGGCGGCGCCGAGATCGCGGCGTTCTTGGTGTTGGTGGGCTCGAACGGCACCCACCCGAAGCCTTCCAGGTTGACCTCGGGCCAGGCGTGCGCGTCGGAGGTGTCGACCTGGTAGGCGTCGCCCTGCCGCTTCTGCGCCGAGAGGCGGTAACCCACCGCGACGCGCGTCGGGTACCCCTTGGCGCGGGCCAGCATCGCGAAGGCCGAGGCGAACTGCTCGGCGTAGCCGGCGCGCTCCTCAGGGGTGCCCTGCAGGGTCCGGAACACCGCGCCGTAGGAGTGCCCGGGCCGGGCGGACAGCGCATAGCCCTGCCCGGTCAGGTACTTCTCGATCGCCAGCAGCTGGGTCATCGGCGTGTGGTAGGCGTTCGTGACCTCGTCGGCGAGCGCGGTCAGCCACTGCGGCGGGTTGGGCAGCCGGGTGTACTCCTGGTCGGCCGCGGCCTGGCTGACCTGGGCGCGGCGCAGCGCCTCGTCCAGCGGCCGGACCTGCCCGGTCACCCGGTACCGGTATCCGGTGACCGCGCTGTGGGTGCTGGCCAGGGTGCCGTTGCGCGGATCGAACGCGATGTCGCTGGCGGCGACCCGCACCGCCCGGCCGACCACCGGAAGGAACGGGTCGGGAAGGCGCGTGACGTCGACATCCAGGTCGACCGTGACCACGGGCCGGCGCAGCGGCTGCCCCTCCGGCAGGGTCGAACCGGCGACGACGAAGTCCCGCGACTGCGTCCACAGCGCCCCGTCGAACGAGTCGAGCGCGGCCACGCGCACCCGGTCCAGCGGATAGCTGCCGCCGCGCTGGCTGGCTCGTACCGTGAATAGCTTCACCGGCGGCGCGGTCTCCAGCTGCGGTTTGATGCGCGCCAGCGGGGTCAGCGACTCGGCGAGCCGGAACTCCTGGCGCTTGAGCTCCCGGGGATCGAAGCGCCGGGAGCCGTCCGCGATCGGCAGCGCCGACGCCGACACGGCACCGAGCACGGTCACCACTGCCACCACCGGCAGACCGAACGCCACCCGGCCCAGGGTGGAGTGCCAGCGCTGCGCGGCGAGGTCAAGCCCGACGGCGACGGCGTCCCGCTCCGAGATGCCCTCCCGCGCCGCGGCGGTGACCCGGTTGCTGCGTACGAGCAGCAGGAGCAACAGCGCGAGCAGCACCAGGCCGGTGAACGGAAGGCGGGAGCCTTTGCGCTCGGCGGTGAACAGCAGACCTGCGACGAACAGCAGCAGCGGCGGCACCGCGAGCGGCGTGACCGCGGAGGTGCGCAGCGCGAGCAGCGTGCCGGCCAGCGCCGCGACGAAGGTCAGGGCCAGCGGGGTGAGGAGAAGATCGCCGGCCACGTCGGCGGGCAACGCGACCGTGAGCATCCGGGCCCAGCTAGACATCAGCCCCTCGCCCAGCGCCCGCAGCGCGGCCGGAGTCGGCAGGCCGTAGAGTGTTTTCCCCCGGTAGCCGACGTAGAGCGCGAGGATCAGGAAGCAGCCGAGCGCGGTCAGCGTCGTGAGCCACCACGACCACCGGCGCGCGACAGCGACGGCCGCGATCACGGTGCCCAGCAGCGCCGACCCGCCCAGCGCGGGCAGCCAGCCGAGGTCTGCGTAGAACGGGGCGAACGACGCGGCGGCGAGGATCGTGGTCAGCGTGACGATCACCGGCTCGATCGCGGCCAGCGACGCCGCGGTCAACGCGGGCAGGCTCGGCCTTGCGGTCATCGCCGCACCATCCTGTTCCAGGCCGCGGCGAAGTCCTCGCTCGTGCGCACGTTGACCACCAACGCGCCGGTCAGCGGCACGGAGCGGCGCCCGTAGGGCTCGCCGAGCTGGACCAGCGACACCATCTGGAACCGCGACCGGACCTGGGAGACCACGGCCCGCTGCGGGGCGGGGGCCTGGCCGGTGACCACGCCGAGGGACACCCCCTCCTCGCGCGGGACGACCCGCTTGAGCTCGGCCAACCCGGGGTCGTCCGCACGGGCCTCGACGCCGGCAAGCAGATCGAGCAGGTCGCTCTGGCGCTGGCTGCGCTCGGCGACGCCGACGCTGCCACCGGTCGTGCGCAGCTCCAGCGGGAAGCCCCGCGAGATGGCGCTGATACACAGCGACGCCGCGGCCCGGACCGCGTCCTCGAACACCTCGGGCGTCGCGTACGGATCGGCGCTGGTGTCCAGGACGACCATGAGGCGGGGCTCGTTGGGCACCACGTTGTGGCGCACCATCAGCGTGCCGGCGCGGGCGCTGGACTTGGCGTGGATGAGCCGGTGGTCATCACCCGGCTCGTACTCGCGCAGGCTGTGGAACGCGATGCCGCCGCGCGGCGCGCTGCTGGACGTGGGCCCCTCCATGTCCCGCGAGCGGCCGGTCGGCAGCGGCTCGACATGGTGCACCCGGGGATGGACCACGAGCACCGATGACGACGGGTACTCGCGGGTCAGTCGCATCAGCCGCAGCGGGTCGGAGTGCCCGATGCTCAGCGGGCCCACCGGATAGACGCCGCGGTGGTTGGTGGGCAGCGGATACATCGTGGTGTGGCTGGCGCCGCCCGCGAGGCTCGGCAGCGGCACTGTCACCTCCCGGCGACCGACGCGCTCGACCGCGAGGACGGGCGGGCTGCGCCGGCGGGACGCGTTGGTCAGCGTGAGCACCCCGCGGGCGAGTTCCCCCTCGGCCACGCGCAGCGGCTGGATCTCGCGGACCGCGAGCACGTGCGGGCGCAGCATCATCCACAGGGCGGCGACGACCAGCGCGAACACGCAACCCAGGCCGAGGACCACCAGCTCGGGGTAGTCCAGGAGCCAACCACCGGCGAGCAGGACGACCGCGGCCACCGCGACCGCCCTGCCCGATGGGGCGAACATGACCCGGTCACACGCCGGTGCGCTGCTGCGGCACCGGCACCGACGTGAGGATGGTCTGGAGAAGCTCCGCGGCCGTGCGGCCCTGCAGCTCGGCCTCCGGTCGCAGGATCGTGCGGTGCCCCAGCACGAGCGGGACCATCGCCTTGACGTCATCGGCGGTGACGAACGACCGGCCCTGTGCCGCCGCGTAGGCCTGCGCCGCTTGGGCGACCGCGAGGCTGCCCCGCGGGCTGACGCCGAGCCGGAGCTCGGGCAGGCTGCGGGTGGCGGCGGTGATGGTGACGATGTAGCTGGTGATGGCCGGCGCCAGGTAAACCTGCGAGGCGACCTGCGTCATCTGCTCCATCTCGCTGGTGGTCATCACCGCCTGCAGCTGCTCGGGCGTCTGGCCCCGGGCCCCGTTGACGACCACCTCGCACTCGGCCTCATGGTCCGGGTATCCGATCGAGGTGCGCATCATGAACCGGTCGAGCTGGGCCTCGGGAAGGTCGTAGGTGCCGCCGTGTTCGACCGGGTTCTGGGTGGCGATGACGATGAACGGCCGGGGCACGAGGTATGGGATCGAGTCCACTGTGACCTGCCGCTCCGCCATCACCTCCAGCAGCGCCGACTGGGTCTTCGGCGAGGCCCGGTTGATCTCGTCGCCCAACACGATGTTGGCGAACACCGCACCCGGGTGGAACACGAACTCCCGCTTGCCCGCGTCGTAGACCTGCACACCGGTCACATCGGACGGAAGTAGGTCCGGCGTGAACTGGATGCGCCGCATCGAGCCGTCGATCGACTGCGAGATGGCCTTCGCCAGTGACGTCTTTCCGACTCCCGGAACGTCGTCGATGAGCAGATGCCCCTCGGCCATCATGCAGACCAGGGCCATCCGGATCACCTCCGGCTTGCCCCGGATGAACAGCTCCACATTGCGCGCCAGCTCGTCAAAGCGCTGGGCAAACCAGTTGACCCGCCCGGCCAGCGCATGCCCGTCTACATCAATCCCCACGAATTAGCCCCCCACTGTGCGGATGGACATGCTACGAGAAGTGAAGCACGAGCGGCAGGGGCTAGATAGGTACTTTCGGGCAGAGCCGTTATCGATGCTTTACACCGTCGCCGACGGCTTCCTAGGATTCCGGTAATTCGACCTACAAGGAGCCTCTTTGGACCCAGTGCTGGCACTCGCGGAGGAGCGCCTGTCCGTCGAGCCGGGGGGCGAGGCACGGGTCGACGCGACCGTGCGAAACGCCGGCGACCTAGTCGAGCAGTACCGGTTGGAGGTGCTGGGCGAGGCCGCACGCTGGGCGCAGGTGGTTCCGCGGCAGATCTCGGTCCTGCCCGGCGGCGCCGAGGAGAAGACGGTTTCGATCGTGTTCCGGCCGCCCCCGCCGCCCGCGACCGTCGCCGGCGAGATCCCGTTCGGGCTGCGCTGCGTCTCCATGGAGGCCCCGGACCGGTGCGCGGTCACCGAGGGCGACCTGGTCGTCGGTGCCGTCATCGGTGTGCAGGCGCGGCTGGAGACGGTGTCGCCGTCGGGGCGCTGGGTCGGCCGCTACCGGATCGTCTTCGACAACACCGGCAGCGTCCCGGTGCGCCTGCAGCTCACGGCAACGGACAGCCGCCGCGTGTTGCGGTTCGCGCTGGCGCCGAACGAGCTGACCGTCCAGCCGGGACAGTCCACATCGGCCTACGTGTCCGTCAAGCCCCGCCAGCCCATGTTGCGGGGCAAGATGGCGACCCACACCTTCTCGGTGGCGTACCAGGCGGTGGAGGACGGTCGCGGCGGCGAGCTGCCCGGTGTCTTCGAGCAGCGACCGATCCTCAGCAAAGGTGTCATCGCCGCCGTCCTGCTGCTCGCGGTGGTCGGCGCTGTCGCCGTCGCGCTGGCGCTGCGCAGCGCCGGCAAACCCGAGGGGCCCCAGCCGATCGCCGGCCCACCGCCGCCGATCGCCCTCACGGCCGCGACCCGGCTCAGTGACACGAGCATGCAGCTGCTCTGGCAGCGCAGTCCGTACGCGACAGGATATGTCGTGCAGCAGACACTTCCGGACGGCAGCGTCGCGGCGAGCAAGGAGGTCACCGACCGCGACCAGTCCGCCCTCGCCTGGGGTGAGCTCGGCCCGGGCCGGCACTGTTTCCGGGTGATCGCCGTCGGCCCGGGTGGTCGCAGCACGCCGAGCGGGTCGATCTGCGCCGACCTGGCGAAACCGGCCGCCAGCACGGCGCCCGGCGCCACCGCGCCGACAGGGCCCGGCCCGGGCGGCGCCACACCGGTCCCCGGTTCGCGCACCACCGCGCCGCCCGCCGATGGCGCGGACCCGGTCCGCGGCGCCTACGTCATCTACGCCACGCCGACGGCTATCGACGATCAGGCCGCGCAGGGTGTGGCCGAAGACCTCGTCGCCCGGCTGCAGGCGGCCGGCATCCCGGCGCGCCTGATCGACAGCCGCGACTCCAAGCGGGTCTCCGACGGCCGCAACGGGCTGTGGGTGGTGATCGCCGACGGCTTCCCCGACCTTACGGCGGCGATAGCCGAGTGCAACGCGCACCGGAATGTGGCGCCCAAGTGCTACGCCGTCCCGCCGGCCTAGGCGGTCCGGATGGCCTACGCGCTCGGCATCGACCTGGGCACCACCTATGCCGCCGCCGCCGTGTGGCGCGACGGGCGGGCCGAGACGGTCCCGCTCGCTGACCGCGCGCACAGCATTCCGTCCGCGCTCTACCTGCGCGAAGACGGCGTGATGCTGGTCGGCGAGGCGGCCAATCGTCGCGGCACGACCGATCCCAACCGGGTCGCCCGCGAGTTCAAGCGCCGACTCGGCGACGAGCAGGCCCCCTTGCTGCTGGGCGACACCGAGGTGTCGGCGCAGGACCTCACCGGGTACCTGTTGCGGTGGGTGATCGACAAGGTCACCGAACGGGAGGGTGCGCGTCCGGCCCACGTGACGCTCACCTGCCCGGCGACGTGGGGCGACTACCGCCGGCAGCTCATGACGGAGGCCGCCGCGACCGCGCAGCTCACCGACGTGGGGCTGCTGCCCGAGCCGGTCGCCGCGGCGGTCTACTACGCATCGCTGGAACGGCTGGAGCCGGGCGCCCTGGTGGCCGTCTACGACCTCGGTGGCGGGACGTTCGACGCCACGGTCGTGCGCAAGACGGACACCGGGTTCGACATCCACGGCGTGGCCGGCGGCGACGACAGCATCGGCGGGACCGACTTCGACCAGGTGGTGATGGACCACGTCGCGGTCAGTCTCGGCGTGGCCTGGATGGCCTTCGACGCCGACGACCCCGCGGTGCTGGCCGGCCTCGCCCAGGTGCGCGCCAACGCGATCGGCGCGAAGGAGGCCTTGTCCACCGACGTCGATGCGACGATCCCGATCATCCTTCCCGACCTGACGCGCGACGTCCGGATCACGCGCAGCGAGTTCGAGGCGGCGATCCGCATCCCGGTCCTGCGCACGGTCGACACGCTGGCGCAAACCATCGCGGGGGCCGGTGTCGACCCTGCCGACCTGCGGGCCGTGCTCCTGGTCGGTGGGTCGAGCCGGATCCCGCTGATCTCCCGGCTCATCGCGTCCGAACTGGGGGTACCGGTCGCGGTGGACGCCCATCCCAAGTACGCGGTGTGCCTGGGCGCGGCGATCTCCGCCGGGTCCCGGCTCGCGGCGGCGCCACCCGCCCCGCCTCGTGCAACCGTGCCCGGCCCGGCCGCACGGCCGGCGGCGGGCGTCCCGGCCGGTGCCGCGGCCGGCGAGCCGGAGTCCGACGGGATGGAACTGCTCGCCGCGGCGCCGGACGAGACGCCCCCACCCACCGTCGACATCGACCTCGCCAGCGCCGGCATCACCACGCCACTCGACGTTCTCCTGCGCCCGGTTCCCGACCCCGCCAAACCGCTCCCCCATCTCACCGGCCGGGACGAGCCGCTGACCATCGCGCACACCGGCGACGTACGGCGGGGCAGGCGGATAGCCATCCTCGTGTCGGCCGGCGCGGCCGTGCTGCTGCTCCTCGTCAGCGCTCTCGGCGCGATGGCCCGGTCGACGTGGCCGCGGGCCGACCCGACACCGGGCTCGCGACCCTCCGCGACCGGTGCCCCGACGAGCCAACCGGCCGCGCCGGCGGCGGCCCTGCGCCCGCAGGCGGTCCCGCAGCGGGCGGGCGACGTGATGCACGCGGTCGCCGCTGCGCCGGGGGGTGGACTGGTGGCGGTCGGCGCGTCCTCGACCGACGGCGTGCCACGCGCCTGGCGCTACCAGGGCGGCACCTGGTCGGAGCTGCCGGGCCCCAACGCGCAGAGCGCACAGCGCGGAGAGATGAACGGTGTCGCGGCCAGCGCGAAAGCCGGCCTGGTGGCCGTCGGCTGGGTCGCCCCGCGAGCCGATCAGCAGGTCGCCCCCGCCGCTCGACGACCCGCCATCTGGACCTCCACCGACGGCAGCGCCTGGAACCTGCTGCCGGCGCCGGCAGGTGGTTCCGGACGGCTCGGCGAGCTGACAGACGTCGCCGTCCGGGCGGACGGTGGTTTCGTGGCCGCCGGCACCGACTGGGACACCGACACCACCGCCGGCGACGGGGCGGTCCTGACGTCATCGGACGGAAAGACCTGGCAGCGGGTCACCGTGCGGGGACTGGATGGTCCCGGCCCCAGCACGCTGCGCCGGCTGCTCACCGGCCCGGCCGCGGAGATCACCGCGGTCGGCACCCGGCTGGACGGCAGCGCCAGCCGGTCGGTGGTCTGGTCCTCACCCGACGCGCAGAACTGGTCCGTGGTCGCGACCCTGGGGAGCGCCGGTGCGGCCCTCGGCAGCGCGTGGGGCCTGACCCGAATGGGCGACGGGCTGGTCGTGACCGGATTCGGCGCCCTGCCGGACGGCACCCGCAAACCGCTGCTCTGGTCCGGCCGCACCCCCGAGTCCATCCGCCCGATCACCACGGACGGTGCGGCGGGCAGCATGTACGCGGCGATCGTGGTCGACGGAAGCCTCACCGCGATCGGCGCCGGGCAGTCGGGCACCGAGACGGCCGCCGCTGCCTGGACAGTCCAGTTGCCGTAGCAGTCACCGCGACGGCGTGGTGCGCGGGCCACGTGGTCCCCAACGGGTGACGTTCGTCCCTGGTGGATGGCCGGCGACCGGCGCAGCGTGAGGTGACGAGGGTTGCGCGGTCGTTGGCGCACCCCACCGGCGCAGAGGAGGCGACGATGCCCACGATGAAAGAAGCCGCGTCGGAGTTCCTGGCCACGAAGCGGATCGCGGTGACCGGAGTGTCCCGGAAGCCGCAGAGTCACGGCAGCAACATCGTGTACCAGAGGCTGCGGGCTCGTGGCTACGAAGTGTTCGCGATCAACCCGAACGCGGACAAGGTCGAAGGCGATCGGTGCTACCACGACCTGAAGTCGGTTCCCGGCGGCGTCGAGGCGGTCGTGATCGGCACCCGGCCGGAGACTGCCGAGGCAACCATGCGGGAGTGCGCCGATCTCGGGATCAGGTACGTGTGGATGCACCGCTCGTTCGGCGGCGGAAGTGTCTCCGCGGCGGCCACGGAGTACGGCCGTCAACACGGGATCAGGGTGATCGACGGCGGATGCCCTTTGATGTTCGACCCGACCGCCGATCTGGGGCACAAGGCGATGCGCTTCGTGTTCACCCAGACGGGCAAGGTCCCGAGGCGGGTGTGAGCTGACGGCTCCGGCAGGGAGGTGGCCACGATGGCCACGAGGGACAGGCCGGACGACGGTGCCCAGCGGGCGGTAGTCGACCGCCTGACCACCCAGGATCTCGGGATGCTCTGGCCGGACGACTTCGGCTGGCCACAGGACATCGGCGTCATCGCCATTCTCGACGGGACCGGGCTGTTCGACGCCGACGGGCGCGTGCGGATCGAGCACGTGCGCGAGGCTATCGCCCGCCGGCTGCACCTGATCCCCAGGTTGCGCCAGATCGTGTACCGCCCCGCACCGACCCTGGGCCGGCCGCTCTGGGCGGACGTACGGTCCTTCGATATCACCGACCACGTCCGTGTCTTTCCGCTGCCGGAGCCGGCCGACGAGCAGCAACTCCTGCGGGTGTGCGAAAGGCTCCACCAGCGACGGCTCGACCGGTCCAGACCGCTGTGGGAGCTGTGGCTTCTGCCCGGTCTTCCGGACGGGCAGGTAGGCATGTTCATGAAGATGCACCACGTCATCGCCGACGGCGTCGCCGGTGTCGCGCTCTTCGGCGCCCTGCTCGATCTCGCCCCCGCTACAAGCGCGCCGCCGGCGCCGCCGTGGGCACCGCAGCCCGTCCCGCGGGTGCGGGATCTGTTGACCGACAACGCACGACGACATGCGACGGCGCTGTCCACCTCGGCATCCCGGCTCGCCCACCCGATCCGGGCCGCCCGCCGGGTGCGTACCACATGGCTGGCCTTCCACGACATGCTGACGGCGGAGCGCCCTCCCCGTACCAGCCTGAACCGGCCGCTCGGCGCCGGCCGCCGGCTCGCCGTGGGCCGTGGCCGCCTCGATCTCGCCACGGACGTCGCGCACGCCGGCGGCGCCAAGGTGAACGACGTGGTCCTGGCCGCGATCGCCGGCGGGCTTCGAGACCTGCTGCGATCGCGGGGTGAGCGCGTCGACGACCTCGTGCTTCACGCCGCGGTCCCGGTGTCCCTGCACCGCGGCGCACCGGAAACGGCGCGGGGCAACATGGACGGCGGGATCATGGTTCCCCTGCCGGTCGGCGACCCGGACGCGCGCCGGCGGCTGCGGCTGATCGCCGCGGACACCGTGCGGCGCAAGACGAACGTGATGCGGCTGCCGGAGACCGGTGTCGCGGGCTCCGCGATGGTCCGGAAGTTGATGCTGCGCCTGATGGGTCGCCAGCGACTCGCGAACGTGTACGTGGCCAACGTCCCCGGCCCTCCGGTGCCGCTGTACCTTGCCCGGCGCCCTATTGGAGATGTTCCCCGTGGTGCCACTCCTCGGGAACGTCACGCTCGGCATCGGCGTGTTCTCGTACTCGGGACAGCTCAACGTCACCGCAGTCACCGACCGGACCGGCGACTGCGATCTACCGGTTTTTCTGACCGGCCTCCAACGCGCCCTGGATGAGATGACCCCGGCATCCGTGCCCGCGTGACCGGAAAGCGCCGCCCTCGACGCCGTCAGGTATGCGTCACCGCCCTGGCGGTATCGCCAGCGCTCACGCCGGCCTCTGCCTCCGGAAAGGCAACCGCTGATTGTGAGATCGCCGGCAAACGGACGGCGGGGTGAGCGGAGCCGCGAAGGAGAACAGCATGGCCAAGCCATTGGAGAGCGCGGGGTACCCCGCGGTCTTCGTGCACCCCGCCGCCGGACGCAGCGAGATTCACGCCAGGCGCGTGGCGGTCCGCTGGCGCACCGGAGCTCCGACCGAGGACCGGGACGCGTTGCTGAGCAGGCTGGGGCTGGTCCCGGCCAGGCTCGAGGACGAGGCCCGGCGCCCGGCGCCGGCGGTGAACCGCACCGACGGGCTGTGGTGGGTGCAGCGGGCGGACGGCGAACCGGCCGACGGCGACCTGATCGCCAGCCTGGATGCGAGCGACCTGGTCGAATGGGCCGCGCCGGCGTACCGCGGCGCGGACGGCGACGAGGCGGTCTTCACGGTCAACCCCACCCGTCTGCTCGTACCCGAAAGGTCCCTGCGGGCGCTGGGCGGGCCGACCGCCCTCGGCGCGGTGGCCGCGCCCGACACTCAGCGCGGCAGCCGTCTGCCGGGAATGGTCGCGCTGCGGATGACCGGGCGTACCGCGATCGAGGCGGCCCGGGGATTCGGGATGACCGCGGGCCGCGGGCCCGCGGGCGCGGACGCCGCCCCGGATGTGCGCTTCGAGACCGTCCCGTTCGTGTCCCCCACCACCGACTTCGTGCCGGATGATCCGGAGTTCGCCGGGCAGTGGGGCCTCCTGCGCATCGAGATGCCCCGGGCCTGGGACATCACGCTGGGCGCCCCGTCGATCGCCGTCGCGGTCCTCGACGAAGGCGTGGAACTGTCGCATCCCGACCTGGACGTCCACCCGCAGTCGTGGAACGCGTCGTCGGACATCCCCGACGGCAGCCCGACCGGCAACCACGGTACGGCCTGCGCCGGCATCGTGGCGGCCCGCCTGGACAACGGCCAGGGCGTGGCCGGCGTGGCCGGCGGCGCACAGGTGATGGCGATCGCGACGGCGACCTGGGCCGACGTCGACATTGCCGAGGGCCTCTACTTCGCGGCAGACAACGGCGCCCGCGTCGTCTCGATGAGCTTCGGCGTCTACCCCTCCTGGGGAGTCTGGGACTTCGACCTCATCCGCGACGCCCTGCAGTACGCGTACGACAAGGGTGTCGTGCTGGTGGCCGCGTCGGGCAACGAGGACGGCAACACGGCCAGATTCCCGGGCAGCGACGCCCGTACGATCTGCGTCGGCGGGTCCAACCGGGGCGAGGAGCGCAAGCGGATCGGTGACTCGTCCAGCGAGCCGTGGTGGGGCGCCTCCTACGGGCCCGACCTGGACGTGGTGGCGCCCTGCGTGCAGATCCCGACGACCGACCGGCTCGGCGGCGACGGATACGCGACCGGGGACTACTACGACGCGTTCAACGGCACGTCCGCGGCGACCCCGCACGTGGCCGGGCTGGCGGCGCTCATCCTGAGCCTGCGTCCGGAGCTGGACAACACGCAGGTGCGGCACATCATCGAGCGGACCTGCGACAAGATCTCCCCGGCCAAGTACGCGTACCGCAACGTCGCCACGAAGCCCAGCGGTACCTGGCACGACGAGGTCGGGTACGGCCGGGTCAACGCGCTACGGGCCCTGCTGGCCGCGATGGCCATTCCGGGTGCGACCCGCCACCAGGCGGTGATCGCCACGGACGAGGCTGCGCCCGTCGGCGCGACGCCTTCCCAGTGACACCGGGTGGCCGCCGTACCGCCGGCCAGGCGGTACGGCGGCCACGAATCCGCAGCGTCCGTTCAAGCGGTTCCGACAGTCGTCGTCTCGCTGTCGGTGTTGTTGTCCGGCGCCCGGTCGTACTCGGTCGCGTGCACCTCTGCCCGGTCGGCTATCGACCCGACTCCTAGCGGCCGCAGCGTGATGGTCACGGTGGCGGTGGCACCGCTGGCGAGGTCTCCCAGTTGGCAGTTGATCTGCGCGGTCGCCGTCAGGGTGCACTGCCCCTGGGACACGCCGAAGGACAGCAGGATCACGCCGCCGGGGATGGTTGTGGTCCAGTCGTCGGTGAGGGTGACCGCCGATGCCGGGGAGGGGCCGTTGTTGGTGACGGTCACCGTGTAGGTGAGGGGCAGACCCGGGGTGGCCGGATCCGCCGACTCGGTGACGTCGACCGACAGCTCCGCAGCGGGAAGCACCGTGACCACGGCCGAGTCGACGTTGTTGGACAGGTCCGGGTCGGGCTGGTCCGCGGTGACGGATCCCTCCACCGTGTATGATCCGGCCGCCGAGGCGGTCAGATAGAGCAACATGACGCCTCCCACACCTGACGGTAGGGATCCGAAGGGGTAGGTGCAGATCAGCCGATCGCCGGTTTCGGCGCACGACCTGTCGCGCGCCGGTCCGATACCGAGTGGGAATCTGACGGTGACGACCAGACCAGTCGCGGTCGCGGGGCCGTTGTTACGGACTTCGATGCTGAACGGGATGGGCCCTCCGGCGTACCCGCGGCTGAAGCGCGACAAATGCAGCGCGACGTCGGCCTGCGCAGGCGGATCGACGACGGTGGTGGTCTCGGTCTCCGAGTTGTTCGACAGGTCCGGGTCGGGTTCGTTCGCGCTCACCGTGAAGGTGATCTCAAGGGTGCCCGCCGTGGAAGGGATCAGGCTGACGATGATAATGCGGGCGGTATTGGCGTCCCAGGACGGGTAGCTGCATGTGACAACCCCGCTCGCCTCCGAGCACTCCGGGACGGACGGGTCGGGCGCGAAGCGAACGCCGGCGGGAAGTGGCGCCGTCACCCGCACGCCGGTGGCCTGGTCCGGCCCGAAGTTCAATCCGGAAATCTGATAGCGCACCTGGCCGTTGGTGGAAACCGGGTCGGGCGCGTCACCGATGCCGGAGAGGGCGACGTCGGCGCTTGCCGTCTTCGCGGCATAGGCGTTGGTGCCGCCGAGAGCCGGGGCCAGTCCTACCAGGAGGGCCAGAACGGACAAGGTCCGGCTGAGCTTTCGGGCACGAACCCGCCGTTGTTCGGGTTGCGTCTTGTGGACTAATCCGAGCATTGGGACCTTCTTCCCAACTCATCGCGATTGTGTGTTGCGATCGCGTTTCACGGGCCATCTAACCAGCGGCGGGATTGCCACCGGAATCGTGAATGAGAATGGTTCCAATTTCTCGGACACTGCCGCAGATAGATCGATCTGCGTGCACGCGACAGGTCAGATGGATCTACCGGCGGGCGAGCGGTCGAAAAATCTTGGCATCGGCACGCCTTTAGGTTTGCCTAAACGTTTAGCTATGACTAACATGAGGGCAACGTCGACGCGGCAGAAGGAGATCCCATGGCACTCCAGAGGGGCGCGAAGCGCACCGAGCGCGGCTACCGCCAGGACGAGGCACCCGACCTGGCCAGCGGAATCGTCGACGAGATCACCTGGTTCATGCGGGAGCACAAGGTTTCCCGTGCCGACCTGGCCCACTCGATGGGCGTCTCCCCCGGGCGGGTGAGCCAGATCCTGTCGGGTGACGAAAACCTGACGTTGCGGACGCTGTCGTCCGTGGTCGGTGCCCTCGGGGCCCGGGTCGAGGTGACGCTGCGACCGGTGGAGGACCCGGACGAGTTGCTCGACGAGATCGTGTGACCCCCCGCGTCTGCCGCTACGGATGCTGCCGCAGCGCCTGCGGCTCGGAGATCACCGGGGTGTGCGCCCGCCGCGGTCGCCTGTAGACGGGCATCTTGTAATACCCCGCGGTGTAGGCGGAGCCCAGCAGGCGGACCAGGTCACGTTCGGCGTCGTGGCGAAGAATGTCGGCCAACCTGGACATGTCCGACTGGTACCTGCTGTAGCGCGGGTCCTTCGTCGCACGCGACTCCTGCAGGGCAGCTACCACCTTCGTGCGCTCCGCCCCGGTCTCGATGAGCTCACCGACGTGCAGGCGGGCCTCGATGGCGTGAACCTGCGCGTAGATCCGGCCACGCCGGCGCTCCTCCGGTGAGAGGCGCTCCCGCAGGTACTCCTGGTAGAAACGGGCCGCCATGCCCAGCTCATCCGCGCTCCATCCCTGGTCGACGCGTTCCTCGCACCAGGCGAGCCGGTCCTCGGCCATACCCTCGTGCAGGCGCGAGAGCAGCCGCGTGAGCCAGAGTGTGGACACGTCACGCAGCGGGCTGCGCCGACCATCGCCGCCGCGGCTACGGATCTCCGAGAGCCACAGCCCGCTCGGGGCGACGACGCCGAGGCCGAAAAAAGCCGACGGCAACTGATTCACCACAATGACGGCGATGAAGGTGGCCGCAGTGGAGACCACACCGGTAACACCGATCACCGCCAGGGCCCACCACCTGCTACGCGGCCCGAACGGACGCCCCTGGCCGTGACAGCGAAGAAACAGAAAGAACGTCGCTGACGCGCACGTCAAGGCGAATGTCAGGTCCAGACCCAAGATTCCGCTCGGCACGCTGCGCCCCTCTCGACGCCGACCCCCGCGGGCGAAGCCCCCCTAGGAACATAGCGTTTCGCAGCGATATAGGTAATCGGTTAGAGCGCCGGTATGCCGTCGGGGATTCTTTCACCTGTGGACATTTGGCGGATGTTGTGCGTCCGCGGCACGGGCATCGTCCTCACTGACGAAGGAAGCACCGTGAAGGAGGTGCCGGGTGGATGGCGTCATCCCCGGCCTTCGGGGTTCCGTCCTGCACATTCAATGCACTGAGGTGTACCGCAGACATCAAGCGAACGGCGCCGGCTGGTGCCTGACCTGTGGCCAGCCCATGCCATGCCTGCCCAGGCGACACGCGGCAGCCGTGCTGCTCGCGGCCGGCGACGACATACCCGAGGCGGACGACATGCTGCCGGTGAAGGTCAACGCCAAGCAGCCGGAAGCGGCATTCGTCCACCACGGCGTGCCGTACCAGCGGGTCAGCTATCCGCCACGGGCAGAGTGGATCACCCCGGGAGACCCCCGCAACATGCGCCGGGAGGATCTCCCGTACCTACCGGGTGAGGTTACGTCGGGGTGGGAGAACCCCGTCCGTCGATCCCATGCTTCGCAAGCCATCGAGGAGCGCACGGACCGGTTGGACATCATGCGCTGATCGGCGCGCAGCCTCTCACGCGCGCCACCGCCCGTGGCCTCATTGCCCCCGCTTCATGCCGTGGGTGGTCATCGCGCCCACCGGGCACGGCGAGCAGCCAGCCGCCGAACACCGGCACGCCGCCGGCCACGCTGATCGCGCGGCCGGCGGCGAATGGCGTGCGCGCCACGATGGTCAGGGGGTCGTCGCCGACTCCGGTGTCGGAGACGTGACAGGGTCGAGGGTGTCGCCGTGAGTGCAGCATCGACCCCGCGAGCATGGAGGACGCCATGACCGTCACCGCCGATGACCTCGACGCCGCACTGTCCAGCGTCCTTGCCACGCTGCGACCGGCTACCGGCCTGGACTGGTCCGCGCCGGCAGGCACCCTGGAGTGGGACTGCTGGCACACCGCCGAGCACATCGGGGACTGCCTGATGTCATACGCGGCCCAGGTCGTGGTCCAGCCAGACAAGCGGTATGTGCGCTTCATGACGAATGCCGACAAGGACGCCTCCCCGGAGCAGGTGCTGGAGTTCGCCGAAGCGGGCGCGCGTATCTTGGCCGCGACGGTGCGCACAGCAGCACCGCATGTTCGGGCCGACCACCCCAGCGGGCGAGCCGACCCGGAGGGCTGGGCCGCGATGGGATGCGTGGAGACATTGCTGCACGGCGAAGACATCGCGCAGGGGCTCGGTCTAGCCCTCGACCCACCGCGCGAGGTGTGCGCCCGCGTACTCGCTCGACTGTTTCCCGAAGCGGCGTACGAAATGGCTAACGTCGACCCGTGGGCAGCGCTGCGGTGGTCCACCGGCCGAATCGAGCTGCCCGGCCGTCCGCAACTGAAGCAATGGCAGTGGCACGGCGCTCCGCTGGGTGAATAGCCCAGCATATTGGGCGTACGGTGAGCCTGTTGCCGAGTCCCCGCTGGCGTGAAGATCCGCGATGAAGGCGGGACTCCGCCCGACCATTCACACGGTCGCGTCCTAGCCACCAGAGGAGTCAACGACGGACCTGCACCTGGCGGGCAAGGTCGCCGTGGTCACCGGCGCCAGCAAAGGCATCGGCCTGGCCGTGACACGGGCGTTGGCCGACGAGGGCGTGAGCGTGGTGCCCGGAGCCCGTGAAATCACCGACGACCTGTCCCAGCTCGCCGCCTCCTTCCCGGTCCATCCCGTCTCGGTGGACCTGAGCAGCGCCGGCGGACCTGGGCGGCTGGTCGACGAGGCGATCTCCACGTTCGGCGGCCTCGACATCCTGGTCAACAACGTCGGCGCGGTCCATCCTCGGCTCGGTGGGTTCCTGTCCGTCACCGACGACGACTGGACCTCCACGATGGCGATCAACTTTTTCGCCGCCGTCCGCACCACCCGCGCAGCACTGCCGCACCTGCTCGACCGCGGCGCCGGCACGATCGTCACCGTCAGCTCGGTCAACTCGTTCCTACCCGACCCGTTGGTCATCGACTACAGCGCAGCCAAAGCCGCCCTGGCCAACTTCCTCAAATCACTGTCCAAAGAGGTCGGTCACCGCGGCATCCGCGTCAACACGGTCAGCCCGGGGCCGGTCGCCACCGCGCTGTGGCTCGGCGACGGTGGCGTCGCCGCCACCGTCGCCCGAGCCAGCGGTGGCGCTCCGGACGCGGTGGCCAAGCAGGCCGCCGACGGCTCGGTTACCGGCCGATTCACCCGACCGGAGGAAGTCGCCGATCTCGTGCTGCTGCTGGCCAGCGACCGCGCCGGAAACGTCACCGGCGCCGACTTCGTCATCGACGGCGGCCTGATCACCACCCTCTAACGCCCCGCTGACCGCCGACGAGCGGTACAGCCTGGGGCTGCCGGCCCGAGCCAACGACGAACGCCCGTCCTACGGAGTCGGCGTGGCTCCGGCGCCGCCTCCGGTTCCGGTTGTGGGCGCCGAGGTCGGCCCGGGATTGCCGGTCGCGGTCGGGTTAGGGGTCGGGTTCGCCGTCCCGGTCGGGTTCGCCGTCCCGGTCGCGGTGGGCCGCGGGTTCGCGCTCGCGGTCGGGCCGGTCGACGGCGCCCGTGTTCCGGAGACTCCCGGGCCCGGTGTGGTCGTGGCCGGCTTCGGCTGGTTGCCCGGCCCCGGACCGATCAGCTGCGGCGGATGTACCAGGTTCGGGCTGGGCGCGGTGAGCAGCCCCAGCATCACCGCCATGGCGGCGAGTACGCCGGCGGTGCCGCCGACCGCCGCCCCGCCGACCAGCGTCCGCCGCTCGCGCGACCACTCGGTGCGCCGGCGTGCGCGCAGGTCGGGTGGCAGCGCGGCGCGCTGTGCGGCCAGGCTGTTGAACGGTACCGCGGCCATGCCGAGCGTCGGGAAGACAAGCAGGCCGGCCAGCAGCGGTCCGCTGTAGGTGTGTGGCCGGGTGAGCGCCCCGGCGATGCCCAGCGCGCCGAGTACCGCGAGCAGGGTTTCCGCCCAGTTGGCCCGGAAGGCCTCCCACCAGGCGGCGGTCTCGCTGGTCTTCGGTGTCCGCAGGAACGCGGCGCGGCGCGCGAACAGGCCCTGCACCGACGCGCGGGCGACGACGAGCGACGTGGACTGCCAGATGAAGAACGCGCCCATCGCGTCCCGCCAGGAAGCCCCGGTCCCCCGCCGCAGCAGGGCGACGGCCCGCACCAGCCCGAGCGCGACGAGCACCGGAACGGTGGCGACCAGGAAGGCGGTGAGCTTGCGGAAGAGCTGGTCGCCGCCGCTGACGATGTTGATCGCTCCGGCCAGCAGGAACACGAAGAACGCCAGGCCCAGCAGGTCGCCGTACCACTGGAGACCGCCGGCCAGGTAGGCCCAACGCTGCGCCAGGGTGAGCCGGTTGTCGGAGGTGCGGCGCCCGGGCAGCAGCCACCGCCAGTGCATGCGCAGGATCTGGATACCGCCGAAGCACCACCGGTACCGCTGGCTCTTGAGCGCCTCGAAGGTCAGCGGCATGACCCCGTGCCCCCACGACTGGTCCACGTGCAGGCCGGACCAGCCGGCGCGAAGGAGGCGCAGGGAGAGCTCGGCGTCCTCGGTGATGCACCACTCGTCCCAGCCACCGACCTCCTCCAGCGCTCGGCGACGGATGAGCCCCATGGTTCCGGCGAAGATGGCGCCGTCGTGCTCGTTGCGGGAGGGCTGGGAGACCGCGAAGAAGTACTTGTACGAGTAGTACAGCCGCCGGTAGTACGATGCACCCTCCCAGTCCCGGTAATCCTGCGGCGCCTGGATGAACCCGAGCTTCGGATCGACGAACAGCGGCGCGCAGCGGCGCAGGAATCCCGGGTCGATCTGGTAGTCGGAGTCGACGACGCCGATCAGCTCGGCAGCCGGATCGGTCAGCTCGCGAAGCGCGTAGTTGAGCGCCCCGGACTTGTACCCGGGCCAGTCCTCCAGATGCGCGAACTTCACGCCATGCTCGGCGCACCACTTTTCCACCGGTCGCCACAGCGCCTCGTCGTCGGTGTTGTCGTCGATCGCGATGATCTCGTAGTGCGGGTAGTGGATCTGCAGCAGCGAAGTCAGGGTCGCGATGACCATGTCGGGGGGCTCGTTGTGCGCCGGGACCTGCAGGCTGACGAACGGCGGCTCACCATCGAGCGCGGGTGTCGGCGTGCTGCTGGTCACCCGCCGGCGCCAGCGCTCGGTGCCGAGCGCGTCGCACAGCTCCCACAGGTACGCGCAGGCGAGGATCGCCGCGAACAGCTCCAGGAGCCAGAGCAGCAGTCCGCCGGCGGTGCTGGCCGCGCCCAGGTGACTGGCGAACGTCCAGTCGAGGACGAACGTCAGGTACGCGACGAACAGGAAAACGCTCGAGACCCAGCACAGGTGCGCCCGGGCGTTCCACCGGCGGGTTCCGGGAAGCCAGACGAGGCTCGCGAAGATGAGGGCCGCACCGGCGACGAGAACGCGGGTCAACGGCGTGCCGAGCATCCGCAGGACACCGGCCACGATGGCCGCCAGCACGACGGTGCCCAGCAGCGCGAGCACGAACCGTCTGACGGCCGGCCACCGTCCGGCCGACCGTCCATAGTGGTCAGTGGATAGGAACAGTGCCGCCGAGCTGAGCGGGGCCGCCACGATGCCGGTCAGCAGCAGGGCTGCGAGCATGAAGATACCTCCCGACAGGGATCCACGCATTCACTACCCTCGATCACCATGGCCCAACCGGTTTACCGCTGGGAAAACGTTTCTAGCTTCGCGGTGCGGAAACCTCCGGCACGCACACCGTGATCGCGCCCGGGACGACGCGGGCCTTGAGCCGGTTGACGCGCTCCCTCTCGCCGCCGTCGAGTTCGTACGTCATCGGGGCGCTGAGCCGCACGTCGATCGCCCGCGCCCGGGTGACCCGCACGAACGGCGACTTCTCGGAGCGACCGGTGGTCATCCGGCCGAGCGTCCGGGCCCACTCCAGGGCACCCTTCGCGGTGGCCACGCCGAGGTCGAGCCACCCGTCGTCGGGCCTGGCGTCGTCGAAGGCCCGGATCCCGCCGGTGATCGTGCCGACATTGCCGAATAGGACGCAGCTGGCCTTCCCGTCGAACCACTTGCCCCCGTCGACGCGGATCTTGACCCGGCAGGCGGCGTCGTCGACGTGCCTGAGCCCGGTCCACACGTACGCGAGTTTCCCGAGCCGGTCCTTCAGCCCGCGGCCCGCGTCGCGGATCATCGCACCGTCGAACCCGGCCCCCGCCATGACGGCGAAGTGTTCACCGTTGACCTTGCCCAGGTCGAGCTTCCGGCGCGGGCCGTGCAACGCGATCCGCACCGCCTCGTCGAGATCGCGCGGGATGCCGAGGTTGGTGGCCAGCAGGTTGGCGGTGCCCGCCGGGATGATGGCGACAACCGCGCCGGACCCGGCGAGCGCGTCCACGCAGCGCTGGACCATGCCGTCGCCGCCCCAGACGACGACCAGGTCTGCGCCCGCTTTGAGCGCCTTGCGGGCCTTCTTTGGGGCTTTCCGGCTTTTCGGCACCTCGTACCACAACGGCTCGCCGAAGCCCTCTTCGGCCAGGCGGGCACGCAGTTCACCGAGACCGCCGCCGAGCGTCTTCCTCTGGTGGGCCAGCACGGCCACGGTGGGTGAGCCGTGGCCGGTCCCCCCGGCCGGACCGGACTGCTGGCGGGAACCCGTGCGGGACTCGACGGACGCACTCATGTGCGGCCTTTACCCGGCGGCGCGCGTTCCTATTCAACACGCGGCGCGGGGCCTGCTCCCGGCGCCCGCGCGGGCCGCGACCACGGCTCCGCGCGAATGGGTCAGGGCCCGGATCCGGACGCGGACGGACGGTCAGGGAAGAGCGACGAACCGGCCGAGGAACTCCCGGGCCGACGACGTGTCCAGCCGGTAGTCCACTTTGGTCGAACGGCACCGCGTATCGCCCAGTGACCGTGGTGGCGACAAGGAGGTCCGAAGTGGAGCCGCCGAGGAAGTTGGGCCCGCCGGAGTCGCCGTAGCACGGTGCCGCGGTTGCCCTCGACCCGGAGGAGAAGAGGCGCGATCAACGCCGCCAGGTCTGGCCACGTTGGTACGGGTACGGCCGTTTTCGCCGCAGCATGGGGATCGCGGCGAACAGGCCGAACACGAACCCGAACACATGCGCCAGGTAGGCGACCGAGCCGGCCCCGGAGACGGCGTACCCGACCGAGTAGACCCACTGGAGCGCGAACCACAAGCCGAGCACGAACCAGGCGGGCAGCCGCAGTGGGATGAACAGCAGGAACGGAACCAGACTCCACACCCTGGCCCGCGGAAAGAGCACCAGGTAGGCGCCGAGCACCCCAGACACCGCCCCGGACGCGCCGATGAGCGGCTGGGTCGAGTCATGGCTGAATAGCGAGAAGCCGTAGGCGGCCACGTAACCGCACATCAGGTAGAAGATCAGGTAACGCAGGTGGCCGAACCGATCCTCGATGTTGTTGCCGAACACCCACAGGAAGAGCATGTTGCCCAGCAGGTGCAGCCAGCCGCCGTGCAGGAACAACGAGTACAGCACCGACAGCGCCGGCACCTTGTGGTAGGGCGGCCGCTCGACGACACAGCCCGGGCCCCGGTCACCGACACCCACCTCGCCGGTCGGCACCTCGGGCAGTTGCCGGTTTTCGGTCAGCTCACGCGGGATGGCCGCGTACCGGTCGTAGAACGCCTCCTGCCGGCACAGCTCGCCCAGGCTGACGGACTCGACCCCGGTGCTCGTGGCCGCGGGCGTCAGTAGGAACACCACCACGTTCGCGGCGATCAACAGGTACGTGACCCACGGAGTGCGCCGCACCGGGTTGACGTCATGGACAGGGATAACCACATCCGCCACTGTGCCCGACCGCGGGCGCGTTCACACCCCCACACGCCGCGACGCGGTCACGGTGGAGATGCCCGCCATCGGCCGCTCGTGCGCTGACCATGGACGTTCACCGGGTTGGCGACGGCCCGCCCATCCCGCGATCTTGTGGCTAATTGCGGCTATGGCAGCGGCTATGGCAGCAACTTGTCACCAAGATCGCGGCAGTGTCGAGCCGGCGAACGTTGTTGGCCAGGCACTAGCCGATGAGCGGAGCGAGGTAGCCGCGCAGGACCTTCTTCATCTCGACCACGACGGCCGCGCGCTCGCGGTCTCCGGCTTCACCGCCGTCGGCGGCCAGCACAAGTGGCACCATGGCCTGGAAGATCTGCACGACGACCCGCGCGCTGCGAGCGCGCTCGGCCGGTGGCAGGTCGGGGGCGCGGGCGGCGAAGATCGCCGCCACCCGGCCGAGCAGGGCCGACTGGATCGGTTGGGCGGCCGTCGCCAGACCGGCCGGCATGTCCGGACGCGCGAAGAGTGCCTTGAAGCCGGGGTTGGCGACGTTGAAGGCCACGATCGGGTCCACGACCCGGTCGAGCAGCTCGTCGAGGTCGATCTTGGCAAAGTCGACGGCGTCGAAGGCGTCCTGGTGCGCGGCGCGCATGTCGGCGACGAACCGATCGGCGAGCACCTGTGCGATCGCCTCCTTGTTGGGAAAGAACTGGTACAGCGAGCCGGGTGATACGCCGGCCGCGCCGGCGATCGCGTTGGTGGTGGCCTTTTCGTAGCCCACCTGGGCGAAGACTTGCGCCGCGGCGTTGAGGATCTCGGCTATCCGCCGCTCGCCGCGTGCCTGCCGGCGCCGCGGTCGGCCCTCATCGGCCGGGCCGCGGTCGGCCCGGTCCATGTCCTGCCGCACGGCGCATCCTCCCGGGCACGTTGCAAACACGAGCAATCGCTCGTATTGTCGTGGGCTAGATGCGAGTGGTTACTCGCAAACATCACCTTAGCCGGGGGGGACCATGCTCGGAAGACTCGTCGTGCGCAGACCGGCCTGGGTCGTCGCCGCAGCGGTCCTCGTCGCCGTGCTCGCCGGCGTCATCGGCGCCGGCACGCTCAACGTGCTGTCCCTCAACCGCTTCGAGGCGCCCGGGTCCGAGTCGATGCGGGCGCGCGACGCCCTCGCCCGCGAGTTCCACACCGGCACCCCCAACGTCGCGCTGCTGCTGACCGCCAAGCAGGGCACGGTGGACAGTCCGGAGGCGGTCGCGGCCGGGCAGCAGCTCACGCGGGAGCTCGCCGCCTATCCAGGCGTCGGTGACGCGTGGTCATACTGGGCCCGCGGCGGGTCCGCCACGCTGCGCAGCGGGGATGCCCGCCAGGCGATGGTGCTCGCCTGGGTGCCCGGCGACGCCAACGAGGTGCGACGCGATGTCCTGCCCGAGTTGGCGCCGCGCTTCGGCCGTGAGACCGCCGCGGTGCGGGTCGAGGTCGGCGGCGCGGACGAGGTGTTCCGCAACGTCATGGAGCAGGCCCGGCGCGACTTCGTCCGCGCCGAGCTGATCGTCCTGCCCGTGGTCGCGCTGCTGTTGTTGTGGGTGTTCCGGCGGATCTCCGCCGCGCTCATCACCCTCGGCATCGGCCTGTTCGCTGTAGTCGGGTCGCTGGCGATCCTCCGCGGCGTCGTCGCCTTCACCGACGTTTCCACGTTCGCGTCGAACATCGCCCTGATGATGGGCATCGGGCTCGGCGTCGACTACGGGCTGTTCGTGATCTTCCGGTTCCGGGAGGAGCTACGCGCCGGATACGAGGTGCCCGACGCGGTCACCCGCACGGTGCGCAGCGCCGGCCGCACCGTGCTGTTCAGCGGCGTCACGGTCGCCGCCTCGCTGTCGGTGCTGCTGGCGTTCCCGTTCCCGTTCCTGCGCTCCTTCGGCTACGCGGGCATCGCCGTCGTGCTCGCGGCCGTGGTCGGCGCGACGGTCATGCTGCCCGCGGCGCTCGCGCTGCTCGGCCGCCGTGTCGAACGCCGCCGTGTCGAACGCCGCCGTCCGCGGTCGGTCGGGATCGAGGCACAGACCTTCTGGTACGCCATGGCAAGGCGCGTCATGCGGCGCCCGCTGCTGCTCGGCGGAGCGGCGCTGGCCGTCCTGCTGCTCCTCGGTTCGCCGTTCCTCGGCGTGCGTTTCGGGCTGCCCGACGACCGCGTGCTGCCCACTTCGGCTCCGGTGCGCCAGATGTACGACCAGATCCGGGTCGGCTTCGCGCAGGAGGAGGCCGACGCGATCCAGGTGGTCGCGCCGGAGGCGGACGCCGCCGCCGCGGGGCCGTACGCTGCGCGGCTGTCGCGGCTCGACGGCGTGGTCCGGGTCGACTCGGCAGCCGGATCCTTTGTGGACGGTGCGCCGGTCCCGGTGCCGGCGGGCACCCGCTTCGCCGGTGGGGCCGGCACCTGGTTGTCGGTCATAGCCTCCACCGACCGGCTGGAGGCGGACCCGGTCGGTTTCGTGCGCGAGGTACGCGCGGTACCGGCGCCGTTCCCGGTCGCCGTCGGCGGCTATCCGGCGGAGCTGACCGACTACCGGGACGGGGTCACCGACCGCCTGCCGCTCATCGCCGGCCTCATCGTCGTGGTGACGTTCGCCGTCCTGTTCCTGATGACCGGCAGTGTGTTCGCCCCGCTGAAAGCCTCCGCACTCAACGGACTGAGCCTGTCGGTCATGTTCGGCGCACTGGTGTTCGTCTTCCAGAACGGCAACCTGTCAGGCCTGTTGGGCTTCACGCCCACCGGGTCGATCGAGCCGAGCGTTCCGATCCTGATGTTCTGCATCGCGTACGGCCTGTCGATGGACTACGAGGTCTTCCTCCTGTCGCGGATCAGGGAGGAGTACCTGCGCACCGGCGACGCGCTCGGGTCAGTGCCCACCGGCATCGCGCGCAGCGCACCGCTGGTCACCGCGGCCGCGGCCATCCTCGCGGTGTCCTTCGCCGCATACGCCACAGGACAGGTCGTCTTCCTGAAACAGCTCGGCATCGGGATGGCACTCGCCGTCATCGTGGACGCGACGCTGATCCGCGGTGTGCTGATGCCCGCCTTCATGCGGTTGGCCGGCCCGGTCAACTGGTGGGCCCCCGCGCCGCTACGCCGCCTGCACCGCCGCATCGGCCTGTCCGAGCAGCCCGTGCCGACGCCGGCAACCCGGTTCGCCCCGATCCCCCGCGACCGGCATCCCGCCGGCCACCCGTCGTGACGGAACGGCTCTTTCTCGTTCCTGCCGCCTCGGGCATAGATTGACGGGCGAGGCTCACGTCAATGGCGGAGGTGTCCCGTGGTCGCGGGTGAGGCGCTGCGGTTCGAGCCACTGGGACGCACCCACGCCCGCGCCGCCGGCGCCTTGCTCAGCGCCAGCCACGCCGACTATCCGGCGTTCCGCCACGTGTATGCGGCACCCGATACGCGCCGGCGCGCCCTCCTGCCGTTCATGACGGCCAGCGCCGCCGACGCGGCCTCGATCGGCACGAGCTTCGGTGCGTGGGACGGCCGCGGCCTCGTCGGCGTCGCGCTCTGGCTGCCGCCCGGTGCATTTCCCTGGTCCGCGTTGCGCAAGCTGAAAGCCACGCCACGACTGCTGCGCACCGCGATGGCCGCACCCGGGTCGTTTCGCGCGTTCGCCCAGATCGGCGCGGCCGCCGAGAAAGTCCACCCGCAGGAGCCGCACTGGTACCTGGAAACGCTCGGCGTCCATCCCCGCGCCCAGGGACAGGGCGTGGGCACCGGGCTGATGGACCTTGGGCTGCGGCGCGCGGACGCCGACGGTCTGCCGTGCTACCTGGAGACCTCCGATCCTGGGAACGAGGCGTTCTACCGGCGGCTCGGGTTCGAGGTGACCGAGCCTCGTCTGGAGCACCTTCCCGGTGGTCCTCCCTACCTCGGGATGCGCCGGGCGCCGGGCCCATGACAGGCAACGGCGGCTCGGCTACTCACCCGGGATTTGAGTACCTTGGCGGTGTTCGCGACGACCGGATCGCCGAAACCATGTCCGGCATGGAACGGACAACCCGAGGAGGAACAGTGACCACCTCACGCAGCCGCGCCGCCGTGCGAGGCACCGCCGGGCCTGTCGAGATCGCGCTGGTGGTCGCCGCGGCCGTGATCGTGTGGTGGTTGGCGATGGGCTGGGACTGGTCGGTGGTCCCGGCCGACAGCCCGAACAGCTACCGTGACCCGCAGAGTGGCCTGGACTGGGCTCTGGTCTACCTGACCGCGATGGCCTGCGTGGGCTGGCTGGCACTACGGGGGCGGGCGGTGGTCGGGGCGGTCGCGGTCGTGCTGCCGCTGGTCGTGCTCTCCGGCTGGCGGATGGCGGCGGCCGAGGTCATCGGCGCCAACCTGTGGCCCATCGGACTCGCCGTCATGATCGTCACCCTGGCTGTCGTCAGCGCCGCCGTCGCCGCCGTGGGTGCCTGGTTGCGCCGCCGCCGGTTGGCCGGCACGGCACCGGAGAGCGGCCCCTCGAGCGCCCGGTAGCGGATGCGCGCGGTGGCCGACCGCCAATGCTCGTGTCAGACTTCGAAAAGCCACAACCGTGCAAATGACGTGGGGTTTCATGTCGAACCCGGGATACGAGCTACGGCCGGACATCGAGACATTCGAACACGGGGGATGCCGCGTGGCCCTGGTGAATGCGGCCGACGTCCTGGCCGCGGCCCAGGCCGAGCGCGTCGAGTTGCTGCACGGCGCGGCGTTTCCCGCCCCCGTGCGGCAGGTCCGGTACTCGGTCGTCGCTGACGTGCATGACGGGCAACGGGTCCATCTGCTGGATGCCGAGATCCACACCGGCCCCGGTGGCGACCTCCCCGCGGACTGGCTCGGCTCGGCCCTGCTGGGCAGCGACCCCCTCGGGGCGCTGCTCACGCGCCGGCTCGCCGCGGGCGATCCCTGGGCGACCCGGATCGTCGACGGCGTCGGCTACGCGGCCGCCGAGGCCTACCGGCGGCTCGGTCTCGGCCGGCTGGCGGGTGCCAAGGGCGCGGACGCTCCGGCAGGTGCCGCCGTGCGCGAAGACGAGGAAACAGGGCTGCGGGCAACGGTGACCTTCCACGCGCTGCCAGCCGGGCCGGCGGGCAGCGACGGCGGCGTCACCGCGCTGCGGGCCACGGTGGCCAGCGATGCGATGTCGCCCGCGCATCTGCGCGCCATGTTCTGCCTGGTGCTGCAGGTTGTTGCCGAGCTCATCGGCGACGCCCGGCGCCCCGCGCCGCTCGCCGGGCGTAGCTACGTGCTGAGCCGCCACCCGGCGGGGCGGCCGGCGGATCCGGACGACGCCGAGCGGGTCGATCTCGATCAGGTGGGCGGCCTGCCCGACGTCGTCGCGCAGTTCCGCCAGATCGCGGTGTCCTTCCGCCATCCCGAGGTGATGGCCCGGTGGGGAGCGCGCCGGCCACAGGGAATCCTGATGTACGGGCCGCCCGGCACCGGCAAGACGATGCTCGCCCGGGCGCTGGCCAACGAGATCGGTGCGAGGTTCCGCGAAGTCCGCACCCCCGAGATCCTGGACAAGTGGCTCGGGGCGTCGGAGCGCAATATCAAGCGGATCTTCCGGGACGCCCGGCGCTACCGGGAACCGACGGTGATGCTCTTCGATGAGTTCGACAGCATCATCAGCTACGCCGGCCTGGGGGGCGACGCCGCCAGCCAGGCGGTCAACGCCGTTGCGGGCATCTTCAAGCAGGAGATGAACAACCTGATCGAGGACAACCCGAATGTCATCGTGGTGGCGACGACGAACTTCCCGCACCGGGTCGACGAGTCGCTGATCCGGTCCGGCCGCTTCGACATCAAACTGGCCATCCCGTTGCCCGACGAGGCGGGCCGCGCGGAGATCATCACCAAGATGGTCCGGGACCTCATCGCGCGGCACGAGGTGTCCGGGTTCCAGATGTTCGCCGACGACCTCGATCCGCAGGAGCTGGCCCGGGCCAGCCACGGGATGACCGGTGCCGACATCAAGGAGGTGCTCAGGCGCGTCCAGCTGGCCAAGGCCATGCAGGAAGCGCGCAGCGGCACCGCGGCGTCCCCCATCAGCCAGGCTGACCTGCGGCAATGCATCGCCGAGCTGCGCCACGCCGGAGCGGCGTAGCCGCCCTCACCACCGCGAGTGTGTGCGCCGCAGCCGTATCCACCGGTAGCCGTAGCCGTCGGCTTCGAGGTCACGCAGGTCAGGCTCGCCGTACTCGCGGTTGCTGAAGACCTCGACGGACTGGTGGTTCTCGTCGGGCTGGGTCGGCAGCCTGACCCGGGCCGGGCGGTCGGCGAGGTTGTGCACGAAGACGACCGAGCCGCTGGGCGCCGCGGCCCGATGTGCGAGCACATGCGCCGGCTCGACGGGTATCACCTGATGGTCGCCGACGCCGATCTCCTCGCACTCGCGCAGCGTGTGCAGCACCCGGTCGAACCATTTGCCGACGCCTATGCCCAGTGGGCTGTGGCGTCACTCGCCGGGACGGGCGGAGTGCCGAAAGGGGGTGTCAGGACTGGCCGCGCCACCGGGCCAGCAGACCTCGACCCGATGACCGGTCGCCCGGATCGTATCCGGCCGCCCCGCACACCTCCTCGGCGCTGGGGTTGACCAGCCACCGGTCGCCGATCCGCAGCGTCGGCACGGTCTCGTTGCCGTCGGCCACCGCACGCACCTGCGCGGCGGCGGCGCTGTCCTGCCAGATGTCGACCTCGCGGAACGGTAGCCCGCGCTGTTTGAGGGCGCGGCGCAGGCGGAAGCTGTAGGGGCAGCGCGGGCGCGTGTAGAACACCACCTCGGCGGGCATGCGCCAACACTAGACCCGCGCCCCCCGACCGCGTCCTCAGGAAGCGGGCACCTTGGCCCGCAGGATCTTCACGAACTCGCGCATCCACGCCGGGTGGTCCGGCCAGGCCCGGCCGGACACCAGGACGCCGTCGACGACCGCCTCGCTGTTGACGAACTCCGCGCCGGCACCGACCACGTCGGGCTCCAGTGCGGGGTACGCCGCGCTGCGCCGCCCGTTGAGTACTCCCGCGGCGGCGAGCACGAGGGGACCGTGGCACAGGTCGGCGACCGGCTTGTCGCGCTCGACGAAGTGCCGCACGATGCGCTGGCAGTCCTTGTCGTTGCGGATGAACTCGGGCGCCCGGCCGCCGGGGATCACCACGGCGACGTAGTCCTCCGGGTTGACGTCGGCGAACGCCACGTCGGCCGGCCACGTGTAGCCCAGCTTCTCGGTGTAGGTGTCGAAGCCGTCCACGAAGTCGTGCACCACGAACTGCAGCTTCTTGGCCGCCGGCGCGGCGATGTGCACCTCGTACCCCTCTTCGAGCAGGCGCTGGTACGGGTACATCACCTCCAGCGACTCCGCCGCGTCGCCGGTGAGAATCAGGATCTTGGGTGCCATGATCGGCCTCCTCGGATTGCCGAACGCTTACGGCTGGATCCTCGCCGGACTACTGTGCGCAGTCAACGTCCGATGCGGCAGGATGAGCGGATGCTTGTCGTTCACGTCGACGTACGGGTGCGGCCGGAGCGGGTCGCCGAGTTCCTCGAAGCCACGCTCGCCAACGCCCGCTCCTCGGTGCAGGAGCCCGGTGTGCTGCGCTTCGACGTCATCCAGGACCAGACCGACCCGGCGCACATCCTGCTGGTCGAGGTCTACCGGGACGCCGGAGCGCCCGCCGCGCACAAGGAGACCGCGCACTACGCGACCTGGCGGGACACCGTCGCGGAGATGATAGCGCAGCCGCGCACGTCGACGAAGTTCTCGGCGTTGTTTCCGGCGGACGACGCGCGCTGGGCGACCGCGCCGGCGTGACCGGGATGTCCTTCGAGTTCGCCACGGCCAGCCGCGTCGTCTTCGGCCCCGGGCGCTCGACCGGGCTGCCCGAGCTCGTGTCCGGCCTCGGCACCCGGCCGTTCGTGTGTACGGGCTCCCGACCCGACCGCTACGCCGACCTGCTCCGGCGGCTGACCCTGCCCACCCGGCCGTACATTGTGGACGGTGAGCCGACCGTCGGCATGGCCGGAGCCGCCGTGGCGGCCGCGCGCGAACACGGTGCCGACCTGGTCGTCGCGGTCGGCGGGGGCAGCGTGCTCGACCTGGGCAAGGCCGTGGCGATGCTGCTGGGCAACGGCGGGGACCCGCTGGACTACCTGGAGATCGTCGGGCGGGGGCAGCCGATCGGCCGCCCGAGCCTGCCGTGTGTCGCCGTGCCGACCACCGCCGGCACCGGCGCCGAGGTCACCGCGAACGCCGTCCTCACCTCTCCTGAGCACGGGCTGAAGGCCAGCTTGCGCAGTCCGTTCATGCTTCCCCGGATCGCGCTGGTGGATCCGCTGCTCACGCTCGGCTGCCCACCACACGTGACGGCGGCGAGCGGCCTGGACGCGCTGACCCAGTGCCTGGAGCCGCTCGTGTCGGTCCGCGCCAACCCGATGACCGACGGGCTGGCGCGGGAAGGGCTGCGCCGGGCCGGCCTGGGGCTGCGCCGCGCCTACGCCGACGGCTCCGACACCGCTGCTCGCACCGACATGGCCTTGTGCAGCCTGCTCGGCGGGGTCTCCCTGGCCAACGCGAAACTGGGTGCGGTGCACGGCTTCGCCGGCATCGTCGGCGGCATCGTCGGCGTGCCGCACGGCGCCGCCTGTGCCGCGCTGCTGGCTCCGGTCGTCGAGGCCAACGTCCGCGCGCTGCGCGCCGACGACGCCGGCGGACCCACATTGGCCCTGTATGCAGAGGCCGCCCGACTGCTGACCGGCCGCCCGGACGCCCGCATCGAGGACGGTGTCGGGTGGATCCGCGAGACGGTCGCGCTGCTCCGCATCTCCGGACTGCGCGGCTTCGGCCTCCGGCCGGAGCAGGCCGACCAGGTCGTGGCCAAGGCCGCCGCGTCGAACAGCATGCAGGGCAACCCGGTGACGCTGTCCGACGCCGAGCTGCACGCCGTCTTCGCGGCCGCGATCTAGCGCCGAGCGGCCCGTCGGAGAGCAGGTTGGCGCCGCGGGTTGACCGCTCACCGACGTCCCCGGCGCGGGGGTGCCCGGGCCGCTACGCTGTTGGCCGTGGTGATATCCGGCACGGATGCGGCTGGCGCTCCACCGGCAACGGCCGCGGCAGACCACCGAGCCCGGGGCGCGACCCGGTGGGTCCGGGTCGGCCACTCGTGGGATGCCGACGCCCGCCGGGCCGGGATCGCGGCCACCCGGGATGCGCTGGACCTTCCCGAGCCCCGGCTGCTGATGGTCTTCGCCTCCTTCGGATACGAGCTGACTGAGCTGCTCGCAGGCGTGCACTCGGTGTCCGGCGCGGTGCCGGTGATCGGCTGCTCCACAGCCGGCGAGATCGGGCCGGGGCCGGCCCTGGCGAGTGGCGTGGTCGTCGTCGGGCTGGGCGGAGACTTCGCGGTGACCACCGCGAGCGCGTCCGGCCTGGGCGAGGCGCCGAGGGGCGTCGGTGAGGCGTTGGCCGGCGGGCTGCTCCCGCTGCCGGACACCCGCTATCGGATCGCGCTGCTGCTCACCGATGCGCTCGCCGGTGACCAGCAGGAGATGATCCGGGGCGTGTACGGGGTGCTCGGCGCGACCGTACCCTTGATCGGCGGTGGTGCCGGCGACAACTTCGGCATGGTGACGTCCCGGCAGTTCCACGATGGGCAGGTCCGCCAGGATTCGGTGGTCGCGGCGGTCATCGGCACGGATGCCCCGATCGGGCTGTCGCTGCGGCACGGCTGGCACCGGCAGGGTGGCGCGATGGTGGTCACGTCCAGCGCCGGCAACCAGCTCAACAGGCTCGACGACCGGTCCGCGCTGGACGTCTACCTCGACCGGCACGGGGCGCCCGAGGGCGTCGACGCCGACCCGGTCGCATTCGCCGAGTTCGCGCTCACCCGGCCGTTGGCCGTCGCGCGGCGGGGCGACGTCGCCGTGCGGCACGTGCTCGGCGCCGACCCCGACGCCCGGTCACTGATCTGCGCGGGGAGCGTGCCGAAGGGCGCGGCCGCCTGGCTGGCCGGCGGCGACGTCGAGTCCACTCTCGCCGCCGCGGACGACGCGTGCGCCGACGCGATCGAGCAGCTCGCCGGCGTACCTCCGTTGGCACTTCTGGTCTTCGACTGCGCCGGCCGGCGCGCGGTCCTCGGCGACGACGGCGTCCTGGCCGAGCGCCGGTTCATAATGGAGCGGGCCGGCACCGCGGCACTCGCCGGCTTCTACACCTACGGCGAGATCGCCCGCACCCGTGGCGTGACCGGCTTCCACAATCAAACGATCGTCGCGCTGGCGCTGAGCTGACCCATGGCGGACATGATCCCGGACTCGTGGACCACGTCGCACCTGGTTGAGTTCCTGGCCGTCCTCTCTGAGCAGGTTGACGAGGCCGGCGCGCTGCGCGCCGCGGTCGAACGGGTGCTGGAGTCGCTGGACGCGGAGGTCGGGGTCCTGTTCGGGGGCCACACGGTGCCGGCGGTGGTCGGGCTCGACACCGCCGACCCGCAGGTCGACGGGCTCATCGCGGCCGCTCTGGCGGGCAACGACACGGTGGACATCGCCGGGCTCGGCAAGTGCCGGATGGCGATGGTCACGCTCGACGTCGGCGACGACGGGCACCACCTGCTCGTCGCACGGGCGGGTGCGGACGAGTTCGTACCCGACGAGATGCTGCTGCTGCGCGGAATGGTGTGGGTGCTGCACCTGGCCCTCCGGCCGCTGCGGGTGATGGTGACGCTGCGCGAACGGCAGCGGATGCTCGATCAGGTGGCCCGCGTCCAGCACGCGATCGCCAACCGGGCCCCGCTGCCCGAGGTGTTCGACATCGTGACCGAGGGCCTGCTGGACCTGTTCGGCACCGAGCTCGCTCTGCTCTACCTCGCCGACCAGGGCATCCTGCTGCTCGCCTCGGTCAGCTCGGCGGCCGACGAGTACCGGCCGCCGGCCTGGCGCGTGCGCCTGCACACCAGCGTGGGCCGGGCAGCGTACACGCGTGGCGAGCTGGTCCGCATCGACGACTACGCGGTCTCCCCGTACGCCAACCCGGACCTGGTCAGGCGGGGTGCCCGGGCGGCGATGGCGGCGCCGGTGCGGGAGAACGGCATCGTCGTCGGCAGCCTCGTCACGTTCTTCTTCCGTCCCGGGCGGGCGTTCAGCGAGGACCAGGAGCAGACCCTGCTCACGTTCGCCGACCAGGTCAGCATCGCGCTCTCCGACGCGAAGACCCTCGCCACCGCCCGGCACGCGGTGCGGGACGCGGTGACCGGGCTGCCCAACCGGGTGCTGTTCATCGAGCGGCTGGAGCAGGCGCTGGCCCGGGGCGTGCGGGCGCGGGTGCTCTTCCTCGACCTGGACCGGTTCAAGCTCGTCAACGACACGCTCGGCCATAGCGCCGGCGACGAACTGCTCCGCCAGGTCGGCCGGCGGCTGCGCGAGTGCCTGCACAGCGAGGACTGCCTGGCCCGTTTCGGCGGCGACGAGTACGCCGTGCTCGTCGAGGACGGTGAGCATGTCGACTTCGTCCGGGTCGCGGGCCGCCTGCTAGCCGCCGTGCAGTCCCCCTTCCTCGTACGCGGTCATGAGGTGACCATCGACGCGAGCATCGGCATGACCGTCAGTCAGGACGGCTGCACGGCCAGCGACATCCTGCGCGATGCCGACACCGCGATGTACCGGGCCAAGCACGCCGGCGGTGGCCGGATCGTGGTGTTCGAGAAGAGCATGCACACCGTGCTCGTGCAGCGCGCGAGCCTGGAGACCGACCTGCGCCACGCGGTCGACCGTGACGAGCTGTTCCTGGTCTTCCAGCCGATCCTGGAGCTGCAGGGCGGCCGGGTGCACACGGCCGAGGCGCTGGTCCGCTGGCGGCACCCGACCCGGGGCACCATCTCCCCCACCGAGTTCATCCCGCTGGCCGAGGAGGCCGGGCTGATCATCCCGATCGGGCGACAGGTGCTGGCCGCCGCGTGCGGACAGGCCGTCACCTGGCCGGCCCCGGCCGGCGGCGGCCCGCCGCCGAGCGTCTCGGTCAACCTTTCCGCCCGCCAGCTCCTCGACCCCAGGCTCGTCGCCGATATCCAGCGCGCCGTCGACACCGCCGGGCTGGACCCGGCCCGGCTGATCCTGGAGATCACCGAGAGTGCGTTCGTCAGCGACGCGGCGACCGTCCTCGACCGGCTCGGACAGATCCGGGACATCGGGGTACGGCTGGCCATCGACGACTTCGGCACGGGGTACTCGTCGCTGTCGTACCTGCGTAGCCTGCCCGTCGACATTCTCAAGATCGACCGGTCGTTCATCGAGGGCGTGGTGGGCGGCTGGCAGGGCAAGGCGTTCCTGCACACGATTTGTGCACACTGCGCACCCTGGGCTGCCGGCTCGGCCAGGGCTTCCTGTTCGCCGCACCGATGGCGCCCGCCGAGTTCAGCCGGAACCTGACCGACCGAAATGTCGGATTCGTCGTACCGGCGTAAGCCGGACGGGGTCAAGCGTCGAGCCCACGAACAGGACCGCAGATCCGGGAGAAACCGGCTGGGTCTCTTCGAGCATTACCTCTCCGTATCTATCTCCCGGCATCGGAACGCCGCGATAATGAGCAGCCAAACGGGGGCCCAGAGCCCGACGGACGGAGGAGTCGCGATGGAACGGCCGGACTGGGCGCCGGAAGCGATCGACATCGAGCAGCCGAGCGCGGCGCGGATCTACGACTACGCTCTGGGCGGCCTGCACAACTTCGCCGTTGACCGGGAGGCGGCCCGGCAGACGTTCGCCGTGATGCCGGATCTGCCCCTGCTCATGCAAGCCAACCGCGCCTTCCTCCGCCGGGTGGTGCAGTTCCTCGTCGGCGCCGGGATCCGCCAGTTCCTGGACATCGGTTCCGGCATCCCCACCGTCGGCAACGTGCACGAGATCGCGCAGCAGTTGGCGCCCGAGACGCGGGTGACGTATGTCGACATCGATCCCGTCGCCACCGCGCACAGCCGGGCGATCCTGGAGGGGAACAAGCTCGCCAGCGTCATCCAGGAGGACCTTCGCCGACCCGACCACATCCTCGCCCACCAGGACGTGCGCAACCTGTTGGACTTCAGCCAGCCCATCGGCCTGCTGCTCGTGGCCGTGATGCAGTTCATCCCCGAGGAGGACAACCCACCGGGGATCGTCGCCCGGCTGCGCGACGCCCTCGCTCCGGGCAGCTACGTGGCAATGTCCCAGCCGACCAACGACGCTCGGGTGGAGGAGACGACTCAGATCGAGAAGCTGATCGCGCAAGCGCCCTCGCCCTTCAGATACGCCACCCGGGCCTCCTTCGAACGGTTGTTCGTGGGCTGGGAGCTCGTCGACCCGGGCATCGTCTGGGTGCCCCAATGGCACCCGGACTCGCCCGACGATGTGGACGACCACCCGGAGCGCTCCATCGTCTACGCGGGTGTGGGGCGCAAGGCGTGACCGCCGCGGTTGGCGGGTCGCCAACATCCACCGGATCGGCCGGCCTGACGAAGTTCGCCCGTACGTGGGCCGGCGCGTTGGCCGGCACCAGCTACGTGCCATTGCGCCCCGCGGAGATCGAGCAGCGGCTGCGGGGCCTCGCCGAACGGCTCGTCGCCGCGGTGCTCGCCGAGCCCTTCAGCCCGAACCCCGGCCACGAGATCGCGGCCGACCTCGTGGCCGGTGACTTCGCGGTTCCCGAGGTGCTCGGCCGCACCGTTGAGGTCATCGACCGTCATCTGCTCGCCGATGCGGGCCTGACGGACACCGAATACCGGCGCCGGCTGTCCGGGCTGCTCGGCGCCCTGACGATCGGGTTCTCGTGGGCGTTGCACGACCGGACGCTCGACCAGCAGGAGGCGATCCGCAAGGCCGTCCTCGTCGCCCGCGACCGCAGCGAGCAGGCGCTGCGCGCCAGCGAGGCCCGCTTCCGGTACGCGGCTACCCACGACTCGCTGACCAGCCTGCCCAACCGGGCGCTCTTCGCGGACCGGCTCGCCAAGATGTTCGTCACCCCAGCACCCGGCGCGCGGGTGGGGGTGTGCTTCGTCGATCTCGACGGGTTCAAGGCGGTCAACGACACACTCGGCCATCAGGTAGGCGATCAGTTGCTTGTCGCGGTCTCAGAACGGCTGCGCGGCGGCATCGCCGAGTCCGGACATCTGTTGGCGCGCCTGGGCGGCGACGAGTTCGTCGTTCTCGTCGAACGCACGACGTGCGTGGACGACGCGGTCAAGGTCGCCGACGCCATTCTCGCGACGATCGTCGCCGAACCCTTCCGGGTGGCCGGCTACGTGCTGCCCGTCTCCGCGAGCATCGGCGTCGTGGAGCGGTTCGTGGCCGGCACCGACCCCACCGACGTGATGCGGGCCGCCGATATCACCATGCATTGGGCGAAAGCCGACGGCAAAGCCCGATGGGTGGTCTTCGACGCGGGCCGGGACACCCGCGAGGTGGCCCGGTACGCACTGTCCGCGGCGATGCCTGCCGCGCTCGACCGCGGCGAGTTCGTGCTCCACTACCAGCCGCTGATCAATCTGACGGACGGCACCGTGCGGGGCGTCGAGGCGCTCGTTCGCTGGCGGCATCCCACGCTCGGGTTGCTGTATCCCGACCGGTTCATCGACCTCGCCGAGGAGACCGGCCTCATCGTTCCGCTGGGCGGCTGGATCCTGGAAGAGGCATGCCGGCAGGCGGCCAGGTGGCACCGGATGACGCCGTGCCCGCCGTTCGTCAGCGTCAACCTGGCTGTCCGACAGATCCGCGAGCCCGGCCTGGTCGAGGGGGTCACCGAGGTCCTAGACCGGACCGGTCTGCCCGCCCACCGGCTCCAGCTCGAGATCCTGGAGAGCGCCATCGTCTCCACCGACGATGTCACGCTCGGCCCTCTTCGCACGCTGGCGAGTCTCGGCGTCCGCATCGCCATCGACGACTTCGGCACCGGCTACAGCAACCTCGCGTATCTGCGTGCCCTACCGGTGCACGAGCTCAAGTTCGCCCGCGCGTTCGTCCAGGGCCTACGGCCGGCCGCGACAGCCGACCCGGCCGACGAGTCGATCCTCACGGCGCTCGTCGGGCTGGGCCACACCCTCGGCCTCACCGTCACCGCGGAGGGCATCGAGACCGCCATCCAGGCGGAGCGGGTACGCGCCATCGGGTGTGACACCGGCCAGGGCTTCTACTTCGCCCGGCCGGGACCATGCCACCGGATCAACGCGCTCATCTCCCACGGCTGAGGAACGCTTCGTCCTCACCGGCGCCGCACCGCCGGCACGGTGGTCGGAGCGACGATCCCGTACTCGTGGATCTTGCGGTAGATCGTTGCCCGGGACATTCCCAACGACTCCGCGGCCTTGGCCTTGTTGCCTTCACAGTCGAGCAGGCTCTGCACGATGGCGTCCCGCTCCATCGACTCCAGTGGGTTCAGCAGCCGGCGGCTCACCGTCCGGCACTCCGGAGGAAGGTCGTCGGGGTGGATCGTTCCGGAACGCCGGTGCTGGACAACCCGCCGGAGCACCTGCCAGAGCTGCTCGGTGTTGCCCGGCCAGCTCGACCGCAGGAGAAGCTGCATCGCCTCGGGCGAGCAGGTCAACTGCCCCTCCGGGCTGAGCTTCGCGAGGAAGAACGGCACCAGCTCATGCAGGTCCTCGACGTGATGGCGCAGCGGCGGAAGCTCCACCGTGCTCGGGAACAGCCGCAGCAACTCGGCCAGATCGCCGGTCTCCGGCGCGCGGCTCAAAGTGACGGCGATCCACAGCGAGCCCTGCCGGCCCGCGGTCCGAGCCGACCGCAGTGCCATCGACAGTGCGTGCAGCCGTCGGGCGTTGAGCCGGTCGACGTGCCGGACCACCAGGCTGCCCTCGGCGTCGAGCAACTCGCTGCGCGCGCCCGCCCACCAGGTCGGTTCGCCGGCTTCGGCCGCGTCCAGCACGTGGAAGGGGCCGGCCGGGTTGCGTTTGTGGTGCACCGCCCGGACCAGCGCCAGCTTGCCGACACCGGGCTCACCCTCCAGCGCGAGCCACTCCCCGGAGTCGTAGGCGGCATCCACCCGGTGGCACCCGCGTAGCCACAGCGGTCCGGAGCCGACGAGGCCGGGCAGGAACATCCGGGCCGGCGGGCGCGCTTCGCCGATCTCCGCGCTTCCCAGCTCGATCAGTTTCACGTGCACGACGCCGCCGGCAAGCCGGTCCTCCCCCGGCACCGGCCGGCAGTACATCCGTGCCTTGATGCCGCTGGGCAGCTCGACCGCCACGGCGCCGGGGTGCCGGCCGGCCATCGTCTCGGCCGCCTGCCCGAGCAGCACCGTCTGGTCGGCCGGATCGAGTACCTGCCGGGCGTAATCGTTGATCATGACTACGTCGTTGTTGAGCGCGAACACGATCCCGGCGGTGTGCCGGCAGGCCCGCAGGTACTCCTGCAGCAGCGCGAACTCCCGGACGCCGCTGTCGGTGAGCAGGGCCTGCTTGATCTGGTCGGCGGTGGTCTTCGCGAGTGTGATCAGTAACGGGCCGGCATCCTTGCGCCAGCATGTCAGGTCCACTGCGCCGACCGTCTTGCCGGATATCGGGTGATGGATGGGCACCCCGGCGCAGGCGAGGTCTTCGAGGTTCTCGGCGTAGTGCTCGTGGCCGAACACGTGCATCGGCCGGCCGCCCTCCAGCGCGGTGCCGATTCCGTTGGTGCCGACCGACGCCTCGGCGTAGCTGAAGCCGGGAGCGAGGTGGACGCTGTCGAGGTGGCGGTCGAGATCGTGGTCGGCCATCAGCCGGGTGAGCACCACTCCGGCCGGGTCGGTGAGGATGATGCTGATCGGTTGACCGTCCAGATGTTCGTGCAGGTGCCGCAGCACCGGCAGGGCGCTGCGGGTCAGCGGGGTGTCGAGGTCCGGGTCGCGGACGTAGGCCAGGTCGAGATGGTCGGCCGCGACATTCCACCGGCGGGAGCGCCACCACGATGCCAGGATGGTGTCGCGCACCTGGTCCGGTTCGACTGACTCGGCGGTCAGGAACCGCTCGCGGATCTTGGCCAGCCGGGGGTTGTCGGTCATGCCGGGCGGGTAGGTCGATGCGAACGACATAGCGCCCCCTTGCCTCCCGGGAGCGCTCCTCGCGTAACGGACAAATCCGCGGTGCAGCGCCCGAGGTTGCGTCGTGAATAGAACCTAGGCGCAAAGTTACCGGCAGATGTCTCATGTTGAGACCGCCGATTCGCCTCACACGCCATGTGATGACCCCGGACGCTCTTCGCCGCCGAGGAGGTGCCCGATGGACCGACCGGGCGACGCACCGGACGAGACCTACAACCCCTGGAGCATCGTCAACCTGGTGTTCCATCACCTGGCGCAACAGGGCCTGCACCCCGTCCTGGGGGAAAGCGGCGATCCCGGCCGACCCGCCGCTGACCTGCTGCGCTCGCTGGGAATCCAGCCGGCGGCCGAAGGCAACCGTCAGGTCTCGCACGAGGTGCGGCGCCACCTCGCCGACATTCGGGCGGCGGTATTCGGCGACAGCTGATCGCCTGGCGCTCCCGCCACGGCCACTGCCTCATGTTGAGACCGCCACTCGCACCGAGAGGGGGTGGGATCCGCATAACAGGAACGTCGAGGCTGCAGGCAGGTGGTCTCAGCCGACCCGACTGACGGGTGAGGAGTGACTATGAGTCGCCAGAGTGTGGCTAGGGCGCACCAGAAGATCCAGGAGCTTTCCTGGGAACCGCTGTACCACGAGCCGGTCTCGCAGTACGGAACTGACTACACCTTCCACAAGGCTCAGAAGAAGGACCCTCTCAAGCAGGTACTGCGGTCGTACTTCCCCATGCAGGAGGAGAAGGACCACCGGGTGTACGGAGCTTCCGACGGCGCCATCCGGGGCAACATGTTCCGCCAGGTGCAGGAGCGCTGGCTGGAGTGGCAGAAGCTGTTCCTGAGCATCATTCCGTTGCCGGAGATCGCGGCGGCGCGGGCGATGCCGCTGCTGTTCCGCAATGTGCCCAACCCGGAGCTGCACAACGGGCAGGCGATCCAGATGATCGACGAGGTCCGGCACTCGACGATCCAACAGAACCTCAAGCGCCTGTACATGAACAACTACATCGACCCGGCCGGCTTCAACAGCAGCCTGCGCAACTTCCAGAACGACTACTGCGGGACCATCGGGCGGCAGTTCGCCGAGGGCTTCATCACCGGTGACGCCATCACCGCAGCCAGCATCTACCTGACGATCGTGGCGGAGACCGCGTTCACCAACACGCTGTTCGTGGCCATGCCCGCCGAAGCCGCCGCCAACGGCGACTACCTGCTTCCGACGGTCTTCCACTCGGTGCAGTCCGATGAGTCCCGGCACATCAGCAACGGCTACGCGACGCTGCTGATGGCCCTCGCGGACGAGGGCAACCATCAGCTGCTCGAGCGCGACCTGCGCTACGCCTGGTGGAACAACCACCGTGTGGTGGACGCCGCGATCGGCACCTTCATCGAATACGGCACCAAGGACCGCCGCAAGGACCGGGAGAGCTACGCGGAGATGTGGCGGCGGTGGATCTACGACGACTACTACCGCAGCTACCTCGTACCGCTGGAGAAGTACGGCCTGGTCATCCCGCACGACCTCATCGAGGAAGCCTGGAACCAGATCTGGAACAAGGGCTACGTCCACGAGGTGGCCCAGTTCTTCGCCACCGGATGGCTGGCCAACTACTGGCGCATCGACCCGATGACCGACGAGGACTTCGCCTGGTTCGAAAGCAAGTACCCGGGTTGGTACGACAGGTACGGTAAGTGGTGGGAGAACTACAACCGGCTGTCGATGCCGAACGGGCACAACCCGATCGTGTTCGAGGACGTCGACTACCAGTACCCGCAGCGCTGCTGGACCTGCATGGTGCCCTGCCTGGTCCGCGAGGACATGGTCATGGCGGAGGTCGACGGGCAGGTGCGCACCTACTGCCACGAGATGTGCCGCTGGACCGACGTGACCGCCTTCCGCCCGACCTACCAGGGCCGGCAGACGCCGAACATGGGCCAGCTCATCGGAAAGCGGGAGTGGGAGACCCTCTACCACGGCTGGAACTGGGCCGATGTGGTGAGCGACATGGGCTTTGTCCGCGATGACGGCAAGACGCTGGTCGCCCAGCCGCATCTCAACCTCGACCCGACGAAGATGTGGACGCTGGACCACCTGCGCCGTTGCCCGCCGCTGCAGAGCCCCAACGTGCTGCTCAACGAGATGTCGCCGCAGGAACGCGAGGCGTTCCACGCCAACTATGTGCGCGGTGGTCCGGCTGGCCGGCCGGCGCCCGTGGACAGCTGACAGAAGGGTCCCCCTCCGCACGCTCTATGCGGCAAAGGGGGACCCTCCTCACTCTTCTGCGGTTGGCAACCTGCGAGGGAGACATGGCGGACAAGCACGTGGTGCGATTCGAACCGGTCGGTATCGAGATCGAGGTCGCCGAGGACCAGACGGTGCTTCGTGCCGCCGCCGAGCAGGGAATCATGCTCATGCACGGCTGCAAGGAAGGGCAGTGCTCGGCCTGCAAGTCCTTCGTCCTCGAGGGCGACGACATCGAGCTCGACCGGTACTCCACCTTCGCGTTGCCCGACTACGAGAAGGAGGAGGGCTTCACGCTGCTGTGCCGGGCGCACGTCTACGAGGACGTGACCATCGAGCTGGTCAACTACGACGAGGACATGATCCGCTCCGGGCTGCCGATCCAGCAGGCGGTGGCCGTGGTGGAGTCCATCGACGCCGTCACCCACGACCTGCGCCACCTCGTGCTGCGCCTGGTCGAGCCGGCCGAGCTGAGGTTCTTCCCCGGGCAGTACGTCGACATCGCCATCCCGGGTACGGACGAGACCCGGTCGTTCTCGATGGCGAACACGTCCAGCCGCGAAAGCGGCCGCCTCGAGTTCGTCATCAAGGTGTACCCGGACGGGTTGTTCTCGCACTTCCTGGACACCCGGCTGGCGGTGGGTGACCGGCTCGACCTCACCGGCCCGTTCGGCGTCTTCACCCTTCGCGAGGGCTACGACGCCGACCTGGTCTTCGTCGGTGGCGGGGCGGGGATGGCGCCGATCCTGTCGCTGCTGCGCTCGATGGCCGAGCGCGGCATCCGGCGCAAGGCGACGTACTACTACGGCGCCCGGCGCCGCCGGGACCTGTGCTTCGAAAGCGAACTGTGGGCCCTCGAGGAGTCGCTGCCCGGCTTCCGGTACGTGCCGGCGCTGTCCGAGCCTGCCGCCGACGATGCCTGGAACGGCGAGGTCGGGTTCGTCACCGATGTGGTGAAGCGCTACGAGAGTGACCTCGGGAGCGCGCACGCCTACGTCTGCGGGCCGCCGCCGATGGTGGAGGCGGCGATGCCGATGCTCACCGGGCTCGGCGTGCCCGACAAACGCATCTACTACGACAAGTTCACGACGACAGGTGATCCCGACAAACAGTGAAGAGGGAAGGACCTGATGACCTCCGCCCCGCAACGTAGCGTACCGAAACCCGTCTTTACCGACGCCGAAGCCGGCGCCAAGGAGTTCCCCGACTCGACCGCGCGCCGGTTCAACTACTACACCCCGCAGAAACGCAAGCAGACGCACTACGAGGACGTGACCGTCGAGGTCCAGCCCGACCCGCGGCACTACCTCAGCCAGGGCTGGCTGTACGGGTTCTCCGACGGCCGGGGCGGCTATCCGCTGGAGTGGACGGCGCTGAAGGCCTGGGGTTCCGACCGGCCCGAGCCCAAACGCGGGCCGGGATCCGGCGGCAAGGGCTACGACTGGCCGGCGCTCGGCTGGCACGAGTTCCGCGACCCCAATGAGGAGTGGGAGCTGTCGCTCTACCGCTACAACTCCAACGTCGTCCGCCAGGTCACCCAGAACGTCGAGGCCGCCCGGCAGTCGAAGGCGTTCGAGCAGTGGAACCCCAACTGGGTACGTTTCGTGGAGCGCAACGTCGGCGCCTGGATGCACGTCGACCACGGCCTGGGCCTGTACCTGTTCGCCAACGCCAACCGGCGGGCGCCCACCAACATGCACAACAACGCGATCTCGGTGAACAGCATGCACCGGATCAGGGCTGCCCAGGACCTGGCGCTGTACAACCTGACGCTCAGCGAGGAGATCGACGGGTTCGACGGGGCGGCTCACCTGGACGCCTGGAACAACGACCCGGTCTGGCAGGGCGTACGCGAGATCGCCGAGGCGCTCACCGCGATCGACGACTGGTGCGAGGCGATCTTCGCCGCGAACGTGGTCTTCGAGCCGCTGGTGGGCGAGCTGTTCCGCAGCAGCCTGGTGCAGCAGGCGTCGCCGCGCAACGGCGACTTTGTCACGCCCACGATCGTCGGTGCCGAGGAGTACGACTTCGCGGAGCGGGACCTGCGGTACACGAGGGCCATGTTCACGCTGTTGACCAACGACCGCGAGTTCGCCCATCACAACAAGACGATCTTGCACCAATGGCTCGGGGCCTGGGTGCCGCGCGCCATCAAGGCTGCCCGGGTGCTGCAGCCGCTGTGGTCGCAGCCCGACTCGAAACCACCCCGCTTCGAGGACGGTCTCGATCGCGCGAAGAGCCGTTTCAGCGGCATTCTCGGCGAACTGGACCTGGAGACACCGAAGGAGCTGGCGCAGTGACGACGTTCAAGACGGCCGAGAGCCCGTTCAAGGCAAACAACACCGCGTCCAACATGTGCGGCTTCACGTTGATGAACAACCAGGTCGGCGTGGTGGTGGCCGAGGTCATGAAGACCAAGCCGAACGTACGGGTACTGCCGCTGCCCTCCATGATCCGCGTCGACGCGCAGCGGCGCATGGACGTCGTATACGACGAGGTCTCCGAGGCGCTAGGCGAGGAGCCCGGCTACTTCGACTCTGCGCAGTTCGAAGAGAACATGTCGACCCACTACGGCCGGATGATCCACGAGGACGACCGGACCATCATGTTCGCCAACCCGGAGGACGCCGCCGACTACATCGGCTTCGACCTGACGGCCGAATCGAGGTAAGCACCGTGTACGAGAAGGATGGCGAGAAGTACTTCGTTGTCGACACCCACATGCACTACTGGAACGCCGCGCCGGACAACTGGGTGGAGGGAGCCGAGCAGTACGCCAAGGGTTGGATCGAGTGCTTCTACGGCTACCACGGCCTCGGACCGGAGAACACCCGGTGGCCGCTGGAGAAGTACCAGAAGTACTCCGAAGAAGACCTCATGAAGGACGTCTTCGAGGAGGGCCACGTCGACGTGGCGATCTTCCAGCCGACCAACCTGACCGAGTGGTACAAGGAGGGCTTCAACACCACCGAGCGCGACGCAATCCTGTACGAGAAGTACCCCGGAAAGTTCATCCTCAACACCCGGTGGGACCCGCGCGAGGGTGAGGACGGCCTGAAGACGTTGCGGCACAACGTCGAACGGTACGGCTGCCGCGGCGTCAAGCTCTACACCGCGGAGTGGCGGCAGGGCTCGCGGGGCTGGAAGCTCACCGACCCGGAGGCGTACAAGTACCTGGAGGCGTGCCAGGAGTTCGGCATCATCAACATCCACGCCCACAAGGGACCGACGATCTGGCCGCTGGACAAGGACGCGTTCGACATGACGGACGTCGACCACGCGGCGACCGACTTCCCGGCGCTGAACTTCATCGTCGAACATTCCGGGATCCCGCGCATCGACGACTTCTGCTACATGGCCACGCAGGAGCCCAACGTGTACGCCGGCCTGTCCGTTGTGGTCGGCGCGCTGATGCACGCGCGGCCGCGGTTCTTCGCGCGGGTGATGGGCGAGCTGCTGTTCTGGGTCGGAGAGGACAAGATGACCTTTGGCAGCGACTACGCCATCTGGGAGCCCAAGTGGCAGGTCGAGGGCTTCGTCGACTGGGACTACCCACCGGGCGCGGAGTTCGACGACTACCCGCGGGTCAACGCGACGAGCAAGAAGAAGATGCTCGGACTCAACGCGGCGAAACTGTACGACATCGAAGTACCGCCGGAGTACCAGCTCGCGCCCGACCAGGGAACCCCGGCCGCGCGCGACGACGCGGTAGCCGTGACGGCCGACTCCCCGACGGCCACCTCGGCATGACCACCACCACCGTGACCACCCGGTCGCGGGTCTCCGCAGCCCTGGAGACGGTGCGCGACCCGGAGCTCGACGAGCCGATCACCTCGCTCGGCTTCGTCGCGTCGTGCGTCGTCTCCGCGGCGGGCGACGTCCGGGTGCGGCTGCGACTGCCGACCTACTTCTGCGCGCCCAACTTCGCCTTCCTCATGGTCGCCGACGCCTACGACGCGGTGTCGGCGGTGGAAGGGGTCCGCCACGCCGAGATCGTGCTGGACGACCACTTCGCGTCCGACGCGATCAACACCGGGGTGGCGGCGCAGGCGGGATTCGTGCGCTCGTTCGACGGCGAGGCGGTTGCCGAGCTGGGGCAACTGCGCGCGGACTTCCTGCGCAAGGCCGTCCTGGCCGGCACCGACCTGGTGTGCCGGCCGCTGCTCGCGGCCGGCGCCACACCCGCCGCGCTGGCCGGCATGACGCTCGGCGAGGTACCGCCGTCCCCGGAGGTGGACCGGCTGCGGCAGCGACGGGCCGAGCTGGGGCTGCCGGCCGGCGACGGGGACCCGCTGCTGGTCGACCCGGCGACCGGCGCGGCGGTGGGTACCGAGGCGCTGCCGCTGCACCTGCGACACGCCCGCACGACGCGGGTGGGCATCGAAGCCAACGCGGGCATCTGCCAGGGCATGTTGCGGGTCCGGTACGACACGAGAGGCGAAGGCGAGGAGGAGAAGAGATGAAGGCCGTCCGGCTGCACGAGTATCACCAGCAACCAGTGGTCGACGAGGTACCGGAGCCGACCGTGCAGGCCCCGTTCGACGTGGTCGTGAAGATCGGCGGTGCCGGGGTGTGCCGCACCGACCTGCACATCATCGAAGGCCAATGGGCCGAGGCGATGAATCCGACGCTGCCGTACACGCTCGGGCACGAGAACGCCGGCTGGGTGCACGAGGTCGGCGCCGCAGTCACCAACGTCGCGGTGGGCGACACGGTGATCCTGCACCCGCAACCGACCTGCGGGCTGTGTCCGGCCTGCCGGGCCGGCAACGACATGCACTGCGTGAACGCCTTCTTTCCCGGGCTGTCGTCCAACGACGGTGGCATGGCCGAGTACCTGCTGACGTCTGCGCGGGCCTGCGTGAAGCTCGACCCGCAGACCCGGCCGCAGGACGTGGCGGCGCTCGCCGACGCGGGGATCACGGCCTATCACGCGGTCCGCAAGGCGATCCCGCTGCTCCACCCGGGGACCACCGCTGTGGTCATCGGTGCCGGTGGGCTCGGCCATATCGGCATCCAGTGCCTCGCCGCGTTGACCGCGACGAAGATCATCGTGGTCGACCGCAATCCGGACGCGCTCAAGCTGGCCGAGCAGTTGGGCGCGCACCACACGGTCGTCGCCGACGGGAGCCAGGTCGACGCCGTGAAGGACCTCACCGGTGGGGCCGGCGCCGACGTCGTGTTCGACTTCGTCGCCGAGCAGGGCGCCGAACAGGACGGGTTCGCGATGACCGGCCGCGCCGGCTCGTACTTCGTCATCGGCTATGGCGGCACCGTGCAGATCCCGACCCTCGACATCATCTCGACCGAGCGCAACATCATCGGCAACATCGTCGGGACCTACAACGACCTCGCCGAGCTGATGGTCCTGGCGCAGGCCGGCAAGATCACCCTGCACACGAGGACGTACCCGATCAGCGCCGCCGCCGAGGCGCTCCAGGATCTCGACGCCGGCCGGGTCCGCGGCCGCGCCATCCTCGTCCCGTAGGCCTCCCGTCCCGTAGTGCCTCCCGTCCCGCAGTCCCTCCCGTCCCGTAGTCCCTGTCGACACCCGCACCGCCCAGGAGGACCGATGGCCAAGGAACTACGTTTCGCCGAGGAAGCCCGCACCCTGTTGCTGGCGGGTGTGGACCAGTTGGCCGACGCGGTGAAATCGACGCTCGGGCCCAAGGGGCGCAACGTCATCCTGGAGAAGATCACCGGGTCGCCCGTGGTCACCAACGACGGCGTCACGATCGCGCGGGAGATCCACTTGCGCAACCAGTTCGAGAACATGGGCGCCCAGCTGGTCAAGGAAGCGGCGATCAAGACCAACGACATTGTCGGCGACGGCACCACCACCGCGACCGTGCTCGCCCAGGCGATCGTCCGGGAGGGCATGAGGGCGATCGGCGACGGCGCCAACCCGGTGCTCGTCAAGCGGGGCATCGACCTGGCGGTCGGCCAACTGGTGCGGCGCCTGCAGAGCGTCGCGCACCCGGTCTCCACGGAGGAGGACTACGCGCGGGTGGCCGCAATCTCGGCCAACGACGACGACGCGGTCGGCGCGGTGATCGCGAAGGCGCTGCACACGGTCGGCGACGGCGGCATCGTCACCGTCGAGGAGTCGGCCACGCATGGGATGAGCGTCGAGTTCGTCGAGGGCTTCGAGTTCGACAACGGGTACGTCTCGCCGTACATGGTGACCAACCCGGCCAGCCTCGAAGCGATCGTCGACGACCCGTACATCCTGCTGTGCAGCGAGAAGATCTCCAAGGTCCAGCAGCTGATGCCGCTGCTCGACCGGATCATGCGGGCGCCGCGCCCGCTGGTGATCATCGCGGAAACCGTCGAGGGCACGGCGCTGAGCATGCTGGTGCACAACCACGTCAACCGGGTCTTCCAATGCGTCGCCGTGAAGGCCCCCGGCTTCGGCGACCGGCGGCTGCACAAGCTCGAGGACATTGCCGCGATCACGGGCGGCGCCGTGTACAGCAGGCACTCCGGGTTCACGCTGGAGACGATGACCATCGATCAGCTCGGCCGGGCCGCGCAGGTCCGGGTCACCGCGGACCGCACCGCGATCGTCGGCGGCGGCGGTGCCCGCGACAACGTCGAGTTCCGGCTCACCCAACTGCGCGCGGAGCTGGAGCGGGCCACGTTCGGCGTCGACGAGGACGTGCTCACCGAGCGGATCGGCGCGCTGTCCGGCAAGGTCGCGGTCATCAAGGTCGGGGCACCGACCAACGCCGAGCTCAAGGAGCTGCAGCACCGCGTCGAGGACGCGCTCTCGGCCACCAGGGCCGCGATGGCCGAGGGCATCGTCGCCGGCGGCGGGGCGGCGCTGATGCATGCCGAAAGCGCGCTGGACGACCTGCAGGTCAAGGACGACTACGCCCCGGGCGTCGAGATCGTGCGCCGCGCGCTCACCGAGCCCGCCTACCTGATCGCCGCCAACGCCGGATACTCCGGACAGGAAGTCGTGGCCAGGATGGCGCAGATGGGCCCGGACGACGGTTTCGACGCCCTCCAAGGGTCCTACGGCAACATGATCGAGATGGGCATCATCGACCCGCTGAGGGTGGCCCGTTCCGCGTTGCAGAACGGGGCTTCGGTGGCCGGGCTGCTGCTCACCACGAACACGCTGATCGCCGAGGAGGCGACGCCCTGGGGCGGCAGCGCCTCGCTCATGACCGAGTTCGGCCCGCTTGACGAGGGACTGCGCCAACCGTCTCCGGACTCCAGCACGCCACAGTCGCTCGGGCTCGGCCCGTCGGTCGGCTGAGTATGGGGCCCCTGGCCGGGGAATCCGCGCTGCAGCTGGTCGCTGGGACGGAGTCCGCGGATGCCGCGCAGCGTAGCGGCCTCCAGCTGTTGCGTTCGCGCGGCCGCATACGCGGCATCGTCGCGCTGCTCGGACCGGCGTTCGTCGCTGCGGTCGCCTACATCGACCCGGGCAACTTCGCGACCAACTTCTCCGCGGGAGCGAAGTTCGGGTACACGCTGGTGTGGGTCATCGTGGTGGCCAACCTGATGGCCATGCTCGTGCAGTACCTGTCCGCCAAGACCGGCGTCGCCACCGGGCGCGACCTGCCGGAGCTGTGCCGCGAGCACTTTCCGCGCGCAGTTTCCGGCGGGTTGTGGGTGCAGGCGGAGCTGATCGCGATGGCCACCGACCTGGCGGAGTTCGTCGGCGCCGCAGTGGGGCTGAACCTGCTCTTCCACGTGCCGTTGTTTCCGGCCGGGCTGATCACGGCGGTGGTCGCGTTCGCGATCCTGGCCCTCGAGCAACACGGCTACCGCCGTTTCGAGCTGGCGATCGCCGGCCTGCTCGGGATCGTCTTCCTCGGGTTCGCCTACGACCTGGCCACCGTGGGCGCCGACCCGGCCGGTATCGCGGCCGGGCTCATCCCTGGTTTCGCGGGCACGGACAGCCTGCTGCTCGTGGCGGGCATCATCGGCGCGACGGTCATGCCGCACGTGGTCTACCTGCACTCGGCCCTCACAAAGTCCCGCGTGTCCTGCCGCGACGACGCCGAGCGCCGCGAGCTGCTGGGTTTCCAGCGGCTCGACGTGCTCGTCGGGCTCGGAGCCGCCGGCCTCATCAACCTGTCGATGCTGTTCATCGCCGCCTCGCTGTTCAACCGCACCGGCCGGCTGGACGTCGACTCGATCGAGGCCGCTCATGCCGGGCTGGGCCGGATGGTGGGCGGTGGGGCCGCGCTGGCGTTCGCGGTGGCGCTGCTCGCGTCGGGTCTGTCCTCGTCCAGCGTGGGCACCTACGCGGGACAGGTGGTCATGCAGGGCTTCATCCGCCGCCGCATCCCGCTGTTCATCCGGCGCGGTCTCACCATGCTCCCCGCGCTTCTGGTACTCGGACTCGGCCTGCCGGCGACCGACAGCCTGGTGGTCTCGCAGGTCGTGCTGTCGTTCGGCATCCCGTTCGCGCTCGTGCCGCTGGTGCTGCTCACCCGGCGCCCGGACATCATGGGTTCGTTCGTGAACCGGCGCGTCACCACTGTGGCGACGGGCTGCATCGCCGCCATGATCATCGCCCTCAACGTGTACCTGCTTTACGCCACGTTCTTCACGTGACCGGCGGCCGGCGGCCCGCCCTACCTCACCCCGATCTGGGGGTCGCTGGGTGGCACCGAGGGCGGCGGGTGCATGTACGGCGGGCTCAAACCGGGCTTCTGGAACGACGGCGCGCACGGCGTGACGACGATCAGCAAGACCAACCCGGACCTGCACTACATCCACGTCATCACCCCGCCCTCGACGAGCACCCTGCGGCTGCGCGACAACGGCTACAAGGTGACCGGTGTGACCAACGTCCGCACCGGGGCGGCGGTCAGCTTCACCCAGGGCGGCGGCTTCCTGACCCTGTCGGGCGTCTCCGGCTGGGACACCTACGACACGGTCTTCGCGGTGACCACCGCCGGCCGGCAGGGCATCTACCCCACCTCCTCGGTCGCGGTGACCGCCAGCGCGCAGACGAGCACCCACCCCGGCTCGCACGCCGCGGATGGCAGCTACCTGACCTACTGGGACAGCAACAAGACGCTGCCGGTGTCGCTGCGCTTCGACCTCGGCTCGGCCAAGCGGGTGCAGTACGTCGGGGTCAACCAGCGCGAGGACTCGGTCAGCTACGCCCGCTCGGCCACCGAGCAGTCCGCCCGCACCCGCGACTACCGCGTCTATGTCAGCAGCGACGGCGTCAACTGGGGCACCCCGGTCAAGACCGGCACGCTGCCCAGCCACCGCGGGCGCACCTGCACGACGGCGAGGTCGAGTCGCCTGCCGCGCTGCTGACGCTCCCACACCCCGGCGACGATGCCGTCGACGAGCAGAACCGACATGCCGGCGGCGCCCTCGTAGCGTCCCCGGTTACGCCGGCGGATGAGGTCCTCGGCATCGGCCGCCACCACCCGGTCGAGCGGTCCGGCCCCGAGGATGTAGCAGTCGTACTGGGGCAGCAGGCAGACGGCGCGGCCGGGGTCGCGTTCGTCGCCGCCCGCCGGCTCCGCGTCATCGGCCGGCAGCCAGGCCGTCGTGCCCTCCAGGTCGACCTGGGTCAGCCGGTCGCCGAGGGAGCCGAGAAGCTGGCGGGCCGCCGCCGCCTTGATGGCGAGCCACCGGGCGAGGTCGTTGTGGGTGACCGGCCCGTAGCCGGCGACGTACCGGTGAACCATCTCGCCGAGCGCGTCCTCCTCGTCGACCTCGCTCCAGCGCGGGCACCACTGGTCGGCGCGCACGAAGGTGGTCTTCGCCCCCTGCGGCGGGCCGTAGGCGAGCACCCCGGCGTACGCCGGCACGGCGGTCAGGTCGGCCAGCGTCGGGTCGAAGACCTCGAACACCCACGACCCGGCGCGCCGCTGAAGCTCGTCGACGAGCTCCTGGCGGCTCAGGATCCTGCCGTCGAGCGCCGCGGCGATCGCGCCGAACACCTCGTACGCCCGCTTGGCATCCAACCCGAACGCGGTGAACCACCGGTCGCGGCCGCCGTGCACCTGCCGCATGGCCGCCGCGTAGAGCGGCAGGTCGTCGCTGGCCAGGAGGTACGCGGTGCCACGCATCGCGTACGTGCGCACGAGTGCCCGGTCCTGCACGACGACGTCCCGCAGCCCGGGTCCGGGTAAGGCCCGTCGTCCGCACGCCGACTCCCAGCTCGGCGGCCACAACGACCTGCGCCTACACTCCGCAGACCGAGGCGACGACATCGACGGCGCCGCCGGGCGGGGCGGGGTGCCGGAGGTGGTTGCGGTCCAGCCGGCGGCGCACGACCGCCGGCCAGGTCCACGTCGCGCCCATCGCGGATGGCTCCTTTCGCTGCGTTCGTTTGGCTCAGCGCAGGCTGAAGGCGATCAGGACGCCGCCACGGCCGTGCGGCCACCCAACCGTCAACTCGTGCACGGCCGTCAGGACCTCGACCACCCGCCGCCAGTCGGTGCCGTCACGCGGCGGTCGGCCATCGATGAACTGCTGAATCAACACATCGCCGACGTGGCGGCGGCCGTCGTCGCTCGGCACCGGGAGAGGCACGCCGATGCTGTGATCGTGCAGGTGCTCCAGCAGATCCAGCTCCACTCCAGAGCCTAGGGCGAGCGGGTGGACCGCCGCACCACCAGTCGCTGGTCGAGCCATGTTACGGCCGGTCTCCATCCGGGTCGCCCGTCGACCGGGTGGCCTCATTGGCCGGCTGGGACGTGCGGAGCTGGTCGAAGCAGTAGTAGATCGCCAACGCCGCGTGCACGGCCAGCGTGGCGATCGCGTTGACGAAGGACAGCCCGATGGTGGCGAGGTAGAAAATGTTGCCGAGGCCGAAGCGGCGCAGCGCCGCTCGGCTTGTGGCGGGGTCGACGTGCTCCTGCAGAAGCCTGGCGTCGCGGGTGATGGCCAGCCACAGCGTCGAGTAGGCCAGGCCCATGGCGAGCATGGCGGCGCTGTAGACGGCCGCCGCGACGTGCGAGTTGGCACCGGCGGTGAGGTACTCCGCCAACAGGTGGGTGGGGAACGGGATCGCGGAGACGATGAGTAGCAGGGCGAGGTTGGCGAACAGGACCGGGCGGTCTACCAGGCGGACCTTGTTGAACACCGTGTGGTGGTTCACCCAGATGATCCCGATGACCAGAAAGCTGACCAGGTAGGCGAAGTAGGCCGGCCACTGGTGGCCGAGGGCGGCAGCCAAGTCACCGTCCGGCGTCTCTTTTCGGGGCGGCACCGCCAGGTCGAGCACGAGTAGCGTGATGGCGATGGCAAACACGCCGTCGCTGAACGCCTCGACCCGGCGGCTGCTCATCAGCCCGGCCGTTTGCGACGGGCTCGACCCGCGTTGGTCATCCATGTGATCGCCTCCTCGCTGGCGTTGTAATCATGTAATCATCTACCCGACAATGCTCCCATGGCCGAGCCGAGGCTCATCGTGGCGCATCGGGAGCACCTGTGGTGGTTGCTCGCCGAGGCCGCCCAGCTCGAGCACATGATCATGTGCCAGTACCTGTACGCCGAGTTCAGCCTCAAAGACGGTGCCGGCGAAGGGCTCACCGGCGAACAGGCCGAGGCGGTGAACCGGTGGCGCAGGACCCTGCACGGCATCGCCGTGGAGGAGATGCTGCACCTGGCGCTGGTCGCCAACCTGATGACGGCCATCGGCGCCGCGCCCATGTTCGGCCGCCCCAACTTCCCGCAACGCTCCGGGTACTTTCCGTCCGGGCTCCAGCTTGACCTGCTGCCCTTCGGCGATCACCTCCGCTCTCGCCGCCCATGTGCCCGCGCAACTGCGCCCTCGGCTGCCCTGAGCCGCGGCCGCCGCCCGTCCTGGACTGACACCGTCGGCGGGTCGAAAATGACGACACGCTAACGGGACAGTCGTTGGAGGTGCCGATGACGCGGGACGAGGTCACGCAGGCGGTGGTCGAGGCGAAGCTGGCGCGTGGCCTGTCGTGGCAGGAATTGGCCGACGCGATCGGCAAACCGGTCGTCTGGGTCGTGGCGGCGCTGCTGGGCCAGCACCCTCTCGACGCCGCCGATGCGTCGACCCTGGCGACGAAGCTCGGACTGCCCGAGGAGGCCGTGCCGATCCTTGCGTCGGTGCCGATGCGTGGTGGTCTCCCGACGGCCATACCGACCGATCCGACCATCTACCGGTTGTACGAGGTGCTCCAGGTCTACGGGCCGGCCCTCAAGGAGTTGATCCACGAACAGTTCGGCGACGGCATCATGAGCGCGATCAACTTCGGTGTATCGCTGGAGCGGCGCGAGCATCCCTCCGGTGCCCGCGTCGTGATCACGCTGGACGGCAAGTTCCTGCCGTACGAATGGCCGTCACAGTGACCTGAGCCCACCGATACCGCTTCCAGCGCAATCGCTGACCGCGAACACCGAACCGTGTCGTGCCGAGGTGTCGGACAGTAGGGCAATGAGATTGCTGGTACTGGGCGGCACGGGCTTCGTCGGCGGAGCGACCGTCGCGGAGGCACTGCGCCGAGGCTGGTCGGTGACGGTGTTCAACCGGGGACTGCACGGCGCGGTGCCGGACGGGGTGCGGCGCCTGCGGGGTGACCGCTCGGCTCCGGACGGGCTCTCCGCGCTGTCGGGCGGCGAGTGGGACCTGGCGATCGACACGTGGGACGGGGAACCGCGTGCCGTCCTGGACGCCGCACGGGCGCTGGTCGACTCGACCGGGCACTACGTCTACGTGTCCAGCAGGTCCGTCTACCGGGAGCCGGTGGCGCTGGGTGCCGACGAGAGCGCGCCGGTCGTCGACGCCGCCTCGGACGCGCTCGACGGCAGCTACGCCGCACTGAAGGCCGGCGGCGAGCGAGCCGCGCACGAGGTCTTCGGCGACCGCGCGATGATCGCTCGTGCCGGTCTGATTCTCGGCCCGGGGGAGGACATCGGCCGACTTCCCTGGTGGCTTCAGCGAATGGCCCGCGGTGGACAGATCCTGGCTCCCGGTCCGGCCGACCTTCCGTTGCAGTACATCGACGTCCGGGACCTGGCGGCCTGGCTGCTGGACCGGAGCCGGGAGGGTGTGGGCGGCACGTTCAATGTGGTCAGTCGCACTGGGCAGGCGACGATGGGGGAACTGCTCGCGGCGTGTGTCGCGGTGACCGGGTCACGCGCCAGGCTGCGGTGGGTGGACCCTGGTCCGATCCTCGCGGCCGGCGTGGTGCCCTGGAACGACCTGCCGGTCTGGATTCCGCTCGGGCATGAGTTCCGATGGCTGCACGAGGGCGATGTCAGCCGGGCCTTCGCGGCCGGGCTGAGTTGTCGCCCGGTGGCACAGACGGTCGCCGACACCTGGCAGTGGCTGCGCACCGTCGACGGTGTGCCGCCACGCGCCGGCCGCCCGCAACGGGCTCCGGTGGGACTCGACCCGGCGCGTGAGGCCGACCTGCTCGCGGCGGCGTGAGGCGCCCCTTCTCAACCGGCAAGGAGGGCGTCGACCAGAGCCGTGATCTCCTCCGTCGGGTCGAGGGCCGGATCAGGAAACGCGAGCTGATGAAGCAGGATCCCGTCGAGACAGTCGAGGATGATGCGACAGTCCCGCTCCGGATGACGGGAGCCGACCAGCCGCAGCCACTGTGTCGACCACTCCCGCACCGCCTGCGCGGTGGCGGATAGCTGCCGCTGCAGGTCCGGACGCAACGCGGCCTCGACGAACAGGCTGAAGCGAGCGAGCGTCAGTGACCGGTCCGGACCGGTCGCCCTCTGCACGAACGTGGCGAGGGCAACCGCGAGCTCGTGGCCGGACTGTGGGCGGACGGAGTTCGCGACCTCCTCCCATCCCTCCCGTTCGCGGCGCGCGACGTAGGCGACCGCGCCGCTGACGAGCGCTTCCCTGGTGCGGTAGCAGTTCGAGGTCGAGCCGGCAGGGAGGCCCGCCGCCGCATCGACGGCCCGGTGGGTGAACTGCCGGACACCTTGGGCGCCGAGAACGGCGATCGCGCTTTGGAGGATCTCTTCTCGGCGAGATGACACCGGGCAACGCTACACCGAGGGCGGCGAATCCGACTACATCTGTAGTGACATCAGACTACAGGTGTAGTAACTTGACGTGGTGGACGGCACTGCGGCAATCATCGGCGCCGGTATCGGCGGGTTGGCCTGTGCTCTCGCGCTCCGGCGCCAGGGGTGGGCCACGACGGTCTTCGAACGGGAGGCCGGCGTGTCCGGAGCGGGAACGGCCCTCGGGATGTGGCCGTCGGCCTTGACTGCGCTCGACGCACTCGGGCTGGGAGATCGGGTGCGCCAGCTGGGACAGCGGCAGCGGTCGGGCGAGTTCCGCCGCCCGGACGGTACGCGACTCGGCGTCATCGACGTGGCCAGGCTGGAGCGGCGCAGCGGTGATCCGGTCTATCTGCTGTCCCGACCCGCGCTGCTCGGCGTTCTTCAGGACGCGCTCGACGACGGTGTGGTGCACTTCCGGTCGCCGGTGGAAGACGTCGCGCCGTTGCAGGACGAGTTCGACCTCGTAGTCGCCGCCGATGGCGTCTTCAGCCGGGTCCGGCAAGAGCTGTTCGGCGACACCTACCGCGCCCGGTACACCGGAAGCACGGCGTGGCGGGGATGGGTGGAGAACATGCCTACCGACTCGTTCACCGAGACTTGGGGCGTGGGGGCGAAGTTCGGAGTGACGCCTCAGGAGGGAGGGCGCACCAACTGGTATGCCACCACCACCGCGGCCGAAGGATCCTTCTCCCCAGGCGCGGAGTTGTCCCGACTGCGGGCGCTGTTTGGCACCTGGTCGCCGCCTGTCAGGGACGTCCTCGACGCGATCGAGGAAGTCGACATTCTCCGCCACGACCTGTTCGCCGTCCCCCTGTTGCCGACGTTCGTCACGGACCGGGTCTCCCTGATCGGCGACGCCGCCCACGGGATGCCTCCGGATCTCGGCCGGGGCGCCTGTGAAGCGCTCATCGATGCGGTCACACTGGCGACCAGTGTCGATCGAGCGGCAACACTTCCGGACGGCCTTCGCGATTACTCTGCCCTGCGCCGGCGCCGCGTGCAGCGACTCGTCGGCATGACCCACGCTGCGGCACGGCTGAGCCGGATGCGCCGGCCGCTCTGGCTGCGCGACACCATGCTGCGGATGAGCCTGCTCGTCCCGCCACCCGCCTGACGCCGCAGTGGTGCGCCTCAGGTGAGGAGTGGCGCGCCGACCGGACATCGTCCGGGTGCCACAGGGTCATCTACACACCGCCCTTCTGCAGGCCCCATTGTTTCCCTTCGAGAAGCGCCATGGCCGGCAGCACAACGAGCGAGCCGGCCAGTCCGACCAGCAGCGCGAACCCGCCGGTGGAGAGCACGACCGTGGACGCCAGGCTCGCCGTGGCCGCGACGCCCCACACGGACGCGTCGACAGCGCCTTCGACCCGCGCCCGCTCCGGCGCCGGCAGCCCGCTGGCCAGCCGGCCGCTTCCGCCGATGAAGCAGAGGTTCCAGCCGTAGCCCAGGAGGAACAGCGCCGTGGCCCACACGGCGGCCTGACCGTGCGGCGTGGTCGCGGCGAGGGCGGTCGCGACCACGACGGTGATCAACCCGGCGACCATGACCGGACGGGAGCCGACCCGATCCAGCAGCCATCCGGTCAGCGGGGACGGCGCGAACATGCCCAGCGTGTGGGCGGACAGGGCCATGCCGACCAGACCCAGGTCCTGGTGGTGCAGGTGCATCTCCAACGGCGCGGCGGTCATGACCGCGACCATGACCACGTGCGCGGTGACCATGACGGCCAACGCCGACCGGGCCGGCGGCGTGCGTAACAGGTCCCGCAGCGGGACGGAGGACTCGACAGGTGCGGCCCGGCCGGTCGGCACGGCGCACATCACGGCGCCGGCGACGGCGGCCGCCAACGACGCGAACAGGAACGGGCCAGAGAGCGCGGCCCAGCCGAGGTCGGTGACCGCATCGCTCGCCGGCCTCAGCAGCAGCGGGCCGCCGACCGCTCCGACGGCGCCGGCCCAGACCACGACGCCGATCGCGAATCCCCGCCGGTGCGCGGGATACAGGTCGGCGGCGGCGTAGCGCGACAGCAGCGCCGCCGCGTTGCCCAGCCCCAGTAGCAGCATCCCGGTGCTCAGGAAGACGACATCCCGGCTCGCCGCGGCGGTGATCGCGAGCGCCCCGCCCACGGTCGCGGCGACGTACCCCACGGTGAAACTGGCACGCCGCCCCCAGCGGCTCATCGCCCGGGTGAGGACAACCGCGCCGATCCCGGTTCCCACGATGCCCCCGGTGTTCGGCACACCACCCCAGGCGGCACCGAGCCGATCCGCGGCGATGATCGTACTGACCGGGCTGGCGGCCGCCATGGCGGCGTTCATCAGGGCGGCGGTGACGAACAGTGCAGTTGTCGCGCGCCGGCGTTCGGTCCTTCGGGTGTCGAGCGAGGTGATGAGCACGTACCTACGCTAGAAAGGCCAGCCACCCAGCTACATGGCCAGCCAACGCAGTTTCGCTAACGCTGCCTATTGATTGAAAGGCAGGAAGGCGGAAGAGTTGTCGCATGAGCAGACCGCTCGATCAGACGGACTGGCGCATCATCGCCGAGCTGCAGCGCGACGGCCGGCTGTCCTACAACCAGCTCGGTCGCCTCGTGAACATGTCGCCACCCGCCGTCGCCGAGCGCGTGCGCCGGCTCGAAGAGTCCGGAGTGATCGCCGGCTACCAGGCCCGCATCGACCCGGCGCAGGCGGGCCTCCCGCTGACCGCGTTCGTCCAACTGCGGTGTGCGATCGGCCGCTGCCTCCTCAAGACCACGACCGCCGAGGACTTTCCCGAGGTGGTGGAGGTGCACAAGTTGAGCGGCAACTCCTGCTCGATGCTCAAGGTGCGGGTGGCGTCGATGCCGCACCTGGAAGGGCTGCTCGAACGCCTCGGCGAGCACGGCGAGATGAACTCCCATGTCGTCCTGTCCACCCAGTACGAAGGCCGGCCCGTGCAGCCACCGCCCGCGGATGCCCGCCCCACCACCCAGAGCGCGGGCTGGAGCCGTGCGCGCACCGACCCGGAGAGCTGAGCACCGTGCTGGACCCGGACCTGCTGGGCTACTGGTCGGACGACGCGATCTACCTCGGCGCGATGGAGGCGGCGGACATCGCGTTTCGCGCCGACGGGTCCGGCTGGACGTACTGGTCCAGGGACGGCGGCGGGTTCTCGGTGCACCGCTTCGGCTGGCATACCAGGCACGGCCAGGTCGCCATCCGGCTGCGACGCGCGCTGTCCGGCATCTGGACGCTGCGCGGATCGACGGTCCACCACCGGGTGACCGGCGACGACGCGTGCGACGTCCGGCTGACGACGAGCTACACGGTCGCGGTGGGGCAGGACGTATTCGGCAACCCGGCCACCCTGCTCGAATTCGGACGAGACGTCATTCCCGGGACCGTCGGGGACCGCTTCGCCCGCAAGAGCCCGCAGGCCGACGCCGGCGAAGACCCTCTCACTCGTAGACGATGACCTGCCGGATGACGTCGCCCCGGCCGAGCGCGTCCAGGGCGCCGTCGACGTCATCGAGGCGGAGCCGATGACTGATCATGCCCGTCAGGTCCAGCCGCCCGGCCCGCCACAGATCCAGGATCCGGGCATAGTCGCGCCGCACGTCTGCACAGCCGTAGAGCGACGCGAGGAGCTTCTTGCCCTCGAACAGCAATTCGAACGGGCTGAACTCGACCTGCTGGTCGGCGCGGCCCGCGCCGACGACGACCACGGTGCCACCCCGTCGGGCCGCCGACCATGCGGCCCGGATGGTCTGCGGGGCGCCGACCACCTCGAACGCGTAGTCGAAGCCCTCCCCGGCGGTGAGCTTGGCCGAGAGGTCGGCCAGCTCGTCCGGTGCGACGGAATGGGTCGCACCGAATCGACGCGCCACCTCGTGCTTGGACTCGACCGTGTCGACCCCGACGATGACCGCGGCGCCGGACACGTGAGCGGCCTGGATGGCGGCGATGCCCACTCCTCCGCACCCGATCACCGCAACCGTCGAGCCGGGCTCCACCCGCGCGGTGTTGATGACCGATCCGACGCCCGTCATGACACCGCAGCCCACGAGTGCAGCCACCTCGTAGGGGACGTCGTCGGCGATCTTCACCGCGCCCGGCCGGGGCACGACCATCTCCTCGGCGAACGCGCCGCACCCCGCCATGCCGAACACCGGCGTGTCACCGGCGAGGAACCGCGGCTGCACGTAGGCCATCATGACGTGCTCCATGCACAGGTATGGCTCCTGGCGCAGGCACGACCGGCAGGAGCCGCACGCCGGCAGCCAGTTGGCGATCACCCGATCCCCCACCGTCAGGTCGTCGACCCCGTCGCCGACCGCGATCACGTCGCCGGCCGCCTCGTGGCCGAGAATGGCCGGCACGGGTTGGGGAAGCGCCCCGGTGCGGGCCGACAGGTCGGAGTGACACACCCCGGCCGCCCTGACCCTGATCCGGACCTCCCCCGGTCCCGGTCCGACGGCCACCACGTCGTCGCGTACAGAGATCTTGCCGTCTTCGATCGAATGGAGTACCGCGGCCCGCACGATCCACCTCCAGCGTCGCGACCAGGAGCGACCGAGGTAAGTAGAACAGGTTTCAATTGTGGCGGCAAGGCCAGCGCGTCCCCGAGCAAGCGTTTGGGTACGCAACGGCCAGGAGTGATACTGATCCGGTGACGGCCACTTCCGAACGTCGGGCCCACCTGGTCTCGCTGGCCGGCGAACTCTTCGCCGAGAAGGGTTTCCGCGCCACCACGGTGCGCGAGATCGCCGACGCCGCGGGGATCCTCTCCGGCAGCCTGTACCATCACTTCGACTCCAAGGAGTCGATCGGCGACGAGATCCTCTCGGGCTTCCTCAACGACGTGCTCGCCGACTACCGGGCCGCGGTGGCCGAAGCCGACAACCCGCGCGACGCGATCGAGCGGATCGTCCACTCGAGCACTGAGACGCTCGCCCGGCATCGGGCCGCCCTCAGCATGCTGCAAAACGACTGGAGCTACTTCAGTTCGCAGCCACGGTTCGGATACCTCCGCAAGGCCCTGCAGCAGATCGAGCGGATCTGGATCACGCAACTGGAAAAGGGCAAGGAGGCCGGTCTCTTCCGCGCCGACCTGGACGCGAAGCTCACCTACCGGCTCGTCCGCGACATCCTGTGGATTCCGGTGCACTGGCAGCGCAGCGGCGACTGGACGCCGGCTCAGGTGGTGGACGGGTTCCTGCGGCTTCTCTTCGACGGGATAGCCGCGCCGACCGGCCGCCGGGGTGCCGCAGCGCCGCGCGAGCCGGCACCGTCCCGCAAGCCGGCCCCCTCGCGCAAGCCGGCCGCTGAGGCCGCCCGAACCGGATCGGGCAGAGTCGCAAAGCGCGCCTGAGCCACCCGAAGCTGCTACGCTCCACCAAGCAAGCGTTTGGTTACCTCGACGAGGGGGAACCGATGGGCCGGCTCGACGGCAAGGTCGCGCTGATCACCGGCGGCGCCCGCGGCATGGGCAAGTCCCACGTGCGCCACTTCGTCGCCGAAGGCGCAAGAGTGGTCTTCGGCGACGTGCTCGACGACGAGGGCGCCGCGGTGGCCGCCCAACTCGGCGCGGACGTCTGCCGCTACGTGCACCACGACGTGACCAGCGAGCGCGATTGGACGGCGGCGGTGAGCGCCGCCGTGACCGACTTCGGTGCGCTGCACGTGTTGGTGAACAACGCCGGCATCCTGCACCACGCCCCGATCGTCGATATGCCCGTGGAGGAATTCCGCCGGGTACTGGACGTCAACCTGGTGGGCACGTGGCTGGGCATCAGGTCGGTCGTCGCGCCGATGACCGCGGCCGGCGGCGGCTCCGTCGTCAACGTGTCCTCGATCGAGGGCTTCGTCGGCGCGGCCGGGCTGTCCGCATACAGCGCCAGCAAGTTCGCGGTCCGCGGCGTCACCAAGACCGCGGCGCAGGAGCTCGGGCAGTTCGGCATCCGGGTCAACTCCGTCCACCCCGGCGGCGTGATGACCCCGATGGCCATGGCCGCGGCGCAGACGTTCACCCACGTCGACCCGGTCGAATTCCTCAAGACGATGCCCATCCCCCGCTTCGGCAAGCCGGTCGAAATCTCGCGGCTGGTGGCCTTCCTGGCCTCCGACGAGTCCTCGTACTCGACGGGCGGCGAGTTCGTCGCCGACGGCGGGATCCTCAGCGGGCCCGGGTACTGAAGGAGCGGCGATGACTCTCGACGGCAAGGTCGCGATCGTGACGGGCGCCGGCAACGGGCTGGGCCGGGCCGAGTCGATCGCACTCGCGCGGGCCGGCGCCCGGCTGGTGCTCAACGACCTACCCGGCGACAGCGTCCACACGGTCGCCGACGAGATCAGGGCGACCGGCGGCGAGGCGGTCGTCAGCGCCGGAGACGTCAGCGAGTGGTCGACCGGGGCGAGCCTTCTGGCTGCCGCGCTCGACGGGTACGGAAGCTTGGATGTCCTGGTCAACAACGCGGGCGTGCTGCGCGACCGGATGATCTTCACGATGTCCGCCGAGGAGTGGGACCTCGTCATCCGGGTGCACCTGCGCGGTCACTTCGTCACGACGAGGTTTGCCACGGCGCACTGGCGCGACCGGAGCAAGGCTCTCGGCGGTCCCGTGTATGCGCGGATCATCAACACGTCGTCGGAGGCGTTTCTGCTCGGCTCCCCCGGGCAGCCCAACTACGCCGCCGCGAAGGCCGGCATCGCGGCGCTGACGGTGGCCACGGCCCGCAGCTGTGCCCGCTACGGCGTGCGGGCCAACGCGATCTGCCCCCGGGCGCGCACGGACATGACCGAGGAGTTGCTCGGCCCGGCGCCCCACGACGCCGCCGACCCGCTGAGCCCGGAGCGGGTGGCGCCCCTCGTGACCTACCTGGCCGGTCCGGCCGCAGACCGGATCACCGGCGAGGTGTTCGTCGTGCACGGGGACGTGGCCGCCGTGCTGGCGCCGCCGCGGGTGCGCGCCAGCTTCCACGCCGGCGAGTACGGCTCGACCGACGGCACGTGGTCGGTCGACGGGCTGCACCTCGCGCTCGGCCCGCTCTTCCCCGACGACCCGCCGCATCCGGGCTTCGCGTGTGAGGACACCCTGCCGCTGGCCGCCGCGACCTTCGGCATGCCGTGATGAGCGGAGTCGTCTCATGAGCGACCGGGCCCGGGCCAGCATGACGGCTGCCGAGGCCGACGCCATGCTCGCGGAGTGTCGCAAGGTCCATCTGGCGACGCACAACCGGGACGGCAGCACGCATCTGGTGAGCATGTTCTACGTGGTGCTCGACGGGCGGATCACGTTCTGGACTTACCGGTCCTCGCAGAAGGCGCGCAACCTGGCCCGCGACCCGCGGGTGACCTGCCTGGTGGAGACCGGCGAGCACTACTTCGAGCTACGCGGCGTGCAGGTGCGTGGGGTGGCCCGGTGCATCGACGACCCGGCCGCGGTGCTCGACATCGGCCGGCGGATCGCCGCCAGCCTGGCCGGGGTCGCCGGTGACGCCCTCGACGACTACGTGGCACACGCCGCCCGCAAGCGGATCGCGTTCGCCGTGGAGGCCGACCGGATCAGCTCGTGGGACCACCGCAAGCTGCTCACATGAGCTCGTCAGTCGTCGGGACCAACACCGTCTTCACTTCCGTGTACGCCTCGACCGCGCCGCGCCCGCCTTCGCGACCCAGTCCCGAACCCCGGAAACCGCCGAACGCGACGTGCGGCTCTACCTGGTAGCCGTTGACACCGACCGTGCCGGCCCGCACCGCCTTCGCCATCCGCATCGCACGCCGCACGTCGGAGGTCCAGACCGTGGCGGCGAGCCCGTAGTCGGTGTCGTTGGCCAGCCGCACCGCCTCGTCCTCGTCGGTGAACGGCACGACGGACAGCACCGGTCCGAAGATCTCCTCGCGGGCGATCGTCATGCCGTTGTCCACGTCGGCAAACAGGGTCGGCGCGACGAAGTGCCCGCTCGCCAGATCCCCGTCGCCGCGCGCACCGCCGCAGACGAGCCGCGCGCCCTCCTGGCGCCCCTGCTCGATGTAGCGCAGGACGCGGTCGAGCTGCCTGTCGTTGATAAGCGGTGACGCGGTCGTCTCCGGGTCGAAGGGGCTGCCGTAGCTCACGATGGCCGTCATCCCCTCGGCCACGGCCAGGAACTCGTCGTAGACGGCGCGCTGGACCAGCGCCCTGGTCTGTGCCACGCACGCCTGCCCGGACAGACCGAGGGTCACGGTGCCCATCGTTGTCGCGGCGGCGGCGTACACGTCGGCGTCGGCGAACACGATCGACGGGCTCTTGCCGCCGAGCTCCAGGCTCACCCGCTTGAATCCGGCCGCCGCGGCCGTCATGACCCGCCGGCCGACGTCCCGGCTGCCGGTAAAGGTGATCTTGTCGATCATTGGGTGGTTGATGAGCGCCTCGCCGGTGGGTGCACCGGGGCCGGTGACCACGTTGAGCACGCCCGCGGGAAGGCCGGCCTCTTCGATGAGCCCTACCAGTCGCAGCGCCGCGAACGTCGCGTACTCCGACGGCTTGAGCACGACGGTGCAGCCGGCGGCCAGCGCGGGGGCGAGCTTCTGGGCGCAGAGTAGCAGCGGCGCGTTCCACGGGACGATGGCCGCGACCACGCCCACCGGCTCGCGCAGCGTCATGACGAGATGATCGCCGCCCTGATACGGCGCGAGCGTCTCCCCGGCGAGCTTGTCCACCCAGCCGGCGTGATGGTCGAAGACGTCGGCCACGCACTCGGTGGACATCGCGTACGTGTCGCCGAAGCTCAGCGGCACGCTGTTGTCCAGGGCCAGAAGTCGCAGCAACTCTTCGCCGTGCTCGCGGATGAGGTCGGCGGCCCGGCGCAGCACCCGGATGCGCTCCTTGGCGCGGCTGCGCGGCCACGGCCCCTCGTCGAAGGCGGTGCGCGCGGCCCGCACCGCCCGATCGACGTCCTCGGGGCCGGCGACCGGGAACCGGCCCACCTCCTCGCCGGTCGCGGGATGGGTGTGGTTCCAGGTCTCCTCGCTGCGGGCGGCGTGCCAGGCGCCATCGGTCAGGAGAAGACCGTCGGTGAGACCGATCGCGTCCCGATGTGGCTTGATCGAGGCAACCATCGCCGACCCCCCAGTGAAACGCGTTCTAGTTTTCCGCAGCGTACGCCTCACGCGTGGCGGCCGCCAGGTATGCGGGGCGCTCACCGCCGCCGTGGACCGTGAGCGCCGCGCCCGTGACATAGGCGGCCAGCGGTGAGGCCAGGTAGAGGCAGGCGTCGGCGACGTCGTCCGGGGTCGCCATGCGGCGCATCGGCACGGTCCCGCCGACGGCGGCCACCCCGTCGGCGTCGCCGTAGTGCAGGTGCGAGGCCTCCGTCGCCACCGGTCCCACCACCACGCTGTTCACCCGGACCTTCGGCGCCCACTCCACGGCGAGGCTGGTGGCCAGCTGGTGCAGGCCGGCCTTCGCGGCGCCGTAGGCAGCGGTGCCGGGCGACGGACGGGTGCCGCTGACGCTTCCGATCATGATGATCGAGCCGCCCTGCTCCTGCCCCTGCATCACGGAGTTGGCCCGCTGCGCCACGTGCAGCGGCGCGATCAGGTTGAGCTCGATCACCTTCGCGTGGAAGTTCGGCGACGCCGTGGCGGCCTCCGCGTACGGCGCGCCGCCGGCATTGTTGACCACGACGTCGAGCCGGCCGAAGCGGTCGAGCGCCGTGTCGACCAACCGGTCCACCTGTGCCGGGTCGCGCACGTCGGCGGTGACGAAGTGCGGCGCGGGTGATGCGGCCGGCTCGTGCCGGGCGCAGACCAGCACCTGGGCACCGGCCTCCAGGAACCGCCGCGCGATGCCCGCCCCGATTCCCCTGCTGCCACCGGTCACGATGACGCCCCGCCCGGCGAAGTCAAGGACGCGCATGGATGTCATGTTAGGCTACCAAGCAAGCGCTAGGTATACCGTGAGCGAAGCGGATATTGGGGTGCCGGATGGGGATACAGCTCCGTACCAGCGATGGCGTTGCCGAGGTGGTCATCGACTTCCCACCGGTGAACGCGCTGCCGGCACAGGGCTGGTTCGACCTCGCCGACGCCGTGTCCGCGGCCGGCGCCGACCCCGACGTACGGGCGGTGGTGCTCGCCGCCGAGGGGCGCGGGTTCTGCGCGGGCGTGGACATCAAAGAGATGCAGCGCACCCCCGGGCATGACGCGCTGCTCGGCGCAAACCGCGGCTGCTTCGCCGCGTTCGCCGCGGTCTACGGCTGCGAGGTCCCTGTGGTCGCGGCGGTGCAGGGCTTCTGTCTGGGCGGCGGGGTCGGCCTCGCCGGCAACGCCGACATCGTCATCGCGGCCGACAACGCCACGTTCGGACTGCCCGAGGTCGACCGGGGTGCGCTCGGCGCCGCCACCCACCTGTCCCGGCTGGTCCCGCAGCACCTGATGCGCGCGATGGTCTATACCTGCCGCACGGTCTCCGCGGAGCAACTGCGGCAGTTCGGATCGGTACTCGACGTGGTGCCACCCGAGCGGCTACGGGCAGCGGCGACAGCGGTGGCCCGCGAGATCGCGGGCAAGAACCCGCTCGTGATCCGGCGGGCGAAGGAGTCGCTCAACGGCATCGATCCGGTCGACGTGCGGCGCTCCTACCGGTACGAGCAGGGTTTCACCTTCGAGCTCAACCTCACCGGGGTCGCCGACGAGGCGCGCCAGGCGTTCGTGGACGAGCGCTGATGTCCAAAGTTATGAGCGTCGACGAGGTCGCCGGCGAGCTGCGCTCGGGCATGACGATCGGCATCGGCGGCTGGGGCTCGCGGCGCAAGCCGATGGCGCTGGTCCGCGCGATCCTCAGATCGTCGCTGACCGACCTCACGATCGTCTCCTACGGCGGCCCCGACGTCGGGCTGCTGGTCGCGGCGGGTCGGGTCCGCCGGGTCGTGTGCGGCTTCGTCTCGCTCGACACGATCCCGCTGGAGCCGCATTTCCGGCGGGGCCGCCAGAGCGGCACGGTGGAGCTCACCGAACTGGACGAGGGGATGCTGCACTGGGGCCTGCTCGCGGCCGCGCACCGGTTGCCGTTCCTGCCGATCCGCGCCGGCCTCGGCTCCGACGTCATGCGGGTCAATCCGCACCTGCGCCTGGTGCGCTCGCCCTACGACGACGGCGAGGATCTCGTCGCGATGCCCGCGCTACGGCTGGACGCCGCCTTCGTCCATCTCAACCGGGCCGACCCGCGCGGCAACGGGCAGTACCTCGGCCCGGACCCCTACTTCGACGACCTGTTCTGCCTGGCGGCCACCCGGCGCTTCCTCTCCTGCGAGCGCCTGGTGTCCACTTCGGACCTGGCGGCCGGCGGGCCGCCGCAGAGCATGCTGGTCAACCGGACGATGGTCGACGGCGTCGTGGAGACGCCGCACGGCGCGCACTTCACCAGCTGCGTGCCCGACCATGGGCGGGACGAGCCCTTCCAGCGCGAGTACGCATCGGCCGCCGCGGACCCGGCGACCTGGCGCGAGTTCGAGGCGGCCTACCTGGCCGGCGACGAGGTGGAGTACCAGGCGGCCGTGCGGCGCTTCCACGAAGAAGGGAGCGGGCGGCGATGAGCGACGTGACACGGGCCGAGGTGTGCGTGGTCGCGTGCGCGGAAGCCTGGCGCGGCGACGGAGAGGTCCTCGCCAGTCCGATGGGGCTGATTCCCACCCTGGGCGCGCGGCTGGCCCGCCTGACCTTCTCCCCCGACCTGCTGCTCAGCGACGGCGAAGCGCACCTGCTCACCGGCTGCGGCGAGGTCGTCGAGGGCTGGCTGCCCTACCGCGCGGTCTTCGGCGTCGTGGCCGCCGGCCGCCGGCACGTGATGATGGGGGCCAGCCAGCTCGATCGGTACGGCAACCAGAACATCTCCTGCATCGGCGACTGGACCCGGCCGAAGGCCCAGCTGCTGGGCGTGCGGGGAGCGCCGGGCAACACGGTCAACCATCCCACCAGCTACTGGGTGCCGCGGCACACCCGCCGGGTATTCGTGGAGCGGGTGGACATGGTCTGCGGTGTCGGCTACGACCGCGCCGCCGAGATCGGTGCGGCCTTCCACGAGGTGCGGTTGGTGGTGACGGACAAGGCCGTCCTGGACTTCCGGAGTCCGGACCGCACGATGCGCCTGCGCTCGGTGCATCCCGGCGTCACCGTCGCGGACGTCGTCGCGAGCACCGGTTTTCCGCTCGCCATGGCCGGCCAGGTCCCGGAGACCCGGCTGCCGACGGCAGAGGAGCTGACACTGATCCGCGACATCCTGGATCCGGAGGCGCTGCGCGAACGGGAGCTGGCGTGATCCGGACCCCGCTGACCGAGCTGCTCGGCATCAGGTACCCGATCGTCCAGACCGGCATGGGGTACGTGTCCGGCGCCGGCCTCACCACCGCGACCGCGCGGGCCGGCGGGCTCGGCGTCATCGGCTCGGCCACGATGAGCCTGCCCGAGCTGCGGACGACGATCCGTCAGGTCCGGGAACGCACCGACGCGCCGTTCGGGGTGAACCTGCGCGCGGACGCCGACGACGCGGCCGACCGGGTCGAGCTGATCGTCAAGGAGGGGGTCCGGGTCGCCTCGTTCGCGCTGGCCCCCAAGCCGGAGCTGCTGCGAAGGCTCAAGGACGCCGGTGTGATCACGATGCCCTCGGTCGGGGCCCGGCGCCACGCCGAGAAGGTGGCGAAGTGGGGCGCGGACGTCGTCGTGGTGCAGGGCGGGGAAGGCGGCGGGCACACCGGACAGGTACCGACCGGCCTGCTGCTGCCGCAGGTGGTCGACGCCGTGGACGTCCCGGTGGTGGCCGCCGGAGGGTTCTTCGACGGACGGGGACTGGTTGCCGCCCTCGCCTACGGCGCGGCGGGGATCGCGATGGGTACCCGGTTCCTGCTCACCAGCGACAGCCCGGTCGGCGACGCGGTGAAGCAGGTGTACCTGGCGAAGACGCTCACGGACACCGTCGTGACGACGCGCGTGGACGGCGTACCCCATCGGGTGTTGCGGACGCCGTTGATCGACGGCCTGGAGCGGGCCGGCGGGCCGGCCCGTCTGGTCCGTGCGGTCCGCAACGCCGCGGCGTTCCGGGCGCTGTCCGGCCTGTCCTGGGCGGCGATGCTGCGGCAGGGGGCGGCGATGCGCCACGGTAGCGGGCTGAACTGGAGTCAGGTGCTGATGGCCGCCAACACCCCGATGCTGTTGAAAGCCGCCATGGTCGACGGCCGTCCGGACCTCGGAGTGATGTCGGCCGGCCAGGTGGTGGGCGTCATCGAGGACCTGCCGTCGTGCGCGGAGCTCATCGAGCGCATCATGGCGGAGGCGTGCACGTGCCTCGATCGGCTCAAAGCCGTTCGATGATCGTCACATTGGCCTGGCCGCCGCCCTCGCACATGGTCTGCAGCCCGTAGCGGCCGCCGGTGCGCTCCAACTCGTGCAGCAGCGTGGTCAGCAGCCGGGTGCCGGTAGCGCCGAGCGGGTGCCCCAGCGCGATGGCGCCGCCGTTGACGTTGACCCGGTCGAGGTCGGCGCCGGTCTCCCGCTGCCAGGCCAGCACCACGCAGGCGAACGCCTCGTTGATCTCCACCAGGTCGATCTGGTCCAGGGTCATCCCCGCGCGCCGCAGGGCGTGGCCGGTCGCCGGGATGGGGGCCGTGAGCATCAGCACCGGGTCGTCGCCGCGCGCGCTGAGGTGGTGCACGCGGGCACGTGGGCGCAGGCCGTGCACCCGCAGCGCCCGCTCCGAGACGATCAGCACGGCGCTGGCGCCGTCGGCGATCTGGCTGGCCAGTGCGGCCGTCACGCGCCCGCCGTCGCGCAGCGGCGGGAGCCCGGCCATCTTCTCGGCGGACGTGTCCCGGCGGGGGCACTCGTCGGAGTTGACCGCGGCATACGGCACGATCTCGGCGGCGAACCTACCCTCGTCGATGGCGCGAACGGCGCGGTGGTGGCTGGTGAGCGCGGAGCACTCCATCTCGTCCCGTTCGATCCCCCACTTGTCGGCGATCAGGTCGGCGCTGCGGAACTGGGAGATCTGCTGGTCGCCATAGCGGGCCCGCCACCCGGTGGAGCCGGAGAACGGGTCCGCCATCATGGCGCTGCCGATCGGGACCTGGCTCATGTTCTGCACGCCGCCGGCGACGATGACGTCGGCGGTACCGCTCATCACCGCCTGCGCGGCGAAATGCACGGCCTGCTGGGAGGAGCCGCACTGCCGGTCGACGGTGACGCCGGGAACGGTCTCGGGCAGGCCGGCGGCGAGCCAGGCGGTGCGGGCGATGTCGCCGGCCTGTGGGCCGACAGTGTCGACGCAGCCGAAGATGACGTCGTCGACGGCCCTCGGATCGAGGTCACGCCGCTCGAGCAGCGCCCGGATGACGTGCGCGCCGAGGTCGGCCGGGTGGGCGCCGGCCAGCCCGCCGCCGCGACGGCCGACAGGGGTCCGGACCGCATCCACGATGTACGCCTCGCCCATTGCCGGCCTCCTCCGGTACGCTACTAGAACGTGTTTCAGTTTACCGTGCCGGGGAGGGCTGATGCAGCTGGAGTACACGCCGGAGCAGGATCGGCTGCGGCACGACCTGCGCGGGTACTTCGCCGACCTGATGACCCCGGAGCTGCGCGAAGCCCTCACGTCGACGGGCGGAGAGTACGGCGACGGCCAGGCCTACCGGCAGGTCGTGCGCCAGCTGGGCCACGACGGCTGGCTCACCCTCGGCTGGCCGCACGAGTACGGCGGGCGCGGCCGCCCGATGCTCGACCAGCTCATCTTCACCGACGAAGCGGCCATCGCCGGCGTGCCGGTGCCGTTTCTGACCATCAACACCGTAGGCCCGACCATCATGCGCTACGGCACCGCGGAGCAGAAGGCGTCCTACCTGCCACGGATCGCCGCAGGCGAGCTGCACTTCTCGATCGGCTACTCCGAGCCGGAAGCCGGCACGGACCTTGCCGCCCTGCGCACCAGGGCGGTCCGCGACGGCCACGACTATGTGATCAACGGCCAGAAGATGTGGACCAGCCTCATCCAGTACGCCGACTACGTCTGGCTGGCCTGCCGCACCGACCCGGAAGCGCCCCGGCACAAGGGGTTGTCGATCCTCATCGTGCCGACCGACGTTGCCGGCTTCTCGTGGACTCCCGTGCACACCGTCGCCGGACCCACGACCAGCGCCACGTACTACTCCGACGTGCGGGTGCCCGCCACGGCGCTGGTGGGTGAGGAGAACCGGGGCTGGTCGCTGATCACCAACCAGCTCAACCACGAACGGGTGGCGCTCACGTCGGCGGCGCCGGTCCGCTCCGCGCTGCACGACGTACGCCAGTGGGCCCAGGCCACCAAGCTCGGCGACGGTCGCCGGGTGATCGACCAGGAGTGGGTCCAGCTCATCCTGGCCCGCGTGCACGCCAAGGCCGAGTTCCTCAAGCTGATCAACTGGCGCATCGCGGCCGAGGCGGCCCAGTCACCCAACCCCGCCGCCGCGTCGGCCACCAAGGTCTTCGGCACCGAGTTCGCCGTCGAGGCGTACCGGTTGCTCATGGAGGTGCTAGGCGCGAACGCCTACGTCCGGCAGGGCTCGCGCGGCGCGGTCCTGCAGGGCCGGCTCGAACGCATGCACCGGTCCGCGCTGATCCTGACCTTCGGTGGCGGCACCAACGAGGTGCAGCGCGACATTATCGCGGCGGCCGGACTCGGCCTGCCCGCGGCACGGCGGTGATCCTCATGGACTTCTCGTTGAGCGAGGCGGAGATCGAGCTCGGTGCGCTGGCCCGGCGCATCCTCACCGACCGCGTCACCCCGGCCCGGCTGCGTGAGGTGGAGGCCGGCGGCGACCGGTTCGACCGTTCACTGTGGACTTCGCTGACCGAGGCGGGCGTGCTCGGCGCCGCGCTTCCGGAGTCCGTCGGCGGCGCGGGGCTGGGCCTGCTCGCACAGTGCGCCGTGCTCATCGAGGTGGGGCGGGCGGTGGCGCCGGTGCCATACCTGGCCTCCGTCGTGACCGGTGCCGCCGCGCTGGCCCGTTTCGGCACCCCCGAGCAGTGCGCCCGGTGGGCCGCCCCGGCCGCCCGGGGAGAGCTGGTGCTCACCGCGGCGCTGTCCGAAGAGGACGGTGATGATCCGGCTACCCCGACGACGCGGGCCGAGCGGGTCTCCGGCGGCTGGGTGCTGACCGGCACGAAGACCACCGTGCCCGCCGGCCCGTACGCCGACCTGATCCTGGTGCCGGCGGACACCCCGGAGGGCGTCGCCGTCTTCCTAGTCGCGCCGACCGATCACGGGGTGACCGTGGAGCGGCAACGGGTGGTGGACGGCGACCACGAGGGGTGGCTGGACCTGGCCGGCGTGCCGCTGCCCGACGACCGGCTGCTCGGCGGTCCCGAGGTCGTCGACCGGCTGGTCACGCACGCGACCGTGGGCCTGTGCGCCGCGCAGCTCGGAGTCGTCGAACGCGCGTTGGAGATGACCGCCGGGTACGCGCGGACGCGGGAGCAGTTCGGCCGCCCGATCGGCGAGTTCCAGGCGGTGGCGCAACGGCTCGCCGACGCGTACATCGACGTGGAGGCGATCCGGCTGACGATGTGGCAGGCGGCCTGGCGGCTGTCCGCGGGACTGCCCTGCGACACCGAGGTCGGCACCGCGAAGTTCTGGGCGGCCGACGCCGGGCACCGGGTCGCGCACACGGCGGTCCACGTGCACGGCGGCGTCGGCATCGACGTGGACTATCCGCTGCACCGGTACTTCGTGGCCGCCAAACGCAACGAGTTCAGCCTCGGCGCGGCCACCGCACAGCTACGCCGGATCGGGGCCGCCCTGGCTTTGTCGGTCTAACGCTACGCCGCGTCTTTCCGGCCTTCGAGGGCCCGCAAAGCCTGTTGTGCCGCGTCGAGGGACCGGTGAAGCTCCACGACCGGGTCGTTCCGGCCGCTCGCCTCGGCGCGCTCCAAGCCGTCGTCAACCCACTCGCGGATCAGGCGGCTCACCGACATCCGGCGGACCTCGGCAACAGCTCGGATCCGCTCGTACGTGGCCAGCGGCATTCGTACCGAGCGGCCTACCATCACCTCGCCCTCGGGATGGTCGCTCGCCACGATCGGCTCACGGGACACCTGCCACTCGCCCACCCCGGCCTGCTCATCGATGTCCTGGTCGGCCATCGCCTTGGCCAACAGTTCCCCGGTCTTCATCGCTCACCATCCCCGAACACGTTCTTCCATGCCGCGTCGACGGTCCAGCTGTACCTCACGAGATCGAATGTATTACGAGATGAACCCAGACACCAGTCGCACGTCTACAGCGAGGTACACCGTCGGCGCGGCGCTGGCCGCGGCCGTTCCGGGAATCCGAAGCGCCGCACAACCTTGACGGTGCAGAGCCCGTAGACAAGGATTCCGGGTGCGCAACATTGCGCAACGTCTGGGCAGGAGCCAACATGCGGCTGACCTTCATCGGCAAGGACCCGGATTCCAATCCCACCGGATCACCGACCGTCTACCGGACTGATCGCGAAAGTTGGGTCGTGCAAGGCTGGATCGTCAATGACCCAGCAGCGCTTGCCCAGATGAGCATTCCCGAAGGAGAGACCGCCGTGGAGATCCCGGACAGGATGCTCCAGTTCTTCGGGCACGGGGACCGTGACCTCGATATCTGAGGACGAGTTCGATCGGCTGCTAACCAGCTTTGAGCGCGAGGCTCTCCATCTGGAGATGCGCGACGCTTACGGTACAGCAGTCGAATTGCCACACATGGCGAAATGGGCAGCCGGTGAGCCTGATGACCTGCAGTGGCTAGCCGGCTGGTGCGACCTCCTTCGCGAACACGTCGCGGCAGGCAGGTCGGTGCGCCGGGCGCGCGTCGTCTCAGAACCGCTCAGCGACTACCAGCGCTGGTCCTACGGCATCGCCCATCCTATGGTCGAGGCGGGCGAGGACATCCGGTGGGTTCCTCGACGACTAGTATCGTCGATCGCGCTTCCCGGAAATGACTTCTACCTGTTCGATGAGCGCCTAGCCGTGTTTTTGCTCTACGCGGGCAATGGATTGGCCGTCGAC